>Ga0315280_10001649_pt1 | contig 37874 bp, 35 predicted proteins | sample YL17G06_40_MG_FD_203697 | JGI IMG/M metagenome (GOLD analysis project Ga0315280, IMG submission 203697) | Sediment microbial communities from Yellowstone Lake, YNP, Wyoming, USA - YL17G06_40 | ecosystem: Environmental > Aquatic > Freshwater > Lake > Sediment | place: USA: Wyoming | collected... | reverse complement strand
TCGGCTTACCATGTAGATCGTGGGTGTTGGAACACTGAACTTCTTAGCTTCATGCATGATTTGGGCTTCATGAACAGTCCTGTAGCCGCGGATCTTCTCATCAAGATGTTTAATCCTATAGGGCTTAGCAACCCTCCTCTTAACAACCACATTTCTCCCATACCAATCCTCAAGATATAGATCAGCCTCAGCACCCCTCTTAATCAACCGCAAAGACCTTACCTCGAAAAACATGAGAAACGTTTTGTTGAACTATGCCTTTAGCTTTCAGGACCCCTCTCCTTCAAAATTCCTCGAATCTCCTCCAGTCGCTTAAAGGAGCCTATGTCATAGTGGCGGTGGTCTGTTATGTAGCCGTACACTGGGAACCTCTTCTTCATGAGCTTCGGAATCACGTCTGAGGATAAATCTGTGTTGGGTTCGCAGTACTCTATTGCTGCTGGCTTCAGTATGAATATGCCCATGCTGACAGGATAATCCTTAACAACCGGCTTCTCCTCGAAGTAGCTGAGTTTCCCCCCCTTCTTAATCTTTCCAACACCATACTCGATTTGAAGTCTTCTACTGAGCGCTACAGTACACATAGACTTCTTCCTTCGGTGAAAATTAATCATCTTCGTGAGATCCATGTCTGTGAACACATCACCATAATAAACGATGAAGCTGCTGTTAAGGTACTTCCTCGCAGCTTTGATTGCACCAGCAGTTCCAATCCTAGGTGCCGTAGAGTAGCTGATCTTAACACCATACCTATCCCCATCATCAAAGTAGCTGTGAAAAATACTGTAGTCCTCATTTGAAACAAGGAGTATAATGTCCTTAACATCATGGCTCTTCAAGTACTTAATCACATAGTTCAGGAAGGGGTGTCCACCCACGGGAATCATGCACTTCGGAACGTAGTGGGTTACAGGAGAAAGTCTTGTGCCAGCACCACCTGCCAGAACCGCAGCCTTCATCACTTTACCCCTTTTTAACTAGGTTATTAACCCAAACTTATTTTAAGATTAATGCTTCTGCACCTAACTTCTCCACGGAACGTCAACAGCATCAAGACGCCATCTTGGCTTAACGAAACTTTCCTTCACATCCACCTTCAGGTTTTTCTTGAATGCCAGAAGGCCTGTCCAAGCGATTTGTGCTCCGCAGTCTCCACTGTATTTTGGATGAACTACATGAAGTTCAGCATCATGTTGCTCAGCAACTACTCTAAGCATCTGCTGCAGACGCTTGTTCGCTGCTGCTCCTCCTGTTAGAAGAATCTCCTTCTTCTCTATATGGGCTAAGCATCTCTCAGTAGCTTCAGCCAACATTGAGAAGGCTGTTTCCTGAATTGAGAAACATAGGTCTTCAAGTCTAGTTCTCTCACTCAGCTTCCTTAGAGTAGCTGTGAGTAAACCTGAGTATAAAACATCATTACCTTTAACCGTGTAAGGCAGCTCAATGAATTCTCCTCCCCTAGAAGCCAGCTGCTCCACCTGAGGCCCGCCTGGCGATGGGAGTCCCGCCTCTCTAGCAAACATATCTAGAAGGTTGCCTAATGTGATGTCTTCAGTTTCACCGAATATCCTCCATCTACGGTCTGCGAAGGCAGTTATTGCAGTATGTCCACCTGAAACAAGCACAACACAGGGATCTCTTGCCTTTGTGGTTAACGTAGCTATTTCTATATGTCCAATTGCGTGGTGAACTGGAACAAGAGGCTTACCAAGAAGAACTGCCAGTGCCCTAGCTACTGTTGCTCCAATCCTCAGAGTTGGTCCTAAACCAGGTCCAGCTGAGAATGCTACTGCATCTATGTCCCGAGGCTTTACTTTAGCTTCCTTTATGGATTGAAGAACCGTGTTGGCTGAGAATTGACAGTGGTGTTGAGCTGCCTCCCTTGGATGTATTCCACTTCCTGGTGACGGTACATACAGCGATCTAATGTCCGACAATATTCTGCCATCATCTGAAACTATGCTTGAACCAAATGTATGCGCTGTTGACTCAATGCCTAGGCATAGGATCCTGCGTTTCATATAGATTCCTTATATGCTACTATGGCTTGGGTTTGAGAAATATTTTGTGCATAAACATGCTGTTGGTACTCATGCTTCCATTCTCTCGTAAACTATACAGTTAGGCTGGTGAGGTTTCGAGTAGAGGGCAATTAAAATCAGGAATGTCAATGATTGTCTCTGCCACAGAAACTCTTTTACCCTAGTGGTTAACAAATAATTGAGTTGTTTCTGTGGGTGTAAAGCCGTTATGCGTGAGCTGATTAAGATAAATGAAGCTATTGTTGGCAGGGAAGAACTGGATGCCGTAACTGAAGTTTTCAAGACAGGTGTTCTATCGGAGAGAAGCGGTTCTGGACCGAAAGTTTTGGAGTTCGAGGGGGCTTTCGCTAAATCCTTCGGTGTTAAGCATGCCATAGCTGTTTCAAGTGGAACGGCGGCGCTTCATGCGGCTCTCTTGGCGGCTGATGTTAAAGCTGGGGATGAGGTTGTGGTTCCATCATTTACGTATGTTGCAACAGTTAATGCTGTGCTTCTAGCTGGAGCTAGACCTATCTTCGCTGATATAGATGAGGAAACTTACTGTGTTAGATCCGACAGCGTTGAGGACGCTGTTAGTAGGAAGACTAAGGCAATAATTCCTGTTCACCTATATGGTTTGCCGGCTGAAATGAAGTCCATTATGGAGATAGCGGGTAGAGAAGGAATTCCGGTTATTGCAGATGCAGCTCAAGCTCATGGAGCTACCTACAATGATAAGAATGTTGCCTGCACAGCAGACATGACCTGCTTCAGCTTCTACGGAAGCAAAAACATGACTACTGGTGAAGGCGGCATGGTTGTGACGGATGATGAGGACTATGCAGAATCCCTCCGCGTAATAAGAATGCAAGGTGAGGAGAGACCTAACTGGGTTGTTAAGCTGGGGCACAACTACTGTATGTCTGAGGTTGCTGCAGCCATAGGTGTTGTTCAGCTTAGAAAGCTTCTAAGCTTCCTTGAGAAAAGGAGGGAGAACTCAAATCTTCTATCTGAGGCACTTAGAGGTTCAGGAAGACTTGCGCTTCCAAAGGAACCGGAGGGGATGCAGCATGCTTGGAACCTCTACACAGTGAGGTTGAAGGGAGCGAATGCCGGTAGAAGAGCTAAGGTTGTTGAGAAGCTTATGGCTAAAAACATTGAAGCCATAGTCTACTACGAGACACCTGTTCATATGCTTCCTTACTATAAGCAGATTTTAAGTCTTAAACGCGGTTTGCTTCCTGCAACTGAAAGGGCTTCAAGACAGGTTTTCTCCCTGCCAATTCACCCAAAGGTTTCAGGCGAAGACATTGAGTATATGGCAAGCAGTTTAAAGAAGGTTGTTGCATAGTTCCTAAAATTTTATAGGTTTCTATAGAGCAACAGGATTAGTTTTATAAGTTAAAGAAGGAAATTATCTTAAGACTTATCTAGATGTTCACGCAACATTTAGTGTAAGTGGTGTTAAACAATGGGAAACCCGAAAAGCCTAGAAGCTCTCATGAATCCTAAATCAATAGCCATTATAGGCGCATCAGGAACACCTGGGAAAATTGGATACCAAATCTTCAAGAACCTGGTTAGCTGCGGCTACAGTGGGAAAATCTATCCTGTGAATCCCGGTGCAACTGAAGTTCTTGGGGTGAAAGCGTACCCAAGCATAAAGGATGTGCCTGAGCCTGTTGACCTTGCAGGCATAGTTCTACCCAACAAGGTTGTCCCATCTGTTATGGAGGAATGTGCGCAGAGGGGAGTTAAGGTCGCAATCATCTACTCAGGAGGCTTCGCTGAGGCTAGCGGTGAAGGAGTTGAACTTCAACGTAAGGTTGTTGAAGCAGCTAAGAAGAGCGGCATTAGGATCCTAGGTCCAAACGTTAACGGCATCATCAACAACTCGATAAAGCTGAATATTCAGTTTAATGACTTCGGCGGCGTAAGTGGGCCTGCAAGCCTTCTGACGCAAAGCGGCGCACTAGGAAGCGGGATATATTTCAGAGCCATATCAGAATACGGGTTCGGCTTCAACAAGTTCATGTCCTTCGAGAACAGAGCTGACATCAATGAGATTGATGGTCTTGAGTATCTTGCTGAGGATCCTAGCACAGAGGTAATTGCCCTATACATTGAGGCTGTTTCAGATGGGAAGAAGTTTATGGAGCTTGCGAAGAGAACAACGAAACATAAGCCTATAGTTGCTTTGAAGGTCGGTGTCACGGAAGCAGGTAAGAGGGCTTCTATGTCTCATACTGGTTCCTTAGCGGGTTCAGATGAGGTGTACGACTCCATGTTGAGGCAAAGTGGGGTGATTAGAGTTCATGAGGTTACGGAGATGCTGGATGCGGTTGAAGCCCTTGCGTACCAGCCTGTGCCGAAGGGAAACAATGTGTGCATTTGCACAATGGCTGGAGGACTGGGAATAATGTGCGCAGACATATGCGAGAAGCTTGGTCTAAAACTGCCTGTTCCCAGCGAGGAGACCCAGCAGGCTTGGAAGAAGTTTATACCTGCATTCGGAAGCGCACGCAACCCAGTGGACTTAACAGGCTCATTTTCAACCGATATGCTCAAAGGTGTGATTGAGGTTGCGCTTAGAGACAAATCATTCGACAGTGTTATTGCAACTGGAATTCTATCGTCTTGGCAGACAGAGAGGCAGCAGACAGATGCTTGGCTTGCAAGCAACGAACTTGCAAGGGAGATGGGTAAACCTCTCATCTGTTGTTTGATGGGAGGGAGAGAAAGAATGCAGGAAGGTGTGAACGCACTCAGGGAGAAGAAGATTCCTGTCTACCCGACGCCTGAGAGGGCTGCTAAGGCTTTGTTTGCGCTTGCAAAGCGTAGAATGTTGGCTCATGCTGGATGAAGTAGTCTAAAGTTGCTAAAGGGATATCAAAAAATATTCAGTTATAGAACTCTACAACATCTTTAATGAACCAATTTTTCTTCTTTTGGGAAATCTTAAATATCTAACTGATAAGTGTATTCTCCAAGGTGATTAGATTGCCATATAAGGACATTAGACAGTTTATCTCGAAGCTTGAGGACGAAGGCGAACTTTTCAGGGTTAAGAAGGAGATGGTTAGCGGCGACGAGATTTCAGCGGTGATGTGGGAGTTCTACGAGAGGACTGGGATAAACTCGCCGGCAGTGATGTTCGAGAAGGTTAAGGGATACGACGTACCGCTTGTTGAAGGGCTTTTCCAAAGCTACGCGAGATGGGCCTTAGCCATGGATATGCCGAATTGGAGGAAGGCCACAATAAGGGAAACACAGGCTCACCTAATGGCGAAGATGGAAAACACAAAAGAGTGGAAGGACCCTAAGATTGTTTCAAGCGCATCATGCCACGAGAATGTTCTCCAAGGTGAAAAGGCAAGCCTCAAAAAGTTTCCAATACTGAAATGGCACCACGACGAAGGCGGACCATACGTTATGCTGACCGGCTGGATAAACAAGGATCCTGAATGGGGACACAACATGGGCATGTACCGATGCCATGTTTACGATGAGAGAACCACCGGTGTAGTTGCAACAGAGTTCCAAGACATAGGCATGATGATTGCTAGGGCTAGGCTAAGGGGAGAGAAGGAAGTTGAGCTTGCTAACGCTGTTGGCTACCCGCCGGTTCTACACTTCTGCGCTCCAATGAAGATGCCTGTTATAGCACGCGACGCGGAGTTTAAGTACGGAGGCGCATTGTTAGGTGAACCTATCGAGCTTGTTAAGGCTGAGACAATCGACGTCAAGGTTCCAGCAACATCAGAGCTTGTGATGGAAGGTAAGCTTTCGCCAACTGAAACAAGGGATGAGGGCCCACTATGTGAGTGGATGGGCTACTGTGAGGAGAAGGTGAAAACTCCAGTTTTCAGAATACATTGTCTGACGCATAGAAATAACCCTGTGTACCCATCAGCGACAACAGGCCACATATACAGCGAGAACTCTACGCTCAGCGTTCTACCAAGGGTTGCTTGGATAAGCACGCTTAAGAGGTCTGTTACAGGTTTCAGGGATGCTGTTGTCCCCTTGGAGGGTCGGCTTTACGGAGCAGTTATCCAGATAAAGAAGCGTTATCCAGGCTGGGGAAAACAGGCGGTGTTAAATGCTTTGAGCACAGGCTTCGGTCAAGCCATACTTAGTTGGGCAATAGCTGTTGATGAGGACATAGACATATACAACTGGAACGATGTGTTGACAGCCCTTTCAACCAGAGTGGATCCTGAACTAGACGTTATAATACTGCCCGCAGTGGCAAACGCTCCACTAGCACCACAAGGAAGAGCGAGACTTATAAACCCGAGAACAGGCTTCACAGACTACGCCATATTCTCGAAGATGGGCATAGACGCGACAAAGAAGTTTGCGGAAGAGGATAGAAGACAGAGGCCAACTCCGAACTTCTCAACGCCTTCACCTGAGTGGCGACGTAAAGTAAAGGAAATGTGGTCTCAATACGGGTTGAAGCTACCTGAAGAGCACAAACGCGATTATTTCCTGAAGATATACAAGTAGCTGAAACACCCATCTTTTTTTAAACTCAAAATTTCTTAACCCGAAAAAAAGACATTATTAAATGCTGAAGTCAAATGTCCAGTGATCTATCTAGATTTAAGGTTAGGTTTACCGTGGAGGATTCTGGTTCTGTTGACGGTGAGCTGGTGCGTTTTCAAGCCCCTAAGACTGTTGAGGCGCTTCTGAAGATTCTTCCAGTTGAAGGAAGAGCATCAATCTGGAAGGAGGAAGTTTACTTCAGCGTTCCACTTAAACTTGGTTTAGAGAAACCTGTATCCAAGGTTGAGGTGGGTGCCATAGCTTACTGGCCTCTAGGCTCAGCTGTCTGCATCTTCTACGGAAGCTCTCAGCCTTACAGCCCTGTAAGCCTCATCGGCAGAGTTACCTCAAACCTAGACCTGCTTAGAAATGTGGGAAGCGGCAGAAAAATTATTTTGGATAGAATTTAGGCGGCAGCCACCTGGTAAACTCTGATCCTCGAGTTTCCACCTACAAGCTTCACAAGTTTTCTTCTCTCTAAATCCTCAATGAGGTCTTTTGCAACACCTACTCGTATGTTGAACTGCGAAGCCACTGCGGTTGGAGTGATTGCACCAGTTTTCCTAAGCTCCCCAATAATCTTCACGTCATCCATCGATGGGATGCTTATGCCCTTAGCCTTCCTCTCTAAGACGCTCTTCCCCTTAGACTTCTTTGAGGCTTCAGACTTCTTATCCTGAACAACCTGAGATTTCTCCATCTGTGCCATGCTCTTCTTCTTTGCTCCACCCATATCTGCAACCCCATCAAAGATAGATTAAGGGTAGAATAAAACTGTTTCGACCCTAATAATAATTATAGCCAAAGAAGGTTTGCCTCAAATAAACCCCCTCCATTTTTTCTTTTGTGTTTTTCGCATTCACATTTTTGGGGGGTGGTAATAATGAGTGGTAGGTCTAAGAAGCATAAGCCTCTTTTAGATGCGGGGAAACCATTCAACAGGAATTTACGAGGGAGCTATAATCAATTGAGAGAAATACTTGAATCTCATGTATTATTGGATGTTGATAGTGTTTGATGGAGGATGATGTGACTATAGGGCTTTCAGGATAGGGTGGTTACGATTTATTGGATTGGATCGATGCCTCCGTTTCGATTTATTGGATGGGATGCCTCACACCATAGCGAAAAACCGACGTATAGGGAAACATTGTATGAAACCGTATCCCTGATACGCTTGGAGCCACGTACCTCTGAAGAGGCGTTTAGGTAGTGCCCAGCGTGATTCCTTCAAATCTACTCAAGAAGCCGGGCGGCACCGAGCATATTTATAGATTTTAATATTTTCATACATTATAATTTTATAAAATATTTTTTTCTGACACATGCTTCAAGCTGATCTCAACAAGCTAGAAGCTTCCTCACCTGAACATGAATTTTCTCAGCACTTGTCTTAGGCTTCTCTGAGTCAACTATGCTTCTGCCTACGATCAGATACCTTGCACCTGCCCTCATTGTTTTCTCAATGTTTCCGCCTTGAGCTCCAACTCCAGGCGAATAGATGGGAACGCTTTCACCAAGAATCTTGCATATGGATCTTATTTTCTCAGGGTAGGTGGCTCCAACAACCGCTCCGTCAGCACCCCACTTCAAAGCTCTTTCAGCGAACAGCTTGTACTGCTCAATCGGTCTATCTGTTTTAGGGTTAATCACCTTCTGTCCGTAGCCTTCCATGGCGCCAATGTGGCTCATGTAGGTTAGCAGCAGCACACCTCTACCTGAACTTCTCGCAAGGTTGAAAACTGGTTCAAGCCCATCCTTCCAGCCGATTATCGGGTTCACTATCACGGCGTCAAATCCAGCATTGAAGAAATGTTCTGTCATAATTCTGTTTGTGTGCCCAACATCATTTATCTTCGCATCCATTATCGCCGGAAGCCCAAACTCATGTGTCAGCGTCACAATCTTCCTTATGCCGTTGTGCAGTCCAAGAGACAGTAGAAGCTGCATACCGATCTTAACAGCGCAGATATGCGGCTCAACCGATCTGAGAATCTGTAGGCTTCTTCTCAGCTGGCTTGCCTTATCCATCTGCTTAACGTCCAGCGCCAAAACAACATTGGACCTTCTGCTTCTCGAGGACTCATCAATCAGCTTTCTATACTGCAACAGCATCCAACCAGCATGATTCTGTTGTTTGAAGCATAAAAATGATTTCCCTTGCGCCAGTAACACCTACATCAATGCGAATAACGGTGCAGTCGAAGGCTTAAGCCATAGGAAGCTTTCTAACACTTCATCCAGATAAGAAAACACCCAAATTATGCTTAACCAGCTTCTGAAAAATATTGGGGATAACCGCTAGAAAAAACATTTCTCACGGGAATATCGGTAGGTTTTTCACATCAACAATCTTGGCATAAAAGAATTTTGTGTCAGCTGTGTTATCTACATACTCAAGTTTTTCTCCAAATGGCTTTGACGCAGAATACTTTACGAACTGTGCTCCAGGAGGCCCTTCATCAGCAACATAGAAGAATACTGGAAGCGCATCAGACTCATAGTAGTGCTCGAATGGTATGCAGGTTCCGAAGATGTGTTTCCCACCCCTTGTGAAATGCCATAGGGGAAATATGGTTCCCTCCCTAATTGAGAGTGGAGCTAAAATCCTTACTATGGAATTGATGTTCTTAACCTCTGTTAGAAGCGGCTCAGAGGGGAGGGGGAAATCCCCATTCAAACAATCTTGGAAAACCTTAGGGATCTTCTTAACTTCAATAAGAGAAGCATACTTATACCTTATGTCGTCCACGCAGTCGGTGAAAAAGAAGTCTTCGCCTTTGGTTGAGTCACTTCTATAGGCTAGAAAAGGCTTAGGCGCCACATCCACGGCTACATAGGCAAGCATAGGTAGGTCGCCTGTCCAATACATGTAGGCTGTGAAGAGCGCAAGTATATGTTTGTCCTTATGCTGGAGGTACCAGAGTATTTGAGCGCCATCTGTCAAGGCTAAGGCAAGCCTAGCGAAATTCCTTAGGTCTATGACCTCAATTGGAATTGGGGGGCTAACAGGACCCAAAAGATTCACCGAACACTTAAAGGTTCAGCATCCCGAAAATTAATACTTTGCTATGCAGAGAATTTCTATAGGGATTCCTCCTCTGAGGTTTGATGGAGAAAGTGTAGACCCCATAAGGGTTCTCAGCTTCACGTTGAATAAGTAACTGTTGTTGAGGGTAGCTATGATGATAAAGGTTGGCTGCTGCGGCTTCCCAACAGGAAAATACAGGTACTTCAAAACCTTCAAGCTTGTTGAAACCCAAGAAACCTTCTACAAACTGCCTAAGCCTAAAACAGCTGAGAGATGGCGTGAGATAGCGCCTGAGGAATTCGAATTCACAGTTAAGTGTTGGCAGGCTGTAACGCATCCCCCCACCAGCCCAACATGGCGTAGGTCAGGTCTAGTTGTCGACGGGAGAAGCTTCGATAAGTATGGGCTGCTTAAGCCAACCAAAGAGAATTTCGATGCTTGGAGTGGCACAAAGGAGATCTGCAGAATACTTGACGCAAAGATCTGTTTAATTCAATGCCCACCCGGATTCAACTACACCGATGAACACGTGGGTAATATGAGGAAGTTTCTTAGGACTATTGACCGCGGCGAGCTTCAAATAGCTTGGGAGCCAAGAGGAGACTGGAAACAACACAGCGGAGAAATAGGGAAGCTGTGTAGAGAGCTTAACCTAATCCATGTTGTTGATATGTTGAGACATGAACCCGCGGCGATAGGTGATGTGGCCTACACTCGTTTACATGGGCTTAACCCGAGGGAGTATGACTACAAGTATAGGTACACGGATAAGGATCTCCGCAACCTAACTGAGAAAATTGTCAGTATACAAAAACTTGTCGTAGATCGCTTCTACGTTCTATTCAACAACACATCGATGGCTGAAGATGCTGAACGCCTAGTTAGGATGCTGAAAACAAGAAGGATGGAGGTCGTGGTCTAGCTCTCTACCTGAATAGGTCAAGCTCCTTCGGTCTAAGAATTTCCCTAACGGTTCCTTCACCCTCAATGTAGCTGTAGCCTCTAACAACTGCTACAGGAACCCTGTCAAACTTATTCATAACCAGCTCAGCGGCTGAAGCCAACTCATCAGCCACAGCAATCAGCGAAACCCTAAGCATGTAGCCGAACATATCCTTCTGGCCTCTGTAGTCTTTAATAGGCTTCATCCCCGCGATACCGATAGCAACATTTGTTTGACCAATCCTCCAAGGTCTACCGAAAGTATCTGAAACTATAACGGCCACATCAACCTCAGCTAAAGCCTTAATCCCATCTCTAATCAACTGGGCTGACCTATCTGGATCCAGAGGAAGAAGCACCGCTTTGCTTCCCCCAACCACATTGGATCTATCCACACCTGCATTTGCACAAACGAAGCCATGTTTGGTTTCAACTATTAGGTGTGCATCCCTCATCTTCAGAATTTCAACTGTTTCTCTAAGTATGGTTTCTATGTGCCTAGGATCCTTCCGGGCTCTTCTAGCAACACGTAGGGCAAGCTTCGACGGCTTTACTGAATCAAGCTCAACCACTCTTCCCTCAGCCTTAGAAACAATCTTCTGTGTGACAACGACCACATCTCTGTCTTGCAGCTTAAAATTCTGTTTCCCAGCAGCTTCAACAATAATCTTCGCTAGGTCATCACCCTCCTTAATGTTCGGTATATTCTCTAAACCCACTATTGTTATCAAGAGTGAAACCAGCGAACTTGTCTGCTACAGCTTCTAACTTAAACTTCTCGACGTATAAATAAGAATATTGTATGAAAAATAGCACTTTACGATGTTGCCATACCCTAAGATGAATGTGGCTTATCTGGAATATGGGCTGCTTTAAACATAGGCTAAGTTTAGCAAATAAAAATGTAGGGGACTCCAAGGTCTAGGTGGAAATCCCAAGCATCTTGTAGACTTTAGCTTTGCTTTCCTCAACCTTCTTGGCAACATTCTGATGCAGGTTGTTGCCCTTTGAGTCTATTGCAATAGTCAGGGGACCGAAGTTCTCAACTTCGAGGATCCATAGCGCTTCAGGCATACCTAGGTCAAGCCACTCAACACCCTTAACCCTCTTAACCGCCTTAGCTGCAAGCACACCAGCTCCACCTGTGAAGTCTCCGTAGACAGCCTCAAACTTCTTTGCAGCTTCAGTTGTCTTAACACCCATTCCGCCTTTCCCAACAATTATCTTAGGCTTAAAGGCTTCAATGAACTCGTAGGTAACAGCATCCATCCTGGCGCTTGTGGTAGGTCCAGCTGCAAGGAACTCCCATTCACCGTTCTTTTTCCTTGCTACAGGACCGCAGTGGAAGACAACTATTCCCTCGAACTTAACCGGTAAAGCCTTACCTTCCTTAGCGTAGGTAAGCGCTCTACGGTGAGCCTGGTCTCTAGCTGTTACAACGTCTCCTGAAACGTACACTATGTCGCCGATAGAAAGTTTCCTTACGGCTTCCCCGCTGATGGGGGTAGTAAGCTTATACACAGCCACAGCTTTTCACCTCCCATGGGTTAAGTGTTCCACTCGACCGTCCTCATAGATCCTTGCTGTTGCTCTCCTAGCTGCCCAGCACTGGATGTTAACCGCAACTGGGAAACTTGCTGTGTGGCAGTAGGCATACTCAGCATTTACGCCTAGCGCTGTGTGTTTGCCGCCTAAACCCATAGGTCCAATGCCTGTGTTGTTTACAGCTTCAAGAAGTTCATCCTCAAGCTTCGCTATTTCAGGTTCGCTGTGACGCTTGTTAATTGGTCTCAAAAGGGCTTTCTTAGCCAGCTTAAGCGCTAGATCGGATGAGCCGCCGATTCCTAAGCCAACTATTATTGGAGGACAGGGTTTACCCCCTGCATTAATCACGGTGTCCACAACAAGCTTCTTTATTCCAAGCAGCCCTTTGTCTGGGGTTAGCATTGTCATGGCGCTCATGTTCTCTGAGCCTCCTCCCTTAGGGAAAACCGTTAGTTCAACATAGTCTTCTGGGATAAACTGCACATCCACGTAGGGTATGTTTACACCTGTGTTGTCGCCGCTGTTCTTTCTCGTGATCGGATGAACAGCGTTAGGTCTTAGAGGAATCTCTTTAGTAGCTCTTCTTGACACCTCAGCAAGTGAATCAACAAGTTCAGGCGCCTCACCTAGAAACTTCTTACCGACCTTAAGGAAGAAGATCATGATTCCTGTGTCTTGACACATCGGGGTGACGCCTTCCTCCGCAAGCTTAATGTTTTCAAGAATTGCTTTCAGCTGCATCTTACCTGTTTCAGTAACTTCGTTCTTGAAGGCTTTCTCCAAGGCTTCTTCCACATCTTTAGGAAGCTTTGTCACAGCGGATCTTAGAAGCTCGAATGCTATTTGCTTAAACTTATCCTGAATCTTCATGCTTCTTCACCTCAACTCTAATTGGTTAATTCACTAGCTAAAGGCTGCTGGTTCTCTTTAAAATTTATCACCCGAAAACTTTTCTTCTGTTAAGTGAATGCCGCAAGTATAGTTAATACAAGCTATTACAGACTATTGAAAGAATGCTTCCAGCTTTCTAACTCCTATAAGGTCTTCAAACTCAACTCCTAAGGAGTCAATAACCTGATCAAATGTTGACTTGATGTACTCTAAATACTTCTCAGAGTCAATTTCGGCTACTGATGCAAGCTGAATAGGCTTCACCCCTGGTTCCCCTACAACCTTAACGAAAGCTATTAGGTCGCCCGGCTTCACTTCAACGCCTGTTCTCTGAAGGAGAGTCGCAGCCTTAACGTGCTGCGGAGTTGTCTTAACATACTTCTCAGGAGGCTTGCTTATCATCACGCTGAACGCGAGGTCTTCGAGGCTGTACTCATGGTTCTTAAGCTTAAGGTAGCATTCCCTAACAATATGCTTAATCCTCTCTTTAGCTTCCTTAAATTCCTCCATTGACCTTACCTCCCCTAAGATTTGAACCATATCGTAGAATGCTCTTCTAAGGAACTCAGGCACATGCCTCTTCTTGCCTGTCAGACCCTTTATGTCAACGCTTCCATCAGGCAGAACCCCAAGATAGTTCTTCTTCCTCGAGCTTAAGGCCAGATACCTATAGTTCTTATCAACCTCAAGCATCATCCCGAGAGATGACTCAGACCAAGCAACAAGCTGCTCAAGCTGCTCAGCCCTAGGGCTTCCTAGGAAAAGGGAGTCAGTGTCCCCGTAGAAGACTTCAACTCCAAGCGAGTTAGCTTTCTCGATTGTGCGTGTTATAGCATGCCTCCCAACAGCTGCTGTTGACTCAGCTACAGGTGGACAGTAGAGCGCAAACCTGTCAGCTCCGAAAACACCGTAGGACGCATTCAAAATAACCTTCAAGGCGTTTTGAACCACTATGTACCAGCTTCTCTGATCCTGAGTTAAGCCTGTGGCTTTTAACTTAGGCTTATACCACTTGATGCGTAGGTCTCTAAGCGAACCTATAAGCATGCTTTCAATAGATCTCCTCCTCTTACAAACCCAGTGAGGCGTGTTAGGAACAATGTTTTGTCTGCACTCAGCTTCGCTGTGTGGGCACAGCACTGTTTCGTAGCCTAGGTTCCAAACCTTAATGATGGAGGGGTATAGGGATGCGAAGTCTAGGACAGCGACGTTGAAGTGAACTCCAGGTACGGGTTCAACCACTATTGCGCCTTTGTACTTCTTACCCTTAATAACAGCTTCAGTGACAGCTGAACCCTTCTTGCTAAGGATGTCGTCAGACCTAGGGATCAAGTAGCCTCTGTTCCTATGCTCCCTATACATCATGCTCCTTATCCAGCTTGAAACTCCTTGGCGCGACACATCCTCCATAGGCATGAAGCTTATCCTGGAGAGGGCGATAATCAGCTTCATCACTAGGCTGTTGCTGAACGTGGTAAGCGTCAAAGCAATTTCAGCGTCCCTGTAGCAGTAGGCAGCAAGCTCCATGTAGGTTAGCTCTCCAACAGAGTTTTCAATCTCCCTCTTCGCCATCCCGACAATTGATTCGCCAACCTCATCAAGCGTCATCTCCCTATACTTCTGCCCAAAAGCATAAACCTGAATGGACCTGTTGAAGAAAAACTTGTATAGGTCTATGTGAACCCCATACTTCAGCTGAGCTGAATCACGACCTATCTCTATCGGTATCTGATCCCTTGGAAAACCTAAACGCTGCGCTCGATGCCAAAGATACCTAAGATCAAAGTCATCTCCATTGAAGGTTAAAACCACAGGGTAATCTAGAAAAACCTTGAAAACCTCAACGAGAAGTTTCTCCTCATCATCGTAGAACTCAACCTTAACGTCTGATGGAACCTGCTCCGCTCCATGCTCAACACCCGCCCTCCTAAGCAGCAGAACACGCTTAACACCGTCTACGCCAACGACACTGACGCAGATAACAGGGTGCTCAGCCTCCTCAGGGTCAGGAATCCTGTTGGCTACAGGTGAATGAACCTCTATGTCCACCGCTGCACGTCGGAACTCGGGGACGGAACACTCAAGAAGCCTCATCCACCCCAAGGCAAGCTTCCTATACTCTCCGGATTCACTTCCCAGAAAATCGTTAATCGCTCTAGCTGACTCAGCGGCTGGTTCACGGCCTGGTGCCTCAATCTTTCCGTCAACAATCCTGTAAGGCATTCCAGGCTCCAGACCTCTATCGTAGATGTAGCTTTCCACATACTTTATGTCGGCTTCCCAAGCCTTGATCATGTCTCTTATGCAGCCTACAGGTCTTCCACCGATGGAAAGGGGATCCCGCGCAACTATCCTAGTCATCTTGATATTTCTGTCGTTCAACGCATCGTATTTTTCAACCTCAACAAACTTCTCGAATCCGCTGTGGCCTGTGAGAGCACTGTTCTTCTGAAGCTCCTCCACGGTTTGGTCTGAAAGGCAGTAGGGTTTGTGGTTTGTGGTGTCATACCAGAAGTAGATGTGTTTTGTTTTAGGTTCATAGAGTTTGATGTAGACCGATTGCTTCTCCCCGTCGTAGCCTATGGAGACGAAGTAGGATTCAGGTAGGTTTCTAGGTGTTTCAGGTGTGAACACCAAGCTTTCCCCCCTCTTTTTGCGGGGGTCTTTCTCAGGTTCTTTTTGCGGTGGAACCTTGGAGAAGAACCCTTCCAGCCTTTGCGTCAACTTCCTCCAGACTAGTTTCTAGGGTAGCTCCAATAAAGCTATTTCCGAACCTGAACTATGAATAGGTGGGGTACAGTTTGGGGAGGGCTTCGCTTAGAGATGGTTTAGCTGCAGCTGTTGAGGCTTTAAGCTGGATTGAGCTTGAAGGCTTAAGTGAGAAGTCAGCTGTAGCAAGGGTTTCAAAACAACTTAGGGTACGCGAATTAAGCTCCCTGAGGTTAGGCTACCTAGTCACTGTTGAGGTGCTGCGTAGGCTTAACGTTCTTGATAGAATTGGAGCTGAAGCCCTTAAGCCCCGTAGCTTCGATGAATTAAGCCTAGGTGTAAGGAACTTTCTGAGGATCTACACCTACTGGATGAAGTTTAAGAGAGCAACTGTCGCTGAAGCTGTTAGGCTACTTGAGGCTGGTAGAAACATTCTGGGTTGGAAGGAGCTTCTGCCTGTGGAAATAGCCTTCGGAAAAATATTCGCTATGAACCTTGATCAGATGGTGGAAAAGGCGCATGACCCTGAAAAGATTGGGCTTCAAACTTGGCATCCAACATGGTTTGTGGAATATTGCTTCAAGCTTCTGGGCAGGGAAGAAGCAACCAAGCTTCTTCAAGCCAACATGAAGCCTCCGCCAACCTACATACGTGTAAACACGCTTACAACAACAGCCAGCAGCCTACATGAAAGACTCATGAAAATGGGAGTTGAGCTTAGGAAGGTTGAGGAGCTTAACGACGTTTACCTTGTGGCTAGATCGAAAAAGCCTCTGATCACTTTAGCCCCATACAGGGAAGGTGAATTCTACATACAGGATAAGTCAAGCTGCCTCGCAGCTTTAAGGGCGAACCCCCAGCCCGGTGAACTTGTTCTAGATGTTTGTGCAGCTCCAGGCGCCAAAACAAGCTATCTGGCTCAGCTGATGGGAAATAAAGGCGCCATATATTCTGTGGACTACTCTAAGCGCAGGATGGATTTGTGGAAGAGAGAGATGAAGAGGATGAAAGTTAAGATAGCCGCACCTATAGTGGCAGATGCATACCATTCACTTCCAATCAACATTGAAGCCAACATGGTTCTGCTAGACCCACCGTGCAGTGGCACAGGCGCATTCTGGAAGACGCCTTCAGCCAAGTGGAGGATCAGCCTAAATAGCCTTAAAGCCATGTCAGCTGTGCAGTGGGCTATGATGGAAAGCTGTGCTCAACACGTGAAGGTTAGTGGAACCCTACTCTACTCAACATGCAGCATAACAACGGAGGAGAATGAGATTTTGGTAAGCAGATTCCTTAAGCTGCACCCAGAGTTCAGGCTGACTAATCTCGCCCCTAAAATAGGTTGCGAGGGTTTGTATGGGCTTACTCAATGCGAAAGGCTGTACCCGCATCTCCACAGCTGCAGCGGCTTCTTCACGGCGAAGTTCCACAGAGATTTCTAGATAGAGCAGTTTTGAGAAAATGCTCTGTTCTATATAGATGTAGGCTTCGGGTTCTGATAAGTTTAAGGGGTTTTCCCCCTTTTTATTGTTGTTGATAAGTATCGGGGTTTGTTGGAAACTTGGTTCTATTAACTCGAGGGGCTTGGTCTTAATAATGTACTTATTTACTTGTCAGTCTGTTTGTTACTTCGGCTCTCCATGAATTTTCGAAATAGAGAACTAATTTCCTCAGAACTGAATAGTATTGCAATTCGGTCGATTTCATGTTCAAGACTGTCTAAGTCCGCTACATAGTCAAATTGAGGGTGGTAAGATCTGAAGACAGATGCTAAGAATAAAGTTTGATGGATATATTTTCCGATACCAATCAAAACTGTGAAACCAAAAGATTCCATATTTGTTCTCATTTTTTCATATAAAGAAATTCTCTCATGTTTCATGTGATAGTCATAGTCAATTATTATTTGTGCATGGCTTTCGAGATAGCTTATGAAATCTCTAGTTTCTGCTTGTTTTCGGAAGAAATCCGTTTTCTCGTTTTCAGGTGCAAGGGTCATTTCTACCCAAATTTTTGTGCGTACTTGCCCGTCCTCACCTTGAAAGGAGTGCAAACAAAAGTCAGTTCTAGTGATAAACCAACCATATCTATTATCGCTAATGAAAAGCCCAATTGTTTTGCTTGCATTATTAATGTTTTCACCTCTTGCTTCGATGATAATATGATTCAATCTTCGCGTTTGCACATAATCTTTAACTAATTTGTCAACATAAGCTTGAGGGTCTTTTTCAGCAACGAAAAGCATACTTCCATGTACTACCTGCTGAACTCCTTTGTAATAGTCCTCTAGAAGAGTCCATTTATTATGAGGTGGTATATCAAATTCATTAATGATCATAATTCTAGGAATAATGAGATGAGTTAACCTATCATTTTCATGTATGTCCTTCATTTCTTTAAAGTATTGTACGATTTTAGGTGGATATTTTGTTTCATCAAAATTAGAACCTGAGGTGTAATAAGCTATCGCCGCTCTTAATGCTTGATCAAAATCCTTGTCCAACCAATTAATCGTTTCTAATGCCTTATCAGCTAGATCTCTGATGTATGTGAATTTGACACCGCTAATTTCTTCTTTTCTAGTTGCTGGTCTTAGCACGCTTCTCGTTTTACTTTCTCTTTTCAAAATTGTTATTGGTTTGTCTGACAACTCTCTTATTGCAAAAGTAGGTTGATTTATTATGATTACTTTTGACCTGTCTCCTTGTCTTAATTCACCTATGGTTTCTTTATGGGTTACTTCAATTTGCATGTCAGCGTTTTCTGATAATGCTTGTCCCTTCTTACTATGCCACCGTTGAAAGACGACACCAATAAAAGCTGAGAATATTACTAAAATTACATTAAACACAATTTCTTCTATAGTAGGAATGAAGGCACCCTTCTCCATTTACCTATTTGTCTTACTATGGAAGTACTTATCAATACAGTATGCTTTTGTACACAGATAGTCAATCTCTTCATGTCTAGGTATTATTGCTCTGATGCTGTCTTCATCTACAATTTGGTTACAAATCGCACAAGTCAATTTCTTTTTGTCAACCAACCCTTTTTGACCCAAAGACTCAAGAACGGGGGTCAAACATACCTCATTAATGACTAGATAATTGCTTTCAATGGGCACTCCCCCATCCGTACAATTTTGAAGAGTTGTTACTTCTTTTTTAGGTAACTGAATCATTATAGTCGCCCTTTTTTATCACAATACTTTAAGTCCTTAGTAGACGTATTGCTTTCGAACTGATTCAATAATTTAGAAGGTGTGATTATTAACTTTTTCGTATTGGACGGCTGAATGACGACATATTAATCTAAATAATATATTTGAAGGTAATTTGAATAGCATTCCCGAGTACTTTTCACTAATATTAATATCGGGTAGCAGCTTCATACATGGGAGGGATACTGTTTTTTAGGCAAGATTTCCCCATGTAACGGCTTTCCGTTAAGGTGTGAGGCATCCCATCCAATAAATTGGAGGAGAGGCATCAATCCCATCCAAAAAATCGAAGACCCCCCTCCCCCCTCACACTATAGTCACAAGCCTCAGAACCATGTAAAATAAGCATGTAAAGAAGCAAAATAAATCAAGTCCATCGGCAAGTTAACAATACAAGGTTCCTCCTAATACAGCAAAATCTTTCCTAATATTATGAAAGCACAATGGAGCTGTCTTCATACATGTTTTTTAGGGGCTTAGCTTTATCTCTAGTTTTGGCGTTAAACTAAGCTGGGTTCACCATCATGTTTCTTGGTTTATCTCTAGCTTTCTTTTTAATCCACCAGATTCCACAAGCTTTCCAGATGCCTTCTGATTTTGCAACCAGTCTTCTGAGGGCGGTGGTGGCGCTTTTCATCATAGTGGACCCTGTTGGCAACATTCCAATTCTAATAACCCTTACTGAAAGTATGGCTGCTGATGAGAGGATGAGAGCATTTCACATAGCCACACTAGTATCCCTTGTACTTCTAATAGTTTTCGCGGTTGTTGGGCAGCAGGTTCTGAATATTTTCGGGATAAGCATCTACAGTTTCATGATTGCTGGAGGAGCTTTGCTTCTAATTTTAGCTATGAGAATTCTTGTTTTCGGCTCAAAGGTTTCAGAGGTATCTTCAACTGAAAGTGTTGGAGCCGTACCTATAGCATGCCCGCTTTTAGTTGGGCCAGGAGCCATAACCACCATAATAGTGATTCTGCAAACCTCAGGTATGCTTATCACCGTTCTCTCCGTCATCCTAAATCTTCTAGTCATATGGATTGTGCTACGTTTCATTGAACCAATCCACCGGTTTCTGGGACGAACAGGGTCCTCAGTGATTGCGAGAATAATGGCTATCTTCATAGCCGCTATAGCTGTACAGTTCATGGTTGAAGGTGTAACCCACTACTTCTATGCTCACTGAGGACTCTAGAAAGCGGCCTGTTTCCACGATGCTTTTCCAGTCCGTTGAATAGCAACTGTTAAGTTTTTGTTTTCACCGCTTCTGGGTAGGAGGTTGAATGGTTGTTTAGGAGGCAGCTATACCTTATGTGCGTTTCAGTCTTCCCCCTCATGGTATGCTCAGGCATGGTTTACTCAATATTTGCTCTATACATAAGTGAGTTGGGTGCCTCTAAAACTTGGATTGGAATGATCTTCATGACAGGCTCTGCCGCTGGAGCTGTTCTTGCGCCTTTGCTTGGTAAGCTTTCAGACAAAGTTGGTAGACGACCTATTCTGCTTCTTTCAATGATAGGGTTCACCTTGGCCTTCTCACTTTACGCTTTTGCAGAAAGCTTCATCCACATCTTCCCAATACAGGCATTGGAAGGCGCAACTTGAGCTGCTCTTGGAACCACGGCAACAGCCTACATCGGAGATATAATTCCCGCTGATAGGAGAGGTTGGGCTATGGGCATCTACCAGCGAACTTGGTTCGCTGGCTGGATTGTGGGGCCTTTGTTAGGCGGGTTCCTCGCAGATACTGTTGGTTTCAGGCAAACCCTCCTTCTAGGTTCAGGGCTTATAGTTTCAGGTTTTCTGGTAATGCTGGTTTACCTGAAAGAGCCTTCGAGAAGCTCCTAGTCCTTTATTGCTTCTATGAGGCTGACTACGTTCCATATCTTCACACGTGTGTAGGGCGGCATGTTCGGGTCCTGTGAGATCTCATCTAGAATAGATATTGCGTTTGATGCTCTCACGCCTATGGTGTGCTCAGACACATTAAGCGCGTCAGCAGCGTACTTAGCAGCCCTCCTGATGTTTCTAGGTGTGGTTGTATCTTGTGAAACCTCCCCCAAAACAGCTAGAGCTTGCTTAACCCTAGATTCATACTCCTCTTTTTTCTTAGATACCTTACCTGCGGGGAAGGGGCATCACCCTAAAGTAGAACTCTACAACAAATACACTTAAATAAATATCGCTTGTTTTTGAAGATGAATTATGCTAAGTTAAACATGGTTTATGTAGGACTCAACCAATCTTTAATTGAGGAACCCTCATGGGATCCGAAGTTAAGCGGATAGCTGCCCTTCAAGTCTGGTGCGGTTATGCTTTCTGATGTTTGCCCAGAGTGCGTAACACCGCTCTTCAAGGTTGGGCAGCAGATAATGTGCCTCAAATGCAACAGGCCCGTTATTATGGTTAAGGACGCTGAGGAGGAGGCTAAAGTCATCGGGGAGCAGGTTCTCGCCAACACAGAGCAGTCGATAATCAAGAAAATACAGGAAATAAACGAGTGGATAAGTCAAGAAAAAGATCCTGAAAAACTGACACAGCTTGGAAACACGCTTTCAAGCTGGCTTACCGCCCTTGAGAAGATCAATAAGCTAAAGAAGAAGTCTTCATAAGAGCCTCCATGTAGCAGTAGGGCCTTATTTTGTATTTTGCAAGTACTGCGCAATGGCATACAAGGCTTCAAAGAGGTTTAAGGCAAACTCTTAATACAACAACTTCTTAGGTAGGATGGAAAATTGAGTTTAAAAGCCCTCGTCAGAAGGGTGAACCGACTTAAAGCCTCTGGGGTTGGCAGAATAGTAGCTGGGAGACTCAGGGATTTCCAGAAGCTTAGAAGAAGAGGTGACGAAGATTGGTTTGCTGAACTTTGCTTCTGCATACTTACCGCCAACTCATCAGCGAAACTTGGAATTGAAATCCAACACAAAATTGGGAGAAAAGGGTTCCTGCAACTAGGGAGGAGGAATCTTGCTTCTACGCTTAGGCGGCTTGGTCATAGGTACTGGCGCCGTAGAGCCAGCTTCATTTTTGAAGCTAGGAGATTTAGAAATATAAAAAATATTGTAACGAAATTCAGAGATGAATTTGAAGCTAGACAGTGGCTTGTGAAGAATGTTAAGGGCATAGGCTACAAGGAGGCAAGCCACTTCCTCAGAAATGTAGGTTACACAAATGTTGCGATAATAGATAGGCACGTAATTAAAGTCATGCATGAAAATGGTTTGATAGGTGCTATCCCTAAAAATTTGACGAAGAACACATATATGAAGTGTGAGAGAATTCTGAGAAGTTTATCTGAAAAAACTGGTTTGACGCTTGCTGAGCTTGATCTATACCTGTGGTATCTAAAGACCAATCAGGTTTTGAAGTAGCTTATTCATGCCTCCTTTATAATTTTCAACACAGCCTCGATTTACGTGTAACATAAATGACGTTCCGCTTTACCTTAATTTTTAGACTGTATCTTGCCCTTTCATATCCCTTCATGTGACGGGACCTTACCCTAAATGCATACGCTAGATTTTGAGCCTCACCTTCCGATTTACAGGAAACTCTGAATCCGTCGATTACCCCTGAGGAAACCAGCATAAGTTTTCGATCGCGTTGACCGTAGGCAACATGCCTGTCAAACGTCCCAGGTTTGTACTCTTTCAATGCTCACAACCTTACGGTACACCTTTAGGCTCGAAAGGTAATCAATCAAATTTCCTCTTCAAAAGGTTTTTGGAAAACACTTGAAAGCAACTTCATGACCTGCTTACCTTTTCTATTAAGATCCACATATGTAGCTGTTGAGTTCATGGGGCATTCATCATCAACAGTGATCCCTTCCTCTATTGAGTATATCACCGGGTAAAGCCTACAACCCATGGGCCTTTGCCTATAAATCTTGCATCTCCTCCCAGCATCTCTGTAAAAGTAACATCTTCCATGAACATTCTTCAAACGAATAATTCCGCTGTCCATTACCGTGAACTCATTAGGAGTGTATCCCAGTGCCTCAATTCTCTGCACATCCATTTTCGACAAGATCATTTCTGTGGATCTGCAGCATCTTCCACATCGAATACATCTCATAAAACTCATCCAACGCCGATGCTTCCCCTCCCTTAAAGATTATGTTCGAGGCTGTTTTTGTCACTCAGGTTAAGAAAAAGGAGCGGTCGCCTGCGGCGATTGAACAACAAATCAAGGACATGTATTTTGGAGCCAAAGGTTTCAATTTGAGAGCGAAAGTGGTTGAGAAGTCTGCTGTGAGAGAGGTATTTTCGAGGTTTGGTCAGCTGGCCCTCGTTTCAAATGCGACTTTATCTGATGGAACAGGCTCCATAAAATTGCCGTTGTGGAACTGTCAGATAGATACGGTTTCGGTTGGCGATACCATGCGTATTGAGAATGGACGGGCGAAAACGTTTAATGGTGAACTAATGCTTAAGCATAGTAAACTAAGTGTCATCGTATAGGTCATGGGAGGTGAGTTCATTTGAGTTATAGGCGTGGTGGCGGTTATAGGGATCGCGGCTATAGGCCCTTCAGGCCTTCTGGGCCTTCCCCTGTGCAGGAAGGTAAGGAGTATGAAGTTGACATAACTGAAACTAGCCGTAGAGGAGATGCAGGGGTAGCTAAAATTGAAAACTTCGTCATATTTGTAACAAACGCCAAGCCCGGAGACCATGTGAAGATTAAGATTACGAGGGTTGGAAACAGATACGCAACAGCTGACATAGTCAAATAACATTCCTTAGGCGTTTGCCGCTTTACCGCATTAAAGGCGCATGTGTAGGCGACCTACTGTCCTCTAGGTTTCAGTCTGCTGCTTCAGTTGATGTACCTAATATTTTTCTAGCAAATGTTAGGTATCCTGTGTGGCCTAACATCATTGTTGTAGGCCTTGTTTTCCCCTTCTCCACACGCATATTTCTAACTAGGCACTCAATGGTTTGGAGATCTATGAAATTGTTTTCTCGCAAAGCTAAGACAGTTCTTTCAACTTGGTTTATCGTTGGGCTGAAGGATGCTAGTGGGCATCCGCCTTTCAAAGACCTGTAGGCTTGCGGTACAATCTCCCATGGTTCACCTAGATCAACCGCAACAGCGTCAACGTCATGCTCTTGGAAGCCGAGTTTAGCATCAGCATTCCTAAGTGTGACGAAATCAAGTAAGCCAGCTCTCCTCAAATTTCTCTCAGCAACCCTGAGGAACTCAATTCTTGTTTCGTAGCTGTATAGATGTCCGTCAGGCTTAAGGGCGTTTGCAATAGCTATTGCTGCAGCTCCGCTTCCAGTTCCAGCTTCAACAACAATTTTGCCAGGTCCTATCCCAAGCTTTAGAATTAAAATTCCTATGTCTTTCGGGTACATGATCTGTGTTGGCCTATCAACATTCATCATGTGGTCGTAGGTTGTGGGTTTAAGAACCCAGAACCTTTGGTTTAAGTTGCTTTGCACAGCTTCACCGTAACGTTTCCCTACGAGGTTCCCCAGCTTAACTATGCCCTTATGCGTGTGGAAGTTTCTTGAAGCCTCAACCCTAACCACCCAGCTTCTCCTCTCATCAAGAAATAAAACTACGTAGTCTCCCTCTTCAACCAGCTCAGAGCCAGAATTACGCAAGGGCTGAACACCAACAGTTTTAGATTCAGCTTCAACAATATAAGATTAAACTTCTAGCCGCTGAGGACTTTAGTGATCGCCTCAGCCTTACTCCTCCTAAGCTTTACAAAAATTGTTTCTCCCCCTTCGGATAGATCGATTTTAACTGTTGCATATAAAACTCTGAGAACAATCATGAGAACACATAAGGAAGCCCCTGCCGAAACGAAAAGTAGTAGAGGCTCAGACCAACCCATTATCGCTCTGGGAGGAGTTATGAGGGATATAGAACCATGCAAAACCAGTGCAAATATTGTTAAAATCGCAAAAACAACCAGAGGCGGCATTATGCTCTTCGTCGAAATCTCAACAGAGCTAATCCCATCCCGAGAAATCTTCTTCACCCTGTCTGGAGCAGTAAACCTTTTCCTGAAAACTATTTGCTTTCCCTCAACTATCAGTATGTAGTTCAATCCCCGAAACTCTTGAAGTTTTTTCGGCTCATCTGAATTCGTCAAATGCTTCACTGAATCCCCTGTCGTCCTAAATGAACCTCGTTCATCATCTATGCATACGTATCCCTCTTAAAAACGCTAGGTTCACATATGGCACACACGACCCAATATACTGAAATTGACTGCTGAAAAGGCGAAGCTGGAAAAGCTGCTTGTTTTTCCAACAGTTAGAGAAGCCTTACTCTACGAGAAGATAAGGGAGGACAAAGTTAGATGTATCCTCTGCGAGAGAAGATGCATTTTGGCATCTGGCCAAAAAGGCTTCTGCAAAACCCGGATAAATATTCATGGAAAGCTTTACACAATGGTTTGGGGCGACATAAGCGCTGTTGAGAGTAGACCTATAGAGATTAAGCCATTCTTCCACTACTGGCCAGGCTCAACAGCCCTAACCTTATCAACATGGTCATGTAACTTCAGATGCCCTTGGTGTCAAAACCACCACCTTTCAGCGGCAGAACCTAATCCTGAGAAGGCTACCTACATCGACCCGGAGAGAATTGTAAATCTCGCGTTAAGCAGTGGAGACGAAGGCATATGCGTTTCTTTTCAGGAGCCAACCATCCTATCGGAGTTCGCTGCCGAGTGCTTCAGGAAAGCCTCCTCAAAGGGACTTTACTGCTGCTATGTTTCAAACGGCTACATGACAGCCGAGGCACTTCAGCTACTGAAGGATTCAGGGCTCTTAGGCCTTAAGATTGATGTTAAAGGCAGCTTGCAAGCCTACGAGGAATATTGTGGAGGCGCGGACGCTGAGAAGGTTTGGGTTAACGCAAGGAAAGCTAAGGCGATGGGCATCCACATCGAAATCGTAAACTTGGTTGTCACAGGTGTCAATGACGATGAGAACTCTGTGGGAGACTTGGTTAACAGACACCTCAAGGAGCTTGGTTCTGAGTGCCCGCTTCATTTCACAGGGTACTACCCTGCCTACAAATTCAATAACCCCTCTACGGCTGTTAAGGTTCTAGAAGAATGCTACAGAAAAGCCAAGAAGGAAGGTGTCCTATACCCATACATAGGCAACGTGCCCGCACATAGGTATGAGAACACATACTGCTCAAGCTGCGGAGTAGAGCTGATCAGAAGATTTGGTTGGAGGCTGCTTCAATATAGGATTACTGAAAATAACAGATGTCCAAGCTGCGGCTGCAGCATCCCGATAGCTGGAAGATACGTTTCTAAAGTTGTCAGCGCCTTCTAGAGCCATAGAATATGCCTTATCTAAATTCATTACGAATTACTTCAGAAATGCTGTAGATGATTGTTGGCGATGTCCAGAATGAAAACACCTTCATGTAGTTAAGTCCAGTAGCCTTTACAAGGATGTTAGGTTCACCAATACTAACATAGCCTCTGCCGAAATTACTGACAAAATCTCTGAAGCCTCCTGTTGCCGTTAACCCGTAGTGTCCTGCATAGTATAGGAATTCAGCGACATCCCATGCCTTATCACCCATCTTTTTGGCCTGCTCAAGATCAAGTATGTAGATTTGGCTGTCTTTGGAAAGCAGTAAATTTTCAGGCTTCGTATCTCCAATACCAACGTTAAGAGAATGAACCTTAGCGAAAGTCTCTCCTAGACTGAAGGCAACCTCTTCTTCTTCCTTGGATAGGCTGGGGTGGGATAAGCTTTTTTTCACAAACTTAAGGATGGGGGTGCCTTCCACATACTCCTCAAGAAGCACTTGGTCAGGTAGGCTTACGTGAATAATCTTCGGTGTCTGGATACCGTTCTCTGAGAGAAACCTGTTCATCCCATACTCGTTGGAGAGGCGTGTAATGCCTGAGACAGAGAATGTTTTTGCACCTAAAGCAACAAGGTTAAGTGTAAACCACTTGAATCCATGCCAGTTTGTAAATTTCTTCACAACCAATTTTTCCCCATCAACGGCAACGAGATAAACCTCGTTTAGGACACCTGAAAGCGGGCTAATTGTTATTTTGGCCCCAGGTCTAAGCTTGCTAACAACCTCCTTTATTGAAGCCCTAACATCCAGGTTGACCAGTCCGGAGTGGGTTTTAAGGAAGACATATTTTTTCGGGTCTTCGAAAATGTCTGCTGGAGCCTCTTCCTCTTCCACGGTAAGTTTCTTAGAAAGCTCTCTTGCCAGTGTGTCGACGTTAACTAGGCCTGCTAGGTGAGTTAGGTAGGAGTAAAGTGTTCTCTGGCTGTGTTCAACTATGTTAACCATTTTCTCAATTGTTCTACGTGACATCCACCTATCTATGCAGCTGTTTTCAATAGCCACCATTCCATCTTCAAGCCTTATCAATCCGGCATGTGTAAGCTCTTGGATTGCTGAGTGAAAGCCCCTCATGGTCTTCTTCATGTTCTCTTCAGCTGACTCTCCGCGAAGCATGTTTGCGTAGCTTGATTTAAATGGGGGAAAAACCATCGTTCTCCTCAACATTCTTGCTAATGCGAAGTAGTTGGGTTCTATTACCAGCCCTCTGGCAAGTTCACCGTAGCCAACCACCAGGTTCTCTATCTCCTCCATAACTATTCTCTTCTTAACCTCAACCTCCATTTTTTGCAGGTACTCAGAGCTCATAATAGGTATGTATGGTGCGAGAATTATGTGTGAAACAAAGTCTCCAAGTCCGCCGTTTCTAACATCAAGCTCAAAAAGCTCCTTATGCACCGCCAGTATGGCTGCGTACACGCCGTTTATCTTTCTATAGTGGTATCTAACACCGTCATCATAGTTTTCCAAGATCATGAGGATGTCGTAGTCGCTGCTGTCTTTCGAGTAGCCGTAGACCCTATAGCCATACAGGCATGCTGAGGTGATGTCTCTATTCCTTGCGACATCAAGACATTTGCTGGCCAGCTGCTCCATCGGCATCTCTTTAGGCGTCGCCAATACTTCTCTACCTTCAGCCTTCAAAAACTAATTATGCTTATAATTTTCCTGTGCTTCTAGATGCTTATTCTCCAATAGCTTAATCAGCGATTTAAAACTAGCGTGAAAACCATTCTGTTGGAAGCTAGTCAAGTTAGCGGATTCAAGTAACTTTGTACACCAGTATATCAAACATCCATGGGAAGGCATGTTCCGCGTAAGGATTTTGCTGCACAATCCCCCTCAGTTTCAGTTCCTTATACATCATGTAGAGCCTATAGGAATCCTCATACACAAGCTCAAGGCTCACATCCCCAATCTTATGGGGATCTGCATCTTGAAGTTCGGGGAATACCATCATTGCCTTCGAGTATGGCACAGCCATCCAGACAATAAGCTTCACGTTATTTGTTTTCAACCAATCAGCAAGTTTACGGCTATCAGGCGTTTTAAGATGCCAATCTAAAAGGTCGTAGCTCATGAATTCGCTGAGGCCTATTTCAGAGTAGTATATGACGATAGGGCTGTCACATAGAATTTTACCTCCCACATAGTTTTCATTCAGCTTTAATCCCATTCTTTGATCAGGCATCACAATGTAGACTTTCGTGGGAAAGATCCAGATCTGCGATAGGAAGCATGAAGCAACCAGTATGACTAAAATAGATACGACAGTAATGCGTTTAATCATGCTCTTTTTTGGGAATGCTGGTGGAACCACCATGGCTACTAGTGGAAGCGTGGTTATAAGCCTCCACTCATAGCCATAGTCTAAACCCAAGTATTTTGCTGTGCTGAAGAAAAGCATATACGCCAACAATATTACCACGAGAAGTCTTGGTTCCCTTCCACGTAACACGCCGAAGACTATGCCTATATACAGCATGAAAAAAGTCATTGTCAGCGAGAGGTTGAAGTAATCTAAAAAGATAGCTGGGTCTGACAGGTGAATCTCCCATCCTAGCGGAAACATCATGTAAAGCGAAAGTTTAACCCAGGCAGCTGGATCTCCAGTGTTAAGTATGCTCCACCCAGTCCATCCAAGGCATACCGCTGATGCAACGGCAATCGGGTAGAGAAGCCTCTTACCCCTCCAGCCTCTACGTAGGAAGCCTAGGACGGTTAGAATGAAAATGAAGAACCAGCCCTCGTAGGCTGTTATCATAGCTAAAGCTGAAAAGATGCTGAACCAGCCTATCCTATCAAGCAGAAAACAATGAATCATTAATACAACCAGTAAGCCTGTGAAAACCACTGAGGTTCCAAGTGTTGAATAATCGATGTGCCAAGGCTGGAATGCCAAGACCATTCCACCTATAACCGCGAACCAGTTTTGCCTATAGAGCCGAAGGCAAATAAGGTACACAACAGCACAGGTCAAGGCTCCTGAGAAAACGCTGATGGCCCTAGGAACCAGAACAGCCTTGCTTCCAGTTATAAGCATGAAGAAAGCTGAAACATACTGGAAAAGCGGAAGTAAAGCTATGGTTAAGTTAGGCATCTCCTTCAGGTCGCTGTAGAAACCATGATTCTCCAAGGTAAGAGCTGAAATAAGCCATCTCGCGTAGGTGCCGTGATCCATATCTATCGGCATAGTGCCTAAGTGGTAGATTCTTATGAGTAACGCTGAAACGAAGATGACGGCAAGCAGTATGAAGTTTTGATCCCTAACATACCTTTGAAGCCTACTGAAACTAGGCCGTAGCAGCTTATGCTCAGTCACCCTTCCACCTCAAGACCTAGCCGTGGCTGCCTTGCTTGATCGTGAGAAAAGCTATGTTGAGGTAGGCTGCTGAGTAGAGCAACAATATTGGAATTATGCCTATGTTGAATTCCAGCCATGTCTTCACTATGGCTAGGATGCCCAACAAACCGAAGAGAATCTCCAAAAGAACAATTTTGCTCACCTTAATTTGATACTTCTTGTCTCTCCACGTGTCAGATCTATTCTCAATCTTGTATTTCGGTGTTCTGAAAAAAACCCCGGGGCTTAAGCCAAACAATCCCCTCAGAACAGCTATCGTGTTGCTTATGCTTATGCCAAATCCAATCAGCGCAAGGGCTACAAGAGGCTTAATATGACTCCTGAACGTCATTCCCTGAAGCTGTAGAGCATAGGCGTAGAAAACCCACATGGCTATTGCACAGAAAAATATGGTTGCGTTCAAAACAATCCAGTGAGGGATAGAGATGAAGGCGCTCCATGCCCCTTGACCAATTGCCCAAATTAAGGCTCCGAATGGAAATCCACTTAGAAACTCTGGAACGTCACTAATCTCCGCCATCGGAAAAGCCCAAGCGTTAACCAAAGGAGCAAGATTAACCAAACGGATGTTGAGGAACGCCGCTACCAAAGCTACGATGAAGGATGAGAACATTAGTGGATGCACAGAGTAGTAGGAGAGGTGTACAAAGGCTTCAGCCTTCTGGCCCAGAGAGAGGTTCTTATGTCTCAGAATTCCTAGGTAGAGCTTTCGGAAGGTTCTCATAGATCCATGCGCCCAACGCGCCTGCTGCCTCTTTACAGCAGGTACGGTTGGAGGTATCTCAGCCGAGCAGTCAACAGACCTTATGTAGAGGGCTTTCCAACCCTTAAGTTGCATTCTGTAGCTTGCATCCAAGTCTTCTGCCAGCGTGTCAGCCTGCCAGCCTCCAGCTTCCTCTAGGGCTTTTCTTCTAATGACGCCTGCTGCTCCGTTGAAGTTTATTAGGAAGCCGCCTATGCAGCGGCCTGCCTGCTCAATCCAGTGATGTCCATCATACCCTATTGCTATCGCATTTGTTATGAAGTTATAGTTCCTGTTTAGGTGGTTCCACCTAGATTGAATCATACCTATTTTCTGGTTGTTGAAGTAGTGTATGACCCTGTCAAGGAAGTCAGGTGTGGGTCTGAAGTCTGAGTCGAATATAGCTATGAATTGGTGCTTGGTGAATTTCAATGCGTTTTGCAGGGCGCCTGCCTTGAATCCTTCTCGGCTATCCCTGTGAACTAGGTCGATGTCGTAGTTAAGAGACTTGTACTTGTCTACGATGCCCCTAGCTATTTCTGTTGTTTCATCCGTAGAGTCATCTAATAGTAGAATCTGAACATCGTTCTTCCCATAGTGATCTGCTATGCCTAAACATGCTTCAACTAGGCGGTCTATGACGTAACGTTCATTGTATATTGGCAGCTGTATGGTTACCTTATGCTTCGCCCCTCTTTCAGGAGGCGCTTCCTCGTATTCTTTAGCTCTGTTCAGAAGGTAGTAGAAGTTTAATCCGTATGGGAAGAAAAGGATTGATAGGATAACTGAAATATTAAGCAGCACTGAAAGGGCATCGATACTCATTCTGTTCCCCCAGGCAATATTATGGCTTAAAGTGGCTTTATACATATTTAAGACTTAGCTGAAAACTAGTACATAACCTGGCGGGGGGATTGTTGCGTTGGTGGTTGGTGTCTGTTGCAAACTGGTTGGTAAGGTTCTTTGCGGGCTTCTGATAAGTTTTAGGGGTTTGAGGCTTATTCTTCATTCATTAGGTCTTCTACTGTCTTCAGCTCTATTTCTAGTCCTTCTTTCTGTTTGGCCTCTTTATTTCAAAAAATAGTTTTCCATTTTCCACATGCCATCTGCCAAGTAAGTTTTCTAACCCATTAAACCCTAATTGTTGTAGGATGTGTTTAGGTAATGAAACAATTCTGGTGGCAGTTAGGGTTCCTCTCTTTCCAGGTACCATAACAAGTTTACGAAATCCCCCTCTCTCTCGATATTTTAATGCCATACTTTCGCTTAAGCTACGCCCCACACCGGCTTTTTTAATAATCTTATATGCATAGCTGTTTGAGATGCCATATTTTTTCATCAGAGCGAAATAAGACGCCCCTTTTTTATAGTCCTCTATAATTCCATCATAATTATACTTCAGAACTCCCCGCCCCACACCAGCTTTTTGGATAACCTTATAGACTTGGCTTTTCGAGATGCCATATTTTTTCTCCAGAGCGTGATAAGACAACCCGTTTTTATAGGCTTCTATAATTTCATCATGATTATACTTCCGAAATCCACCAGCTTTTAGGATAACCTTATAGACTTGGCTTTTCGAGATACCCATTATCTTCACTCCTTATATGTTTCAGTGCACGATATATATCAAGAATCGAGATGTAGCCTTATAAATAGATTAGATACCTATTCCTGTTTCAGGAAAATATTGGTGATGAACATGAGATTAGGAAAATATATTGGAATAACATTGATCGTACTACTTACAATGACGGCATTTTCAGTGATGAATCCAATACAAAAATCTGAAGGACAGGCAACTCTAACCGTTACCCCTACATGGGTGGTGACTGAAACAACCGGTGAAATTACATTCACATTCACCGGAATGACGGCTGCAACCGCTGTGACAATACTGATTCCAGGAGGAGAAGCAGGAGCGAAAGATGAGTCTTGGAGTGTACCAAGCCCATCTGACGTGAAGGTTGAAGGACCCATGGCACCTGCACGCGTAGCAGTGTACACGTTCACGTTCTTTGCACAGGAAAATGCATGGTGTGAGATTAAGGAAGGCGCAAATGCGAGAAAGAGAATCCAATACAAACCAGCCAATGCCTTTCTTTCTGATTTGGCTGGTGCAGTTCCACCAAGTTTCAACGTCGGGAACGATAAGTTGGCATCATCCCCCAACTGGAATCAATTAAATCTTGGTGACATGAAAGCCCTAGTTAGAGTCTACGGTGGAACAGCCGCAACCGATGTGACTGTCAAAATAAAGTTGACAGCGCCCAGGATTGCGCAGCTAAGCGAGTTCGTGGCATGTGAAGGCGACTTTTACCAGAGCATTCAATACGTAGGCGTATGGCCTGCCAATGCTCCAGGCTCTTGGAGTGTTGGAGCTGTAGTGGGAAGCGGCGTTGCAAACTATCAATGGCTTTCATCCTACAGAAGCGCAGTAATACACAACCAGAACGTAAATGACGGCGGCGTCTATGTGATTGAGTCACAGACTCCTGAGCTGGGTGCAAACGTAACTGGAAGAGTTTACATGAATTATATGGGCTACCGTGGAGACGCATTAGTTCAGGGAGCATGGGTATACTTCTTGAAGGACGGCGTTATACAGGCACAAGCTAGGACCCGTGGCGCCTATCAAGACATAGGCGTACAATGGGACGGTGGCGACTACATGTTGACGGGGCTAGCTCCAGGCACCTACAACGTTGTTGCTCAGAAGAAACCTAGGCTTACCGGAACCACTACCACTGTTCAAGGATACTCGAAGGTAGAGCCAGTAATATCAACGCTCGGATCGAAGACAAGTAACACTATAATAAACGTTCCAGTAGGGAAAGGAGCCTACCTCTATGGAACAGTTAAGCGACTAGTGAACAATGATCCAACCTACATATACAACCAAGCTCCAGGCGCAAATAACCTGAAATTGGAGGTGTGGGAGGCTGGAACCACAAACCTGCTGGGCAGAGTTAGATTACCATTTGGTTCAGCTGTTGCAACTGATGACACGGTAGAGTATCTGATGTACGGTGTACAGCCAGGCGCAGTAGACGTGACGATAGTAATGGACCCGACTACTCAGACTGCTGATTTTGCTTACAACTACTATAAAGTTAAGAAAACTGTAACAGTAACTGAAGGCGGCGCTGCAGAGGTAAGCTGGGTGCTTGATCAAGAGAAACTTAGGGTAGGCGGCTCTATTAAAGCGAGAGTGAGAACAGGATCAGGTCAACCAACCGGCATCGGAGATATAAGCATAGAAGTTTCGGGCCCTGATGGCGTTATTGCAAAAAGCTACGCAAACGTGTTGCGAACCTTTGCTGCTGCTAATGCCCTTGGTACACCTACCCTTGCTGGAATATATCCAGATTACCATGACATTGTGGTATCCGGGCTGGAGCCAGGTAAAAGCTACACAGTCGTCGTGAAAATGGATGGCGCACCCGCCAACCACCCCAGAGATGGATGGATATTCCCAGTTGGATATCCAAATCCTGTCGACCAAACAAACTATGCAACGCAGAAATGGACTACTGGAACAGCTGTTGAAGCCGGATTGGAAACCATAATCTTCCCTGACCTCGACCAAGGAGCAGGAGTTAACGTAAAAGTTAGAGGATCAGACGCAGCTGTATTAGGTACAACACTTGACGACCTCAGGCTTAGTGTTCTTGATGGCGCAGGCAACCTGTTAGCATATCAAGATATTACACTTACAGCAACGTCAACGGATTATCTGCTATACGGTCTACCGACCGCCACAGAAGTTACAGTGAAAGCTGTCATGAGGCCTATGAGAGAACATTTAGGATACACCACATATCAGAGGAACTTCCTAGCGAAAACCCTGAAGCTAACGACTGGCGGCACAGGAGCTCAAACACAAGTAGCGTGGAATGAGCCGCTAGTATCTTGGTTCACAGAAGGTGCACTCTTAGACGTTGCGTTTAAGCCGCCTGTAACAACCGCAGGAATGGGCAGCTACATACTAGTCAAAGATGCTGCTGGCGCAACTCTTGCCAGCCTACTGCTTGGACCCGCAACAGCTTACACGCAAGATTTAACTGTAACGTACACTCTGTCAGGCTTCCCTGAATCTGAAGCTGGAAAACTAAGCGTAACAGTGCAGCCATCTACATACCAAGCCGCTCCATTAGCTTGGACTCCTTGGGCATCGCAAACCAAGCCAAATCCGCTGAAAACAATTGCAGACACAACCCAGAGGATTGAATTCGCCATACAGAAAGCTCCGGTGGTAAGCGGAAAAGTGGAGTATATGAGGACTCCAACGCAGAAGAGGCCAGTTCCATGGGTGACGGTTGATGTAACAGGAAGCCCAGGAGTAACAGCAACCACTGATTCGATTGGACAATATAAGATAGACTATCTTCCAGCTGGAACCTACACGGTTACAGCTTCAAAGTCAGGCTTTGAGAAAGCACCATCAGCAAAAATAACAGTTGACCCAATTGTAACAGTAGCAGACATACCGTTCTCATTTACGCCGACCGCTGCAGTGATCCCAGAGTTCCCAGTAGGCGCAGTATTCGTGTTGCTATCAACATTCGGAGTAGCACTATACCTACTACGCTGGACTAGAAAAGAAATAGTAGCAGTATAAAACTCCTAATCCCCTTTTTTTATTTTTTTCAAGATTAACAGTTAGGCTCCAGTCCCTCAGTAAAGCGTCATATTCATTTAAGGCTTTCACCTATTGTTAAATAGGTGAACAAAATATGCCTTTAGCCTACCACTTTTAAGACTAGTAAACTAAGATAGCTTTGGACATAGATGAAAAGGCATTGAAGAAGAATAGAGAGAAACAGGATTGTTGGAAGCGTTTATTCTTTATCCTTTAAAGAAAACGGTGTGGACACCACTACTTTCACAGAGGTCTTTGAACACCTGAAACACCCAGAAAAAGCCATAGAGGAAATTCACAGAGTGACGGGAGAGAAGCTGTTCCTAGCAACCCCGAACAACTGTTTTTTGAAAAGGGTGAAGCGATTTTTATTAATGCCGAAGCTGAGCAGGATAGCTCCTGGTCATTTTAAAGAATATTCTTGGAGTGGGATTAAGAAGTTATTTGAGGGACATGGATTCAAGTTAACTCGTTTCTCAGGGTTCAAATATTTTATCGATAGACCAAAATTTCTATACAACTATTTAGATCTTGGCAAAAAGTTTCCGAAGCTATCTGCAAAAGTTATCATGGAATTTCAAAAGTTGCCCTACCAAAAAGCATGGAAAGGCTAAGTGCTGTACATCAGACAATCTTTTTTCTGAGTAATGGACAAAGCAACGCCTTTGTTTGTAACCTCCACAATTTTGATAGAGTTGGTTCTAAAACTCAATTTTCATCTATTTAATCATATTCGGTTAAGGTTAGCTTTATTGTTTAGGCTTTTCTTGATTAACCCCGTCCACCTATTTCCTTCCAAGTTCAGGTTTATGTTAGCCGTTTCTGCGGGCGTTTTACCTTCCAGTCCTTGATGCAGTCATATCAGGTTGAGGGGTTGTTACATAGGCTCCTACATAGGATGGTAAGCCATCTGTAACTATTGTATTAGGCATGGTTTTTGCTGTGGTTTTAGCTTTTGCGAAAACAATTCTAGCGTTCTCGAAGTTATGTGTTTTAGATATTTCAGACGCTAGGAGAAATTTTGTTTCATTATCCATTACGCCCGATAGACATTGCCATTCACCTTTAACCTTAACCAACATTCTCGTCGGCATGCCATTTGCCTGAAAGCTCAGGAACTAGCTTATCAGCATACTCTTCGATTAGCCTAACATACTTTCTAAGCCATCTCAGAATTGTTGATGAATTCACTTCCAACCAATAAAATTGCTTTAGGAGATCTACAATTTTGCGTAAGGATGTTCCTTACACCAAAGGTCAAAAGTTGCAGTAGTAATTCTAGGATCATTCCTCATTCACTGGAATGCATCTTCTACCACAAACTTGGATTCACAATTCTTGCATAGGTAGAGCTGCTTAACTCCAACTTTTCTCATCTTACGCTTTCCGTACTTGATTATGGCTGGTGAGCCACAGAACTTGCATCTAGTGGCTTCTAGAGTTTCACTTAAAGTAAAAGTGCTTGAGGCTTCAAACCTTTCTCTCAAAGCTAACCAGAAACGAATAGTATGAATATGTTTGCAGTAGCCATGGATTCGAAGTTGTTGTTGGAGAACCCAGATACAGTGCATCTCAACACTCACATCTAGACACAGTTATCACTCGAAAATATAGTGATGATGAAGTAATTGAGTTAAATCTAATTAAAAACATCCATAGAGATGATTTAAGTGCTGTTGAAAAAGGAGGTTGTTGCAAGAAACATGTAAAAGTATCCACAAAAGTACCCCGCACAAGAAGCTCTAGCAAAAGCTCTAGGGGTGTCCGCTTACAGGATAAGTGAATGGTTGCCTGTGACATCATTACCAAGAGAAGTGCAAAGACCAGTCGCGCCTAGGGATGAGACAGGAAGACTGCCCAAGGGTAGGATAGGGTACAATAGGCCCTATAATGCCAACCAGTTTGCAACAGGCACCAACCACCAACACAACAATACCCCCCGCTAAAATCGGCTGATTGGCTTAACAAAATTAGCTTTACCAAGCAAAACATAATCACGGAAGCTTCTGAGAAGTCTGGTCACACATAAAAAAGATGGGATGGAGTTTTCACGGTGTCCAAAGCTTCTTCGTTGACCTTGTTATGTATAGTGCTAGTCCAAGCGTTGCAAGCAACATAATGGCTGCGCTGAGCGGAAACTCAGGGATAACTACAAAGTTCTCCGCTAACGTGGGTGAAACAGAAGATGCTGATCCGCCTGAAACACTTACCGTTGATGGCTGCTTAGCATACCCATCAACGTTGAACTCCACGCTGTGTGTGCCAGGCGACACGTTAACCCAAAACATTCCGTTGTAGCTATAACCTACAACCTCTGGACTTGTCACACTCACCTTAACCCAAGTCATAGACACACCAGCAGTCTGGTAGGTTACCGTCCCCAAAATCGCACCAGTAACAGTGCCCATTTGATTCATGTCAAAGGACACTCCGCCTGTAACGCCCTTACCGACCACGGTTATCTTAACCTCCTTAGCCATCTCGAAATCGTACCACGGAGGCTTCTGGTCATACGGCATTATCACCCCAACTTTTAATGTATATTCTCCATCACCCAGTCCACCGCCATAAATGTATGTCCCATCCACCTTCGTATACCTGCTGAAGCCCTTGATGTTGTACGACACGCTGTCCGAGTTCGATGCAAGCTGTGTTCTGAATGCTCCTTTCAGTTCACCACTTTTCGAATCATACGCCTCAACAGCAACCAAAGTTCTTATCTTAAGTTGCTTTGTCGCTCCAGCAGACAGGAAACTCATTGTTCCACCTATCTCCCCGGCTCTCTCAACTCTAACCTTCAAGCCGCTTGTTACTCCACCCACGCTTACTACTGCTTGGGATATTAACTCCTGCACGTAGCCTTGG
>Ga0315280_10001648_pt1 | contig 37885 bp, 36 predicted proteins | sample YL17G06_40_MG_FD_203697 | JGI IMG/M metagenome (GOLD analysis project Ga0315280, IMG submission 203697) | Sediment microbial communities from Yellowstone Lake, YNP, Wyoming, USA - YL17G06_40 | ecosystem: Environmental > Aquatic > Freshwater > Lake > Sediment | place: USA: Wyoming | collected... | reverse complement strand
ACAGGACCCGCGGCAAGGGCTCAGCCCTCCCCACGCACCCACGCCTGCGTCGCGGGTACCCGACCGAGAGGGGCGGACCGCCGCCCCTCGTCGGACTCTCCCCCGGACTGTGCGGTCCGGGAGGGACTGTCGCCTATATTACGCACCGCACAGTAACTACGCCCCTACCATGTGCTGCCAGCGCTCCCGTGCGTTCTGGCCCCACCGGGCCCCTTTGCACACGGACTCCGGCCTGATGTGCACTAGGGGAAGGTGACGTCGCTTCCTTGTTCTCCTAGCCTTCCTGTTCCCCGGGCCTCTGGCGAAGGAGGCGGGCAGATCTTGCGCCCGTGATGGCGAACACCACAGGGAGCGGTTCGTGACGTCCTGCCGCTTGAGACGCCTTTCGCCGCGGCTGACCGAATCCACCGCGTCATCCTTCCCCATTCCGGAGTAGCATCCATGCAGGCTCGAAAACGAGTTGACGGGCGAGAGCCGCCTGTTCTACAGTGCGTTTGTAACCCTTCGTTCATCCTGACAGGAAAGGAATGTCCGATGGCCAAGAAGCTCGCGCTGAGGATCACGAGAACGACCCGACCGGGGCCGCGGGTGGCGGATCCGGACCTCGGCTTCGGTCGGGTGTTCACCGACCACATGCTGGTCATGGACTACGCGCCGGGGACCGGCTGGCACGATGCCCGGATCGAGCCCTACGGCCCGCTGACCCTGGACCCGGCATGCCTGGTCCTGCATTACGGCCAGGCGGTCTTCGACGGGTTCAAGGCCTTCCGATCCAGCGAGGGTGGCGTGGTCCTGTTCCGCCCGACGGACCACATCGCGCGCCTGAACAGTTCGAGCGCCCGCCTGTGCATCCCGCTGGTGGACGAAGCGTTCGTCCTGGATGCGCTGAAACAATTGATCCGCCTGGACGCCGATTGGGTGCCGCGGACGTTCGGCTGTTCGCTGTACATCCGGCCCGTCGTCATCGCGACGGAGGCAGGCCTGGGCGTTCGCCCGTCCAAGACCTACCGGTTCTATACCATCCTGTCCCCGGTGGGCGCCTACTACAAGGAGGGCTTCCAGCCGGTCCGGATCCTGGTCTCGGACAAGTACGTCCGGGCGGTGCGCGGCGGACTGGGCGCGGCCAAGACGCCGGCCAACTATGCCGCCAGCCTCCTGGCGGCGGAAGAGGCCAAGGCGGCCGGGTTCACCCAGGTCTTGTGGCTGGACGGGACGGAGCGGACGTACGTCGAGGAAGTCGGCACGATGAACATCTTCTTCCGGGTGGGGGACAGGCTGGTCACGCCGCCGCTGGAGGGGACCATCCTCGCCGGCATCACGCGGGACTGCGTGATCCGGCTGGCCGCCCATTGGGGCATCCAGATGGAGGAGCGGCGGATCTCCATGCCGGAAGTCCTGGCGGCTCACGAGGCGGGAGAACTCCTGGAGATCTTCGGATCGGGAACGGCCGCCGTCATCTCTCCGGTGTCGGAACTCGTGTTCCAGGGAAGGTCCCTGATCATCAACCAGGGCCGGATCGGGGACTGGACGCAACGGTTGTTCGAGACGCTGACCGGCATCCAGTACGGGAAAATGGAGGACCCGTTCGGCTGGACGGTGCCGGTATCGCCCTGAGGTCTCAGGCGCTGTACGGGAGGAGGAGGGGAGCCCTCGCATGAAGGGAGGAAAGGAGGCAAGGCAATGAAGAAAGTGCTCGGGTGGTGTTCGCACGGGAGTTTTGCGCTGTCCGGCCTCTGCTTGATTCTGGCGATCCTGGCCAAGCTGGGACTGGGCGAGATCGCCGGGCTGTCGTCCCGCGCGCTCTATGCCGTGGCGCTGATTCTGGGTGTCTACAGCATCGCGTTCTCGATGTGCGGGGCTCGCAACCAGGCCAGTGGAAGCTAGGCGGGGAGGGAGCCCGCCAGAAAAGACCAGGTAGACGTTCGGTGGGGAGGGACTCCGACTGCGCAGCCGGGGGCGCGCGGAAGCTTGAACGTTTCGGGCGCTCAGGACCCGCCGATTCCGGGCGCGAATCCCAAGGAGGACTCTTTCGAATGACCATTTCTCGTGGACTCCAAACCGCGCTAACCATGCTGGTGTTGAGCGTCCTGATCGCGCCCACCGCAGGCTGCGGCCTCTTCTCGCGATCCAAGGAGAAGCCTCCCGAGGTGTCACAACCTGCCACGCCGCCGCTCCCGGCTGCGACTCCCGCGCCGCCGCCTCCGCCGCGCCGACCATCCGGCGTTCGGATTGCTGATGAGGAGAAGCTGAAGACTCTGATCCAGGGCAAGACCACCAAGGAGGAGGTGCGGGGGCTCTTCGGCATCCCGCAGGAGGTCGTGCTGGCCCCGGGGATCGAGACTTTCATCTACTATCGCGAGACGTCCTCTGGCTGGATCTCCCGGACGACCGAGCGCGTCGAGACGCTCGCGATTCGCTTCGATGCCAAGGGCGTCCTGAAGGACTTCGAATACCGGTATTCCGGGCGATAGAGTTCGCGGCAACGCGTGCAAATGGCAAGGCCCGGCGCTTGCGCCGGGCCTTCGTTTTTCTGGGGACTCGCGTTCTCCCGCGCGAGGCTACCGACTCCAACCTTCCGGCCAGTTCACCAGGATCATCCCGCCAATCACCAGCCCGGCGCCGCTCAGGAGCTTCGCCGTGAGGGGCTCGTGGAGCAGCAGGCCGCCCAGCAGCACGCCGAAGACGGGCGTGAAGAACGTAAAGCCGGAAAGGTTGCTGACCGGATAGACCTGGATCAGCCAGAACCAGACCAGGTAGCTGGCGAAGGCCACGACGACTCCCTGGTAAGCGAGAGAGGTGATCACCAGGGGGTCGAGGCCCCGGATCCATCGCGGCTCGAGGAATAAGGCCATGAAGGAAAGCTGCAGCGCCGAGACGCCGAGCTGGTAGAAAAGCATCTGGGACGGCGTCATGCTGGACCGGACGACCCGCTTGAGGTAGAGCGAGGTTGCCGCCCAGAGCAGGCCGCCCGTCATGCTCATCAGATCGCCCGCGATCTGCAGCCGGGTGGGCCGCCCGAGGCTGTCCCAGAGCGTGATGATGACGCCGGCAAAGGCCAGGATCAGACCGGCGAGCTTGCGCCCGCTGAGCGGCTCGTTCGGCAAGAGCCAGTGGGCCCCCAGCGCCACGAAGAACGGGGCCGTGTAGAGAAAGATCACGGCGTGAGAGGCGGTCGTGTAACTCAGGCCGAGGTAGATGAACACGAACTCCGTCCCGAAGAGGAGTCCGATCACCAGGCCGTGGAGGAACGTCCGGTCCCGGTGGACGAGGGGGAGGGCGCGAAAGCGGGCCCAGAGCGCGACGAGCAGGGCCGCCACGACGGATCGCAGCGCCGCCTGAAAGATGGGGCTCACGCCGCGGTTCGCCAGCTTGATGGAGACCTGTCCCATGCCCCAGAGGAAACACAGGCTGACGACGATGGCCATGGCCCGGACGTCCAGGCTCTTCTGGGAGAGGCTCACGCATGTGCCCCCTGAGCAAACGGGTGCCACTATACCCCGAGTGGCGGCGAGAGTGAAGCGTCTGCTAACTCCAAGCCAAAACTACCACCCGCCAAGACGCATGAAAATTCGCCCGGGCTCCCCGGCACGCACCGGGGAGCCCATGGAACTGTCCGGGCATTTTCTTCGCAGGCGCCAAATCCGCCATGAAAGCTTTCGAGCGTTCTTGTCCCGCCGATGGCGGGATGGCGGTCGAAATGTTCTGATTGGGATTCGGACTTGATCCTGCGGATGGCTCCTGGTAAAAGGGGGTATAGAGAGACCACGGAGGCGGCCATGAGCCAAAAACCGATTGAGCCTTTTGCCGTTGCCTGTCCGTGTTGCCAGGCGAAACTGCGGGTGGATCCGGAGCTCCGGGCCGTCCTGTCATTCGAGCCGCCCCCGGAGGAGCGGAGGATCAAGGACCTCAGCGAGGGGGTGAAGGGTCTGAAGGACGAGGCGGTCCAGCGCCAGGCGAAGTTCGAGGAATCCCTCAAGGCGCAGAAGGGCAAGAAGGACCTCCTGGACAAGAAGTTCCAGGATGCGTTGAAAAAGGCAAAGGACGAGCCGATCACGAAACCGACCCGGGATATCGACCTGGATTGATCAGGGCTTCCGGGGGCGGCCCCGGTTCCGACGTCACCCGAGCACTTGGGCAAACGGGACCGGCGGAGTACGCATGGATCGCGCCCGGTTGCTATTCGGCCGGGCCGGGCTATATTCTTTGATGGGACCGTGGCCCCCGCGCGTCCGGCGGGTGTTCGCCGCGGGGCCGGCAGCATGGTTTTCCCTTCCTCAGCAGGGGTGCGGCCCGCCCCCGGCCGGGCCCGCACCCCGTCGTGAATCCCCCATGGCTGTGAGCGCAGGCATTGACATCGGTGCCGTGAGCGTGAAGGCGGCGATCCTCGGGGACCCGGAGGATCGCGACGAGCTGGATCGCCTGGCCGCCGACGGAGAATTCGCCTGGATCCCGGCGCCCCGGCCGCTCTTGGTCTCCCGCTATCGCCGATCGTTGGGGGATCCGCTGGGCACGGCCGAGGCGATGGTGGCCGCCATCCAGAAGCACGTTCGCGACGTCCGCTGGGAGCGCATCCGCGTCACGGGACGGGGCGCGACGTTGCTGCAGGAGCGCTGGTCGCTCGACCGGGTGAACGAGTTCAAGGCCATTGCGGCGGCGGCGGGCTTCCTGCACCCGGAGGTGGCCACCCTCTTCGAGATGGGTGGGGAATCATCCAAGTTCCTGCGGCTGGCGCCCGATCCTTCCTCCGGGCGGGGCATCCTCGACTACGAGACCAACGGGGACTGCGCCGCCGGGACCGGCTCCTTCATCGACCAGCAGGCGACCCGCCTGCGCTACGACGTCGAGGAAGTCGGCGGCATCGCCTGCTCCGCGCCCTCGGCCGCCCGGGTCGCCGGCCGCTGCTCGGTCTTCGCCAAGTCCGACATGATCCACGCCCAGCAGAAGGGGTACGCCCCGCCCCAGATCCTGCGCGGCCTGTGCGACGCCGTGGCCCGGAACTTCAAGGGGAGCATCACCAAGGGCAAGCCGGCCGTGCCCCCCGCCGCCTTCATCGGCGGCCTGGCCAAGAACGCCGGAGTGGTCCAGGCCCTTCGAGAGCTTTTCCATTTCGACGATCGGCAGCTCTTCGTCCCCGCGGCGTACGCCTGGTTCAGCGCCATCGGGGCGGCGCTGCTGGCGGCCGAGTCTCCGGATCAACCGGCCAGGCAAGTTGGCGGTTCTCCACACACGCCTCTTGCTTCCTTGCAGAAGGATGCGGGCGGCGACGGAGCAACGACCCGACCTCTGAGCCTTGAAAACGTCCTCCTGCTCCGGGATCGGGTCCAACCTGCCCGGCGCCCGGTGGCAGGGGCGGGAGAGCCGGCCTATCTGGGGATCGATGTCGGCTCGGTCAGCACGAACCTGGCCGTCCTGAACGATGCGGCCGAAGTCCTGCACGAAATCTACGTGCGGACCGAGGGCCGCCCCATCGAGGTGGTGAGCGCCGGCCTCCGGACGATCGCCGGGGCATTCGGGGATCGCATCCGGATCCGCGGGGTGGGCACGACGGGATCGGGCCGGGAGCTGATCGGCGAGCTGGTGGGCGCCGACACGATCAACGACGAGATCACGGCCCACAAGACCGGCGCCATGTACGTGAGCCAGACGCTCCTCCACGAGCCGGTGGACACGATCTTCGAGATCGGCGGCCAGGACTCCAAGTTCATCGCCATCGAGAACGGCATCGTCGTGGACTTCGCCATGAACGAGGCCTGCGCCGCCGGCACGGGCTCGTTCCTGGAGGAGCAGGCCGAGCGCCTGGGGATCTCCATCAAGGAGGAGTTCGCCCGGCTGGCCTTCCGGTCGCGCCACCCCGTCCGGCTGGGCGAGCGCTGTACGGTCTTCATGGAGCAGGACGTCAACGCCTGGCAGCAGCGGGGCGCCGCGCGGGAGGACCTGGTGGCCGGCCTGGCCTACTCGGTGGCCCTCAACTACCTGAACCGCGTGGTGCGCGGGCGGCGGATCGGGCGGGTGATCTACTTCCAGGGCGGCACGGCCTATAACGACGCCGTGGCCGCGGCCTTCGCCGGCCTCTTGGGCAAGCGCATCATCGTGCCGCCCCACAACGGGGTCATCGGGGCCATCGGCATGGCTCTCCTGGCCCGGGACAAGGTGCGGGGCACGGGACGCCCCACGACGTTCCGCGGCTCCGACCTCAGCGCCGTGCGGTTCTCCCTGCGCGAGTTTACGTGCCGGGCCTGCTCCAACGTCTGCGACATGCAAGAGTTCACGGTCGAAGGGGTCAAAACCTACTGGGGGGACAAGTGCAGCGACAAGTTCCGCAAGCGGTCGCGGACGGAGCGCCGGCCGGTGATTCCCGATCTCATGACCCTGCGGCGCCGGCGCCTGCTGGACGGGTATGACGGTCCGAAAGAATCGGGGCCGCGCATCGGGATCCCCCGGGCGATGTTCTTCCACGATCGGTTCCCCTTCTGGCGGGCCTTCCTGGAAGAGCTGGGGTGCGCCGTGGTCCTCTCCGACGAAACGAACCGGAAGATCGCCCAGGACGGCGTGGACCTCACCGTGGCGGAGCCCTGCTACCCGATCCGGATGGCCCATGGCCACGTGCAGGATCTCCTGGACAAGGGGGTGGAGTGGATCCTCCTTCCCAACACGATCAATGCCGAGGCCACGCCCGACGCCCTCGAGTCCCACGTGTGCCCGTGGGCCCAGACGCTCCCCTTCGTGGTGCGAAGCGTGCCGCGCCTCACCGCGGTGCGGGAGCGCATTCTGGCCCCCACGGTGCACTTCCGCCTGGGCGAGCGGCATGTCGCGCAGGAGCTTTTGCCGCTCGGGCGGGTGCTCAAGGCCGGCCGGGCCCGGACGCTCCGGGCGGTCAGGAAGGCCTTCACCGCTCTGCGCGCCTTCCGCACCGCGATAGAAGCCGCTGGCGAGCAGGCGCTGGCCACTCTTGTGACCAGCGGGGAGCCCGGGATCGTCCTCGTGGGCCGTCCGTACAACGTGCACGACGGCGCCGTCAACCTGGACGTCCCCGGGAAACTCCGCGATTACTACGGAATCAACGTGCTCCCCATGGACTGCCTGCCCCTCCACGGCGAGGACATCCGGGATGTCAACGACAACATGTACTGGCATTCGGGGCGGCGCATCCTGGCGGCAGGGAAGCTGGCGGCCCGCCATCCAAACCTGCACGTCATCTACGTCACGAACTTCAAGTGCGGGCCGGATTCCTACCTCAAGCACTTCCTGGGGGACGCCTGTGGGAAGCCCTTCCTCAGCCTCCAGTTCGACGGCCACAGCAACGATGCCGGGGTCCTGACCCGCTGCGAGGCGTACCTGGACAGCAAGGGGATGCTCCGATGGTGGCACACGCCCGGTCGGGCCTGATGGCCCGGCGGCTGTACATCCACCGCATGACGGACTGCGGCGCGGAGTGCCTCGCGGCCGCCCTCCGCTCCGCGGGGATCGACGCCGTGGTCCTGCCACCCCCGGACCCGCGGACGCTGGAGCTGGGGGCGCGCCACCTGGCCGGGGAGGAATGCCTGCCGGCCAAGGTGACCCTGGGCGACTACCTGAAGGTGGCCGGATCACCGGGCTTCGACCCGGGGAGGACCGCCTTCATGATGCCCACGACGGAGGGACCGTGCCGCTTCGGCCAGTACGCGCCGTACATTCGCAAGGTCTTTCGGGACCTGGGGTACCCGCAGGTCCTGGTCATCTCCCCCAGCAGCGGCGATGGCTACCGGCATCTGGGCGGCCTGGGGCGACAGGTCACCAGGACGGCCTGGCGCGGCTTCGTCGCCGCGGACATCCTGCGCAAGCTCCTGCTCAAGACGCGGCCCTACGAGGTGAATCCAGGGGACAGCGACGCCGCGCACGCCTGGTCCCTGCAGGAACTCTGCGCGGCCCTGGAGGTGCCGGGGCGCCGGCCCGGGGAACAGATGGCAGCCCTGCAGGCCGCGCTGATCCGGGTCCGCGATCGGTTCCGCGCCATCCCGGCGCGATACGAGCGGGGACGGCTCCTCATCGGGATCCAGGGGGAGATCTTCTGCCGGATGAACGAGTTCAGCAACGACGACCTCATCCGGCGGCTGGAGGCGTGTGGCGGCGAGGCCTGGCTCTCGGACATTGCCGAATGGGTCTGGTACTGCAACAGCGACCAGGCGTGCGCCCTGCGCCGCGAGGGGAGGCGCTATTCCTTCGCCATGCTGGGCGCCAAGCTGCGCGATCACATCCAGCGGGCCGACGAGGCGGCGCTCCGCGCCCTCTTCGCCGAGGACTTCGTGGGATACGAGGAGCCCGAGGACGTCGAGGAGATCCTGCGGGCGGGAGACCGCTACCTCCCTCAGGCGGGCGCCATGGGCGAGATGGTCCTCTCGGCCGGCAAGGTGGATTACTTCTTCCGCAAGGGGGCGGACGGCATCATCGACATCAGCCCCTTCTCCTGCATGAACGGCATCGTGTCCGAGGCGCTCTACCCGCGCCAGAGCCAGGAGCATGCGGGCATCCCCATCAAGAATTTCTACTTCGACGGGAAAGGCGGGGACCTCACCCAGGACCTGGAGATCTTCCTGGAGATGGCGCGCGCCTACCAGCGCCGGAAACCGCACCTGCGGCGGTACCCTCCCTGCTTCGTCTGATCGCCTCCCGACTTTCCACCTTGCGCATCCGCGCCGTCGGGGGATATGATGTCGGCCGAGCCGTTGACAGGGCCGAACAGCGATCGGGATCGAGAGCTTCTGGCAGGGCCCGTATAACACCTGGAAGTCCGAGGCGGAGCTGCGGGCGATCCACGACGCCGCGGGAGTGACGCCGGACAAACGGGTGATCACCTACTGCAACGCCGGCGTCTCGGCGTCGGCCGGCCTGCTGGCGCTGAGGCTTCTGGGTTTCCCGTCGGCGGCCAACTACGCCGGCTCGTGGTATGACCGGGAGCGGGATCCGAGGAACCCGGCCGAGACGGGCTGAGGGGGCGGAAGTGCTCCCCGGACGTGGGTTCGGGGTCCCGCAGGCTGCCAATTCAGTTTGTCGGGGAGGCGACCATGGCCGAAGCGGCAATGGCAACGAAGCGGCCCAAATTCCGCCGGCGGAAGATACTCCTCCGGCCCGGCTACCAGCTGCGCGTTGCGGGGACCATCCTGGTATTCATCGTCGGCTATTCGCTCCTGCTGGGCTTTCTGATTTTCTATCCCCTGCAGCAGGAGTTCGCCATCGCGGCGAATCCGGATACGCAGTTCTGGATCGCCCGCCAGGTGCTAGAGCTTCACAAGCGGTTCTGGCCGAGCGTGCTGGTCGTGGGGATTCTGGTGGCGGTCCAGTCCGTCTTCGTCACGCACCGGATCGTCGGGCCCGCGTATCACATCCAGCGGATCGTGGAGGGATTTGCGGCCGGCCGGTATGACATGCGGGCGCATCTGCGTCGTGGGGATCGCCTGCGTGAGCTAGAGACAGCCGTCAATACCCTGGGCGACGCCTTGCACCAGCGGGAGAGCGCTCGGCACGAGCGTGTCGCACGCCTGGGGGAGGCGGCGGCTGCCCTGCAGGCAGAAGCGTCCGGGGTCACGATGCCGCCTAGGGTTCAGGAGAAGCTGAGTGAGCTCGGGCGGATCGTGGCCGACCTGTCTGAGAAGGACTGAGCCCGGAGGCTCTCGCATGGTCCGGCGGGAGAGCCCCGGCTCTCAGCGGGGCGGATTCACTCTCATCGAGCTCTTGGTTACCGTCGCCATCGTGGCTATCCTGGCGGCGATCGCGATCCCGGCCTATCTGGGCTTCGTGCAGCGGACCCGCGAGGCGGCGCTCATTTATTATTTGAGGGCGGTGCACAAGGGCCAGCAGGCCTGGCGGCTGGAGACCGACTCATCCGGCTTCTCTGGGGATTTCGACGAACTGGAGGAAGCCGGCTTCATCCCGGATGCGGTGAACTTCAAGCAGGTCCGGGTCCGAGCGCCGCGGCGCGGTTCGACCCGGACCACCAGCTCCCGGGTGGTTCAAAACTACCGGTTGGATTTGACGGCAGTAGACAATCCCTCGAAGAACACCTACACTTATACTATTTCCGCCTACCCGGTGAACCGCAGTACGCGTGTTCGCTGGTTCTATCTGGATCAGACCGGCATGATCCGCGCCGGGATGGGAGCGGCCGGGCCGCAGAGCCCGCTGGCATCCTGACGAAGGCGGCCAGCACCTGCAACCGAGGACACATCCGATGACTGAATCTCCTTCTTCCCTGCGCATCGAGGACTTTCCATCGGACCTCCGCCGGCCGATCCTGGTGACCGCCTTTGCCGGGTGGAACGACGCCGCGGAGAGCGCCACGTCGGCGGCGCGCTTTTTCTGCCAGCGCTGGTCGGCGAGGCGGATCGCCCAGATCCTGCCCGAGGAATTCTTTCATTTCGGGCTGACCCGGCCCGAGGTCCGGATCCAGGAGGGGACCCAGACCCGGGAGATCCGATGGCCGGCCACCGAGTTCTTCCTGAGCCAGGAGCCCTCACTGCCCCGGGACGCGATCGTCCTCTTGGGCATCGAGCCGCACCTGAAGTGGCAGACCTTCTGCGGGCACATCCTGGAGGTGGCGCGCCGCGCCCGGGTGACGCTCGTGATCACGCTGGGGGCCCTCCTGGCCGACGCCCCCCACACCCGTCCCGTTCGGGTCACCGGCGTGAGCACCGATCGCGAGCTGGCCGCCCGCCTGCGGACCACCCCCACGCGGTACGAGGGGCCGACGGGGATCGTGGGGGTCCTGAACGATGCCTGCCGCCGCGCGGGGATTGAGGTCGCCAGCCTGTGGGCGAACGTCCCGCACTACGTGTCCGAGGTCACCAATCCCCACGCCATCCTGGCTCTGGTGCGCCGCGTCCTCGACCTCCTGGAGTGGCACACGGATCTCGGCGAGCTGGAGGCGAGCGTGGCGGAGTTCGACCGCCAGCTGGCCCGCATCCTCTCGCAGAAGCCGGAGGTGGCGCGCTACATCGAAGAGCTGGAGCGGCGCGACGCCAGGACCGAGGCGGCGGAGGGGGAGGCCGCCGGCGATCTTCCCGGCACCTCGCAGCTCATCCGGGAAGTGGAGCAGTTCCTCCGGGAGCACCGGAGAGACACCGGGCAGAACTGAGCCAGCCTTGCGAGCGGATCGCCGCCCCCGGGCGCAGGACGGCCCGGGGATTTTTTTCCACGGACGGATCGAGGGCCTGCCCGTCGGATACGAGGGTTGCGCCCCATGCAGATCGTCAAGGTGTATTACGTCCTGAGCGGCCGGGCCAGCGTGCGCGTGGGCGGCGAGCAGCAGGACATCGCGGCCGACGAGGCGGTCCTGGCCCCCGCGGGCGAAGAGCACGGCGTAGCGGCTGCAGGCGAGGAACCGTTGACGCTCCTCGTGTTCATGGCCCCCAAGCCGATCCACTGAGGCGAGGGTCCCCGATGGCTGAGGCTCTTCACGATCGCTTGCTCCAAGTCCAGGAGCGGATTCGCTTGGCCGCCGGGCGGGCGGGAAGAGAGGCCGCCTCGGTCACGCTGGTAGCCGTGAGCAAGACGGTTCCGGTAGAGGTCGTCCGGGAGGCGCTGGCCGCGGGCATCACGATCCTGGGGGAGAACCGGGTCCAGGAGGCCCGGGACAAGATCGCCGCGCTTTCCGGGCGGGCCGCGTGGCATCTGGTGGGACACCTCCAGACGAACAAGGCCAAGCTCGCCGTCCAGCTCTTCGATCTGATCCACTCGCTGGATTCTCCAAGGCTGGCCGAGGCCCTGGATCGATCGGCGGAGCAGGCGGGCAGGGTAGTGCGATGCCTGGTCGAGGTGAATCTGGGCGGGGAGGAGAGCAAGAGCGGAACGACCGAGGAGGGCGTGCGTCCCCTGCTGGAGGCGGCGGCGCGGCTCGCCCACCTGCGAATCGAAGGCCTGATGACCGTCCCGCCCTTCCTGCCGGACCCGGAACAGGTGCGCCCCTTCTTCCGCCGCCTGCGGAGTCTGCGGGATAAGCTGGCGGGGGAGGGATTCCGCCTGGCCGAACTCTCCATGGGCATGACGCACGATTTCGAGGTAGCCATCGAGGAGGGGGCGACGATGGTGAGGATCGGCACGGCGATCTTCGGGCCCCGGCCTGGATGAAAAAGCCGACACGGACAGCGGAGATCGCTTTCCCCCGTCGGAAATCGCTGTCGCCATCGGGAGGAGGAGGTGTGGGATGCTGATCTTTCTCGATACGGCCGACGTGAAGGAGATCCGCGAGATGGCAAGCCTCGGCCTGGTGGATGGGGTCACGACCAATCCATCGCTGATCGCCAAGGAAGGCCGCCCGTTTCGCGAGATCGTGGATGACATCATTCGCATCGTGGACGGTCCCATCAGCCTCGAGGTCGTGAGCACCGACGCCCAAGGCATGATGGCGGAGGCGCGAGACCTCGCGAAGATTCACGCCAACGTCGTGGTGAAGATCCCGCTCATCGCCGAGGGCTTGAAGGCGGTCAAGCAGCTCACGCTGGAGGGGATCAAGACGAACGTCACCCTCTGCTTCTCCCCCAGCCAGGCCCTCTTGGCGGCCAAGGCTGGCGCCGCGTACATCAGTCCGTTCGTCGGGCGGCTGGACGACATCAGTCACGAGGGCATGGGACTGGTGCGGCAGATCGTGACCATTTACAGGAACTACGGCTACCCGACCAAGGTCCTGGCGGCCAGCCTGCGCAACCCACTGCACTTTGTGGATGCGGCGATGGCCGGCGCGCAGGTCTGCACGATGCCGCCGGCGGTCCTGCGCCAGCTGTTGAAGCATCCCCTGACCGATATCGGGCTGGAGAAGTTCCTGGCGGACTGGAAGAAGGTTCCCAAGGTATCGTAAGCGGCTCGCCGCACATCCCCACCGGTGCCCCGGCCGCCCCGCCCTACGGAGCGGGTTGTTGACTCGCTGATTATCAAGGGGTGAATAGGCATTTTACTCTTGAGATTCTCACCGCGACTATCCCCGGGATTTGGGGTTGGCGTGTATTATATCCTTGAAGAGCGAAGACACATATAGAACGAGGAATCCGTCTTTACGGCCGAATGAGGTGTAACGCTGGTATGTTCATAACTATTTGAATCCACCGCTCAGGTCTCTTTATCAATTTCCATTTTGATACGAAGGATTACGTGCCTACCGGGCTGACTCGCGCCGGATATTGAAATAATATCGAAAGAGGAACTTTTCTCTTGACATCGCTAGAACGATATTTTATATAGCCACACGTCCCTTGAAACAAGAAGGGCTCTCTCTAGCTTCCCCGTCATGGTCTGCCGGCTCCACGGTTCATCCGCGAGGATTCCAGCCGGATGAGCCGGGGCGGTTTCATGTTCTCCCACCACGGGGCGCTCGGATGGAGCATCGCCGGAAGCAAAAGTCAGAGTATGTGGTCCAGTCGGTCGACCATGCGCTGGATATTCTCGAAACGTTCAACTACAACGAGGAGGAGTTGGGGGTCACCGAGCTTTCCCACAAGCTCGATCTGCACAAGAACAACGTCTTCCGCCTCCTGGCGACACTGGAGACTCGCGGCTACATCGAGCAGGACAAGAAGACGGGCAATTACCGCCTGGGGATCAAAATCTTCGAGGTGGCCAACGTCTTCCTTCATCATCTCGGCCTGCGACGCCAGGCGCGTCCCATTCTGGAAGAGATGGTAGGCAAATGCAATGAGACCGGCTACCTGGCCGTGACCGAGGGGACGGATGTGGTATACGTTCTCATGCACGAGACGACCCACACCGTGCGCGTGATCCCGCGCCTCGGCCACCGGCTGCCCGGCTACTGCACGGCCTCGGGGAAGATCCAGCTCGCCTTCGAATCGCAGGACCACCTCCGCGAGCTCTTCAAGGACCAAATCTTGCGCCAGTTCACGGCAAATACGATCGCGGACTTCGACCGGCTGCTGGAACACCTCGCAGAGGTGGCCCGCCTGGGATTCGCCGTGGATAACGAGGAGCTGGAAGAGGGGGTATGCTGCCTGGCGGCTCCGGTGCGGGACTATTCCCACAAGGTCGTGGCGGGCGTGGGACTCTCGGGGCCGGTCTCGCGGTTTTCCGCCGAGCGGATTCAGAACGAACTCATGCCCCTGGTCAAAGAAGCCGGGACGAAGATCTCCCAACGACTGGGGTATGAAATTCCCGGGGAGGCTCTCACCTAAAAACGGCGAGGGGGGACATGTCTTCGGATCATCCATCCATGTAGAACCCGCAAGCGCAGGCACAAGGACAGCGAAAGGAGGTGGGGAGGGGGGACAAGACACAGCTCCTGGGCTGGATGTGTGTGGATTACTGTTGTCTCAGCAGAGGGGGGAGGACAGCATGGCGGAAATCAAGAGCTCTGACATCCCGGTATTGCCGTGGCCAGCGGTGCCCATTCCGACGCCCGATGAGGTCTACAAGGGCCTCAGCGAGCAGGCGCGGGAATACCCAAACTGGCTGGAAGCCAATGTCCATTTCCGCGACGTAGGGAAGAAGCCGGAGAAGCTGAACCGGCTTCGGGTCCTGGACGTGACCATGAAGAGCATGGGCGGCCACTGGTGTACCTCGCTCTTTGCCGAGCACGGGGCCGAGGTCATCATGGTGGAGCCGCCCGGAGGGGATTCGACCCGACGGCTCACCCCGTTCAACCGCCAGCAGTGGATGTTCAAGGACAGCGTCACCGGCGAGGCGATCGGGGGGAAGTTCCTGCACGAGTGCCGCAACAAACTCTCCATCACGCTGAATCTGGAGGCGACCGAGGGCCGCGAGCTCCTCAAGAAGCTGGTCGTGGACGCGGATGTCCTGGTCGAGAACTATCCCCCCGGACAGTTCGACGCCTGGGGGATCGGATATCGCCAGCTTTCCCAGATCAATCCACGGCTCGTCTATGGCTGGATCGGCCAGCGGGGCCAATGGGGACCGCTGAAGGATCGGCCCTGGATGTACGACCCGGTGGCGCAGAACGCCTGCGGCTTCACCCACGGGACCGGGGCTCCGGCGGCATTCGGCGGGCGGCCCACCCGGTCCGGGATGTGGGTCTGCGACTACGTCGGGGGCACGGCGCTGGCCATGGGTCTCATGGCGGCCCTGAACTACAGGGAGCGGATCTCGGGCCGCGGCCAGTTCGTCGAGGCCACGGGCGCGGCCGGGATCATGCGGATCATTGACTACAACTGGGCCTGGCAGGGGATGGACGGGAGCATCCGGCCCCGCTTCGGCAACTGGGACTTGGCCATCAACATCTACGCCGTGAACCCGTGCAAGGATGGCCAGATCATGGTGGGCGGCGGCCACGACCGCCTCTGGTTCCGCATCTGGAAGACGGTGGGGAAGGATCGGCCCGAACTCGAGCAGCACATCGTCGAGGACGCGGCCCTCAAGGTCGTGGTGGACCGGCTTCCCTACTATGCCCAGGTCGAGACCTATACCACCTTCGCCGACTGGTTCAAGGATAACACCCGCCTCGAGGCCGAGCTGAAGCTGCAGGCGGAAGAGGTGGCGTCGGGCGGGGTGACCTTTGCCGACGAGGTGGCGGAGTTCCCCCACTTCAAGTATCGGGGTCACGTGAATGTGATCGACGATGCCCTGTACGGCAAGATCCTGCACAGCCCGCCGTCCCAGCTGGCTCAGAAGGCGCCGCCGCGGGTGAAGTGGATCGGGCGGCCGACCGGCTACGACAACGAGGAAGTCTATCGCCGCATCTTCGGGTTCAGGAAGGACGACATTGACTGCCTGAAGAAGCAGGGGATCATCTAGAAGGCTCTCGAAAAGGGGGGGACAAGCACATGGCAGAACAAGTCAAGGGCTTTGAAGAGTACTGTCGGGAGACCTTCGATCCGAAGAAGATCTTCGAGAAACCCGAGGTCTTCAAGGGGTATTCGTGCATCTCCGCGACCCAGTACATCCTCGGCCCGTCCTGTGCCAATTACTTTGCCGAGCTGGGGATGGAGACGATCAAGGTCGAGTTGCCCCGCCGGGGCGAGCCGATGCGGCACACGACCCCGTACAACGAGCCGTTCCTCTATCCCCTGTCCAAGTGGCTGCCGGACAAGGGGACGGGGCTGGGCTTCTTCGGGGCGAACCACAACGAGTATTTCCTTTCGGTGGACTTCCACAAACCCGAAGGGGTGGAGGTCATGCACCGCCTTCAGGCCAAGGCCGACATTCAGGCTGAGAACTATCGGCCCGGCACATTCGACCGGTGGGGGATCGGCTACCGCCAGGCCGCGAAGATCAACCCGCGCCTGATCTACATCTGGATGGGCGGGTTTGGCGGCTGGGGACCCGGACGGGTCCGCGCCTCCTATGACATCCTGGGACAGGCGCAAGGGGGCACATTCTCCATCACGGGGTTCCCCGGTCCGGGGCACGGCCATCCCGCCATCGGGCTGCCGTCGAAGCACACCATCTGGCTGGCCGACTACTGGGGGGGGATGATGGGGTGTTTCGCCGGCCTGGCCGCCCTCTGGTGGCGTGACAACGTCTCCGGAACCGGCGAGCTGATCGAGTACAGCCAGGTCCACGGGGCCACCCGCATCATCGAGGGCACCCTGCCGCTGTACGGCCGCCACGGCGTCATCCGGCAGCGCTGGGGCAACTGGGACACCGAGCTGTGCGTCCACGGGATCGTCCAGTGCGGGAAATCGTCCTATCCTGGCTCGAAGATCCCGCTGGAGCAGGAGCCGGGGCAGATCCTCATCTCCGCCCCCGAGGACAAGGACTATGCCAAGCTCTGCCAGGTGGTGCCAAACCTGAAGCCGCTGGCGGGAAAGTACGCGAAGTACGACGATCGCATTCAACCCGCGGCCCAGTCCGAGATTTACACGGCGCTGGAGGAGTGGGCCAAGGACAAGACCAAGGAGGAAGTCTGGAAACTCATGGAGGACAACGGGATCAACAGCCAGCCGGTGTGGAGCAACAAGGAGTGCGCACAGCAGGAGCACTTCCAGATGCGGGATGAACTCCACTGGCTGGATGACCCGTACTTCGGCGATGTCCTGAGCCAGGGGCTCCCGTACCATCTCTCCGAGACCCCTGCGCGCCATCGGTGGGCGTTCAAGCCGGTGGGGGCCGACAACGAGTACATCCTTCAGAAGTACTGCGGGTATGGCTTGGACCAGATCAGAGAGCTGGAGAGGAACGAGGTCGTCTAGGAGGGGGGGCGTGGCGTCAGCCCGCACGGGCGGGGTGACGCCACGGAACACAAGGAGGTGTCTGCATGACAGACTACAAGCATTGCTCGCTGCTTTTGGATTGTCCCAAGTGCGGCATCGTCAACTACCTGGACCCCTTCACTTTCTGGTTCTTCGAGGGGAAGGTGAAGTGTGCCGGCTGCAACGCCATCTGGGCGTTGAAGATCGACAACGGGCAGCGGGTCTCCGGACCCACCGAGGCCCAGCCGCCTCACGACAAGCTTCCCGGCTATGCCCAGTCCAAGGATTACAAGACCAAGATCACCGACACGACGAAGGTGAACCCTCCGGTCATGGCGCGGGCGGACTTCGTGGGGAAGCCGATTCCCATCCGCAAGAGCATCCGGGGAAAGCCGGTGAGCGGCGGCCCTCTCAAGGCCGAAGACTTGGTGGGGAGCCGCCCTCGCTTCATCATGGAGGGGAAGCACTACGAGTAGATAGGGGACGATAGATGCCCAAGCCGAAAGGTAAGAGGCCGGGAGCGACAGCGAGTGCACGAGCGAAATCCCGGCGGGCCGTCCCGGCGAAGGGGACAGCCCGGGCGAAAAAGCCGAAGGCTAAAGCGATACGGGCGGGAGGCGCGAAGAGGCGGGCTGCGGCCGCGAAGACGAGGGCCAAGGCCCCGGCGAGGCCGAGACCGCCGGCGTCACGGCCCGCTGCCCCTCCTGTGGCTGCGCCTGTTGCGAAAGCAGCTCCGCCCGTCACCCGATCTGCGAAAAAGGAGGCAACCAGAATGGCAAGTCAGGCCACGTGCCCGATTCATGGTGTTCCAGACTGCTACCGGCCTGCACTGGACGCCTATATCCAGCAGGCGTACGACGGCTACTGCACCAAGATCGACTGGCCGTTTGTCCGGATCATCCCCAAGGGGTGGAAGCCCGGCAAGACGCTTCAGGACATTTTGGAGGCGAGGACCGCGATGGCATCGGCCGCTTCCAGGGAATCCGGTGCGGCCGTGAGCGGGGCCGCGGTCGCGAAGGCGGCCAAGGTGGAGTTCTACTACAGCACCAGGGAAGAACCGGCGAAGAATTTCCACTGCGACAACAAGAAGGCCCTTGAGCTGTGCGGGCAGCTCAAGGCGAAGGGCGTCGCCGTCGCCGTCCAGGACTGCGCAGTGAAGCCAGTCCCGTTCGCCACATATAACGCGGCCGTGACCGGGCCCAGCGCCGCCAAGCGGGCGGTCTTCGGGGCCAAAGGCGCCCTCGAGGAAGACATGGGGAAGACAGTACCGGCCCTGCTGGTTTACCTCAAGGGCGACGACAAGTATCCGGTGGAGGTCTTCCCTCGCACGGACAAGGACCTGGGCCGGCTGGTGGGCGTGGAAGAGGCCCTGCAGCTTCTCATCAAGAACGCCTGAGTTCACGAACGCCTGAATTCTGCCTGAATTCTGGAGGAGGGGGGCATGGGGCGCATCCCTGCCGATTATCTGCCACCGAAAGAGCTGTGGCCCGCCCGGATCTACGCGCTGCCGGAGCACCAGACGTACCCGCAGCGCCTGAACAGCACCGAGGAGTTGCTGGACAAGCAGGTGGCGTCCGGCAGGGGGGATCGGGTCGCCATCTGCTTCGAGGACAAGAAGATCCCCTACAAGGCTGTCCTGGCCACCGTGAACAAGCTGGGCAGCGCGCTCAAGCGCCTGGGGATCGAGGAGGCCGACCGCGTGATGCTGCGGCTGCCCAACATCCCCCCGGCGGTCATGGCCAACTTCGCCGTCATCAAGATCGGGGCGGTGAGCCTTCCCACCTCCGCCCTGTTCTCGCAGGCGGAGATCACCCACGTCGCCAACCTGTCCGAGTCCAAGGCAGTCATCGTGGCCGGGGCCATGCTGGAGGAGTTGGAGAAGGCCCGCCCGAACCTCAAGACCGTGAAGCACGTGATCGTCGTGGGCGGCACGCCGGAGCAGCAAGCGGCCTGGAAGGGGAAGGGGTATCTCCTCTGGCAGGAACTCTTGGACGCGGAGAAGCCGGAATGTGATCCGGTCCGGCGCGATCGGATGGACGTGTCGGTCCTGCTGTTCACCTCCGGGACCACGGGCCTGCCCAAAGGCACCGTCCACTTCATGGAAGAGGCCCTGCTCGTTCCGGATGGCTTCGGCAAGCACTGCTGGAACGTCCGGGAGACCGACATCATCGGGGGCTCGGCGCCCATCGCCATGGCGGCGGGCTACTCGGCGGTTACGACCATCCCGTACCGGTTCGGTGCGGCGGTGTCGCTCATCGCCCGGTTCACCCCCGAGGCCATGTTCGAGACGATCCAGAACCACAAGGTGACGATCCTGTCCATCCTGCCCACCGCCTACCGCAAGATGCTGCAGGTGCCGGACGCGGAGAAGAAATACGATCTCCGCTCGCTGCGCATCTGCACCGGGGGCGGTGAATCGCTGACCGCTCAGACGTACCATGACTGGAAGAATAAGTTCGGCATGGAGATCTTCGAGGGCCTGGGCACCACGGAGATGATGTTCGTGTTCATCTCCAGCGCCGCCACGAAGAAGGTGAAGCCCGGCTCCATCGGGCCGGCCATTCCCGGCTACGAGCTGAAGGTCATCAACCAGGACACCCGCAGGGAGTGCAAGCGGGGCGAGACCGGGATGTTGATGGCCCGGGGTCCGACGGGAACGGTCTACTGGCGCGACAACGAGAAGCAGAAGGGCTCAGCCATCGACGGCTGGGTCAAGGCCGGGGACATGGTCTCCATGGACGAGGACGGCTACATCTGGTTCCTCAGCCGCGAGGATGACCTGATCAAGTCGTCCGGCTACCGGATCGGCCCCGAGGAGATCGAGGATGCGCTGGTGACGCATCCGGCCGTGGCCGACGCCGGCGTCATCGGGGTCCCGGATCCCATCATGGGCCAGAAGACCCGGGCCTACGTGGCGCTCAAGTCCGGTACGGCCCAGTCGGAGGGACTGAAGACGGAACTCATCGAGTTCTGCCGGGGCAAGGTGGCCGTGTACAAGCTGCCGCGCGAGGTGATCTTCGTCTCGGAGATGCCCCGGACGATTACGGGGAAGCTCTTGCGACGCGTGTTGCGAGATCGGGCGACGAAGGGCGCCTAGAGATCGCCGTCCGAAACCATCCCCGCTCTGCGAAACGGGAAGGGCCCCTGGCCGACCACAGGCCAGGGGCCCTTTTCCCTTCAGCCCCGCTCCTCCTGCATCCGCTTGGCGTCACGGTCCGCGTCCAGCTTCTGCCGGATCCGTCGGAAGGCTTCCATGTCCCGGCGGAGGTCGGGGTGGCCGATGCGCCGATCCAGCTCGATCACCTCTGTGAGGAGGCGGAGGGCCTCGCGGTAGTTCCCCTGGTCCTCGTGAATCACGGCCATGTTATACATGGCCACCGTAGCCCGCAGGGTATCCCCCATCTCCTGGAGCCTCGCGAGAGCCGCCCGGTAGGCGGCCAGGGCCCGGTCGAGTTGACCCAGTTGCTTGTGGACGAACCCGACGTTGTTCCAGATGGTGGCCTCGCCGAGGGAATCGCCGCTTTTCCGGTACGCCTCGAGGCTTCGCTCGTACCAGGACAACGCGTCGCTCCAGTGGCCCTGACGCTGCGCCAGGCTGCCCAGATTGCCCAGGGTGATCGCCTGGCCGGACAGATCGCCGGTTCCCTCGTGGAGGGAAAGGCACTTGCTCCAGGCCTCGCGCGCCTCGTCCCATCGCTCTTGCCGGGCGCGGACCGCCCCCATATTGTTGTAGAGGAGGGCCATCCCGCGGATATCTCCCAGCTCGTCGCGGATCCCCAGGCTCTTCCGGTACGCCGCCAGGGCGTTGTCCCAGTCTCCCCGCCCCTGGTAGACGCTGCCGATCTGGCTGTGAGTCAGCGCCATCTCGGCCCGCTCTTCGGGATCGGCCAGCAGGGCGAGGGCCTGATGGTAGAGGTCGAGGGCCCGGCTCCAGGCCCCCTCCCGATAGGCCAGGCCCGCCATGCTCTTCAAGCAGAGGAGTCGGCCAGCCCGGTCATCGCGTTCCTCGAATGCCTTCAGCGCCTCTTCGTAGGTCGTGAGGGCGCGCCGGAGCGAGCCGCGCGCCGCATATGCCTGCGCCAACCTCATGCAGGCGTCGGCCAGCGAGGCGGCATCGCCGGCCCGCCGCCGTTCCTCCAGCTCGAGGAGCATGGCCTCCATTGTTGGTTCTCCCTGCGGCTGGCTCCCGGGAAGCGATCCGCTGGCGTTCGGCATCAACTGTCGCCTCCTGCCTGTGATTGAAATGGCTCGCTGGGCGCAATGGAGAAGGGTTCGGGGCTCGCTACGGTCTGGCGGCGGCGATCTCTCCGTCCGAGAGTCCGAGCGCCCCCCCGATGACCTTCCGCACCCGCTCCAGGTGGCCCCCCCGCTCCTGGCGCGGCGATTGCTCCATGGTGAGGACCAGGCCCGTGACGGTCTGGTTGAGCGCCACGATTTTGGGCGCTCCATCGGCGTCGCCGAGGCGGGTCAGCCGATGCACCAGGTCCTGGTAGCCTGGCGAGAGGACGATGGCCATCTGGGCCTTGGCGTCATCCAGCATTTGGTACTCGGAGCTCATCACGATCTTGGCGAGGTGCCGCGCCACCTGGGCGATATCCATGGAGGCGTTGTCCCGCTCGAGCAATTGCAGGCGCTCCTCCCGGGGAAGCAGGTTCCAGACTTCCCCGGTGGTGGGAGGCATGGCCAGGAACTTTCCTGTCCGATATCGCTGGATAAAATCGCAGAGGCTCCGGTCACCGAGGTGGGAGTCGAGCGTGGCCACCAATCGCCGCAACGCTTCAACCGGCATCCGGCCCAGGCTCGGGTACTGGGAGCGGCTCGGGCCGAGGAGCTCCTGGGACTCCCGAAGGCTCAACTGGTCCGCCAGGATCTGCAGGTTGAGCCGCAGGTCCTCCGGGGAAAGGCTTTCCAGTTGTCGCACACCCTCGGCCAGCCGGTCATCGAGGATCTCCTCGCGGGTCGGGGAAGGGAAGAACTCCTTGGGCAGCCGTTCCATGGATGGGCCCAGCAACTCTTGCACGGGAGCGGCGAATCCCGCCGCCCGCGCGATCTCTTGCCGGAGGGCCGCCAGCCGGTCTGCCGCCTCGGCGGCGGACAGACGATCCATGGCGGGGACGCCGGCCGCGGCCGCATCGGAGAGGCGGTAGATCTCGGGGGCGGGGAGCCGCTTCAGGGCCTCCTGCAACTGGAAGTAGAAGGGGAACTCGATGACGGCCCGGGGGAGCATGGCGTCGTGGAGGAGATCTGTCTGGAGACAAAGGGCCAGCCGGGCGAGCTCCCGTGCGGTCCGGTCAGGATGGAGGGCGCGGGGCTCTTTCGCGATCATCTGCCACTTCTCCATGGCCGACATGCTCTGCAGGTCGGTGTCGGTCAGCGACCGGAGGCTCTCCGCATCCTCGGTGCGCTTGGCCTGGAGATCCAGGATGTGGAGCTGGGTGCACTGCGGGATGAGTTCCTGCAGAAACGCGCGCGTCTTCTCCACCGGGAGGAGTTCGTGATAGCCCGCCAGGAGGGCCTGCCGGCGTTCGTCGGTCAGCGCATCGGCCAGGAGGCGGACCGTCCAGCGAATCTCGTCCAGGCCCATCGCGTCGAGCGCTTCTAGGAGCTGCTGCTCCCGTTCCTCCAACATCTGGGCTCGCATGTTCCAGTGTCGATCCGCGTCCATCCGTCCCCCGTTCTCGTCGGCCTCGCGCCCCGGTTCCCCCGCGGGACGACTCGGCTCCGTCCGCCCGGCGACCACCGGCCCGTCCTGCAGGGCAAACCTCTGGCAGGGATCTCACACGGTCCAGGGGCACCAGGCGCCCCAGTTGAAGTCGTAATACGCGTCGCCCATCCACTCCTGGATGTGGACGATGGTTTCGCCCACGCGGCGGAAGTCGGCATCGAACTCGTACGCCACGATGCTCCGGTCCTCGGAGTCGAAGTAGCGGACGGCGAAGAGGTTCTCTCCCATCAGGTGGGCGTCGATGGGCCGAATGTCCTCGAAGGCCAGGCCGAGGACTTCCATGAGGGCGTACAGATCGTAGGCGCGCCCGTTGATGGTCAGATCGAGCCGGCCGGCCCCGAGCTCACCGTAGCGCTTCTCCATCCAGGCGCGGTCGGGTGTAGGCGGATGGGCCTCCGTGGGTTCCTTGCCGGCTTCTTCTTCGCGCGGCGACGTGACCTGTCTAAGCTTCTCCTGGGCCACCTGGGCTCCCTCCTCCCTGGCAAATCCCGGTCCCGGCAGGGGAAATACAAAGGGGACCCCTCGCTGGTCAAGGATTGGGGCGCACGTGGTGGGGCGACTCTCTACCCCCTCCCCGAAAGGTCTCCGGTAGGCGCCGGTATAATGCGGATTCTGGCCGGACATGTCAATCGCAAAACTCCCTGTCGGGCGCGCAGGGAGAGCCGGCGGACCTTGTGTTGGCGATATGGTCCGCGAAGGAACGCGGGGGTCGTTCACACCGGAGGATGAAACAACGTTTTTCCGTTGCGACGGATCGGCTGGGATGATACAAATAGGCGGAATACACGGACGCTTGGGAGGGGGATGTGGCCACTCTGCTGGCCCCGGCGGGAAGTCCGGAGGCCGTTCAGGCAGCCCTGGATGCGGGGGCGGATGCCGTCTATGTCGGCCTCAAGGGCTGGAGCCGCGGCGGGGCGCGAGGCGAGCTGACCTGGGACGAGCTGGTCACCTGCCAGGATCGAGCTGCCTCTGCCGGTCGAGAACTCCATCTCGCCCTCAACACCATCCCCAAGCCTGAAGAACGTGCCAGGCTGTTCGAAGCAATCCCTCCGCTTCTGGACCTCGGCATCCGAACCCTCATCGTCAACGATATCGGGATTCTCCACTGGCTTCGGCGGTGGTTTCCAGCGCTGCGCTTGACGGCCAGCATCGGCTGCGGGGCCCAGACAGTCTCTGACGTAGCGTTCTTTCGCGATCTCGGGGCCGGGGCCGTGGTCCTGCCGGGAACAGTCGGCCCCGACGAGGTCCGCGAGATTCGGGCTGTCCGAGGGATCGCGATCGAGGTCATGGTCCACATGGTGGAGGAGTTCATCCTCCTCGGGAAGTGCTGGATGCCGAGCTACGCCCACCTGAAACCCTCGCCGCTCCAGGATGGTGCGCAGGCGGGCGCGACAGTGGAGGGCGGGGACCGCGGGTTGCGCCAGACGGGAAGCATGAAGCGGGGGGGAGTCGGCGCCTGCTTCAAGATCTGCCAGCAGCCCTGGAACCTGTTTGAGGGCGACCGGTGGGTGGACACGCGCTTTTTCCCCAGCCGGCAGATCAGCCGGGCGGCCGAGGCCGGCGCGTACGTGGCGGCGGGCGCGGACATCCTGAAGCTTCAGGGGCGGAGTCTTTCGCCCGAGATCCTCTCGCTCCTCGTCCGCGGCTTCCGAGATGTGCTGGACGGCCGGGCGGATGTCGCGGCGGGGGCCGGGCAGCCCGCGGCCCTGCCGGCTTCGTGGACAGTGGTGGGGAGATGAGGAATGGCCAATGAGCCACGAGCCACGAGCGATGAGCCAAGAGCGAATTGAGCTGAACACGTCGATCCCGAATCTGCGAGACCTCAAGGCGTCGGATTTGTCCGCCTACGATGCCGTCTACCTCGGCGACATCTTCTGCCGGCTGTACGAGGGGAACTTCCTGGAGCGACCGGAGGATCTGCGGCAGGGCCTCCACATCCTGCGCGATCGGGGGAAGCGGGCCTACGTGGCCACCTACGCCGCGCCGCGGAACGACTTCCTGCCGAGGATCCGAAAGAGCCTCGAGGTTGCGGCCGCGTCCGGAGCGGACGCCGTGGAGGTCCACAACCTCGGCATCCTGAAGATCGCCCACGACGAGTTCCCCGGACTGCCGGTCCATGTCGGCGGCTTTGCCAACGTCTATACCGACGCCGGCGTCGAGGTCCTGCGCGGGTTCGGGGCCGTGCGCTTCACCCCGAACTACGAGCTGAGTCTGGACGAAATCCGCGAGATCACAGCCACCTGCGGGGCGCCCATGGAGCTTTTGGTGCACGGGAAGATGCCCTTGGGAATCTCGGATTACTGCTTCCTCCTGGACTATGAGGAGAAGTGGGGCGTCAAGTGCCCGGACCTCTGCCAGAAGGACCTCTTCCTGAAGCAGGGGGACTGGGCCATGAAGTCGGTGGGAAAGGGGATCCTGAGCGGGAAGGACGTCTGCATGCTGGAGCATCTGCCGCGCCTCCTGGCCGACGGTCACCGGCATTTCCGCATCGAGACCGTTTCGGAGAGCCCGGCGTATCGCCACGAGGTTGCGGCGGTGTACCGACAGGCGTTTGCGCACGCCGCCGATGGAGCCCTCGAGCAGGATCAGGGCTGGTGGGACGTGGTGCGCGCCCATGCCCGCAACGGGTTGTGCAATGGATTCTACTTCGGCAAGAGCGGAATGGATTACGCGGGGATCCGGCCGGAAGCGCCCGGATCCTTCCTGACCATCTGGCCATCGATGGGCTGAATTTCGGATTGCGGATTCAGGATGGGGCCGCGTGCGTGCGGCCTCCGGGGGGTCAACGGCGGTCCGCCGCGAGGGCGGACGCCCTTTCTCAGACGGGGTGTGGACCATGGTCGAGCTTCTGGCACCGGCGGGCAATCTTCCCATGGTCGAGGCGGTGGTGGCGAACGGCGCCAATGCGGTGTACGCGGGGCCGCGCGGATGGAGCCGTCGGCGGGACCGCTACGAGCTTTCCGATGAGGACATCCGCGAGGCCGTCGGCATCGCCCACGCCGGCGGGGCGAGGATCCGGGTGGCGTTCAACACCAACATGCAGTCCCACGAGGTCCCGCCCATGCTCCGGAAGATGGAGCGCTTCGTCGCCTGGGGGGTGGACGGGGCGATCATGACGGACATCGGGGCCATGGCCCTTGTCCACCGGCACTTCCCGCATCTCACCATCCACGCCAGCATCGGGGCCAATATTCTGAACGACGAGGACGTGCGCTTCTACCGATCCATCGGGGTGTCCCAGGTGGTCGCCGACACGAAGCTCACCCTCAAGGAGCTGGCCTCGCGCAAAGAGCAGATCGGCGTCGGCATCGAGATCCTGATCCACGCCAACCACTGCTACACCTATCTCGGCAAATGCTGGATGTCCCCGTACCACCGCCTCGAGCGGACGGTGGATGCCTTCGGGAAAGACCAGTTCAAAGGCAGCCCGAACCGCGGCGGTTTGGACTATCGCGTCTGCCTGGAGTCCTGGGAGCTGTACAGCGGCGAGGCCAAGCGGGAAGATCGCGTGGCCCTGAAGAACGACGCCTTCTTCCTGCTGGAGGACATCCCGCACCTGATCGACCTGGGGGTGCATTGCCTGAAGGTCCAGGGGCGTGAGTATCCCGTGCCCCTCGTGGCAGAGATCGTCAAGTTCTACCGCGGCCTGATCGACGGCTATCTGGCCCATCCGAAGGACCGGCCGTTCGACCTTGCACCCTGGCGGTCCACCCTCGCCGGCATCGAGGGGGAGCGGAATGCCGCCCGGGGCCAGACGACGCGGCTGCTCCTGATCGAGGCGCGCCAGCCGGTGCCAGCGGCGTAAGATCGATTTCGGATTTTGGATTGCGGCTTTCGGATTTGCACGGTTCCTGGCGTCATCGGTACATCCGAAATCCGACATCCGAAATTCGAAATGTGGGGGAAGGTCGCGTGACAGATCCCGGACAGGATTCCCGCTGCCTGAAGTGCCGCCGGGGTGGCCAGTCCTTCCGCTACCTGGACCTCCTCGAGCGCGTCCGGTTGGCCGACGATCCAGCCGATCCCGATGCCGGCCACTTCTGTCTCGAGACCATTCACATCATGCAGTGTCCTGCCTGCGGCCACCGCCAGGAGCGCCTCCACCGGCGGACCCCGTACGCCACGCTCCGCGAGGCCCAGTCCCAGCTTGACGCCCACCTCCTGGGCAAAGGCTGAAAAATACAAAAATAGCAATGTCTGACCCCAACAGTATGGGGTCAGACATTGATAATTTTATATCTGGCGGGGGCGGGGGCGGGAAGGGAAGGTCAGAGATTGGTGGTGAAGGCCTGCTGGCCCTGGCCCGCCAGGGCGGCGACCGTGGCAGCGGCCAGCTCCGCGTCGTGGGCGTGGTCCAGCGCGAAGACGCGGTAGTGGGCCACCTGGGCGGGGATGTACCGGAAGAGGTCCGCCACGGCCGAGGGTGAGGCCTTCTCCGTGGCGGGATCGTAGATCAGAATCTTCTTCGTCTCTTCGGTCCAGGGGTTCAGCGGCCGCGGGTCCTGTCGGGCCATATCCACCTTGAAGGGAATGTTGCGCCGCTCCTCCGGCAGGTGCCTCCGGATCGCATCCTCCAGGTCCTTGGTTGACCAGAACTTCTTTCCGCGCGGCTCGTCCATCGTCTCCGTGTGGTCGTAGGCCATCTTCCACTTCAGCTCGCGGTTCAGGATCTTGGCCCACTCGGCGGCCAGGGCGCGCTTTCGCGGGTCGTCATCATCGGCCCATCGCTGCACTCCCTCCAGGAGCGACCAGTCGCTCACGCCGAGGTATGGGTCCAACGACACGCGAGGGTCGAAGGGGAAGAGGAGCTGGACCGTCTCCTGGAAGATCTCCTGCATGTGCAAGTCCACCGCCCGATTGGTCCGGTGGAAGTACACGTCGGCATACATGGTGAAGCGGGCGTTGACGAAGCGCCGCAGGGTGGACGACCCGGACTTGTGCAGCGTCAGGCCCTTCTCGGTGACGAAGGTGTAGTAGAGCAGCCGGTCGATATCCACCATGTCCAGAGAGAAGCCGGTCATGTAGGCGTCCCGCTGGATGTAGTCCATGTTGTCGGCGGTGTAGATGCCGGAGAAGACCGGCTGCAGCGTCTGCAGCCAGCGGGGCATTCGATCGGTGCTTCCCGGCTCGGCCTTGCGCATCAGGTAGGCGATCTGCTCGGGCAGGATGGCCTCCTGCTTCTCAAAGGGGCCATCCGGACTCCGCCGGATCTTCCCGATGATGTCGGCCAGCCTCTCCGTCACGATCCGCTGGCCGATCCCCTCGTGCGTGGTCCGGTAGACGGGCTCCAGGAAGTTCTGATCGAAGAAGTGGCTGAAGGGCCCGTGGCCGACGTCGTGGAGCAGGCCGGTGAGCCGCAGGATCTCCTTGATGTATGACTGCGACGGGCAATGACGTCCGAAGACCTGCTGGAGGCTGGGGTACAGCCGGTCGGCAAAACGGCCGGCCATGTGCATGGCCCCGAGGGAGTGCTGGAACCGGCTGTGCTCGCCCGAGGGAAAGACCCAGAAGCTGGATTGGAGCTGGTGGATCTTGCGCAGCCGCTGGACCCACGGCGTGTCGATGAGGTCTTTCTCTGTCCGCTCGTCGGGCTGTCCGTCCACCGGGACGGTGAACTGGATATAGCCGTGGATCGGGTCGGCCAGGAGGGCGATGCCCTCGTACATGGGATGGCGACGCTTGCCAACAGGCACGATCGGTCCTCGACGCGCGCTGGAGCGGGTTCGCTATGACGAAAGGCAACTCATCCGGCCGCGGGCCGCTTGAAGATGAGCAGGACGCCGACGGTCCCGTACGCGACGCCGTCCCGGTTCGGCGCGATGAGCGGGACGCTGCTGGCCAGCTCCCACCCGTCGGAGCCCCGGCCGCCCAGCACCTCCAGGTTGCTCACCAGGCCGTCCTTCGTTTCCTTGAACATCACCATCTCGTCCCGGTACTCCCACTTCATGTCTGGCCCCCCTCAGCGATTTCGGATTTGGGATTTCGGATTGCGGAATTATTGAGGCATCATGCAAGACCATCGCCAATCGAAAATCCAACATCCCAAATCGACAATGATCCTCAGGCGCGTCCTTCCTTGCCGGCAGGGTAGGTGAGATCGCCCGGCAGCCCTAGGGCAGTGGCGATCACGGCGCGCACCTCCTGCAGGGCCCCGGGCCGCGCCTCGGGCGGCATGGCCTCGAGCTGGAGCATCATCCGGGTCACGGTTTGGGTCAGCTCCTCCAGCGGTCGCCGGTCTGCCTCGCGTTGAGACCCGGCGGGAAACCGGTCGATCAGGCGGTTCACCAGTTCCTGGTAGGCCGGCGAGCGCAACAGGTCAACGTGAAACCCGGCGTCAAAGAGCATGTCGTACTGGAAGCTGAAAAAGATCTTGGCCAGGTGCCGGGCAGCCTGGACGATGTCCATAGTCCGGTTGTCGCGCTCCAGGATCGTCAGCCGCTCCGCGAAGGGGAGCATCTCCCAGACGCCCGGATCGACCTTGCGTTCGGCCATCATCCTTCCGGACCGGTAGCGTTCGGCAAAGTCGGTGATCCGCCGGTCCCCCATCCGCCCCGACAGGCGCGGGAGGAGGGCGCCGACATCCTCGGGCGGGATCTCCGCGATGGACCGGTACCGGCGCCGGAGGGGGAGGAGATATTCGTCCCATTCGCGCAGGTTCATGAGGTCGGTCAGGACGAGGAACGCGGTCGCCAGGTCTTCGGTCGACATGCCCGCCGGGGTTGCTTCCGGCCCCGGGGACGGGACTTCGGCCGTCTCGTCGGAGGGTTCCAGGGGCAGCTTGACCATCTGCCCGGCGAAGAGTTGATCCACGGGAACCAGGATCCCCAGGGCCCGGCTGATGGCCTCCCGGATCTCGACCAGGGCGGCCTCCACCTCTTCGGGCGCGCCCTCGTCGAGGCGTCGGGCCCGCAGCAGGACCATCTGCGTGAGGTCGTCCACGATCGCGTCGAGCTGCCTCTCCAGGGCCTCCCGAACCTGGTGGTACGCCGGGAACTCCACCGCCGCCTCGGACAGGCCGGCGTCGTGGAACAGGTCGAAGGATTTGCACATGAACAGCCGGGCCAGCTCGCGGCGCAACTGGTCGGGCCGCAGTCCTCCCGGATCCTTGGCCAGGAGGTGCCACTTCTCGGCCAAGGACATGCTCTGGAGTTCCTCTTCGGTGAGGTGTGCCAGGCGGCTGCCCTGGCTGCTCTCCTTGGCCTTCAGCTCCTCCAGGGCCAGGTCCGTGTAGTGCCGGATGAAGGTCGGGACGAAGCGCCGGAGCTGGTCCACGGGCCAGTGCTCGCTGTAGGTGCCCAGGTTCTCCCTCCGCTGCTCGGGCGAGAGGCAATCGGCGAAGACGCGCACGGTCCAGCGCAACTCCTCGTCGTCCATCCGGTCCACGCGGGCCAGCAATTCCTCGGCGCGCTGCCGAATGAACCGCCGCTGGGACTCGATCGGCGAGAGGGGCTCTGCGGGCACGTTCGTCTCCGCTATGGGGTCAACTCACCCCGGCTCCGACTCCCTGTCCCGGGGTGGCGTATTAAACCCTGTCTTTCCGAAATAGTCCAGCGGGATGATGATCCGTCAGTCCGGGAGGCGGTGCGTTCCCCTCCGCCGTCTCCACCGTTCGGCCTCTGTCGGTCCCCGAGGGCAAGACTCGCGGCCCCCGCGTCGCCCGCCCGACCCGCGCCCGTTCAGGTCCGGGGCGCGTCCGCTCCGCGCCGGCGCCTCACGCGGGGCGTCCCCCGAGCCCGTCGGCAAGCCAGGCGGACACCTTCACGTATAACTCGGCGTTGGCCTTCAGGTCAATGTGGTTGAACCACCGCGGCAGGTAGGCCAGGAGACTCGCCGGCAACTCTCCGCCTCGGTGCTGGTGTTGGGATATCGCCTGGACGCGAGCGGCAGGCATCGCCGCCGCCGTGGCGCGCACGGCCTCGATGAGAGAGGGGATGTCCCCGTCCGCGTGGAGGAGCAAGGTGGGTCGGGGCACGGGCGGGGGCGATGGCATGGCCCGGAGGATGTCCAGAATCTCGCCGGGGGTCCGGGCACGGACCGCCGTGCTTCCGAACTGCGTCAGCATGGCGCGCCCCTCCTCGGACGGCCTTTGCGGCAAGGCGGGGGAGATCGCCGCCACCGCATCCGCGCTGGACATCAGCGCCAGACGTCCCCCCAGACTGTGGCCCGCCGCCGCCACGCGCCCGAACCGCCGGAGGAAGGTCAGGATCGCCTCGAGGTCTTCCAGCATTCCGGCGTCCAGCGGGGCCGGGTGTTCTCCATGCCCCCGGATGTCAAAGACGCAGGCGGTGAGACCGCGCTCCGCCACCCGCGCCGCCAGACCGAGCATGTGCTCCTTGCAGCCGCCGTACCCGTGGGCGATGGCCACTCCTGCAGCGGGGGACGGCGGCCGGAGGAGATACGCGGGGACCTCATGGCCGTCCTTGCTTCGGACGTCCGTCAGGCGGGTGAATTCCATGCTGGCTTCCCCTCGATGAGAATTCTTCCCTTCGCCGCGGGCATCGAACTGCAGGCGCTCACGGCGCGACAGGATGCCTCCCGCGCGGGTCAGGCGGAAAATATCAGAGTGCGAACAGGCTCGTCAACGACGAACTGGCACGGAAGAGTCGCAGCCGATCGTTGCAACTCGCCCGGTCCTGTGGTAGCGTGTGCGCGCCCTGGAGGGGGGCGGAGGACGGTTCGGGTGAAACCACAGCGTGCGGGTGTTCTGGTCATGGTGGTCGCGCTGGCGGCGGGGTGCGGGCGCCTGCTCGCCGAGAGGACGCCCACGGCGGCGGTGCCGGATGACGTCAAGCGCGTCACGTTCGAGATCGTGGCCCGCGAGAACCGGTGCGAGCCGGCCGTCCTGGCCGCCGACCGGGAGGGCCGGGCCCTCCTGATCACCTTCAAGGTGAACAGCGTGGGCAAGCAGCACTGGTTCATCATCCCCGATCTGGGCGTTCGCAAGACGATCCCGGCCGGCACCGAGGTGTCGATCCCGGTGGTCGTTGAACGGTCGGGGATCTATGAATACGGGTGCACGGGCCTCCGGTGGCTCGGTCCGTTGGACTCCAAGGGCAAGCTGGCTATCAAGTAGAATTCCTCTCGACCGGTTCTCTTTCCACGTGCGTGAAGCCTGCTTCCCGTCTTCGAGATCGGAATGTCTGCCACCAGGGAAACGCGCCAGCCCGTCCACGCTCCGTGCCGGTGGGTCAGGACTTCGGGGGACCTCCGGGCACTGGCCGACCGCCTCGGGGGCGCGCGGGTGATCGCGCTGGACACGGAATCCGACAGCCTGCACAGCTTTCCCGAGAAGGTATGCCTGGTGCAGGTGGCCGAGGAGAGCGGGACCGTCACCTTGGTGGACCCCCTGGCCCTCCGCGATCTGTCCCCTCTGGCGCCGCTGTGCGCCGACCCGGGCATCGTCAAGGTCTTTCATGGGGCCTCCTACGACCTGGCCTCGGTGAAGCGGGACTTCGGCTTCGAATTCGCCGACATCTTCGACACGATGGTCGCGGGGCAGTTCCTGGGCCTGCCGGAGCTCGGGCTGGCGTCTTTGCTGGAGCGGTTCTTCGGGATTCCGCCCGGGCCGTCGCGCCAGAAGGACGACTGGGCGGAGCGGCCGCTCAGTCCGGAGCAGGAATTCTACGCCGCGGAAGACGTCCGCCACCTGATCCCCCTCCGCGAACGACTGCTCCAAGAGCTCACGGCGCGAGGGCGGCGGGCCTGGGTGGAAGAGGAGTGCCAGGTATTGGCGGCCATCCCGGCGGCGCACCGCGTCTTCGATCCGGAGGACTATGTGCGGGTGAAGGGGGCAAGGGATCTGGACGGCCGGGGGTTGGCGGTCCTGCGCGAGTTGTACGTCGCGCGCGAGGCCTGGGCGCGAGAGGCCGGCCGGCCGCCGTTCAAGGTCCTGGGGAATGAGCCGCTGGTTCGGCTGGCGGCGAGGCGCCCGCGGGCCCGGGAGGGCCTCCGGAACATTCCCGGGTGCTCGCCCAGGGTGGTGCAGCGGTACGGCGACGGCATCCTCGCGGCCATCGCCCGTGGCGATGCCGTCCCGGAGGCGGAGCTCCCGACGTATCCCCGGGCCAGGAAGCCCCGCGTCCCGCCCGCGGTGCAGCGGCGCATCGAGGCCCTGACTCGATGGCGCGCGGCCGCGGCCGAGCGGCTGGGCCTCGATCCCGGACTGCTCCTGCCGCGCCGTCTCGTCGAGCGGCTGGCCGAAGAGGCTCGCGGCGACGGTGAGTTCCTGCGCGGGGTCGAGGGCCTCCGGCGCTGGCGCGCCGAGGCCTTCGGCCGAGAGATCCTGGCGGCGCTGGCGGCCTCGGCGCGCCCCCGGGGGCTGCCCGACACGTCTCTTACTCCGCACACCGAGGAATCGCCAGCGTGACGGGCACGGTCGAGAAGGCTATCGCGGAGATCAGGCAGGGGCGGCGGTTCCCCGTCTACCTCTTGCACGGCGACGAGTTCCTGGCGAAGGAGGGGGCCAAGGCCATCGTCGAGGCACTGGTGTTGCCCGACCGGCAATCGTTCGGCGTCGAGGTGGTCTCCGAGGATCAGGATTCCGCCAGTGTGCCCCTGCGGCTCAACACGCTCCCCCTCCTCGGCGGCACCAAGGTGGTCGTGGTCCACGACAGCAAGGCGTTCGTTTCGAAGGAGAGCCTCGAGGCCCTGGTGGGCAGAAGCATGGACGCGTGGCAGGAGGGAAAACGGGGGAGTGCCGTGCGCTGGCTGCTCCAAGCCGTGGCGGCCGTCGGGCAGGATCAGGGTTTCCTGGAGCGGGCGGCGCGGAGTGAGATTTCCGGCCCGGAGTTGACGCGGGTCCTCGGGACGGAGGCGGACCCCGAGAAGGAGCAGTGGTTCCGCGAGGTCGCGGGGCATGCCGCGGCTGACGGCATGGCGGTTCCCGAGGCGACGGGGGCCGGGCTGGCCCGCGTCTACGAGGAGACGATCGAGCGGGGCGTCCCGTCAAATGCCTCGCTCGTCCTCACGGCCGAGGTGGTGGACGAGCGCCGCTCGCTCTTCAAGAAGATCAGCGCCGTCGGATTCGTCATCGACTGTGGCATCCGGTCCCGGAGGACCTGGGACACCCAGATGGATCCCGACGCGGCCCGGGCGAAGATCCGCCAGATGGTGGCGGCGATGGGGAAGAGCATTGCCCCCGAGGCGATCGCCGGCATCGTGGAGCGCACGGGATTCAGTATGCGGGGCCTGGAATCGGAGATGGAAAAGCTGCTCCTGTACGTGGGCCCCCGTCCGGCGATCACCCCGGCGGATGTCCTCGAGGTGCTCAGCAGTTCCCGCGAGGCGAACATCTTCGACCTGACGAACGCCGTGAGCGAGCGGGACGCCGGCAAGGCCCTGCGTGCCCTGCGAAGCCTGATGGCCCAGCGCGAGCCGATCCCGCAGATCCTCGGCGTCCTGGCCAGTGAGATCCGCGGCCTGATCGTCGCGCGCGGAGCGCTGGAACAGAAACTGGGAGCCGCGCTGGATACCGGCATGCCTTTCCCGGCGTTCCGGGCCCGCGCCCTCCCGCTGCTCCAGAAGGAAACCGAGGGAGACGACGGGTCGGCCGCCAAGCTCCTGGCGATGAAGCCCTTCCGGGCGTTCATCCTGCTGAAGGCGGCGGCCCGGTTCTCCATGCCGGAACTCGTGGAAAGCCTGGAGGCGATTCACGAGACCGATCTCAGCCTGAAGACCTCGGGGCATCCCGAAGACCTGCTCATGGAGCGGCTCCTGCTCGCCATCTGCGCCGGCAACTGACCATCTTTTCCCTTGACAAAGCCCCGGGAGCAGAAAAGAATCAGCCGCGCTTTCCGTCCCAGTTCCCTTTTCCCGACGCATTGCTCGAGTACATTCATGCTGGCGCGCTCTGGGCCCCATCCAATGACCCCCGTGTCTGCGGGGGTCACCTCTGGCTCCACCCCGTTGCTCGGGCGCCGGGCCCGCGCTTTCATCGTGTTCTCCGCCAGCTTCGTCCATCCGTTTTCCGGTGTTGCCTCGTCCGGGTGAACCGTCCAGGAGGAACGCGATGTCCGCGCCCGAAGGTCCCCTGAAGCAGACGCCGCTCCACGCCGTCCACCGTCGGATGGGCGCGAAGATGGTGCCCTTCGGCGGCTGGGATATGCCGGTCCAGTACCGCGGCATTCTGGAGGAGCACAAAGCGGTCCGGAACGCGGCCGGTTTGTTCGACGTCTCCCACATGGGGGAGGTCGAATTCCGCGGCCCGGCGGCCCTGGAAGCGTTGCAGCGTCTCACCAGCAACGACGCCTCGCGGCTCCAGGTGGGCCAGGTGCAGTACTCGGCCCTCACCACCGAGGCCGGGACGTTCGTGGACGACCTCACGGTCTACAAGTTCGCCGATGACCGCTACCTGGTGACGGTGAACGCGTCGAACATCGACAAGGATGTGGCCTGGATGCGGGATCACACCCGGGGCAACGTCGAGGTCCGCAACCTGAGCGACGAGACGGCCCTCATCGCCGTGCAGGGCCCGAGGGCGGTGGAGATCCTCCAGAGGCTCACGCCGCTGGATCTGTCCGGCGTGAAGTATTATTGGTTCGCTCAGGGAGCGGTCCTGGGACAGGACGCCGTCGTCTCGCGAACGGGCTACACGGGGGAGGACGGCTTCGAGGTCTATGTGAGCCCCCGGCACGCCGCCGCCCTGTGGAATGCCCTCTTCGAGGTCGGGACCCCGCTGGGCCTCATGCCGTGCGGGCTGGGCGCGCGGGATACGCTGCGCCTGGAGGCCAAGATGGCCCTCTACGGGAACGACATCGACGACCGGCACACGGTGCTGGAGGCCGACCTGGGCTGGATCCTCAAGTTGGAGAAGGGCGAGTTCATCGGCAAGGCCGCCCTGGCCGCGCAGAAGGCGGAGGGGATCCGGCGCAAGCTCATCGGCTTCGAGATGATCGGGCGGGGGATCGCCCGCTCCCACTACGCCATCGTGAAGGGAGGCCGGCCGATCGGCGAGGTGACGAGCGGAAGCCCGGCCCCCTGGCTGGACAAGAACATCGGCCTGGGGTACGTGGCGGTGGAGCAGGCCGCCATCGGCACCGAGTTCGAAGTCATGATCCGGGACAATCCGGTGCCCGCCCGGGTGGTCCAGACGCCATTCTACAAGCGGAAGCGCTGACCTCGATCTGAGATCATAAAGAGCCAAGGCGCCTAGAACGCCATGGGGAGGCGATCAGGCGACCCGGCAATCTGGCAATCAGGGGCTCCAAGTTGCCGGGTACCCTCTGGGTGCGGCGGATTGCCCAGTTGCCGGATAATCTTGGCGGCCTGGGTACCCAGCGCTTGCGCTGGGTGATCATGGTGGTTCAAGCCTTTTCTCGGATCGGAGTCCACAGAACGACGCCCTCACGTCATTGCTCTCACCGGGGTTCGCGGAAAAGGAGGAGGATCCATGTATCCGGCCGACCTGAAGTACTCGAAGGAGCACGAGTGGATCAAGGTGGAGGGGGATAAGGGTCGGGTTGGGATCACCCACCACGCTCAGGGCGCCCTGGGGGACGTGGTCTTCGTCGAGCTGCCAAAGGTCGGGCGGCGCCTCCGGCAGATGGAGACGTTCGGCGTGGTGGAATCGGTGAAGGCGGTCTCGGACCTGTACTGCCCGGCGAGCGGGGAGGTGGTCGAGGCCAACACCGCCCTGGAGACCAAGCCGGAACTGGTGAACAAGGATTGCTACGGCGCCGGCTGGATGATCGTGGTGAAGGTTGCCAACCCGAAGGAGCTGGACAACCTGATGGACGTGAAAGCGTACGAGGCGTACCTGGCCGCCGAAGGTGGGCACTGATGGACGTCGAGTGCGGACCCCCCCACCCTTTCCCTCCCCCGCTAGCGGGGGAGGGCTGGGAGGGGGAGCCGAGAACCGAGAGGCGATCCGGTACCGATCTGACGACGGAGGGGGGAAGGTGATGCGATACATCCCGAACACCGAGGCGGACTGCCGCAAGATGCTGGAGGCCATCGGCGTCCAGTCGGTCGAGGACCTGTTCGCCGACATCCCGGCCGCGGTGCGGCTGAAGCGCCCTCTGCGGATCCCGCCGGCCCTGTCCGAGGTGGACCTCACCAAACACCTGCGGACGCTGGCGGGGAGGAACGCCGACGCCGACCGGTACGCGAGCTTCCTGGGCGCGGGATGCTACAACCACTTCAGCCCGGCCATCATCGGGCACCTGATCTCCCGCGGCGAGTTCCTGACGGCCTACACGCCCTACCAGCCGGAGATCTCGCAGGGCACGCTCCAGGCCACGTACGAGTACCAGACGCTGATCTGCCAGCTGACCGGCATGGACGTGAGCAACGCCTCGATGTACGAGGGGGCCTCGGCCACAGCCGAGGCGATCCTCATGGCCCACCGGGTCACCGGCCGGAACGAGGTGGTGGTGGCGCGCAGTGTCCATCCCGAGTACCGCCAGGTCACCCGCACCTACGCGCGGCAGATCGACCTCACCTTCCACGAGGTGGGCTTCACGCCGGCCGGGACGGCCGACCTGAGGCACGCGAAGAGCGCGCTCACGGATCGGGCGGCGTGCCTGGTGGTGCAGAACCCCAACTTCTTCGGCGTCGTGGAGGACCTCGCCGAGCTGGCCGAGGCCGCGCACGCCGTGGGCGCCCTCCTGGTGGTGGCCGTGGCCGAGCCGGTGTCGCTGGGTCTGCTCAAGCCCCCGGGGGAATGCGGCGCCGACATCGTGGCGGGCGAGGGGCAGGGGCTGGGCGTGCCCATGAGCTACGGCGGGCCGTACCTGGGGTTCTTTGCCACCCAGGAGAAGTACGTCCGCCAGCTCCCCGGACGCCTGGCGGGCGCCACCGAGGACCGCGAGGGGCGGGTGGGATACGTCCTCACCCTGGCCACCCGCGAGCAGCACATCCGCCGCGAGAAGGCGACGAGCAACATCTGCACCAGCGAGGCGCTGATCGCCCTCATCGCCACCATCTACATGGAGACGCTGGGGAAGAACGGGCTCAGGGAGGTGGCGCTCCAGAACCTGCGCAAGGCGGCCTACGCCAAGGAGCGGCTGGCCAAGGGGAAGGGATGCGCGATCCGGTTCTCGGG
>Ga0315280_10001647_pt1 | contig 37938 bp, 30 predicted proteins | sample YL17G06_40_MG_FD_203697 | JGI IMG/M metagenome (GOLD analysis project Ga0315280, IMG submission 203697) | Sediment microbial communities from Yellowstone Lake, YNP, Wyoming, USA - YL17G06_40 | ecosystem: Environmental > Aquatic > Freshwater > Lake > Sediment | place: USA: Wyoming | collected... | reverse complement strand
ACCAGTCGGCTAGGAGGCGTCCAGACTGGTATGCGATTGGTTGACGCCATTCGGGCATCCAGACGGTTGCGAGGTTTCGGACTCCCATGTCGATGTAGCATGTCTTGGACCCTAATGGGGTGATGATTGGTTTCACATTCACGGATTGAAAGACGCGCCACTTTTTCGACAGGGGATCCCATGCAACCTCTAAGCGTCCTTGCTTGCCAGTCCACTTTGGTTCGCCCTTGAACTGGATCGAGAGACCTCGCGGAAGGTCCACGCGGCCTTGCCGTATGCGGTAGCTGTCGCAGCGGAACAGTATCCGCAGCACATATTGTCCGTCGCGTTTCCAGTATTTAGGAGGGTTTACCCGTTTCATCGTGGATGGGAGCATGCCGTTCCGCTTCATGCGCTTCAGCGCGATGAAGCTACGCCACGCCTCGTTGTTCTTTCGGACGACCTGCTGCGCCGTAGCGGAGCCGATTCGAGGGATGTACCTCTTGTAGAGTTGCAGGTTCCAGCCCAACTTCAAGTAGTTTTGATATTGTTGATGGTGGACGTAATTGATTTCGTTCCAGAGCTTCGCACAAGCAATCGCTAGCTCTTGGAGGATATGGTGTTGTTCTCGTGTTGGCGCGAGAACGAAGTGGTTGGTACGTTTCATCTCTTGCCGCTCGCTTACTCCATGTCTAAAGACAGGAGCTTGCGCTCGCCCTGCTATTGTCAGGTCCTCCATCACGATTCCGTACTGTTTAGCCTTCGCTTCTTCCACAATGTGTTTGGAGACATTGTGGAGGAGATGCTTCACCTTGTTTCTCTGTTTTTCACCATATTTTCTGTAGATCCTCCGTCTAACTTTGACATCGTTTCTTGTAACGTGTGACTTCACAAATTCATATCTGAATTTGATGGTTCTAGGCTGCGTGAGGCGACACCGCTCCACTTGGTCTTGAGTATCAATCAGAGTCAAATTCTCAAGGTTACTATCGATGCCTATCAAACCTTTTGGTTTGATTTCTTCAACTCCTTTGGAATATGTGATGCTTAGTGTGTTGGCAGTCAGGATGATGGATCGTACTGTCTGATCTGGTTTGGACAGAACCTCCAAAGTGTGCTTGTTCAGCGGAATTGTGACTGGGTTATGCGGTTTGGATGGAACCTGAAGCTCACCATCTTTGATCTTGAAGCCATAGCACGTTACAAGCTGGGGCCACCAGACATAAGGGGTCCTGACTTGTTTGCCTTTCCGCTTAACTTTTCGATAGTTTTTCAAGATACCGGCAGAACGACTGATAGCACACAGTTTGTAGTATGAGAGTACATCATACCGCTTCAAGTACGGATAGCACTTCAACGAGAGCGTCTTGAGGCTGGACAAATTCTCAGCTAGACCGATTCTAACGCAGTCGTTGGTCATGCGGCGGAACTGGTCAAGCAACCACAATAGATCATCATTTGGAACATACCTCTGCTTGACAGCTTTGATGGTCTGCATGTCAGTCTCTCTTCGAGATTTCTTGTTTGTATTATTCCTTTCTCATTCTAAACCATTCAGGAATGATCACGGCTCTTATGAGCTCTTGGACAGTTGTTCCTCTCTCTTTGGCAATCTTCAGCAGTTTTTTGTATATGGCTGAATCGAGAGTTTGCATGAACTTGGGCATTTTGTTCAATCCAAATAGTTCATATGCTTTCTTTAGATATAAATTCATATCCAAGGAAATATTTGAATATATCCCCAGAAATATCATTATATCTAAAGATACATGGGGCGCAAAGTTTGGTTAAGGTCACGGTTGAGGTTCCTGATAATATAATGAGGTTTCTGGAGGCTCTCAGCGGCTTCACAGGCATACCTGTCCAGAATATGTTGAGTGAGCATGTTGACGGGTTGGCTGAGGAGATCTTACCGCAGTGGCCCGACAAAACCTTATATGCCTCGATAGAGGATTTGAAGAAACGCTACAATCTGCCAGACTGCTAACCACCCGTCAAGTTACCAGAACCAGCACGAGCAAAGTATTTATCGATCGATACGGCCCAACATTTTGTGAGCCTGGAGCAGGCTTAGACGTAACCAACGCAGACGAACCGATCGTCCAAGCCTGGTCTAGCGAAACTCACTTACAGGTGTGTTGTCGCGGGTCAGGGGAGGCAACTAGGGGGTCAGCGAGGTCGTCGTTTGGGCTAAGACAGGCTCAAACCTCTTTATTCCACAAGGCCCAATCTTAGCCGCTTCATACTCCTTCAGGTTGTGATGTTGAGGGGCCCCACGGCTAGGTTGCACGTTTCTTCTCACGTGCAAACTCAATATAGAGGATTTGAATAGTCGACGCAAGACCATAAAGGATTGGTGGCGACGAACTCTTGATGCCTAAAGTCGAGATCTACGGCCTGCGAGGCATTCCATCCATACGTGAGGGAGATGACCTAGGCGAAATCATAACTGACACGGCAGAACGTCAAGGCCTGTCAATTCGGAACGGTGACATAATCGTGGTAACCCAGAAGATAGTGTCAAAGTCCGAGGGAAGAGTCGTCGATCTCAGAACCGTCACCCCGTCCCCCTTTGCCAAGAAGATAGCTAGAAGAGCAAGGAAGGACCCTGCCCACGTTGAGGTGATTCTTGGACAAACGAAGGAGATAGTCAAGATGCAAGGTCAACATCTGATAACCGAGACAGTTCAGGGCTTCGTATGCGCGAACGCCGGTGTCGACAAGTCAAACGTTGAGGAGGAATGGTCAGTCTCCCTCTTGCCCAGGGACCCTGACGATTCAGCGCTTCGCTTGAGAAGCAGGATAAGAACCATTACTGGCGCAGACGTGGCCGTGATAGTATCAGACACCTTCGGTAGACCCTGGAGGATAGGCCAGGTGAATACTGCGGTCGGCGTCTCAGGTATGAGGCCCTTGATCGACTACCGCGGCCGCAAAGACATGTATGGCCGTACCCTGCAACTGACGATTATGGCTGTTGCAGACGAGCTTGCCGCAGCCAGTGAGCTCGTCATGGGAAAGTCGGATAGGGTTCCGGTCGCCCTGATCAGAGGCTACAGATACCCCAGAGGAAGAGGCTCAGTCAAGGAGACCATTAGACCTAAGGAATATGATCTGTTCAGGTAAGACCCGGACCCGCAGGGCGAGGTCACAAATCACCTGACGCTTTCTTCTGAGAGAGGGATAGGTTGTGTTCAATGATCCGGTTGACGGTTGGGAATAGTTCCTTCTTGGCGTTTGGGAGGTCTGTGGCCGCCAGAAACTCCTCCTGAAACCTTGGGTCCGCACCAAGCTCCACGTAATCAACTTTTGAGAGTATCCTCTCAGCAAGTCTCCTAGTCGGGTTTGAGATCAACGCCATCCTAGCCCCGGACCCGGCGGTGTTTCCGACAAACTCGATTCTGCTGAGCGGGATCTCTGGAAACATTCCGATGTCTCGGGCGCTGGCCGGGTCGACGTATGTTCCAAAGGCCCCGGCCAGATAGACCTTCCTGACCTCATCAGGTTTGACACGCATATGTCTCATCAAGATTGAGACCCCTGTGTAGACTGCGGCTTTTGCGAGCTGTATCTCCCTAACATCCGACTGGGTTACGACGATATCGTCGTCTATCCCAGCATCACTCTTGGAAACTATCACCATCTCCGTCCCCCCATCGGTCTCCCTGATCCTCCACGTTCTTCTCTCCCTGAGGATGCGGCCTCTTGAATCAACCACTCCAGACCTGAACATCTCAGCCACACCGTCAACTATCGCTGAGCCACATATTCCGACCGGTCTGCCCCCTCCTACCACCCTATAGGATACGTCGAGGGTCTGAGGATCTATCCAAATCTTCTCTATCGCGCCCTCCGACGCTCGCATCCCATGCTTGATGTGAGCTCCTTCAAAGGCTGGGCCTGAGGCGCATGAACACGCCACAAGTCCTTCTCTGTTTCCCAGAACTATCTCGGCGTTCGTCCCAATGTCTATCAACATCGACAGTTCTCTAGCTGAATGTATATCTGTCGCGATCATGTCTGCCACGGCGTCTCCACCAACAAAGCCGGCTACTACGGGGAAGAGGTACGCCTTTGCGTCCGGCGCGATATTGAGGCCCAGTTTGGCCGCCTCTATCTCTAACCCTCTTCTAGCAACTGGGGGGTAGGGTGCGAGTGAAAGGTAGCCTGAGGGTAGGCCGAGAAAGAAGTGGTGCATCGCCGTATTTCCAGCAACAGAGACATCGATGACATCCTGAGTGGAGAGCCCTGCTCTCTGGCACGCCTCATGAATAAGCCTGTTCACAGCCTCAACTACGCACCTGTTCATCTCAGCCATAGCCTCCTCACCCATCATCGTGTAAGTTATTCTTGAGATGACGTCCGCACCGTACTTGGCCTGAGGATTCAGACTTGAGACAGTGGTTGCGGTCTCACCGTTGTTCAGGTTGACGAGGTAGCCTGCAAGTTTGGTGGTTCCAATGTCCACCGCGAAGCCGTAGCAGACATCAGTTCTGTCTCCCGGCTCGACCTTGACAATCTTTTTTTCCTTGAAGACTGAGACTGTAACCTTCCAGTCTCCACCCCTCAGAATTCTGGGCAACACCCTGAGCGTACTGTAGCCAACATCTGAAATTCTCAGATTCTCTTTCTTTCGCAGTGTCTCAGTCAAGCGTTCGAGGTCCGCCGTTGGATCTTTAAGGGTTGGAGATTGGATTCTCAGAAAGAACTTCCTCACGGCAGGCATCAACCTTACATGCGGGGTGAGCCCAGATACGACAAGCCTCTGTTGCGTCTCCTCACTCTCTGGCGGTATCACCAATTCAACCGCGGTCGTTCTGGTCGACTTGGCCAAGCAGGCCAGCCTATAGCCTGCGTCAAGGTCTGCTCTTGAGAGGAGGGCCCTCTCTGTCTGGGTAGGCCTAGTCAGGTTGCCTGAACCTTTGGGAACCATAACCCTGCATTTTCCACAGAGCCCCCTTCCTCCACACATTGAGAGAATGTTGAGACCTCGAGACCTTAAGGCCTCGAGAAGACTCTCATCCTCCAGTATGCTGATCAGCAACCTATTGGAACGAGACTCTCTTATCTCAGACAGGGTCATTCGCCTCAATTGTGAATTGACAAGTGAATAGTCTTCCTTGGCTTTATTGACTTCCGGTCTATGTGAACCGGCTTACACTTTAATGATCGCTATCACATACGAGTGGGTGCGTTCTATGGATAGGCCCTTGACTATGTTGAGAGGTATGACTAGACCTTCAAGTTCTCGCCTTTTCAGAAAAGGATCTTAAAGAAAAGCTTCTTGTAGGCGGTTCTTACTTCTTGGCCCTCTTCCAAATGAGGAGTATTATGCCGACTATTATGGCCCATACGACTATGTCAGCTATTAGGTTCATGTAGTCGACTGTCCAGGGAAAGTATTGTGGAGCAACTATCATGCGGATGAGCCAGGCAAATGGATAGCCGTACCAGACTGCACCCACAAGCATTGAGGGTGTGTTCGGGATCAGGCCTGTCAACAGGGCTACAATTATTCCACCAACAATTGCGTAGACAAGGTTCTTTGCATTCAACCCGTTTCACCTCGTCCTAGCGGTTCGGTTGAAGTTGCTTTAGAAACTTTCCACCATTCTATGCTCTCTGTTGCCTCAGCAAGCTTTTATCGTCACACATTGTACAAGATGAATAGATAGGTTATGCCAATCCTTCCGATAGATACTGGTCGCTACGGTACGGTTGAGATGAGGAAGGTCTTCGAGGAAGAGAACAGGCTTCAGAAGATTCTAGATGTTGAGGCTGCAGTAGCCTACACTCACTCTCAAGTCGGCAACATTCCGAAGAAAGACGCTGAAGAGATTATGATGAAGGCAACTACCGACTACGTCAAGCTTGATCGATGCAAAGAGATCGATAGACAGATCAACCATGACCTAATGGCTGTGGTCAAGGCCCTCACTGAAGTCTGCTCACCCTCAGCCTCCAGATGGGTTCACGTTGGGCTCACCAGTGCAGATGTTGAGGATACAGCCTACGCTCTACAATTCAAAGAAGCCATCAGACTGATTGAGGCCGGGTTGGTTTCCCTGGAGAAGACTATGCTGGGTCTGGTCGAAAAACACAGGGACACTGTGATGGTTGGTCGAACCCATGGACAACATATGGCCGTCATAACCTTCGGCCTGAAGTTGGCTGTATGGATGAGAGAAATCTCAAGGCACCTGAAGAGACTCGCCCAGACCAAGGAAAGGGTTGTCGTCGGCAAGATAATGGGGGCCGTAGGAACTGGTGCAGGCCTAGGTGAACATGCCGTTGAGATCCAGAAGATTGCGTTGGCCAAGCTCGGCTTGAAGCCAGCCGACATGGCGACCCAAGTCATTCAGAGGGACCTCCACGCTGAACTAGTCTCAACCTTGACTTTGATTGGCGCAAGTCTGGAGAAGTTTGCTCTTGAGGTACGTAACCTGCAGAGAACTGAGATAATGGAGGTGATGGAGCCTTTCAAGACAGAGAGTCAGGTTGGCAGCTCAGCCATGCCCGCGAAGAGGAACCCTGTCAAGTCTGAGAGAATATGCAGCCTGGCAAGAACTATGAGGGGACTAGTCATTCCAGCCTACGAGAACGTTGCGTTGTGGCATGAACGCGACCTAACCAACTCAGCCAATGAACGCTTCACGTTCGCTATGGCCTTCATCATTCTAGACGAGATGATTCAGGCAACCAAAGACGTGTTTGCGGGTCTTGTAGTCTTTCCTGATAATATGAAGAGAAATCTTGAAGCTACAGGAGGACTATTCCTCTCTGAGAACATTGTCAAGACATTGGTTGAGAGGGGTCTTGGAAGACAAGAAGCTCATGAACTTGTGAGGAAGTGTTCCATGAAGGCGATCTCCGAGAAGATACCTTTCTCTGAAGCCCTTAAGAATGATAGCAGAGTATCCGGCCTGATCTCAGCCAAGGAGATCTCTGAATTGCTGGACTACTCCAAGTATCTTGGTGTGACCCAGAAGCTCGTGGATGAAGCCATAGCCTCCACTAGGGAGGAGCTTGCGACCTACTGAAACTCAGGTCACCGAATGAATCCGTTCCGCCTACCAGTAGCTCACGTATGGGGTCCAGCGCAGGAAAGGCCAGAACATCGGCCAAGCAAAGGTGGCCAGTGGATAGGGTAGAGGTGGCCTGTAAAACATGTATGGCTGAACAGGCCCGAAGTTTGAGGGACTTTCCCTCTGCTCGAATAGCGCTCCTCCACAGAAATTGCAGTAGTTCGCCCCCAGAGAAACCGGTTTGAAGCAGTACGGACAGTGATATGACATGCTCAACATGAATCACAAGCAATAGATGTGCACGATATGCATTTCAATCTTGCTGGAAACTGCTTCTCTTGAATGCGCAGTAGCATTCTCCCAAGTGGAAGCCCTGGTATCAGAGGCCGGATTGACGCGCGCCGGCCTTCTTTCACATGTCAAATGAGACCATGCTACCCAACTTGCTTTTATCAATATCCGCGCATTCCGAGTTCACTGATTAGAAGGTTGGGCAGCCACGGAGATTTTGGGGATCGCTTGAAATCATGAGAGCGAGACCGCTAACTGGCAAAAATCTCTTGAACTCAACAAAGAACATAAGTGATGGAAGTTGAGACGATGAGACTAATCAAATAGGCTGCCTATCTTGATATTCTGTCATGAGCTTCTGTTCGTCGAATCTCTCGCCTCTTTTGAGGGCCTCCCACTCTTCAGCCTTCAACTTTCCTCCGACTTGGTCCTTAATCTTCTTGGCAACGGCTGCTCCAATTGTGGGCACAGCAGTCAGGGAACTCAAACTTGCTCTCTTAAGGTCGGTGATAGTTCGGAAGCCACTATTGTAGAGCATCCTGGCTCGAACCCTCCCTACACCTTCAAGCTGAACAAGCTCAACCAATTCCTCTTTGACCCCGCTCTGAATCCTTATTCTGAGCCGCTTCAGCGCATTCAGGAGATCCCTATGTTGGAAGAGCTTCGCCAATTCATCTGTTGCGTAGATGAGCCATTCAGCAGTCTGGGTCAGCCTCAAAAGGTCTCCTGGCTCAACCTTATGATTACTCAGTATGTTGTCCTCGCTTGCCTCTTCAATCCAGTCTCCCATTACTGCAACACACTTCAGCTCAGATAGGAAATCCTCGTAGTCCTGCTCGTACGAGAACATCGTGCTCCAAGGTTCAGGCTGCTTGAAGATGAGTTCCTCTGAATGCTCCTCAGCATATACGCTCAATCTCTCAGATTCCCTTCCACGGGGATGAAGTTTGGGAGTGATGTCTGGGGTATGTGATATCAACTGCAGCAGGCTAAGCGCTGTAAGTCTCACGGGTCTGTTGTAGAGTCCGTCTCGAATGATGACGGCTGAGAGAGGATCTATGTAGAGCTCGGAGACCCTCCTTCCGAATCGTGTAGCCGACAATCTTCGCGACTCCATCTCAACCATCTCCTCTTTCACGAGGAACTCTAGGATCCTCCCAATCTTGGATCGCAGCATCTTCAAGTCATACTGTTGCGCGTGGAATGTTCCTGAGAAGAAGTCGTAAAGGCCCTCCTCTGTATGAGCGAATCCAGTCGCAACAGTGGAGAGGACGTGTGGCCTAAGCACTTTCTCAGCCGAGAGCTTGGACCATATCTTCTCAGGTTCGGCGCAGACGTAGTTCTCCATCAAGTGTTCCTGCTCATCCGCGGTCTTTGCTATTAGGATCGCTTCCCCAAACTTGTCATATCTTGGTCTGCCTGCCCTGCCAGCGAACTGTTTGTACTCAAGAACCGATATTGGATATCTTCCGTAGCCCGGTTCATATCTCTCATAACTGTTTATCAGTACCGCTCGAGCGGGCATATTCACGCCCGAGGCAAGTGTCGGCGTTGCGGCCAAGATCTTGATCGATCCAGCCTTGAATGAATCCTCGATCAGTCTTCTGTGGACTCCGGCGAGTCCGGCGTGGTGGAAGGCTGCTCCAGACGAGACCTGTTCGGCTAATAGTTGGCTCAGTCTCGTCTTCTCCCCAGATGAGAGTATCTTCTTGGCTAGGAGTTTGAGGCCGCGCTTTTGGGTGCTGGATAGTTTTCCAGATAGAGTTGCCGCAAATTTCTTTCCATATTCTACTGCAGTACGCCTTGTCTCGGTGAAGACTAGGACTTGGCCTCCACCACTTATGACTTCCAGAGCTATGTCAAGGACTGGCCTACCTGTATCTTCTGGGATTCTTCTGGCCGAGCCGTCCTTGAACTGTATCTCTCCTCCGCAGTATACTCCCTCTCTTAGGGGGACAGGCCTCCACTCGGTCGTTATCGACACTCCCTTGATCCACCTTGCGACATCATCCGCGTTCCTGACGGTGGCGCTCAAGGCTAGAAATTGAGCGTCCGGGTTGAGCTGCATCAGTTTTGTTAGCGTAACCTCTAGTGTGGGTCCTCTGTCCTGGTCCGTTAACAGATGTATCTCGTCGGCGACGACTGTTCTTACTTCATTCATCCAGGGTGCCTTATGCCTGAGCAGGCTGTCAACCTTCTCGTTTGTTGAGATGATGATGTCATATCTTCCCAGCCATTCGTCTGAGCCGTCATAGTCGCCTGTTGAGATGGCGATTCTGAGTCTGCTGCCGTCTGCCTTCTTCAGGTCTTTGTATTTCTGGAATTCGTCATACTTCTCGCTGGCCAAGGCGCGGAGAGGGGTCAGGTACAGGGCTCTGCCCATGTCCCTGAGTGTGTTGTAGAGGATGCAGAGTTCCGCGACGAGAGTCTTTCCGCTTGCAGTTGAACTTGCAAGAACAACATTTCTTCCTTCAAGGACGCCGGCTTTGATGGCGTCTATCTGTGGCGGGTATAATTCGTCATACCCAGCCTTGGTCAGGACCTGTTTTACCTGATCAGGAATGTTGAGTTCTGCAACTCTCAATGTCGTCCTTCCGAATGGCCGTTTCTGTTCCCAAGTACTCTCGGCTTTCGAGAAGCTGACGCTTTCGTCTAGACTGTGCTGCCACCTGTTCTCTTGACTTTTCCGTCCTCAGGGGAATAGACCACTCCGTCCCTGATCAAGCGACCCACAAGCATTCTAGCTTGTTCTTCACTCATTCCCTTCTTCTCTTTGAGAGCGTCGTACAGAGCCGATTCCTCGACAATTCCGCTTTCCTTCTCCATCTCAGCTATGATATCCAAGACCTCCTTCATCTTGTCCACCAGACTCCTCGGCCTGCCGGTCATGATGACGTCTATGTCAATCTTGCCGGTGCTCGTATCGATTCCCACATCTTGGAGTGAGACCGTCATCAGCCTGATTATGGCCCCCGCATCCTCCACAGTCACTCTATCCCTCAGGTAGGCTCTCGCCCTCGCCTCACACAGTCTGACCATGGCCTCAAGTTGCCTCGGAGTTATAGCTATCGGCGTGTCTGCGGCTGATCCTGAACTCGCCCTCATCTTCAAGTAGAACTCCTTCAGTTCCTTTGCAGCCTCATCTGTCAAGGTCACGTCAATCTTCTTCGCGTAGCCGATGTATTTCCTCAAGAGGTTAGGTGGAAGAGGAGCCTCCTCACGGGTGGAACGAAGCTTGTGAAGGGTCAGGATGTGCTCGGACATTCTGCTGTCGAGCTCACTCTCAGGAACGTCCCTCATCACAAAGATCAGGTCAAACCTCGACAGAATAGTCACTGGAAGGCTGATGTTCTCACTGATATTTCGGTAGGGGTCGTAACGGCCTAGGGCCGGATTCGCCGCGGCGAGAATCGCGTCTCTGGCGTTGAGGGTAGCAACAATTCCGCCTTTGGCAATACTCACGGTCTGCTGCTCCATCGCCTCATGAATCGCAACACGGTCCTCAGGCCTCATCTTGTCGATTTCGTCGATCGAGCACACTCCACGGTCCGCAAGGACAAGCGCGCCCGCTTCTAGGACCATCCCGCCTGTTTTCTCTCTGACGACGGCAGCGGTCAACCCAGCCGCGGTCGATCCTCTGCCACTCGTGTACAAACCTCGCGGCGCAACCCTTGCCACATATTGTAGTAGCTGGCTCTTCGCTGTGTTATGGGAGATTATTCCGTTGGCGATGAACCTGTGGCTCCTAGGTACTTCTATATCATATACGTCCTCCGGGGGATGTTTCAGGATCTTCACGACGCGTTCACTGAGCTGTCCGTGGAAACGTTTGAAGCTTCTCGCTGAAGCAACGAGTTTGGCGAGGATGGTGCGCTTCTTATTGGAGGCGAAGTCGATTGATCTTGCGAACTTTAGGATGTCTTCTCCACGACGGATAACGAGCACATTTCCTGTAATTCTGGAGTGGATGCCGAAACGTAAGAGCAGTACCTGTGTATCCCTCAGCAGTTCAACATCTTTAGCCTTCAAGGTTATGGCGCGCGATCCACGACCCTTGTCGAAAACGGAACCATCTGCCTCGAACAGCCAGCGTAGATAGGAGGACGCGACATCATTGCCGGAGCGTAGGACAAGATCGGGAATGCGCTTCTTGTGTAGGAATGAGAGGTTCGAGGCGACATCTTTGCTTCCTAAGGTCACCTCGTACAGCGCAACTCTTCTATCGCAACGCTTGTGTTTGGCTACCCGTGGTTCTAACCCGAATAATTCAGAGGTGATTCTACAAAGTTGGGGGAGCAGGTCGCTTTCAGTCTCCGCGACTTGGAATCCGAGGCGATACCGTTGAACCCATCCGTCGCCGGTCATGTATCCTAGGAACGCTGCGAGTCTAGGGCAGAGCCTGCGCGGTAACTTTCCTTTGAATTTTGGCCCAAGTCTCCTCTGCTGCGGAGCAAATCCTGTGTCTACCCATGCCCTTATCGTGCATGGGAAACCTGTGACCACTGCAACTCTGTCGCCGCGCTTGATCTCATCTAGCCGTTTCCAGTGGCGCTTAAGGATTCCATTCTCTTTGGAGACGACGAAAAGCGGGTGATTATAGGTTCCCTTGATGCTCTTGCCGCTCTCTGTGACGACCTCTAGGATGGGTTGCTTATGATAGACATGGAATCGTGTTGCAAGGTCCCTCTTTGCCCCGCCCTGCCCAGTGAGAACCTGCACGTTGATGTTTTGGAGGTGCCTCGCTCCGAGTTCTCCCATTTTGACGATGGCGCCGTTGCCGAGAACTACCCTCTCGTCGGCTACAAGGCACCCGGGGTCCCCAACCAACAGGACATTTATGTCTCCTCTTATCGTCACTCCGTCAGGGAGCCGCTTAGGCACACCTCCGAATAGAAGATAGAGAATGGCTTCCTTCATATCGTCATAGCCATAAATGGAGGGGGCCAGCGACATGATGAGTTTTCGATGTATCCACGGGTCTTTTGAAGCTTCGAGAATCTTCTGTTGCTCCTCAGGGGTTATGTCAACAATCTCAACCTCTTTTCCCGAGACCTCCACATGATTAGCGTCCGTGTAAAGGTTGAAGGTTCGCAGCCTACCTTTCCTGCCTATGTATTCCTGTTCTGCCCTGACCGTGCCTGTTACAGATACCCTGTCTCCGGGCCTGGCGGCGTCCACAAGGTCCTCTAATACTCTTACATCCATCGATCTCGGCAGCTGTCCTGGCGGAAGGTCTTCAGGACGCTCCTGAAGCCTGAACTCTTGACTGTTTATGTAGGTTGACTCCTTCTCTTTAAAATCCAAGTATCTGCTCTTGCATCCTGGTCTTGTGCATGAGGTGGGGCCCCTCATGAAGAGTCCCTTCTGGTCGACCCGAATCGTGGCCCCACATCTTCTACATTCGAATACTGCTCGGGTGAGGTAGGGCTTCACCGGGGTGGCTCTGACCACTATGCCGTCAACTGACATGAATCTCCCTAAGTGTTGGGAGCCGACTTCTCTCAGCGACCGCTTCTCGATTAGACTTCGGAATCTTGCGATGAAGCTTTTCGTGATCTCAGCATACTCTGGATCCTCTATCTTCATCTGAGCCCAGATTGCCCTGTTGCAGTAGTCTAGGTACTCGTCTGGATCGTTAACGAGCGCCCTTGCGAATTGAGGATCAAATGAGACGAGGTCTTCAAAGTCAATCGTCAACGCCCTTGTGTTTGAGACAGCCATTTGGGATAATTTTTGACGGTACTTCTCCTTGGAATCGACCCTGAAGGATCTAAGGAAATTCTGAAATCTCTGTTCAGGACTCTGCTCGCTCACTTCCCGTCCTCCAGAGCCAGAACCGTCCGTTTCCACTCACTAACTGTGGAGCTGAGTTTGTCATAGAGTGCTCTCTCCTCAGCAGCCATCTTTTGAAGAGCTGATTCAGCTTGAGGGGCTGCCGCTGCTAGGGAAAGTATCTTGTGCACTCGGCAGTTGACTATGTCCTTCGACTGACTGAGAGCTTTCTCAAATTCAATCCTTTTGGAAGGGTCGTGCCCAGACTCCTCTGAAAGTCCACTGAGCAGACACCTCAGTTTGTAATAGAAGTCGTACGGCATCGGAGGGATCTCTCTTGAGCTTGGAATACCCTCTCTCCAGTGGATCTTTGAGAGCGCCATGATGTCAAGTGGTTCACGCTCGAGGATCTTTACATTCTTGCTCTTGGCCATCTCTCTAGCCATCCAATGAGGAACCTCAACTTCATCACCTTCCCGCAAAGGCCCGAGCTTCTTCCCCCCAAGAAATAGCTCGGATAAGTCTCTGAGAACTCTTACCTTAACGAGTGAGGAGTCTAGGTCTAGATCAATGTCAGTGATCGACAAACTCGGTTCACGCAGAATCTCTCTGCTAATGAAATCTCAGGCAAGGAAATAAACCTTCAGCGCATCCAAGACTTGCTCTTGAATCAGCTATTTTAGGAACTCAGTCGAAATTTGAAACTGAACCAGTACAGAATCGTTGGCATCTATAGTGCTGTATGAATTCCAAGATCTCTACTGGGACCTAGCCGGTCTCTCTTCTTCAATCTTCATTGTCAATTACGTATCTCGACTTGTTGGTCAAGAATCGGTAGATCAAAACACTTTTAGAGAAGGTTATCCTTCCCGCATAAACAGAGACAGTTGTTGGCTGAGAGACCGCCCAGTACCGCATCTGAATAGCCTGAAGAACGAGGTTTTCCGACTGTGACGCTGATACTTGAGAAGAAGGAGCTAGGGCCCAATCTAAAGTCCTTCACGTTACTCTCGCCTTTGATCTCTAGAAAGACCAAGCCCGGCCAGTTCGTAGTATTGAGAGTCTCTGAAAAAGGAGAAAGAATTCCCCTAACCATTGCTGACTCCGACCCTGAAAAAGGGACTATAAAGATAGTCTTTCAAGAGGTCGGCAAGACAACAAAACAACTTGGTGGATTGCGTAAAGGCGAAAAGATAATTGACCTAATCGGCCCTCTCGGACAACCCTCCGACATTCGATACTTCGGCGTCGTAGCGATTGTAGCGGGCGGTGTCGGAATAGCGGAGGCTTACCCTATAGCGAGGGCACTAAGGATGGCGGGGAACAGGGTAGTCACAATACTCGGAGCAAGGAGTAAGGATCTTTTGATCATGCTGGAGGAGATAAGTGGGGTCAGCGATGAGTTCTTCATAGTCACGGACGATGGGTCAAGCGGTAGGAAAGGGGTTGCGACTGACCAACTCAAAGAACTCCTAGAAAGGGGAAGGGGAATAGATAGGGTAGTCGCGATCGGGCCGGCCATCATGATGAAGGTAGTTTCTGAACTAACAAAGAAATATAACGTAGCCACTGTAGCCAGCCTGAACCCAATCATGATCGACGCCACAGGTATGTGTGGAGCATGCAGAGTATCCGTTGGGGGAGAGACAAAATTCACATGTGTAGACGGCCCAGAGTTCGACGCCCACAAAGTTGACTTTGACCTACTACTCTCTAGACTTGGAATGTACAAAGATAGGGAACAGATTTCAGACCACAAATGCAGACTGGAGAACATCTGAATGGACCATAAGATTATACCGCGGCCCATCTCGCACTACGTCCAAAGGCAGGAGATCCGTAAGAGACCGGCCTCTGAGCGGATTAGAGATTTTGGGGAGGTCTCACTCGGGCTAGATCAGGAGCAAGCCGTAACCGAGGCAAGCCGTTGCCTCCAATGTTCAAACCCAACATGCATCCGAGCGTGCCCAGTTGGAATCGACATACCAGGATTCATCAAACATATCAAGAATAACGATTTCGAAGCTGCAGGCAAGGTTCTAAGAGACAGAAACAGCATTCCCGAAGTCACAGGAAGAGTCTGTCCCCAGGAGATATTGTGCGAGGCCGTCTGCGTCCTAGCAAAAAAGGGAGAGCCTATCGCTATCGGAGCGCTGGAGAGATTTGCGGCAGACTACTCCAAAGGACTGGAGTTGACCGTTCGGGAACCCACTGGGAAGAAGGTAGCGGTGATCGGGTCAGGACCGGCAGGTCTGACAGTTGCGGCCGACCTCCGAAAGCTAGGCCATCAGGTAACTATCTATGAGGCCCTCCACGAACCCGGTGGGGTGCTCACCTATGGCATACCTGCGTTTCGCCTGCCAAAGGAAATCATGAAGAAAGCAGTAAACTACATCAGACTTCTCGGCGTCAAGATAGAGAAGAACATTGTGATAGGGAAATCCCTCACTATAGACGACTTACTCGGCTCTGGTTATGATGCCATCTTCATTGGAAGCGGCGCCGGTTCACCAAAATTCCTGGGCATACCAGGTGAGAACCTCAATGGAGTCTACACAGCCAATGAATTCCTAACCAGATGCAACCTGATGAAGGCATACAAGTTCCCAGAATACGACACACCAATATTCGTCGGTCAAAGAATCGCCGTAGTCGGCGGGGGAAATGTGGCCATGGATGCAGCAAGGACCGCGGTGAGGCTAGGCGCAAAGAAGGTATTCATTGTCTATCGCCGAACAGAAAATGAGATGCCTGCCAGAGTCGATGAGGTGAGAAATGCAAAGGAGGAGGAGGTACAATTCATGACTCTCACCAATCCGATAAGAATCCTCGGCGATGAGAGAAGTTGGGTCAAAGGTCTTGAATGTGTTAAAATGCAACTTGGTGAGCCAGACAGTTCCGGAAGGAGAAGGCCGGTTGAGATCAAGGGCTCCAACTTCACGATTGACTTGGATATGGTCATCATCGCCATCGGTCAGGGGCCAAATCCCATCATCCGCCGGACAACATCCCAACTAGAAGTTAACGAAAACGGATACATTATTGTTGACGACCGGGGCAGGACCTCTCGCTGGCGGGTTTGGGCCGCCGGTGACATAGTGCCTGGGGCTGGGACAGTGATCGAGGCAATGGGCGGAGGAAGAAAGGCGACAAGAGACATTCACCTCTTCCTCATAAGAGGCAGAAACACTCAATGTGAATGGCTGGACTAGCGATCTACGTAGAGCGCGCGCTTGGGCATGCTCGCAAGATCGTGACTTTTGAACTAGACCGAAGACATCATATCTTGGATTGGCATAAGGCAGTGCGGTGCGAAGGTTTCAATCCCCGCTCCCAATTCCTTCATCGCTGCAGCAGGAACAAGTCCCCCGACGAGTGAGATTCCAATTCGTCCCATGCCAACGGGCACTCCAAGAACAGGTTCGTTAACCTGTCCAAGAGCCAAGACTCCTCCTCAACTTCTCACATCCAACTCTTCAAAGACCGCTGTTGCAGCTTCTCTTGCCTCTGCAGGCATCTCTCTAATCCCATCAAAGGCCCACCGATTAATCCGGTGAGAATCGATCCAAGATCTCTGATATTTGCCACTGCTCCATTCATCTCGATTCACTACAGTGTGAGAACGTGCTACGGAAAGACGCCTCTTCCAAGCAATATATCTATGGCTTTGGAGATGGCGAAGACAAACGCCGCTTTTCTGAGATCGATATCATGCTTGGTGGCAGTTTCCACAACGTTTGTGTAAGCGCTTACCATCTTCTTTCGAAGCTTTTCTCTTACCACGCTCAGTTCCCAGTTCTCGCCTGCCCTGTTTTGAAGCCATTCGAAGTAGCTTACGGTGACGCCGCCTGCATTTGCAAGTATGTCAGGCAATACATAAACGCCCTTGTCAAATAGGATTCTGTGAGCAAGATTTGTAGTAGGTCCATTTGCGAGATCCAATATTACGCTAGCCTTGATCTCTTTAGAGATCTCGCCTACGATTTGCGTCTCTTTAGCAGCGGGAATGAGAATGTCACAGGGTTTTGTTAAGAGCTGTTTGGAATTTAGTTCTTGAAGCCCTCCATATCCGATTACTGATTTTTCAGTGCTTATGTTATTCTTATGATCTAGGACTTTTTCGGGATTCAGTCCATCTTTAGTGTAAATTCCTCCCTTTGAGTCAGATATTCCTACGATTCTGCATCCATAGTCTTCGTAAAGGATCTTTGCAGCGTTATATCCCGCGTTTCCAAATCCCTGTATAATTACAGTCGCATCTTCTAAGGAAGGCAGATCTCTGATGTGTCTTCTCTTGACAGCTTCTTCGAGAGCATATATGCCGCCCCATGCCGTCGCCTGATCCCTGCCGGGGGATCCGCCTAAGTTAAGTGGTTTTCCGGTTACAACTGCGGATGCACACGTACATCTTGGATTGAACATTCTATAGGTGTCAAAGATGATGCCCATCTCCCTTTCACCGGTGCCCACATCTGGCGCTGGAACGTCAGAATCGGGTCCTATCACATGCAGGATCTCGTAAGTATACCTTCTTGTCAATCTGTCAAGCTCTGCTCGTGACATCCTTTTTGGATCGCAGCAAACGCCTCCCTTTGCCCCTCCAAAAGGAATATCGACGACACGACATTTCAGTGTCATGTCAAAGGCCAGAGCAGTAATCAAATTCAGATCTATGTCAGGCGCATACCTGATACCGCCCTTGGTGGGTTCACATAATCTGCTATGCTGGACTCTAAATCCGGTGAAGATCTCTATCGATCCATCGTCCATGCGTACTGGAAATCTCACGGTTGATTGCCTGAAAGGCTGTTCTAAGAATTTGATGACTCCTCTCTCAACAGATCTTATTTCTGAGTTAATGAATTGAATTGCCTCTGTAAATTCTATTTTTGTTCTTTGCAGAAAATCTAGCTCTTCCTTGATTTCATAGGTCTGCTTAGAAATCGTGGAAACATTCATTCCTTGTTAACCACCTTTATTCCTCTAAAGCCAAGTGGAGAAGTCTCAGAGTCCCCGCCAGCGAACTCTATTTCGTAAATATCTTTTGAGCCACATTCTCGACACTCTAAAGGTCTAAATCTGCATGTTTGACAATTCTCCGACTCGATACCGACATGGAGGCACACATCCTCAGAACCTTCATTTTGCAGGACGACCAACCCAACCATCTCAATCCACGTGCTTCCACAGTGGGCACAAGCGACTCTCGTTCTTCGTAATCCTACTGTATTCGTTCTGCCCATAGCTTCTTTAACGATCTCTACCATTTCCAAACGGATCACGAAACCTAGCGTAAGTATGTAGATTTTGTTCGGTTTAAGAGCCTTTGGGTCGACACTATAAGAGAAATTCGCCCGCGTTTACCCAGTTCATCTATAGAAGTAAAAACCAATCCATCCTGATAGATATAATAAGATTTTTCAACGGAAATAGTATGGTTTAATAGCTTTCTAGGATTTCTCTAGTGACAGAATGGACCGTGATCTCCAAAGCCAAGATTGATGAGATCGACATAACTATTATCAGAACTCTGCAGAAAGATGCACGTGCAAACTTCGCAGACATAGCAAAGAAGTGTGGCAAATCAACCGACACTATAAGTAAACGATTCAAGAGGATGAGAAAAGCCAACATCATCAGAGGGACGACTGTTCTACTCGACCCTAAGAGCTTTGGCCATGACTGCATAGCAAGCCTAGGTATTGACGCAGTCCACCCACATTTGAAAGAGGTTGTTGAGTGGATAGAGAGTATACCAGAGACAATCTTCTGCACTACATCAATGGGCAAACATGATATCTTCTGCATCGTGGTTCTCAAGAACGTTGGCAGGCTGAGTCAAGTCAAAGATTTGATAAAAGGACACCCTATGGTCAGAGAAGTTACGACTAGCATCTGGGTTGATGAAATCCTACTGTGCCCCGAGAATTTTGAGTTTGAATATCACAAAAAGGATTGACACCCATGGATGAACCTGACTTCTATATAATTAAACGGATGACAGAAGATGCTCGCATATCCTTCAGGAAAATCGCAAAGGAGCTAGGGCTTTCAACTGACACAATAATAAAGAGATACAGGAAACTCCGAGAAAAAGGCGTGATACGAGGATCCACCGTAGTAGTCAATCCGAAAAAAATTGGCTATAATGGCATGGCAGTATTCATGATAAATGCCTCACCAACACATATTCTAGCGAATGAAGCCACTCCGACTGAATCGTCGCAGGTCTTAGAGAAATTGATTCGAATGCGTAACATAATCCTAGCAACAAAAACTGTGGGAGACTACGACCTATTAGCCATAGGCGTAGCCAGAGATTTTGAACATTTGATCTCAACAGGCAACGATATCGCCAAGATATCTGGGGTCAGAGACTTACAGGTGTCCTTTTGGTCAGAGAAGACAGAACTCTGCTCCAAATACTTCGTAATCTGAACCCTAAGACAGTCATGAGACCATGAGGGATCATGGAGTGCTTTAACCATAAGTAGTGGGGATATGTATAAGTGTTCATGGATCGCGCGGCCTTGTCCCTTTATTCAGCGGCTTAACACGGCCATGTATAGACTGGTGTATTAGAAGTAGGATTAGAGATACTCTATTTCAGCTCCCCTGCATTGAATAAGCTCAAAAATGAGCTTATTGGTCAAGAAATACTCATACATCCTCTACGGCCAATGCACAAGAAAACAACACAAGAATGCTAATATCGGGACAACCCCGCGCGCTAACCGGGAAGCCACAAGGTACGAGAGTACTCCGATAACCGAAAGGAACACGCATCCTTTGATACTCAACATTAGCATTGGTGTGAGCTCTAAGATGAGTCTCTCAAAACATTTTTAGAGGGGATCATTCTTCCCGCATAAACAGAAGCATAGTCAGCATACATGTTAGCTAGAGGATAACCTTAGCGCCACATCTGAATGGCCCGAAGAACCTAATGGTTTTCGACTATGACGCTGATACTTGAGAAGGAGGAGCTAGGGCCCAATCCAAAGTCCTTCACGTTACTCTCGCCTTTGATTTCTAGAAAGAACAAGCCTGGCCAATTCGTGGTGTTAAGAGTCTCTGAGAAAGGAGAGAGGATTCCATTGACTATTGCTGACTCTGACCAACCCGGTGAGGATCTTGGGAAGTGAAAAAGGTCATGTAATGGGCCTCGAATGTGTAAGGATGGCGCTTGATGAGCCCGACAGTTCCGGAAGGAGAAGACCAGTAGAGATCAAGGGTTCCAACTTCACTTTGGACTTGAACATGGTGATCGTCGCTATTGGCCAGGGACCAAACCCCATCATTCGTCAAACGACACCTCAACTCAGAGTGGACAAGGAAGGCTACATAGTCTTCGATGGCCGGGGCAGAACTTCACGCCAAAGAGTCTGGGCGGCAGGCGACATCGTGCCCAACTCTGAAACCGTAATTGAGGCCATGGGTGGAGGGAGAACGGCAGCTAGAGATATTCAGCTTTTCTTGACAAGTAACGAAGTGCAGGCTGCACCGTGGATAGACTAGAGGCAGGATTGCTGAATCGACTTACGGCCTACGGCACCGACGCATTCTAATGTACAGAAATTATGGGTCTGGATTTCTTCCTCTAGACCTCTGAACGCAGTAACACAGCTGTCAAGCCAACGAATTCATATCCCAGATTGGCAAAGTCTCTCCTTGTTCAACTTCTTCATTGCTTCCGGTACGGCCTTTGCACGGAAGAAGATTCAATCGGACATATGGCAACAGGAGCCCAATGATACGCTCATTAACATCTAGCACCAAGACCACTCTCAGACTTCTCTTGCCAGCACATGGCTTAACAAATTTGACACTCTCCATGACTAAAGTCAGGAGATTCTAGCTTCTATCATGTTCATCAGTCGGCGGGTCATTGGCCTGTTAGCCTGCCACCTCACTCCATCCCACTTTAGAAGTTTAGGGTGTGTCATCACCCTGATAGCTGCTCCTTCACATTGAAGGTTCGCCATTTACAAACCCTATGCGTGGGCTCCCCCTGCCCGCACTTCACACCTGGAGTCTCTTATCCACGCTTTCCTCCAGATGCTCATCAAGAGGGGAAAGCCGTTGAGTCGACATTTAAGATTGACTGAGCCCAATTCATCTACACGACTGAAGTCGGTAGCTTTCTTGGGCTATATCTGTAAGTCTAACTTATCATTTAGAGTATCTGTAGAATTCTAAGTCCCTTTTTTTGTCCAATAAGATCATGCATTACCCATCTCAGTGCTATCTCTGTAGAAATTGGAACGTCAATAGTGTGATTATGCTATATATCGTACCAGCTATACGTAAGTTCAACTAAGAGGCTTCAGCAAATACATGTATTCAGATTCAAAAAGTATCCTAGTGATGTGTCTTGGTAGAACGTGTATCTAGGAACTCAGCATACCTTGACGGCAAGTCAACAGCTGGGACTTCAACGAGGGTAAGGGATACAAGCTGCACAAGCGGCATGTGCCCCATATGTATCCGGGAGTGTCCTATTCTCTGTGAAATAAGTCTGGCTACTTTCAGGGGAAGGGAGGCCCTATACCCCGACACTCAGCAGTATGGAAAAAGTACCGCTAGTGCACTAAAAGACTTTGGTCTCGACTGGTCACACTTCAACATCCAGTCATCGCTTTTGGGGGCAGAAGGTATAGCTGCGAATCCAGACTTAGCTGTCTTCCCAAATGTGAGTATTGAGACGAGCGTAGGCGGGATCCCACTAAAGATTCCGATATTAATCGGCGCCTATGGATCAACAGATGTTGCAAGAGTCAACTGGCAGGGGCTTGCTAAAGGAGCTGGTATTGCCGGAATAATAATAACTATAGGTGAAAACGTCTGCGGGATGGATCCTGAAGCTAAACTTGCCGACGGTAGAGTGACGTACTCCAAGGAACTGAAATTCAGAGTAGAAGCATTCAGAGAGCTATGGGATGGTAAGAACGGTGAAGTGGCGATTCAGACCAATGTTGAAGACCAAAGGCTTGGTGTCGACACCTACGCACTCTCAAAACTCGAAGTCAACGTAATCGAGAGAAAGTGGGGACAAGGGGCCAAGGCAATAGGCGGGGAGGTGAGGGTAAACAATCTAGAGAAGGCACTGATGCTCAAGAAAAGAGGATACTTCGTGATCCCTGATCCAGAGGACAAGACAGTCCAAGAATCCTTCAGGAGCGGTGCCTTCACCACATTCGAGAGACATAGCAGGGTAGGCATGCCTTCTGAGGAAGTTTTCCTCGAAGACGTTGACAGATTGCGGGAGCAAGGGGCAAAGTACGTCTCACTGAAGACAGGCGCATATAGACCCTCGGCTGTGGCTTTCACAATGAAGTTGGCTTCGTTGGCAAAGATAGATTTTGTAACTTTCGATGGAGCTGGAGGAGGAACAGGGATGAGTCCGGTACCCATGATGGATGAGATGAGTACTCCAACGGTCTATCTCGAATCTCAGGTCTTAAGATGTGCAGAGATACTCAGCAGAAAAGGTCGGCATGTTCCAGACATCGTTATGGCAGGTGGATTCATGGATGAAACTCAGACATTCAAGGCGATAGCTATGAGCAATTTCGGTAGAGGACCGTATGTTAAGGCCGTCTTACTCGGGCGTTCGCCCCTAACTGCTGTCATGAAGTCCTCGTACTTCCTAGAGCTAGCGTCAAAGGGCAGTCTTCCCAAGAGCTTTACTGATCGCTATACCAATTCCCCAGAAAAGTTCTTCTACTGTACGAATGAGCTCAAGACAAGGTACGGCGAGAAATTCAAGAGTATACCGTGGGAAGCTGTCGGCCTCTACAGTTACCTGCACGATAGGGTGGGGGTAGGCCTCCAGCAACTTATGGCTGGTGCACGAAAATGGAAACTCAATCTCCTGTCGAGGTCCGACCTGGTCGCGCTAACTGAAAGGGCGTCAAAGGTTACTGGGATACCTACGCCGGAGGAATCTGAGGCTGATTCGATAGAACGAATACTTTCTTAATTTCTCAAGCTCCAGAGAAGACGCGCCCCAACAATCCTTTTAGCTTCTATAAGACTTTATTTCAAGAAGCATGGAGGGGATGGGGATCTTGGAGGCTGCGATGTGGGCTGAGAAGTATAGGCCGCAAGTGCTCGATGAGATCAAGGATCAGAAAGAGATAGTTGAACACTTAAAGAGATTCGCAAGAACGAAATCCATGCCTCACTGCCTCTTTGCTGGGCCCCCCGGGACTGGCAAGACTACTGCTTCTTTGTGTCTAGCCCGCGAATTGTTTGGAGAGCGACACATGGACGCATATATGGAACTTAACGCGAGTGATGCACGTGGAATAGATGTCATAAGAACTACAGTGAAAGATTTCGCTCGGATGTCAACTATCAGCAGGGTACCATTCAAACTACTCGTTCTTGATGAAGCTGACAACATGTGTCTCACGGAGGATACTAAAATCATTGTGGGTAAGAGTGACCACAAGTCTGGTTATAGGGTTAAGGAGATCAGGGAGGTCGAGAAAAGACGATACGTCCCCATGCCATCGGCAAATTTGGAAACAGGAGAGGTTGAGGACGATGAAGGAAAGTGCATCGATTCAGGATATGCTGATTTCTACAAAATAACTTTAGGAGACGGTAGGACTGTAGAGGCGAGCGAAAAACACCCATTCTTTATCTGGAATGAAGAATCCATCAGAGAAGTCAAAGTTTCGGAACTCAAAGCAGGAGATGTACTGGTTGATTACGGGCCCATAGTGATGAAAGAGTGTAACGTCTGTGGACGGCCGACGCTGAACAAAAAATTCTGTAGTAGGAGGTGCCAGAACATCAGGCACTCGCTCGAAATGTGGGAGTCTGACAATTCAATGTATGGAAAGCCCGCTTGGAACAAAGGCAAAACCAAGTCTGATGACCTAAGAGTTGCAAAACAAGGATTGACCGGTAATAAGAACCCCTCTGTAAGGCCTGAAGTCAAAGAACAGAGACGGCAACAGATGTTTCGGATATGGCGGGACCCAACCCTTAGACAAAAAATGTTGAACGGGGGGTGCAGATTCTGGAAGGAGCATAAGGGTGTCCCAGACACAGAGGTCATGGGTAAAGAAACTGCTGAACGGAAAAGGAGGTTGGCCAGTTCTGCATATAGAGAAAAGGGCATTTTCTTGGATAGTAACTACCGCCGCCATCTACCGAAATCGGGTAAAGCAAGGTGCGAAATTTGCGGACAGATGATAAAGAAAGGTGAAAGGGATGGAATCTACGTTCACCATATAGATAGAAACGAGAGAAATAGCCAAAGAGATAACCTCATGTTCGTTTGCCCTAGATGCCACAATGTAGTGTTACACAAGATAGCAGAAAAAAGCTGGGGAGAAAAAAGGAAAGAGGAATGGAGCGAGTATATGAAAAAGTGGTGGGCCTCCCTCAGAGAAAGAGGAGAGAAACGACTGCAATCAATGAAACTTCTAACTAATGGTGGAGTAGTCAAAGAGATCAAGCACATAGGCGCAAGGAGAGCATGGAACATAACGATGCGAAAGAACAAAAACTTCATACTAGGCATAGGACTTCTAACCCACAACACTGCTGACGCGCAACATGCATTACGACGAACAATGGAGAGGTATACAGAAACCTGTCGTTTCATCCTGTCCTGTAACTACTCAGGAAAGATAATTGAGCCCATTCAATCTAGATGTGCACTCTTTCGATTTACACCGCTGAAGGAAGAGGAGCTACTGTCATATATTGAAGAGATTGGAAAGAAGGAAAGCGTGAACTATGATCTTCAAGGTTTGAAAGCCATAGTCGTTACCTCGGAAGGTGACATGAGGCGCGCAATAAACACTTTCCAAGCTGCGGCCTCATTCGGTAAGAAAGTCGATGAGAAATCAGTTTATCAGGTTATCGGAAGAGCAAAACCTGAAGACGTCAACGAGATCCTATCCCTGTCTCTGAAGAACAAATTCATCGAGGCAAGGGATAAACTGAGGACGATGCTGGTAGAGTATGGGATCTCGGGCCAGGACATCATCAAGCAACTCCATTCAGAAATATTCCGGATGGAGTTGCCTGAGAAGAGACGAATCGAAATTGCTGAAGTGATGGGTGAAGTTGACTTCAGATTGGCCCAAGGAGCCGACGAGGAAATTCAGCTGAGCGCTCTCTTGGCTCGCATCGTATCCGCATCGCAAGCGAAATAAACCATCCAGACCGGAACAAGCCGAAGGCAGAACTCCTACTAGCGCCCAAGCGCGCGTTAACCACCAAGAAGAATCATAACCCGCAAAAGATGCGGAGTCAAAAACAATCCCTCACAGTCTAACTCTAGAACTGCGGAGATCCATTAGTCATCCAGACGATCCCAAGGGGTTTTCAAGTTGACTCGAAAGATTCGGTCAATCCAGATTACAGGACGTAGTGTTCAAATTCCACTGCAACGCATCTTTTGGCGATAATAGTTGGACTCAGCTGAACAACAAAAAGCTATTGGAGTAATTGATTCTGGAGTCGGAGGCTTAACTATCCAGCGAGAACTGTTGAATCACCTTCCGAATGAGAGCACCATATATTTCGGAGACACTGGCAGAGCCCCCTACGGATCCAAAAGTGAAGAGACCATCTTGAGGTTTGCTGGCGAGAGTCTCAACTTCCTGTTACAGAACTATTCTGTGAAATTAGTCGTCCTAGCGTGCCACACAATCTCGGCAGTGGCCTACCAACACTTGAAGGATAAGGCAAAAATTCCTATTGTTGAGGTAATTGGACCCACTATTGAGTTGGCTCTTCGAGCAACTAGAAATCGAAGGATCGGTGTCATTGGGACAGAGGCCCTAATCAACAGCAACATATACCAAAAGAGACTGAAGGAGAAAGGTGATGCCGATGTCTTCGCCAATCATGCCCGTTACTGATGCCTCTGTCTGAGGAGGGATGGTTCAGAGAACCTGAAACCTACACGATTGCCAAGAAATAAGTAGCGCCCCTTGTTGATGAGGGAATAGATACGTTGATACTTGGTTGCACTCATTACCCCCCACTCATGGAGCCGATAAGAAAAGCTCTACTTGAGAGGGTTGAGATAATTGATCCGGCTGTTGCGGTGGCAGAAAAGACCATAAAAGCTCTTCGAGAAAGCGATCTTGAAACCTCAAACACATCGTCAAGGAAGCTCTACATAGTCACGGATAATCCAGAGCGCTTCAAAAGAGTAGGTGAACGCTACCTTGGAGGAACCATATATTACATACGCCTTGTGAACATATGAGAAGCCATTTGAACACTTGAGAAATCCAAATGACTTCCTTCACTCGGAACATTGAAGAGTGATTCGGAAAATACACTGGAATTGAGGGTGAAGACTCAGGATGCTGGAGTCTTTGAGCACTGGGGAATCGGCAACGTTCTTATCCGCAGTGTTAAAATTGGGAGTGACCACCACCAAAGAATACGAAAGAATACCAAGCCAAAACAGACAAGAAAGGACTTAAGGTCATTCAACAGCTAAGAGATAAACATGTAAAAGAGCTACCACAGGAAGCAACGGCAAAATGAGGTCGAACAATTATATGTAGGACTTTCCAAAAGAAAAACTGAATAGTGAAGGAATTTGTACGTCCCTTGGACCCAAAAGCATAGGCCGCATCACCTAGGCGAGATTGCAGGAAACAAGGAGGCCATCCTCTCCCTCAAGCAGTGGCTTGCTTCTTGGGGAAAGTCACCGGCAAAGAAGAAGGCTGCGCTCCTATACGGCCCGGCTGGGACTGGAAAGACCGTCACAGCCGAAGCCGCCTCAAGAGACATGAGCTTCGACCTCGTGGAGATGAACGCCAGCGACAAGCGGACAACAGCTCTAATAGAGAGAATTGTTGGAACCGCAGCTCAACAGGCTAGCCTGACTGCAGGCAAAAGGCTCATACTTCTCGACGAGGTCGACGGAATAGACCCAAGCGAAGACAGAGGCGCAGTCGAAGCAATATCTTCAACAATCGAGCGTACCAAATGGCCCATCATCCTGACAGCGAACGATCCTTGGGACCCAAGGCTCGCACCTCTTCGCAACCTTTGCCTGCTGATACAGTTCAGACGTCTGGGCCTCAGGGACTCCATACCATATCTGAAGAAGATCAGTGAAGAAGAGAACTTGGATGTCGAGGAGGAAGCTCTGAGATTCATAGTCAAAAGAAATGAGGGGGATATGCGTTCAATCATGAATGACCTACAAACCCTCTCAACTGGAAAGAAGAGACTCAACTACGCCGATGTTACTTGGCTTGACTGGAGAGATCGAAAAGAGAGTATCTTTGAGGTCTTGGGGGCTATCTTCAATGCGAAGACATGCCTCTGGGCCAGGAAGGCTGCTGACATCGCAGATATGGACCACGAGATGCTGTTCGAGTGGATATATGAGAACACACCAACTCAACTTACAGACCCAAGAGACAGGGCGAACGCCCTCGAGTCCCTGGCAAGAGCCGACCTTTACCTAACGAGAATCCGGAAGACCCAGCACTGGGGGCTACTACCTTATGCCCTAGACCTGATGACAGCCGGAGTCGCGATGTCTAGAGAATGGACCAAACCAGCATGGACCAAGATGAGGTTCCCAGAGAGAATAAAGCTGAGGGGAAAACTGAGGAGGCAGAGAGCCCTGCGGGAAGCTATTGGCAGAAAGATAGCTTCCAGATGCCACACATCCACCGCTGACGCAATTAAGCAATTCATACCTTACATCAGACAGATATTCGAAAACGACGGAGAAGCAACTGAAGTCGCTAGGTGGCTTGAACTTGACGATGAAATGGTCGAGTATCTTCAGGTAGCTCGACAGAAGCGCGCGTCAACCAAACCTAAGAAACAAGCACAGGAGAGAAAGCGACCACCTATCCGGACTACTTGAACGGCCAAGGCGTCCTCCCTAGGCCAGTCTCAGGACCTAACTGAATGTCGCCATTGACACTCTCCATGACTAAAGTCAGGAGATTCATGCTTCTATCATGTTCATCAGTCGGCGGGTCATTGGCCTGTTAGCCTGCCACCTCACTCCATCCCACTTTAGAAGTTTAGGGTGTGTCATCACCCTGATAGCTGCTCCTTCATTTTGAAGGTTCGCCATTTACAAACCCTATGCGTGGGCTCCCCCTGCACGCACTTCACACCTGGAGTCTCTTATCCACGCTTTCCTCCAGATGCTCATCAAGAGGGAAAGTCGTTGAGGCGACATTCAAGATTGACTGTGCCCAATTCATCTACACGACTGAAGTCGGTAGCTTTCTTGGGCTCTTCTCTGTAAATCCTTGTTCCTCTTGCGCAGCGGTAGTTAACCGCTTTCGCCCTTGAGTTTCTATCCGCTCAGCGAGTTTTCTTGCGATAGACCTGAATGGCCCTGTGTTGAGACATTCATCATCTTACCAGTAAACAGTTCATAGAGGCACATGAACTCCCCTAAACTGGGGCAAATACTTCGATAGACTTCATGGAAGAGTCTCAGACCGTCCTCTTTAGATATCGCGCCTGAATTCGATGCCCTGAGAATAACCGAAGGGATCCCCTCAGTTCTGATCCCGAGAAGTTTGGCAACCGCCCCGACCTCCCTATCGTTTGTAACGATCGGATGAGCTTCATGTTGGAGAGCCAAGGCAATGCAGTCTTCTTCGCCTGTAGATAGTCCAATCCCACTTCTTGATTCAATTTCATCCACACGCATGACGTAGTCCGTGTCAGGGTCGAGCAGTTCAAGCCAACCTTCACTAATGGCTTGATCCATAGTGTTGCTTTGAACCTCTTGAATAACAGATGTTGGAACAAGGATGTTTCCGTAGGCTGCCTTTAGGAGCCACAGGACCTTATGCTTTGGAAGTAGAATCTGAATATCAGGCACCGCCGTCACTTGTCCTCAAGCTCCTCAATCAAAGAGTCCAAGTAGTTACGCTGTGAGACACCTCTCTTTTGCATCTCTTCTAGGAATTCAGCCAAGCCCATTCCAGCCGTTTCCGCAGCTCTGCCAACCGAAATGGAGCCCCTTTCATACTGCTCGAGTGCGAAACGAACCACAAGCTCCCTAACCCCTAGCTTAACCGATTCGTTCAGGAGCTCTGACCTGTTCATCTTCTTTCTTCGAGCGAGTTCGTCCAAGCTTCTGAGCAGTTCATTAGGAATTGTTAGATATACACGTGATTTCATCTCAATCACCAATTTGGAGATACCATGTTCTTGACGCCGATACTACCTGGAAGGTTCCCTAGCATACAGACCATCTTCCTCAGGTTCTCACATCTAATATATGTGTATCCGACTACTCAAGATTACATGCGGAAAGTATTTGCTGGAATCGCCTCTCCGATGGCTCTAGCTTGTACTCTCTCAGCCTCGTCTTGAAGGATTCCGGACATATCGGTTCCGTAAAGGCTTGGGTAACTCTTGAGTTCTCTTTGCTCATGAACAGGAACTGGCATATGGAGGTGAGATTCTGAACTCTCCTGGTTCTACTTGCAGATTCGAAATCGATTATCACTGGACTCCATTCTACGCTTCTGACGATTACATGTTTCGATGCGTTGCTCAACTCTCCGTGATCGAGATGCATTGTGTCCATTGTGTAGCATTGCTTAAGTAATGCTCTGACTGTTTTCTTGACTCTCTCAGATTCACTCTGATCAGCTCTTCTCAGCCATTTCGGAAGTATCGGCCCTTCTATGTACTCCATTAGGAGCATGTTCGCCGTGCAACTGAGGAGTTTGGGACCGATATCTAGGCTGTTGACGAAGCTAAGCATTTCAGCCTCATGAAACATGTTCACCCTATTCGCGTCTGTTCTCCTGATCTTGAGAACAGCTACACCTGAGGCGGCCTTTACAGGAATCACAACGCTGACGCAACCCTTCCCAAGGACTTGATAACCATCAATCGTCGTTTCACCTTTCAATAGTACTTGGTCGACGCCGATATTTTCCAGTTCTCTAAGTCTTCTTTGCCGCTCATCCTCACTAGGCCTCGGGTAGCAAATGATTTGGCTCGGTATCTCTGAAAGACTCAAAACATCATGTGCCTTACCTACGTGAGCCAATTGGGCTTCCCGCTAAGATGTGTCTTCATAAACCTTTGGAATCCTTCAACCTCCATGAATCTTCCAAGTTGACGATCGACTATGAGTCTATATTCTCCCCTCCTGATGCTTTCGGCAATCAGGCCCGACACACCGATATTTCGCCCTCCGTCAGCAAGGAAGTCCTCCAGGAGTTGCACAGCATCAACATATCTTCTAACTCGATGTGTAACCCACCTGTCTCTTTCCACCCAAGGTCCCGAAACCGTATCCTTGGCTCCCAAGTGTGCTGAGAGGAACCTTTCAGACTCCGCCATTCTTTCAATGGGGGGACCGAGGTGTTTCATCGTCTTCGGCAGAACACGGTTCTCCAACTCTATGATGATCATGTTAAAGTCCTTCTCGTCGCTGAATGAGGATGACCTTATCACGCTGAAGCCTTTGGCCCGCATCAGGTTGACGATAGATTTCTCCGTTTTGTACATCTGGCTCCAAAGAACATCAACTGGAGCCTTTATTCCTTCAAATTTGAGGCCAATGAAACTGGTGCCTCTACTGGCCAATGTCTTTGTGAACTCATTGCGTGTGAACCCCTCTTGTTTTCGAGGATAAAAGAACCTGAGACTCGGTCTGCGCAAGAAAAGCCTAGAGACAGAGACGAATTCCCAGAGCCTCTCATGCCTTACGGCTGCCGCAACATTCCGTGTCTTATCAACTGGATCGATTACTATCAAGGGCTGCTCGAAAAGATCGTAGACCTCCTCAGAGTCTCCACCATAATAGTTCTCCAAGTCTATTACAGTGCCATTTCTCCACGCTACTGCCGCTTGAAGGGTCTTCTCCAGAGATCGATAGAACAGAGTCATAGTCTCGCAGAGCATACCGCTGAAACCCCCTACGCGGATTTCAGCACCGTAAGTTCCGGTTGCCTTCGTCAATTTCTTAAGAAGCCGAACCTCATTTCTCAACTCAGGGTTGAGATGCTTGTTCATGTACTCCGTGTGATATGGCGTCCTGTCCGTCGCACTCTTCCACATCCCGGATTCTACACAGTAGCATGGCACTATGTTGACACGCGAATCGCCGATGTAAGTCTCAATATATGGGTGATCGGCAAAACGTTCAATCGGTTTGTGTCCCTTTATCGCTTCCTTCGCAACAGCAAGGCAGGTTGTCTCAAGTTCACTTGGGTCGAGGCTACTCTCAACCTTGAGAAATATGTCTATGTCAGCCTCGCCTGACAGCCATGTGTCCTTGGCGACAGAACCCTCGAGGCTAACCTCTGCCTTCAGTGAAGCTCTATGAGCCGCCTGAGAGACTCTCCGCATGATTTCTTCTGAGAGGGTGTAGACTCTCTTCCTCTCAGCCTCCTTGGGCACGATCCGTTTCAGCACTTTCATGCGGATTTCAGATATGCCAGAATTCAAGCCTTCACCTCAAAGATGGTAGAGTAGATCGGCCCCTTTGGTGTTAGGGTACTTCTCTGGAGTCTGACAGATTCAGCCTTCATCCAACCGAATTCTTGTTCGACCAGCTCGGCGAGGCGTTTTGCTATTTGCTGCTTATTCCTGCCAGTTCTAACTCTTGCGACAGTCACGTGGGGACTGAAGCCCTTCTTGTCTGGGGGGATCCCGATCTTTCTGAGTTGTGGTTCCAGCGCTTCTGCGAGGTTTCTCAGCTCATCACCACCCTTCTTTATGCCTACCCATATTACGTTCATGTGAGTGAGACTGGGGAACGCCCCAACTCCTTTGAATTGAACATCAAACGGCTGGAAACGTAGTAGTTTCAGTCCATCAACAACCCTCTGGACAACGTTCTCTTCAAGCTCACCTAGGAAGCGAAGCGTTATGTGGATGTTCTCTGGAGAGACGATCTTGATGTCAGCTCCCTCTTCAAGAAGCTCCTCTTGAAACTTGACGAATCCTTGTTTCAGTTTCTCCTCTTCTATGTCGACTGCTATAAATGCTCTAACTTTCTCCAACTTGTATCAGTAAACTAAGTCGTAACCAAACAATTTAAGGGTGGGTGTCCTTCATGGAGTTTGACCGTCTTACCCACCAATGACTCAGTTTAAGAAATTAGGTGGCAGATCTTGAATCCTACCAAGACGATCATTGCAGTAACCGGAATGCCAGGTTCCGGTAAGGCTGTAGCTTCAAGTCTAGCGAGAACATACGGTATTCCGGTGTTTGTATGTGGCGACGTAGTAAGGGAAGAGGCGTTGACAAGGAAGCTTCCGCCTACCCCAGAGAATCTGGGAAGTCTAATGCTGAAGATTCGAGAAGAGGATGGGCCTGACGTCGTTGCAGAGAGACTAATACCCAAGATCAAGAAGATTCAATCGAATACAGTAGTCGTGGAAGGCCTAAGAAGTCTGAGTGAGCTTCAGTTGCTCAAAGATAACTTCAAGGTCAAACTCCTAGCTGTTCACTCGCCGCCAGACCAGCGTTTCCAACGTCTAATTCGCAGGGGAAGAAGCGACGATCCTAAGAGCTTGGAGGAATTTGTTCAGAGAGATCACCGAGAACTCGCTGTCGGAGTTGGCTCCGTCATAGCTCTGGCTGACAAACTGATAGTAAACGATTCGACACTAGGATCTTTCAAGCAAGAAATAAGCCGGTTCTATAAGGAAGTGCCTACGTGAACTATCTCCGTCTCTGCATCGAGGCAGAGGTCTTTCCTACTGAGGACGAACGGAAAGTGGAGCGTGCCATCAAGAACCTATTCCCAACAGTCGAGCTGAGAGTAGTCAGAGTCACTGAGGATCGAGCAAGTTTTGTGGGGGAATCTCAGGGAATCAAGGTCTTGTCGAGATTTCGCGACCTGCTGAAGCGAGAAAGAATAAGGGCCGCCGCTAGGTCAATGATGATCTCGTCATTATCGAACTCTTGTATCACTATCCATTTGAACAAACAAGCCGCCTACGCCGGCCACGTGTCCTTCGCAACAGACCCCAGAGAGTCTCCGCTCGGACCAATAAAACTGAGTCTAGAATGTGTAGAGCCACACAGCGTTATCAAGTGGCTTGTTGAGACAGAACAGTGACACGAAGTCCAGCAAGACCCAAAGTTCGATTCTCAGACTAAGAAACTATTGAAGGAAGCTTTCAAGAATGAAGTTCAGCCTTTCTTCGCTATATCTTCAAGGCCAACCATTCAGAGTGCTGCTCGACTCGATCGTCTCCTCCAACGTAGAAAACTGGGAAATAGTCGATGAGGATACACACAGGCTCAATGAAGCTCGAGCTAAGAGTCTACAGAGACTCAGAAGCAGACTCGGCCTCAACTACACCGTTCACGCACCCTTTGAGGACCAGAACATAGCGTCACTCAACAAGAAGCATAGAGACTCCGACATAGTTCGGCTGCTCAGCTCTCTCGAATTTGCTGCAAAGATCGATGCGGAAATCTGGGTAGTGCATCCAGGCCTGTATTCAGGCCTCAGTTGGGCCTACCCAGGACGTCAATGGACCCTTAACCTTGAGGCTTTGGAACTCCTCAGAGAAAAGGCCGAAGATCTTGGACTGAGGGTCGCCGTTGAGAATATGCCATACAACTTCTTCATTTTGAGTTCTCACAGAGACTTCGAAGCGTTTTTTGCCGAGAGATCCATGCGAGCAGCAAAGATGACTTTTGATGTTGGACACGCAAACACTCTTGGCGAAGTCGAGACCCTTCTGAGAAGATTCGGCGATAGGATAGTCCACATACACCTTCACGATAACTACGGGACCCATGATGAGCACAACATGATCGGCCGTGGAACCGTTGACTGGGTGACGCTTGCCAGATTCCTTAGGAGGCGAAGATTCGCCGGCTGTTTGGTTGTCGAAAGTGTCAACAGAACAATTGAGAGCTACAGAAAAGCAGGGGAGATACTAGATTGTTACTGGTAGTCTCATCAAATCTGAAGCCAAGATAGCATTTTGAAAGATCTTCTTGGCTTCGTCAAGAAGAGGGTTAGCATCCTCATACATTGCGCTGATATGCAGAAGGACGAGGCTGTCCACACCCGCCTTCTTAGCTATTTTTGCAGCCTCCTCGGCTGTAGAGTGGCCGTATTCTCTTGCCTTTTCCTTCCTTGAGCTGTCGAATGTACAATCATACATCAAGATATTTGCGTCCTCGGCGAGCTTGACTGCGGCGCTGCAGGGTTTAGTGTCTGTAACATAAGCTATCTTCGAACCCTTCCTGGGTAGACCAAGGACCTGTGCAGGTTTGACTACGGTCTCACCGAAGCTAACCGTCTCACCCAGCTGCAACTTCTTCCATAGTGGACCTTTGGGAATTCCCAAGGCTGCGGCCTTGTCGGGGTTGAATCTGCCGGGTTTACTCTTCTCCGTAAGCGCGAATCCAAGACAAGGAGTCCCATGTTCCAGCCAAGCAGCCTCGACAACATATTCTTTCTCCTCCAATATTGTTCCGGATCCTACTTGATGAACCTCCAAGGGAAATCTCTGATTGAACCTCACAGTTCTGTTGACGGCCTCAACAAAGTCCGCTACGCCTTCGGGACCGTAGATCTCGAGCATTCTATCTCTGCCGAGAAAAGACATCGATTGAAAGAGGCCGGGCAAACCGAGAACATGGTCTCCATGCATATGACTTATGAAGACCCTCATTTTCCGGTTGAATCCAAGCTTTGCAGCTACCATCTGTCTCTGTGAACACTCGCCACAGTCGAACATGATGAGTTCAGCTGCTCTTCGCAGAATGACGCTTGGGAGACCTCTATCTCTGGTCGGCATGGAACCGCCAGTTCCTAGGAACACAAGTTCCACGGTATTCTTTCCTCATGAACTTTTTTTTCTATGACTGAAGACAACGATCTCTCTAGTAAGACTTCTGTGGACCCTCAGGAGGTGACTCTCAATGATGTTCAGACCCGCGTCCAAGCCGAGTCTCTGGATTTCGACATCGCATGGACTGGCTAAACACAGGAAACCATCGCTCAGCAACATTGATTGGGCTTCATTCAGAAACTCTCTGAGCAACCGGTAGAGGTCTGCACCCAGTGTTGAGGCTCCCCGACCGTAAGGGGGGTCCGTAGCAATTGAAACAGTTCTGATGAAGGGAGCCTTCCTAGCGTCCGCAACAACCAGGCCGTCAGGGTTGATATGGAAATGCTTGAGATTCTTGAAAGCTTTACTGACCATTCTTGGATCTAGGTCTGAGCCTACAACTCGGCATCCCATTACTCCAGCTTCGATCAGTATTCCCCCAACACCGCAAAAAGGGTCTAGTAAGACCTGTCCCCTTTTCGCCCTTGCAAGATTCACAAGACACCTTGCAAGTCTAGGTTGAACGGTTGATGGATGGAAAGCAGGTCTTTCCTTAGGTCTACGTAGATTCACGTTATGATCTTGGCGTCTCGCGGTCACCAATCCAAACACAAAATGCTCTTCACCAATCATTCCGACGAATTCATTTTTGGATTCGCTGAGGTCGACACTGGACTCAACTGAGGACAATACTATCTCACCAATCTTTGACTCTAGTTTCATCTTATGTAGATGTCTCGAAGATCCGAAGACCCTACGAATCCTCACTGAAAACCTATTCCCGGGGCCCAGAAAATGGGAGAAGGGGATTTCGGTAACTGCTTCGAGAATCTCATTCTCCAAGTTCCTGCACCTGAATATCAGAAGACCTGCGGCCTCGCACATTCCAGCCCTTTCAACCACAGCTCTTGTGCACGACTTATCCGCGCTGAGAGTGAGCAACTTCTGAGCTAGAGCAACGTCACTGTAAGTAAAGTTCTCCGATTCCAGTATGGCCAATACTTCGGCTGCTGGTAGGGTTTCGTGTTCGCCGGACAGCAGGAAGAAGAGATTTGAGTTCACATAAGCTGCCTCAGCGAGCCCGCAACTGCCGTGGCTACAGAGATCTTGCTTACCACGCCAGGTATTGTGTCCGTGCCTATGACGCTCGCCACGCCCCCCCTCTTCATCGTCTCCTCAGCATTTCCCACAAGTAATGCATGAGTGCAAGCCGCAATGATCTTCCTTGCGCCGTTGCTCTTCGCAATCCTCGCAACGTTAGCAATGGTTGTGCCGGTAGATATTATATCGTCGAGAATTACGGCGTCTCTGCCATCCAGTTCGACATCTTTTCCGGCCGTCACAACCTGTCCAGTTACCCTGTCCCTGTGTTTCTCGAAGTACGTGTAGTCGGTCCCTAGGATAGAGGCTACAAGCCGAGCGTGGTCAGCGGCTCCTTTGTCAGGGGCCAAGATATATGGTTGGAATAGGTTTAGGCTCTTGAGGTATTCAGCCAACAGCGGCATCGCGGATACATTTATCGTTCTTATCTTGAAGGCTTTCAGCGATTCTTCCTTGTGCACATCAACAGTCAGTAGAGTGTCTGTCCCCACAGCCCCAAGTAGTTTTCCCACTGATGTGTTGCTAACAACCTCCCCAGGTCGAAAGCGCCTATCTTGCCTGGCGTAGGCAAGGTACGGAACAACTGCAATGGTTCTCTTTGCACCAAGTTCCTTGGCTGCATCTAACATGAAGAGCAATTCCATGAGTCGCTTATCCTGTTGAGGAAAACAGGAATGGACTACAACCAGATCTTGATTCTCAAGAACGTCGGCGAACCTCAGGTAGGATTCTCCGTCAGGAAAGGCCCTCGACTCGACCGCTACTCTTCTTGCTTGAAGATTCTCTGCGAGTCTTCTCCCCAACCCCTCCGAGTCTGGAGTACACGCAACAATCACCATCCAAATCTACCTCATCCTTGCGATCTCAGTTGAATTTTGGAAAGATAAACTGGGCTTAACTTCAACCTACTTGACACTCCCACGCTTAAGCCTGCGGGATTCTAGCTTCTAGAATATTCATTGGTTGGTGGGTCATTGCCCTTTTAGGCTGCCACCTCACTCCATCCCATTTTAGAAGTTTAGGGTGTGTCATCACCCTGATAGCTGTTCCTTCATACTGAAGGTTCGCCATGTTCAAGACGCCAATGGCATCTCTATGAGACTCTATCCCACAATCAAGGCACTTGAAGAGCCTTCCTTTCCTCTCAAAATTTTCTGAGTTACATCTTACGCATCTGCTAGAAGTCTTGTATTCACTAACCTCTTTGACTCTTATGCCGTATTCCTGTGCTGTACACTTCAGTCTTTGAGTGATGTATTTGAATCTCCAGAAGCTGTGGATGATTGAGTTGCTCTTCTCTCCCTTATTGTTGTCTTCTCTGATGCCTGCCAGGTTGCCAATAACGATCTTTGAGACTCCCAGCTCGTAGAGGTCCCTCACCATGTTTCTTGTCATGGTGTTTATGGCTTGCCTGAATCCCCGTTGTCTTGTCCTGTACAGTCTGCTGAGTCGCATCGAACCTTTCTTGTTGTTGATTGTTTCAAGTCTGCTCTGACAGTCTGCTATTCGCCTGTTCCAATACCACCAATCTGCCAAGAGGCTTCTTCCACTGTATGCTGCTGGTTGCTTCCACCCTTCAAGCCAGATGGTGAACAGGTTGATTATGCCAGGGTCTATGTAGCATGTCTTGGAGCCTCTCGGCTTGAATAATGGCTTCAGTTTCACAGCCTGAAAGACACGCCACTTCTTATCTATGGTATCATAGATGACTTCGGCTCTTCCCTGTCTTCCGCTCCATCTCGGCTTGCCTTTGAATGGCATCCTCAATCCTTTCGGTAGTTTCATCACTCCATCCTTTAGATTGTAGCAGTCGTTCCTCAGAACCATCATCAACCTGTACTTTCCATCTCTCTTCCAGCATCCCGGCATACACACCTTCTCAATGTTCGGTGGAAGTTTGCCTTCCCGCTCCAGTTGCTTCAATGCGAAGAAGCTTCTCCATGACTCGTTGTTCTTTCTGAGTATTT
>Ga0315280_10001646_pt1 | contig 37941 bp, 27 predicted proteins | sample YL17G06_40_MG_FD_203697 | JGI IMG/M metagenome (GOLD analysis project Ga0315280, IMG submission 203697) | Sediment microbial communities from Yellowstone Lake, YNP, Wyoming, USA - YL17G06_40 | ecosystem: Environmental > Aquatic > Freshwater > Lake > Sediment | place: USA: Wyoming | collected... | reverse complement strand
GTACCTGCCAACTGCGTGATCCCGCTTGTTTCAGTGTCAATTCGGAAGATTCCAACTTCCGTTTCCCCAATCCCGAGCGCGATGATGGAACGCCCGTCCGGCGCCCAGGAGAGCTCGCTCACGAAACGAAGACGCGGCGACAGAAAGCGCTCCCCCCCGGTTGCGGCGGACCGAATCGTGAGAATGTTGTTTTGGGGACCGATTCGACCCGGACGGGAAAGGTAAAGCAAGTTGCTGCCGTCGGGTGACCATGTTGGCCGCGACGGTGAGCTGGTATACCGCGTCGTGACCGGTGCGGGTGGCACGAGGACCTTACCGGTTTCAAGGTCTACCGCACCGGAGTAGAGACCACCTGAACGGGTGTAGGTCTCGTAATACAGGGAGCCGTCGGGTGCAAAGCCAAGTACCTCTGAATCCCGACCAAAATCCTTTTTCAGCAGTTCTGGCTCTCCTTGCTGCTTCCCCCCGGCGATGTGGACGGTCCAGATGTCCCACGTCCCCGAGCGATCACTGAGGAAGACAAGGCTCTTCCCGTCAGGTGTCCACCGAAGCAGTACATCCTCCGCGGGATGGCCGGCAACAACGACCTCATTACGGCCATCGGCGGTCATTAGGAAGATGTCGCCATGGGAAGCGCTGTCCCCGCGCCTGAAACCGAACGCGACAAACCGCCCATCGGGCGAGAAACTGGCACTTTGAAGCGGGTCCACGTCCGAAGTAAGAGTCCTCAGGACGCGCACCGAGCCATCCGCTGTCGAGATCAGCGTCAGTTCATTCGCGTGATGACGACTGCGGTCTGCGAGGATGGATCCCGCGTCAGGAGACCAGTCCCGAGGTACGACGTAAGAGTCTTCTTTGTCACTGTAGAGTGTGCGGGGGTTCGAACCATCCAGGTTTCTAATCCGCAGTTGAGGGACCCAGTCCTCCGTAAACGAGTTGTATGCGATCTGTCTTCCGTCGCGTGAGAACGCCTGGGACTCTTCGGACTTTTCAGTCTCGCTCCAGGGCCCCCTGTTTGTGATTCGGCTCCTCTGTCCGCTGGCAACGTCGAACTGGACCACGTCACCCGTGTCCCAGTCTAGACCTCGGATGTACTTGCCATCCGCCGTCAAGACCCCGTCGACGCCGGAGGCGTCTGCGAGAACCCGGCGTGTGACGAGTCCCCGGGCGCCACCGGGGCCGCCAAGTGCCGCAAGCCGCACCCGCGCCTGCGCCACGACCTCGACCTGGTCGGCGTAGTTGGCGACCACCGCCTCGTAGGCCTTGCGCGCCTCAGCAAGCCCCAGGCGCTCGTAGCAGGCGCCGATGCGGAACTGCGCGCGACCCGCCTGTGCTCTGGTCACGCCAGACGCGTTCAGCACCTTCTGGTAGATCGCAATCGCGTTCTGCAGCCGGCCTTCGACCTCCTCCTCGTGCAGCGCCTGGCCGAGCAGCGCGTCCGGCGAAGTGGCCGGCGATACTGGCGGCGTCTTCTGCGTCGCCGGCTTCTGCTGCGCAACGAGGACGGCTGTCAGCAGAACCATGCTGACGAGCGCCGCCGTCATTCCGGATCCGGGTCGTCTTCGCGTCATGGTGCTTCCTCCTGAGACGCGGACAGCTTAGAACTCACGGCCCGGCCGCTGCTCCACGGTTCGGGCGGACCTGGTTCAAGACTTCGGAAGGTTGCAGTCATGACTTGCGAAACCCGGCGAGGCGCCCTGCCCTTCACCCGTCAAACCGATATCCCACGCCGCGGACGCTGGCGATCACATCCTTCGCGCCCGCCTGCTCGAGCTTCGCGCGAAGGTTGTTGGCGTGCGTGTAGACGACCCGGTCGGTAAGCGAGATGCCCTCGCCCCAGACCAGCACGATGAGCCGGTCGATAGAGATGACTTCGCCGCGCCTCTGCACGAAGGTCCGGAGCAGCTTGAATTCCGTCGGCGTGAGCGACACCGCCTGGCCGGCTGACGAGGCCTCGAACCGGCGGAAATCCACGCGCAGGGGTCCGTGCTCCCACACATCAGGGCCAGCGGCGGCGGCCTCGCCGCTCGTCCGCCGGAGCACGGCCCTGATCCGCGCGCTCAATTCGCCCAGCGAGAACGGCTTCGTCACGTAGTCGTCGGCGCCCAGTTCGAGGCCGACGATCTTGTCCACGTCCTGCGTGCGCGCGGTCACCACGATGATCGGCGTCGGCAGGCCGGCGCTGCGGAGCGTGCGGCACACCGAGAAGCCGTCCTTCTGCGGCAGCATGACGTCGAGCAGGATCAGGCCGTAGTGCTCGGCAAGCGCGGCGCGCTCGGCCGAGAGGCCGTCACCGACCACGTGGACCTCGTACCCCTCGAGCCGCAACGCGTCCTCGAGCGCCGTCGCGATGCTTGGTTCGTCCTCCACGATCAGGATGCGCGTCATCGTTCACGCTCCACGGGCAGAACCATCGTGAATGTCGCGCCCTTGCCGGGTGTGCTCGAGACTGAGATCTGTCCGCAGTGAGCGGAGATCACCTGCTTCACCAGGCTCAGACCGAGGCCGGTGCCGGCGACGGCATCGGCCAGCTGGCGGCCGCGGAAGAACCGATCGAACAGGTGCCGCTGCTCGTCAGGTGGAATGCCAACGCCCTCGTCTCGGATGGAGATGGCGACACTCGCGCCATCGGCCGTCGCCGAGGCGTCCAGCCATACCGTGTCGCCGCCGGGGGAGTACTTTACGGCGTTGTCGAGCAGGTTGTGAATGGCGCCGCTCATGGCCTGCGCGTCCACCATCAGAGGGGGCAGGCCCTCCGGCACCGAAACCGCGATTGCCTTGCGCTGGGCCGCCGGCGTTCGCTGGAAATCATCTGCCACGCGGCGCACCCAGCCGCCCGTTTCCACGCGCTCGAAGCGATACTCCTTCCGCCCCTCTTCCATCCGCGCGAAGTCGAGCACCTGCTCGACCAGGCGCGAGAGCCGCCGGCTCTCGCTGTAGATCAACTCGTAGTACTGCTGGCGCCGTGTCGCGTCTGTGACCTTCCCCCCGACCAGGAGCTCGGAGAGCTGCGAGATGCCGGTGAGCGGGGACCGGAACTCATGTGACACGGCCGAGACGAATTGCGACTTGAGGCGAGCGACCTCGACTTCCCGCTTCAGGGTTCGCCCCACGACCAAGCTGGCCCCAAGCAACCCGCCGACCATCACGACGAGCATCGCCAGGTACAGCCATCGCCGGCGCGCTACCGCGGCATAGAGTGCATCAGGGCGTTGCGGCGTCGCCCGCACGCGCCAGAGGAAGTCCCCGTCCTGAAACGTCTGCTCGCCGGACATCGACGAGTCAGCGGTGCCAACCACCTCGGCACCAGACGCCACGGTGGTAGCGAAGACCAGGGTGCCATCGGGTGCGACCAGCGAGGCGGCGATGTCGTTTGACGCCGCCGAGAGGATGGCCGGCCACACGCGGGATCGCAGGCTCGTCTCGCCGAGCACCACGAGGATCGCGGCAGGTTCGGCCGGCGTCGATCGCCAGAAAGCGAGGTACTGGCCAGAGCCAAGAGTGAAGAGCCGATGACCGGCACCCCGCACGCCTGGCGAGCGGACCGTGCCGCTGATGTCGCCAACCGCATCGGTCAGCCGGATCTTCCGTCGCTCTGTCGCCTCCAGATCATCCACCGTTTGACGGTCCGTGCCTTCGGCGAGCCACTGGCGCGCGCGCTCCGAGTAATGGAGATAGCGGGGCTTTTCCAGGAGCCACCGGCCGCTCGTGAGCGATCGATAGAAGGCGGACGCCGCGCGTGTCAGTTCAGCCGGCGTGCCGGAGGCTGCGATCAGCTCGCAGCGCTGGACGCTGCCGACCAGATCGGCTGGCAGATCGCCGATCATCGCTCCTGTTTCGCGCTCGAGGGCCTCATAGAGCCGGAGCGCCTCCTCACGCCTTCCCGCCTTCGCCTCCGTCCGGGCCAGCCGCTGAAGTGCCCAGGGTCTCACGGTGGGGTCAGCCGAATCGAGCAGCGCGCGATACGCTCGGGCCGCGCGCGCGTAGTCCTGTGTCTGGATTTCGTAGACGTCGCCCGCCTCGAGCGCAGGAGGCAACGGCACCGTACGCAATGGCGCCGGCGATCGCGGCTCGAGTGTGTAAAGGAGACGGCCCGCGGGCAGGACATCCTGGCGTTGGGATTCGATCCGTACGAGGACGGCGTCCGGAGCGCCATCGAGGACGTCGGCGATCAACCGTGGCACAGGGTGAGTTGCGCCTGGCGCCCCGGTACCGACCTCCGCGACCGCTCGATCCCAGAAACTCAGGCCGCGCTCGAGATCCTGCGCCGCGCGCGTCGCCGCCCGATCGAGTCGTTCGCGCGCCTGCGCCTCGGCGACCTGCGTATCCTGCGCGAGCGTGCGCACGCCGAGCGCCGCGAGCAGCACGGCGGGCAACAGAACGAGCACGCCGATCAGGAGGAACGGGGTCCGTCCTGACCGGGCACGTCCCGCGAGCGACGACGCCCACAGCGCCATCTTGGCCGAGTTATAGCACAAGCGTCGCCGTGAGGGTCTACAGGGCAACGGCGAGGGGGGAAACAGGGTTGAATCTTGAACGGGCCTTGACGGTCCCCCCATCGCACCAATTCTTCACACTTCTCGCGACGGGCCCGCACGAGAGGTGTGTACAATCACGTCCGTCTCTCGCGGCGCTTGTGGACGTGCCCGATGTCTCTTCGCGCCAGATTCCAATCGGCGAGACGACTCTTTGGCGTCTTCGTGGTTGTCACCACGACGCTCGCCATTGCCCTGGTCTGGGTCAGCTGGCGGCTGATCCAGCAGGACCGCGAACTGGAACGCCAGCGCCGCCAGGACCGGCTTGGCCAGGTGCTCGACACGGCGGCCGCCGGCCTGCTCCGGACGCTGTCGGACCGGGAACAGCAACTCATTGCGCTGGCTGCCGGCACGCGCGACGACGTCCAGGCGGCCGCCGCAGCTGCCCGCGACCTCTCTGAGGACAGCGCCGTGGTGGTGCTCGACCAGCGCCGGGCGATCGTGGCGCCGGAAGGCCGCGTCCTGTTCTTCCCGACCGCCGCCACCGGACCCGAGGCCGGCGGAGCCGCATTCACGGCCGGAGAGTCCGCGGAATTCCAGCGGCACGCCTTCACATCCGCGCTCGATGCCTACGCGGCGCTGGCTCGTTCGCCGGTATCTGCCGTGCGGGCGGGCGCGCTTCTGCGAACGGCCCGGATCTACCGGGCTACGGGAATGCCCGACCGGGCGCTCGCCGCCTACGCGGAACTGGCTCGCATGGCAAGGCCGAAGCCAGCCGACCCAGTTCATGACGGTGACCAGGACGCTGCGCCGGTGGTGGGAGGCGTGCCAGCCGATCTGGTCGCGCGCCACGCCGCATGCGCCGTGCTGGCCGAAGCAGGTCGGCGGGATGCTCTTCGCTCCGCCGCGCGGAACCTGTATGCCGATCTGCTGGCCGGGCGCTGGCGCCTCACGCACGGATCGTGGGCCTACTACCTGGAGGAAACCCGAGGCTGGCTCGATGCGTCGGACAGAGCGGCGCGTGAAGCCGATCGCAGCACCGCGACGGCCATCGCGCTGTCGACCGGGCTCGAACACGCCTGGCGCGCCTGGCAGACATCGCCTGCCGCCAGCACGCCAACCACCCGCATCGACCACTGGCGCGAAGCCGGCAAGACATGGGTCCTGCTGTCGTCCCGCTCATCGACCTGTTTTGTCGTCCTGCTCATCGGCCCTCGCGAGATCTCCAGCCAGTGGCTCGGCCGCCACCAGGCCGGCGCCGGAACCGGCATCGCGCTTGGACTGTCTGATGCGACCGGCGCGCCGGTCGTGCCACTCCCGGCTGGCGTCGCCACTCAGGCCCTTCGTTCACCAGCCGACACGGGGCTGCCGTGGACGCTGCACGCCGCGGCGGCCGGCCCCCTGCCGGCGGCTGCCGCGCCGCGGACGCTGCTGCTGGCCGGGATCGGCGTCCTGGCTCTCCTCCTGGCGGCGGGCGCGTTCTTCATCAGCCGCGCGATCACACGCGAACTCGAGGTCGCTCGCATGCAGTCGGACTTCGTCGCCGCCGTCTCACACGAGTTCAGGACACCGCTCTCCTCGGTGTGCCACATCAGCGAGATGCTGGTGGACGGACGTGTCGCAGACAACGAAAGACGGGACCGCCTGTACGGAACGCTGCAGCGCGAGAGCGAGCGGCTGCGCCGCCTGGTCGAGGGGTTGCTGGACTTCGCGCGCATGGACGCTGGCGGGCGCGAGTACCGGCTCGAACGGCTCGAGCCGTCGCCATTCCTGCATGCGCTTGGCGGCGAGTTCGAGGCCGATGTGGCCGCGGCCACAACGAACGCCCGCGTGCAGATCGACGTGGCGCCGGATCTGCCCGCCGTTCGTGCCGATCGCGAGGCGCTGGGCCGCGCCCTCTGGAACCTGTTGGACAATGCGGTGAAGTACTCGCCACACTCGCCGCACGTGCGCTTGACGGCCCGGGCCGCCGGACAGTGGGTTGAGGTATCGGTTACCGATGAGGGCCTCGGCATCTCGCCGGAGGAGCACGCCCGCATCTTCCAGAAGTTCGCGCGCGGATCGGCGGCCGCCGAAACCGGCGTGAAAGGCACGGGCCTCGGCCTCTCGATGGTCCGGCACATCGTCGAGGCGCACGGCGGCACGGTGCGAGTGGACAGCCGGCCCGGCGAAGGCAGCACGTTCACCGTCGCCTTGCCGACGGCAACCTAGCACGAAGCCGAGGTGGTGATGGTATGCATCCTGGTCGTCGAAGACGAACCGAGCCTGGCGCTGGGCCTTCAGGAAGACCTGTCGATCGAGGGCTACGAAGTCGAGGTGGCCCGCGACGGTGAGAGCGCTCTTGAACGCGCGCTTGCGCGCAGCTTCGATCTGATCGTGCTCGACGTGATGCTGCCGAAGAAGGACGGCTTCGAGGTCTGCCGCCAGTTGAGGCGCGAGGGCGCCAGGGTGCCGATCCTCATGCTCACGGCGAAAACGCAGGAATCCGACAAGGTGCTGGGCCTCGAGATTGGCGCCGACGACTACGTGACCAAGCCGTTCAGCGGGCGTGAACTGCGCGCGCGCATCAAGGCGCTGCTCCGCCGCACGGTCGCAGACGTGGCCGACATCTACCGCTTTGGCGATGTCGAGGTAGACTTCGCGCGCTGCGAACTGCGCCGCGGCGGCCAGGTGGTCGAGGTGACGCCGGTCGAGATCAAGATGCTCGCCGCCTTCGTGCGGCAGCCCGGACGGGCGCTGACGAGAGAGCAAATCCTCAGCGACGTGTGGGGGCATGGCACCTTCGTCACCGACCGGGTCGTCGACGCGCACGTCGTGAACCTGCGGCGGAAGATCGAGCCGGTTGCGACCGAGCCGCGCTACCTGGTGAGTGTCCGCGGCATCGGGTACCGATTCGATCCGGAGTGATTCAGCGCGGCTCCCGCACCGTATCTTCACAATCGACGCATCGCGTCCGCACGAACGCACGTTAGTCTGGCGAGCGAGGAGGGACAGCCGATGCTTCACACCTTGTTACGGCGCGTCCTGGTCATCGCGATCGTTGCTGGCTTGCTTGGGGCGCTGGCGCTGGCCCAAGGCCAGGGCCGCGCCGATCGGTTGATGCAGCAGGCGCGGACGAAGGCGGTTGTGGAGGGCAAACTCGACGAGGCCGTCAAGCTGTACGCGGATATCGCGACGAAGTTCGCGAGCGATAGAGCTGTCGTGGCCCGCGCGCTCGTCGAAATGGCGGACTGCTACCAGAAGCTGGGGCAGGCGAAGGCCCGCGAGATCTACGAACGGGTCGTCCGCGAGTATGGCGACCAGACGGCAGCCGCCGCAGAGGCCCGCACCAAGTTGGCGGCGCTGACGGGAACGGCTGGCTCGGGCAGCGGGTCGACGTTGACGGTGCGGAGGGTACTGGCAGATACGGACGTGACTGGGAAGGTGACGCCCGACGGCCGCTTCGTGTCGTTCACGGACTGGAATGCGAATGGCAACGTTGCCGTCCGCGACCTGGTCACGGGCGAAACCCGGTTGCTGACCAGCACCGCGAACTTCAAGGAAAACGGACGGTTCGTTGAGCCTTCCGTGCCTTCGCCCGACAGCAAGAGTGTCGCGTACGCCTGGGTCAACTCACAGAACGGCGCGGCGGACCTGTGCGTCGTCGGGTTCGACGGTTCAAAGCCCCGCGTCTTGCAGGTCGCCGGAGACGCCGTCAGGGGACATGTTCCGGTGGCATGGTCGCCCGACAGTCAGCACATCCTGGCGGAATTCGTGAAGACCGACGGCACTCGCGACATGATGCTGGTGGCCGTCGCCGACGGCTCCACGAAACTGCTGAAGGCGATGGGAAAGGATCGGTCGCCCGGCGGAGTGTTTTCGCCGGACGGACGGTACATCGCCTGGGCGACCAGGGAAGGGTTCTCGCTGGTCGAACTCAAGACGGGAACCGAAACGCCGCTGATCCAGGATCGGTCGAACCACATCGTTCTGGGCTGGGCCCCGGACGGAAAGCACATCCTGTTCGCCAGCGAACGTTCGGGATCGGCCGACGCGTGGCTGATCGCTGTGTCCGACGGCAAGGCACAAGGCGAGCCGGTCTTCGTCAAGAAGGGCTGGGGCTCCCTGCCGATGGGGTTCACTCGCACCGGGGCGTTCTACTACGCAGTCAACAACAACATCTTCGACGTCCAGATTGGGGAGCTCGATCCGTCGAGCGCGAAACCGTCACCGTCGCAGCCGGCGTCGCGCAGCGGAAACGCGCACAGTCCGGACTGGTCCCCCGACGGACGCTTTCTCGCGTTCGCCCTGACCCGCGAATCGGGCCGGGCCGTGGCGGTCCGTTCCATGGAGACCGGCGAGGAGCGGGAACTGCAGGTCGGCGAGAAGACTGTGCGGGTTCCCATCCGCTGGACGCCGGACGGCACGGGGATCGTGTTCCCGTCGTCAGAGGCGGGGAAGGGCGACGAACTGACACGGGTGGATGTCCGGACCGGCCAGATGACCTCCCTGATGCCAATCCCGGTTGACTTCTCGCGCTACGACTTCTCTCGAGACGGCAACACGATCTTCTATCCCAGACCGGCCGCCCCGGGGGACGCGAACGGGCCTCGTCTCATCGCCCGTGATCTGCGGTCAGGCCGGGAGACGGTCGTCGTCCAGAGGCGAGGACTCTTTGCGGGGGTGCTCTCCCCCGACGGCCAGCGACTGCTGATCGCCACCTATGACGCCAAGGGTCAGACGATGCTCGTCATGCCGGCTGCCGGAGGAGAAGCCCACGAAGTCGTCCGCGTCGAAGGCGGGTCTCCGGGCCCTCCGTCATGGACGCCTGACGGCAAGTCGATCGTCTTCCTGAAGTCCGTCAAGGGAAAGCAAGGGCCATGGGAAGTGTGGCGTGCCGCGGCCGACACCGGAGAGCAGCAGCAGATGGGGCTGGTCGCCGCCCGTCAACTGCAGGGTGTGCGGCTCCACCCCGACGGCCGCAGGGTGGCGATCACCGATGTCAAGGTGAGCCTCGAACTCTGGGTGATGGAGAACTTCCTGCCGAAGGCCGCCGCGCCCGTCGCAAAAGTGAAATAGATCGGAGTTATCACTCTCACACAAACCTGACACAGGGCTGGATGGAGACGCGGCATAATCTGGATCGTTGACCCACCAGCCCGTCGCGATTCCGTTCGGCCGCTGGTTCCGCCCGCCGCGGCACGTGCTGACGCTGTTTCTCGGCGTCACGGGAGTGTTTTCGCTGACGATGGGATGGCTCGCCTGGCAGTTGATCGCCCAGGATCGGGCACTCGCCGCCCAGCGCACGCACGAGCGCCTCGACAATGCGGCCGAGACGGCCGTCACCGTGCTTCGGCACGGCCTCGAGGACATCGCGCAGCGGCTCGACGCACTCTCGAAGCTGTCTCCCGGGGCGGCGCCGGCCGAGTTCGCCGAGCAGGCATCGATGCTCGGAGACGAGACAGCGTTGATTCTGGCCGGCGGTCGGACTCTCGACGTCTGGCCCGCCGGTCGCCTCGTCTACTACCCGCCTTCAGCGCTGGCGCGAAACCCGCCGGACTCGACGATCGGACTATTTGCCCCTGGCGAGGAACTCGAGTTCCAGCATCGCGATCTTGCCGGCGCTCTCCGCGCATTCGGTCCGCTCACACGGTCGGCCAACCCGCAGCTCCAGGCTGGCGCGCTTCTGCGGATCGCGCGACTCTGGTCACAACTCCATCAACCTGATCGTGCGCTCGACGCATACGAGCAGCTGGCCGGGTTGGGAGCAACCCTCGCCGAAGACATGCCGGCAGGACTCCTGGGGCGATACGGTCGATGCCTCGTGCTGCAGGAGCTGGGACGAACCGAGGACCTTCGCCGCGAGGCCACCGCGCTCGAAGGCGTACTCAACGCAAGCACGTGGCGACTGACGCGGGCCGAATACAAATTCTATCGGGGCCAGGCTCGCGCCTGGCAGCCGGCGACGGTCGTCTCTGAGGTGAAGACGGCGCCGGGCGGGAGCGAACAGCTGTCGGCTGCCGTTGCCGCGATCTGGGACGAGTGGGACACCGCCCGCGCGTCGGTGACACCGGCGATCGGCAGCAGGCTGGTGCACGCGGACGGCACGACGGTGCTGGTCGCCTGGCACAGCACGGCCGGACGTGTGGCCGCGCTGGTTGGCGGACCGCGGTTCATCGAGGCACGCCTCGTCGAGCCCGGCGGTGCGGCACTCACACGGTACCGCGCCCGCATGATCCTCGCCGACGCCGACGGCCACACGTTCGGCGGCGACCTACCAGCCGGCGACGGTCGTCAGGTGCAGCGCGCGGCTGCCGACACCCGGCTCCCATGGACCGTCCGCATCATCGACACGGACCCCGGCGCGGAGATCGCCGCGACGGCGGCCCGCAGCCGGGTCGTCCTCGCCGGCCTCGTCGCGCTCGGCCTGTTCGTGCTGGCCGGCGGCACCTTCATCGTCCGCGCCGTCAATCGCGAGTTGGAGGTCTCACGGTTGCAGACCGACTTCGTCGCCGCCGTGTCGCACGAGTTCCGAACGCCGCTCACGTCGATACGGCAGGTGAGCGAGTCGCTGCTCGAGGGGCGGGTGCCGGAGGCGCGTCGCGACGAGTACTACCGGATGCAGCAGCGCGACAGCGAACGGCTGCGGCGTCTGGTCGAATCGCTGCTGGATTTCGGCCGCATGGAATCGGGCGCGCGCGAGTACCGCCTCGAGCCGGTGGATGTCACGGTCCTCGTGCGTTCACTGGCCGACGAGTTCTCAGCGGGCGTCGTCGGGGCGGGCTATCGGATCGAGACCACCCTGCAATCGGAGGGCATGTTCGTCTCGGCGGACCGCGAAGCGATCGGGCGGGCGATCTGGAACCTCCTCGACAACGCGGTGAAGTACTCGCCGTCGCACAAGACGGTGTGGCTGAGGACTGCCGCCGGTGACGGCTGCGTGAAGATCTCGGTGCAGGATCGCGGCGTCGGCGTGCCGCCCGCCGACCAGGGCCGCATCTTCGACAAGTTCGCGCGCGGCGCCAACGCGGCCGCCATCGGCGCCAAGGGAACCGGACTCGGACTCGCGATGGTGCAGCACATCGTCGGCGCGCACGGGGGGAAGGTGCAGGTGGAAAGCAAGCCAGGCGACGGCAGCACGTTTACGATCACGCTCCCTTCGAGCCGCGGCCAGAATCGTCAACCCTGAGTTGTTTGCCGCCCACCTGCGCGAGGCGGCAGATAATTGCGAGCAATGGACAGCCAGTCTCGATCCTCGGTCGATGATGGCTTTGGGAGTCCCCGATGCCTCGCATCCTGATTGTCGAAGATGAGTCTGCGATCGCCGTGCTGCTGCGCGATGATCTCGCGCTCGAAGGCTACGACGTGGAGATCGTCGGCGACGGCGAGGCGGCGACCGCCGCCGCGGCTTCCAGGTGCTTCGATCTGGCGATCCTCGATGTGATGCTGCCCGGCAAGGACGGCTTCGAGGTGTGCCGCGAGCTGCGGGGCGCCGGCCAACGCATGCCGATTATCATGCTCACGGCGAAGACCCAGGAATCGGACAAGGTGATGGGCCTCGAGATCGGCGCCGACGACTACGTCACCAAGCCGTTCAGCCCACGCGAGCTGCGGGCGCGGGTGAAGGCCGCGCTGCGCCGGGCGTCCGGCGAGACGCCGGAGACCTATCGCTTCGGCCAGGTGGAGGTGGACTTCGGCCGGCGAGAGCTTCGGTGCAGCGGCACGCCGGTCGAGGTGACGACGATCGAGTTCAAGCTCCTCTCCACCTTCATCCGGCATCGCGGCCGCGTGCTCTCGCGCGAGCAGCTCCTCGACCAGGTATGGGGCCATGGCGTGTATGTCACCGATCGCGCCGTCGATACGCACATCGTCAACGTGCGTCGCAAAATCGAGCCCGATCCGGCCGTTCCACGATACGTCGTCAGCGTGCGGGGCGCCGGGTATCGCTTCGACGGGTAGATCTCACACGAACCTGACACGGATGCCATGCGTTCCCCACCGACGGGCGAGACGATGGTCGTGGAGGAAACGACAATGCCGAAGACCAATCGATCTCGGGCGTGGTGGGGAGTGGCGGTGATGGCCCTGGCCGTCGTGGCGCTTGTCGCCGCGTCGGCCGCCATGTCCGCGCAAAAGGCCGACCAGCCGGAGATGTTGCTGCAGGCCGCGCGCGCGAAGCAGGTGGTGGAAGGCAAGCTGGAGGAGGCCATCAAGATCTACCGCGACGTCCTGGCGAAGTACGGCACGAACCGGCCGGTCGCGGCGCGCGCGCTCGTCGGGCTCGGTCAGTGCTACGAGAAGCTTGGCGACACGGAGGCGCGCAAGGCGTACGAGCGGGTGGTGCGCGAGTTCGGCGATCAGACCGAGATGGCCGCCGAGGCACGCGCCAGGCTGGCCGCGCTCGCCGGGGCCGGCCGTGGGTCGGGCAGTTCGACGCTGGCCGTGAGGAGGGCGTGGAAAGGGCTGGGGCACAAGGTGTCGGCCGACGGCCGTTTTATCTCGTTCACGGACATGGGCAGCAATCTCGCCATCCACGACCTCGCCACAGGCCAGGACCGGCGGTTGACCGACGAGGGCAGCCTCAATGGGCCCGAGGAGTGCGAGGAGTACTCCGTGCCCTCACCCGACAGCAAGAGTGTCGCGTACACCTGGCGCCGTGGTGGCTCGTTCGAACTCCGTGTCGTCGGCCTCGACGGTTCGAAACCGCGGGTCCTCGGAGTCTCCGGAGGTGGAGTCATCATGCTGGTTCCGCTGGCGTGGTCGGCTGACGGCAAGCACCTGCTGGCCGAATTCGCGAAGGCCGATGGAACCCACGACATGATGCTGGTGACCGTCGCCGACGGCTCGGCGAAGCTGCTGAAGGCGACGGGAAAAGAACTCTCTCCGGGTGGGGTGTTCTCGCCCGACGGACGGTACATCGCCTGGTCGACGACGGAGGGCATCTCGCTCGTCGAACTCCAGACGGGAACTGAGTCGCCGCTCATCCCGGATCGGTCGAACCACAGCGTCCTGGGTTGGGCGCCGGACGGGAAGCACATTCTGTTCTCCAGCGAGCGGTCAGGATCGGCCGACGCGTGGCTCGTCGCGGTAGCCAATGGGAAGGCGCAGGGCGAGCCGGTGTTCGTCAAGAAAGACTGGGGCTCCTGGCCAATGGGGTTCACCCGCTCGGGTGCCTTCTACTACGCGGTCAACAACAACGTTTGGGATGTCAAGATTGCGGAACTCGACCCGGCCAGCGGGAACGTGGTCTCGCCGCCGAAGTCTGCATCTGCACGCGGCAACACCTGGGCTCCAGACTGGTCTCCCGACGGACGCTTCCTCGCGTACGTGCTCATCCGCGAGCCGAACCGGACTGTGGTTGTCCGCTCCATCGATACGGGCGAGGAGCGGGAGTTCGAGGTCGGGGAGCGGACGATCGAGATGGGTGCTCGCCTCCGCTGGACCCCGGATGGAAGGGCCGTCGCGATTCCCGCATTCGAACCCGGGAAGGGCAAGAGCCTGGTGCGCATCGATGTCCAGACGGGGCGGGTCACCTCGCTGATGCCGCTTCGAGTGGGGACCGGCTTTCCGCGCTTCGAGTTCTCTCCTGATGGTAACACTGTCTACTACCCCAAGGGTGGTGGCCTCGTGGCCTACGATCTCCGGTCCGGCCAGGAGAAGGTCGTCACTGAGAAACCTGGACCTGGCCGCATCCAGGTGGGCGTGGCGTCGCCCGATGGCCGGCGACTGCTGATCGCCGTGGTGGACGGCAAGTCCCTGGTGCTGCTCGTCATGCCGGCCGCCGGGGGAGAGGCCCGGCAGTTGGTCAGGATCGACGAGGAGGAGGTCCCCTTCTGGGGTACTCCGTCGTGGACGCCCGACGGCCGCTACGTCGCCTTTCTGAAAGGCGTCAAAGGAGAGGCGCAGATCTCCTACAAAGAACGGCACTGGCAACTGTGGCGTGTCGCAGCGGAGGGCGGCCAACCGCAGTCGCTCGGGCTGACCTTCACCGGTCAGTTGACGGGGGCGCTGCGGCTGCACCCCGACGGCCGCCGGGTGGCGATCGACGATATCAAGATGAATCTGGAAGTCTGGGTGATGGAGAACTTCCTGCCGCCGTTGAAGAAGGCCAGGTAGGGCCGTGTGACCTGGTGCCCACCGGTGCCCGCGTGCGGGGTGCGCGGGGCCCGGCACGATCTGGTGTTGACATCGGACCATCATGGTCACATGATCAGGTCATGTCGAACCATGATCGATCGATCGCGGCCAGCGCCTTCAAGGCGCGCTGCCTTGCCCTGCTCGACCGTGTCGCGCAGACCGGCGAACCGCTCGTGGTGACCAAGCGTGGCAGGCCGGTGGCGCGCGTCGTGCCGGCGCGCCGGGCCGAGCCAGCATCGCTGCGCGGCAGCGTGACCGTCCGCGGTGACATCGTCGCCCCGATCCTCGACGCGTGGGAGGCCGATCGGTGATCGTCCTCGACACGCACGCCTGGATCTGGTGGGCCAGCAACCCGGCGCGGCTCGGCCGTCGAAGCCGGGCGGCCATCGAGACCGCCGACTGGATCGGGGTGCCCGCAGTCAGCTGCTTCGAGGTGGCGGCCGCCGTGGCCCGGGGCCGTATCACCCTCGACCGGGCACCATTGGAGTGGCTCGAGCAGGCGCTGGCGCTGCCTCGCGTTGAGCTCGTGCCGCTCACGCCGGCGATCGCCGTCAAGGCCACCCAGCTCGGCTCGTTTCATGGCGACCCGGCCGACCGCCTGATCGTGGCGACCGCTATCGTGCATGCAGCCACGCTCGTGACCAGGGACAGGAACATCCGCGGGTACAGCGCCATCTCCAGCGTCTGGTAGCGGCGTGCCGGGTCGCGACGCGCGCCCCCGGGTGACAGAGGCGTGACAGAGCGGTGACGGCCGGCTGACGCGGCGGCGGCATACTGCTCGGCGCCGATCGAATCGTCATGTTCCTCCGCGAGTGGTTCCGCCCGCCCCGCCATCTGCTGGCGCTCTTCGTCGCGGTCATCGTCCTGCCCGCGATCGCGCTGGCCTGGCTCGCCTGGCGCACCTTCCAGCAGGACAAGGCGCTGGAGCGCCAGCGCGTCCAGGAGCGGCTGGAGACGGCTGCCAGCAGCGTCATCGCGGGGCTCGACCGCCGCCTCGACGAGCTCGCGCGGCAGATTCCCATCCTGGCTGCGTCGGCCAACGTGTCCCTGCCGGACGACTTCCTGCTGGTCACGATCCGCGACGCCACGATCACCCTCTCGCCTCCCGGCCGCGCGCTCTACTACCCGCGCGTTCCCGAGGGCAGACGCCCGCGGGACGCCGGCCTTGCGGCTGCCGAAGCGCTGGAGTTTCGCAGCCAGGACCTCGCCTCCGCCCGAGATGCCTTTCGCCGGCTTGCCCGTTCCGGCGACGCCGCCGTAGAGGCCGCCGCGCTGCTTGGCCTGGCGCGGTGCCTGCGCAAGAGCGGCCAGGACCCGGAAGCGCTGGCCGTCTACGACGACCTGGCGCGACTCGGCACGTTCCTCGTCGAGGGCGTTCCCGCCGACCTGGTTGCCCGCCACGCGCGGTGTGCGCTCCTGGCCCACATGAACGCGCCCGAGCTGACCCCGCAGGCCGCGGCGCTCCAAGCGGACCTTCAGAAGCGCCGGTGGATCCTGGACCGGGCGTCCTACGCGTTCTACAGCGGAGAAGTGCGCGCCTGGCTGCCGCCCGCGGCGGCGCCGCCTGCCGACCCGCTCGTCCTTGCTCTCACCGACGCCGCCGGCGACGTCGACCGCTTGCGACACGAGACAGGCGTCCTGCCAGGCCAGGGCCGACAAGCTGCCTGGCTCCACGACCGTCCACTGCTGGTCGTCTGGGCCAACACACCGCGCGAGATGATGGCGCTCGTCGCCGGGCCGTCGTGGTTCGCCCAAACGGCATCGCTCTCGAAGACGCTGAACGTCGCGCTTGCCCTCGTGGACGGACAGTCGCACGTGGTCGCCGGCGCGCCACAGCAGCTTGCCGGGCCGGTGGTCGTGCGGCGGCCTGCCGACAGTGGTCTGCCGTGGACCCTGCGCATCGCCAGCGCCGACCCGGCGAAGGAGCTTGCCCTGCTGTCCGGTTCGAGGAGGCTCGCGCTCGGGGGGCTGATCCTCCTGGGCATCCTGATCCTGACGGGCGGCTACCTCGTCGAGCGCGCCCTCGCGCGCGAACTCGCCGCCGTGCGCCTGCAGGCGGACTTCGTGGCCACGGTGTCACACGAGTTCCGTTCGCCGCTCACGTCCATGAAACACCTGCTGGAGATGCTCGAGCAGAATGCCGTCACCAGCGAGGACCGCCGCCATCGGTACTACGAGGTCCTGTCGGGTGAGACCGAGCGTCTCCGACAGCTCGTCGAGAACCTGCTCAACTTCAGGCGCATGGAAGCAGGCAGGGCCGAGTTCCGCTTCGAACCCGTGGATGCAGTCGATCTCGTCGAGCGGGTCGCGGCAGACTTCAGGGCGCAATTGGCGTCGAGCGATCGCCTGGTCGTCAGCGCCGACGCTCACGGCCTGCGCGTCAGCGCCGACCGCGAGGCGATGTCGCGCGCCCTGTGGAACCTGCTCGACAACGCCGCGAAGTACTCGCCCGAGTCGGCGCCGATCCACCTCGACCTGGTTGCCGACGACACTCACCTGCGGATCTCCGTCCGGGACCACGGCCCCGGCATCCCGCCGGCCGAGCGGAAACAGATTTTCAAGAAGTTCTACCGCGGCGCCGATACCATGAAGTCCGGCGTGAAGGGGACGGGCATCGGCCTCGCCACCGTGCACCTCATCGTCCGGGCCCACCGCGGCGAGATCCACCTGGACACCACGCCGGGAAACGGCTGCATGTTCACCATCGTGCTGCCAGCACTGCCACCGGCGCGCGAGACACCGCCGGAGACGATGGGTTCGAACGGCGGGGACGGTGCGCGCCGTGGCTGAGGAGGTCTCGTGAGCCGGATTCTCGTCGTGGAAGACGAGCCCGCCATCGCGCTGGCGCTCGAAGATGACCTCAGGCTCGAAGGCTACGACGTCGAGGTCGTCTCTGACGGCGACGCGGCCTCGCGGGCGGCTCGGGAGCGGGCATACGACCTGATCCTGCTCGACGTGATGCTGCCACGCAAGGACGGCTTCGACGTCTGCCGGGAGGTGCGGCGTGCCGGCGTGCGCACGCCGATCCTCATGCTGACCGCGAAGGCCCAGGAGGCCGAGAAGGTGATGGGCCTCGACCTGGGCGCCGACGACTACCTGACCAAGCCGTACGGCCGCCACGAACTCCGCGCGCGCGTTCGCGCGCTGCTCCGGCGAACGATGCCGGACCCCGGAGGCATCTACCAGTTCGGGGACGTTGAAGTGGACTTCGGGCGCGCCGAGGTGCGGCGCGGGGGCGAGCGCGTCGAACTGACACCCCTCGAGTTCCGCCTGATGGCCGCCTTCGTCGGCAGCCGCGGGCGCGTCTTCACCCGCCAGCAGATGCTCGATGCCGCATGGGGCCAGGACATGGCCATCACCGAGCGCGTCGTTGACAACCAGATTCTCAACCTGCGCCGGAAGATCGAGCTCGACCCGGCGCATCCCCGCTACATCGCCAGCGTGCGCGGCATCGGGTATCGCTTCGATGGCTGAAAGGTGACGGACGGGTGACGGACGGGCAACCTGGATCAGATGCGACGTTCCTATCCTTTACGGCGAGCCCGGAAGGAGAAGGAGACATGAAACACACGCTCGCCAGTTTGCTCGTGGTTCTCGCCGTCGCCGTGTGCGTGCTGTCGCCCGCGATTGCCCAGAAGGGCGACCAGGCCGAGGTACAGCTCAAGGCCGCGATCAACAAGGAAGTGGTGGACGGCGACCTCAAGGCCGCCATCGACCTCTACCGGAAGGTCGCCCAGAGCGGGAACCGCCCGGTGGCTGCGCGTGCGCTGATCCGGATGGGCCAGTGCTACGAGAAGTTGGGCGACAGGGAGGCGCGCAAGGCGTACGAGCAGGTGGTGCGCGAGTACGCAGATCAGAAGGAGGCGGTGGAACAGGCGCGGGCGCTGCTGGCCGCCGGGAGCCGGAACAGACAAGGCGAAACCGGAATCAGCGTGCAGCTGAAGCGTGCATTTCCTGCCGGTCGGCAGACTCAGATGCGTCATGTGTCGCCGGACGGCCGGTACATCCCCTTCGATGTCTCGGGCAACGTGTGGTTGCACGATCTCACCACGGGCGAGGAGCGAAGAGTGACCGAGGGGAAGCTGCCAAACGCGTGGGCGACTTCTGCCGAGCTGTCTCCCGACTCACGGCAGATCGCCTACGCGTGGGGGACCAGGAAGGGAGACACGCTGAGATACGAACTGCGAATCGCCGACGTAAGTGGCTCAGGCGTGCGCGTGCTCATGGCCGACCAGCAGAATCCCCCGCTGCCGAAGGCCTGGTCGCCGGACGGCCGGCGCATTCTGATCCTCATGGGGGACGTGACCCGGGACTTCTCACATTCGCTGGTGTCGGTGGCAGACGGCTCGGTGCAGGTGCTGACGAGCCGGGACTACTACAGCAATGGTTGCTTCTCGCCGGACGGCAAGTACATCGTGGCGTACCGGGGCACCGTGAAATCGGGCGGGTTCACGCGGGTGCCCGGAGGACTGACGCTGATACCCGTGGATGGCACCCGGCCGGTGCCTCTGTTCGAGAGTTCTGCCAACAACTGGGGTCCATTCTGGGCGCCGGACGGACGGACGATCGTGTTCCTCGGCGATCGCTCCGGCAGCGTCGACCTCTGGTCCATCCGAATGAGCGGCGGACGCGCCCAGGGAGAGCCCGAGCTGGTGAAGCGGGAGGCCGGCGCCATCGATCCGGATCCGATTGGTTTCACGCGTGACGGTTCCTTTCACTACAAGACCAGCAATGTTCAGTCGGACATTTACGCCGCCAATCTCGATCCGGCCACCGGGCGTGTCATTTCGAAACCGGCTCAGTTCAACCAGCGATTCGTCGGCTCGGTCGGGTATCCGATGGCGTGGTCGCAAGATGGGCAGTTCCTGGCGTACGCAAGAAGGTCGCGCAGGGAGCTTGGCTACAATGTCTCGAAGGTCATCAGCTTCATCGTCCGGTCCGAGAAGACTGGCGAGGAGCGGGAGATCGCTCCCGTCCCGGCGTTCAGCAACCGGTATCCCCAGACACTGATCTGGCTCTCCGACGGTCGCTCATTCCTGGCAGATGACTTCGGGAAGGAGTTGTTCTTCCGCCAGATTGACATTCAAACCGGCCAGGCGAAGGTGTTTGTTACTCTCAGCGGCAGCGACAAGAAGTACTTCCCGGTCCTGTCACCCGACGAGAAGGCGCTCTTCTATGTGCAGTATGCGGAATACGTGAAAAACGTGCCACAGACTTGCCGCCTGATGCGGCGCGACATGGAGAGCGGCGAGGTAAGAGAGTTGTACCAGGCCAACGATGTGGAACTGGACAACGTGGCGCTGTCTTTTGACGGGCGGCAACTGGCGTTTGACATCAGCGACTGGAACCACGAGCCGAATGCGTTCTCGTTGATGATCATGCCGGCAGAAGGAGGGGCGGCTCGCGGGCTTCTGCGATCCAAGTCCTTCATCGGTGCCCTCACCTGGACACGAGACGGCCGGCACGTGCTGATGATGCGCGAATCGGAATCCGGACCGGGCCAGCAGTTTGGCCCGTACCAACTGTGGTCTGTGCCCGTTGGTGGCGGCGAGGCGCAGCCATCGGGTCTGGTCAAGCCAGGCGGGTTCGCCGTGCCGGCCGATGTGGCCCTGCACCCGGATGGCCGGCGTCTCACGTACTCCAGGACCACGGGTCCGACCGAGGAACTGTGGGTCATCAAGAACCTGCTGTTGGCGCCCGGGGCCCCGCGCAAGTGACCGGGGCCATGTTGCGGCCGCCGCGTCGAAGGTCAAGAAATAGGGCTCGCCTGCCGCCCGGAGTCGCGGGGAACTGAACCGGGGGTCCGCCCCCCATCGCCCGGACGGACTCCTTTTACGCGGTCGGGCGCTTTCTACTACGCGGTGATCAACAACATCTGTTATGTCGAGATTGCCGAACTCGACCCGGCGACTGATAAATCCTGGAGCCTGCTCGTCATGCCGGCCTCCGGGGGAGACGCCCGCGAGAAGGCCGCATCAGGGCCACTGGCGCAGACGAGGCTACCAATTCCACCTGAGACCGAACTCGAGGAGGTGAATCGCCTGGGCGCTGTGCGGGTACGCTATCTGCGCAGATGGTGAATTCAGTTCGCGCTTCTGGGTTCGGAAGTACCGATACCCGGCTACGACATCGAGCCGACTCGTCACGGCCTGTGCCACGCCGGCCTTGATCTGATAGGCGAAGAACGTCCGGGTGTCGAAGCGGCCGCCGGTCCTCACGCCTGAGGCCGTTATCAGGTCGAGACCCCATTTCTCCACGTCCACGCCGATTCCGGCTCCCACGTAAGGCTTCGTGCGCCCCGCGGGCCCCCTGAGAGCGTGTTGGTAGTAGAGGTTGGCCATCCCCGCTACGTGCCTGTCGGAGCCGCCCATGAAAGTGGTCAACGTGTTGCGCAACTCGGTCACATCGCCTCGAAACACGTAAACCTCGCCTTCCAACCGCAGAGGATTTCCGCGGAAGGCATATCCAACTGCGCCATTTATCCCGAACTCGCCTCCAAAGGTCTGAGTGATGTCCCCCGAGATAGCTCCCAGGAATCTGTCATTTGCGAACCAGGCCTTGCCGCCTCCTGCTGCGATGTACCAACCGTCGTCACCCGCCAGCGCGCATGGGACAGAAGAGAAGAACAGGAACAGGATCATGAATAAGGGCATGAGCCGCCTGGCCTGGCGTTGACGCATGGCATCACCTCTTCTTTCAGATGTCCGTCCCGCACCTGCATGGCCCACGTGCAGCACCCGTGGTTTACAGTCGCGAGTAGAGATCGATGATCTGCTCGATGGCGCGGCGGCACACGGCGCAGAACGGCACCTTGTCGCGCGTGAACATGATGCAGTCGCTCTGCGGACGGTACTGGCCGCGCGCTTCGTAGTTCGCGCCTTCGAACGCCCCCACCTTCCCGGCGTACGGCCCGCGACCGAGCAGCGCCGTCTCGTGCTCCAACTCTTCGGTGAAGAGCGCGTCCATGTCGCTCTCCGGGCGGTTCGCCGCGCGGATCTGCCGGCGGCGCTCCTGCGTCGACCGCGAGTACGCTTCGAACTCCGCTTTCGGCCACGGCGTCGGAACCGGCGTGCCGGGTGTGACGAGATCCTTCCACTTCAGCGCAGCGGGGTCGAGCAGCGCGGTGACGTTCGGCTCCCACGGCTCCACCCGCTCGGCCGACGGCAGGTACGCGACGTCAGACGTGTAGTACTCGTCGGCCAGCCCGGCGAGGTGATGTCCAAACTCGTGGACGAAGATGTAGGGCGCCCACAGGCTGTCGGCGGCGACCGTGCTGTAGAGGCCGTAGATGCCGCCGCCGCCGTACGTCTGGCTGTTCACGAGGATCTCGACCGCCTCGTATGGCGCGTTCGCAGCGATGTCGCGGAACGCGCGGTTGTCGAACGTGAGAACGTAGCGCTCGGAGTCGAAGGCGTCGTAGGTCGCGCCGACGGGGGTGCGCTTGTGGATGCCCTGCGAGGGCCGCGAGATGCCTGAGTCGGCCGACGCGGGACACAGCCCCCACACGTTGATGTCCTGCTGCCGCTCCTTGAAGGGCGAGGTCGCGAAGAGGATGCCGACGAGCCGCTTCGCGTCGCGCTCGAACTTCGCCCGCTCGGTGGAGGTGTAGCCGTCGCCGAGGATCAGAAAGTCGAGCTTCGTGGCCGGATCGCCTGCAGCGTGCAGCTTGAGCAGTCCGCCCGCATCGACGGTTGCCGCGCCGCGCTCGATGAACTTGTCCGCCGGATCGACGGTGATCGTCCACACGTTCTGGAACTGGTTCTTCGCGTCGCGCTTTTTCACGACGATCCGCGCCGGCTTGTCGAGGGCCGGGAACCGGAGCGACTCGGAGAACGTCCGGTTGATCTGCTTCGCCTCCCCCGTCGTCTCCCACTCGCCGTAGATCGAGGCGAAGCCGCGCGAGTAGAGCGTCCGCCCGCTCGCGGCGTCGATCACCTCGAAAAAGTACTTGCCGCGGTTGGTGTCGTCGAGCGGCTTCGCCGGGTTCCCAGGCCATGCAAGGGGCTCGATGACGAGGCGATCGAGGCTGAAGCGCTCTTCGGTGGCGTTGCCCGTGTGGTAGTAGTCGACGCGCATGGTGTGCGGCGGCACCGCGGCCGCGCGGCCGACGGCGAGCAACGCGAGAACGGCGGGAAGAAGACGGTTCATGATTGATGTCTCCAGTGCCGAGAGCCTGGGCGAGGGCGCGGGGGCGTGTGACGGATCTCGGTCGTTACGGCCTCTTCGGCTGAAGCGGCGTCAGCGCACTCTGCGGAAACAGCAACACGGACAGCAAGGCGATTTCTGCGGCTGACGCGACGTTGCTGCTGGACGCAGCCAGGCGCATCGGCGCAGCGCTCGGCTGCCAGTGAATCGGAATTCGGTCGCGACGACAAAGGGCGGCAGGACGTTGGTCCTGCCGCCCATGCCGTTTGTGTCGTGCCCGAAATCCGGCTGACCCGAACCCATCCCTAACGCGTGGGACCCGTCGTCGTGACAGGCGCTGCCGGCGTCCGGCCCACGTCCAGGTGGTTCCAGTTCAGCATCGCGTTGAACACCAGGAAGAAGCTGCCCTGGGTCTCGAAGCGCCAGAACGGACGAATCCCGAACAGCACGACGTGGCCCTTGCCCAGCGGCGCGTCAACCACCGCCGCGCGACCGGTGATGTTCTCGCCGCCGACGAGCTCACCGGACAGCAGCAGGTCGTTCGCATCGGTCGGATATGACAGCAGCACACGCGGCGGGTTGGCGACACCGCCACCAGCCCCGCCTCGTCCGCCGAATCCGCCGAACCCGCCACCTCCACGGCCGCCGCGTCCCTCGGCAGCCGCCGCAGCAGGAGGCGGACCGTCGAGCGTCGTCAGCCGCGGTGGCGTCGCCATCGGCTGAAGGTTGCCGCCACCCACTCCTGGCGGGAGCGCCCCGCCGCGGCCACCCCCGCCGCCGCGGCCGCCGCCGAAACCGCCGCCCGCCGCCAGCACTGGGCCGTTCTTGTACATCACGCCGAGCGCTTTCTGATCGTAGCCGTAGAGAATCGGGCTGCCCTTGTCACCGAGCAGCACCTTGAGCACCGAACCGGGCGCGTAGAAGCCGCTTGGCTGCTCGGTGGAGACGCCAGGCGCAAGCTTGTAGTCCACAAAGGTCTGCGCCGGCGTCCCCTCGGCAATGAGTACCCCACCTTCCTGCACGAACGCCTCGAGGGCTTGCAGGCCGTCGCGCCCGAGGCTGCCGCGCCGGTCGTCCGTCTGGTCGGGCGCCGTGCCGATGTTCGGCGTCAAGTCAGTCTTCTTGTACGGCTGCGGCGCGCCGGTCGCCGGGATCTCGCCGCCATCGACAGTGACGGATCCCTGCGGATAGATAATCACGTCGTACTTCGCGCGCAGGTTGCCCTGTCGCAGCAGGTTGTCGCCGAAATACGTGAACGGGATCTTGAGCGAGTCGAACGCCATGCGCACCCAGCCTTCATCCTGAGTACTCGACCAGGAGTGCACGTAGCCGACGCGTGGCGCGTCCAGGCTGTGCATCGGCACGGCGGGCGCCCTGTCGGTGGCCCAGGCAACGAGCCCGTACTGCTTCAACTGTGGCTCGATGGCCGCGCGGTTCGCGTTTGGAATGACGAACGCGCCCGGCGCGAAATGGTGGCCGTCCAGATCGAAAGCCTCCTCAGCTGCCGACATCTTCACACTCGCATTGGCGAAGCGGAACGTCGCGAGCGCGTTGTCCCCCGTATGTTCGATGACGAGCGTGCTGCCGGTCCCGTTGATCGCGCCGGCAGGCTTGAAGTCGGCGGTCGCCAGCGTCATCGGCTTGTCGAAGATCGCCTTGTCGGTGATCTCCTTGACCTGCACGTTTCGCAGGAGCGGCAGCGACCACCCCGTGTCGTCGTACGGCCGCGGGTTCTGCTCGGGGTACCACTGCGTGCCCAGGAACATGTGTACAAGGCCCCGAAGCGGCTGATCGAGCCGGATGATGTAGTCGCCCGCCGCGACCTTCACGTCCCCGATTGCGAACGCTGAGGTCGCCGTGTGCACTTCGGCCTCCTCGCGGCGGAAGTAATTCATCAGGTCGGCAGCTTCGAGACGCCGCTGCTGGGCAGCGGGGATCACATAGGCGTAGGGCGGGGTCGTGCGGCCCTGCTCCACCATCATCCTGTTCTTGACGTAGTAGTTCTCGAGGAACATCTCATGGTTCTTCGCGACGGCGTTCATCGCGATCAGGATGGCCGACTCCTGCATGTTGATGTTCTCGCGGCCGCTCCACACCACGCCCTCGGGCGGCACCGGGTACGGGCGGTACCATTCACGGCTCTGGCCCGCGCCAACGCCGCGTCCTCCCCGGCCTGCCTGTGCTGCGGCCCCGGCCGCAGGCGCCTGTGCACCCGCCCCGCGTCCACCAGCGCGCCCGCCTGCCGCCGGCGCACCACCCGGTGCTCCAGCCGCCGGCGCTCCAGCAGGCGGCGCCGCACCTCGGCCGCCGCCGTAGCTCTGGGTCTCGTAGAACTTGCCGATCGAATTGTGCGTGACGCCGATCCAGAACATGTAGTTCGGCACCCACCCGTCGTAGTAGTTGTAGGTCCATACGCCGGGCACGCCACGCTTGGTCATCTCCATGATTTCCGTCTGCGCGAGCCACCACCACTCGTTCACCATCACCGGAGCAACGTCCGGATAGTAGGGACCGGTGCCGGTGGACGTGTAGAGCAGCGTCACCGACTCGTGCAGGTCGTGCAGCACTGTCGGATGAAGGTCCAGGACTTCCTTCAGGACGTTCCGGGTGAGCGCCAGCCCCTTGCCGATGCTGTCGCGGTTGTCATCGTGCGCGACGTACTTGCCCCAGTACGTCATGCCGGGCTGCGGCTGGCCGGCGTCCTGCGCCCGCCGGTTGTCCACCTGCCGCTCGTGGCCATCCACCTCGATGACCGGCGTGATGACAACGATGGCGTTGTTGCGGATCTCGCGGATGAACGGCGTCTCCTCGACCGCGAGACGGTAGGCCAGCTCGACGAGCATCTCGGGGCTGCCGGTCTCGCCCGAGTGAATGCTGCCGGTTGCCCAGTAGATCGGCTTGCCGGTCTGAATCAGCTGTCGTGCCTGCGCCTCCGTCAATTTGCGCGGGTCGGACAGCTGCCGCGTGATCTGCTTGTACTTGTCGAGCGACTTGATCGTCGCTTCATCGGAGACCGCCAGCGCGACCATCGGCCGCCCCTCCTCAGATTTGCCGATCTCCCACAGCTTGACGCGGGGCGACGCCTTGGCGAGGGCCTGATAGTAGGCCACGATGTCCTTGTGATAGGTGAGCCTGTTGTTCTCACCCGGCACGTACCCCAGGACCTTCAGGGGTGAGGGCACCGTCGCCGAGACCGGCATGTGATCGACGAGTTCGGTCAGAATGCGCTTGTCCGGCGTGTTGTCCAGGATCCGTTTCGTGTAGTCCTCATCGTTCTTCTGCACTGGCGCCGCAGCCGGGCGGCCTTGCGGGCCGGCCGACCTTCCGGTGGCGCCAAACGCGAGCACGAACGCGAGGACGGAGATGAGCCCGATTCCGGGCGCCCGTCGCAGTACGCGCATCGTCAGAGCCTCCTCAAGGTGAAAAAGAGAGACTACCTGTATAGGCGTTCTGGAGGCAGAAGGCAAGGCCAAATCCCGCGGCCGCGCGGCCGACGGCGAGACGCGCCAGAACGGCGAGAAGCGCGAGAAGAAGACCCTGCTGGGCTGGGCCCCGCGCCTGCATGCGTCCCCTGCGAGTCCGCAATCCAACAGAGAATGCGGCGCGGGCGTTTTTCCCCTGGGAGATCTTGAGGCGCGTGCTATCCTGCGCCGGTTTCTCTTCGACCTGAGCCGGGCTGGACCGCCCGATCGGCTTTCGTTCGAGCAACCTGGAGCACACCCATGATTCCTGCCAGCCGCGCCCCTCGTCTCCGTCTTCTCCTGCTCCTGGCCTTCGCGATCGCGCCGCTCCTGATGCAGGCGCAGGCGCCCGCGCCGAAGCCCATCGCACTCGACGACTACCCGAAGTTCAAACGCATCGCGGGCGTCGCGCTATCGACCGACGGCAAGTGGATGCTCTACACGGTAACGCCGAACGAGGGCGACGGCACGCTCGTCGTCAAGGCGCTCGACGGCGACAAGGTCTATGACGTGCCGCGCGGGACAGGCGCGTCCTTCTCGGACAACGCTCGCTGGGTTGGCTACTTCATCGCCCCGCCGGCAGCGGCAGCAGGACGTGGCGGTCGAGGCGGTGGCGGCCGTAGCGGCCAGACACCGGCAGCCGGCGCGGCCGCAGGCGCTGAAGCGGCGCCCGCTCGCCCCTTCGAAGTGCTCGATCTCACCAGCGGCACGAAGACGTCGTTTCCGTCGGTTGACAGCTTCTCGTTCTCACCGGATGGCGAATGGCTGCTGATGCGGCCGCGCGAGGCGGGAGCGACGCCTGCGGCCGGTGCCGCCCCCGCGGGTCGTGGCGGTCGCGGCGGCGGACGCGGCGCAGGCAGCGAGACGGACAGCAACGCCCCGGGCCCCGACCTGCTGATGCGACGTCTCGCCACGGGCGAGCAGCGCTATCTGGGCAAGGTCGGCGCGTACGCGTTCGATGAGGCGGGCAAGCAGATGGCTTACACCGTCCGCGGACAGCAGCGCCTCGGCAACGGCGTGTACCTGATGACGGTCGCGACCGGCGAGCAGCGGATGCTCGATGCCGCGGCCGCCGATTACGACCAGCTCGCGTGGAGCACGGAGGGCGCCGCTCTCGCGGTGCTGCGCGGGGACAAGGCAAAGGGCAAGACGCAGCGAGACAACGTCGTGCTCACCTGGCGCAACGCCGGCACGCCGCAGATGCAGGCCGCGACGTTCGATCCCGCGAAGGCGTCATCGTTCCCCTCGGGCATGGTGGTCAGCGAGTTCACCGCCCCGAGGTGGAGCAAGGACGGCGCGAGGCTGCTGGTCGGCCTGAAGGAGCAGGACGTCGAGAAGCCCGCATCGACCGACCCGCAGGCGAACGTGGACGTGTGGCACTGGAAAGACGACGAGCCCCAGTCGGTGCAGATCGTGCAGCTCAATCAGGCGCGACGGGCGACGAAGGCGGCCATGCTGGACGTCGCGGCCGGTACTCTCCGCCAGATTGCCGACGAGGACATGGAGACGATCACGCCCACCGACGATCTGAAGTGGGCGATCGGCCGCGCCGACACGCCGTACCACGGGCAGGTCGAGTGGGGCGCAACCAGGAGCGACATTTACCGCGTAAACCTCACGACCGGCGAACGCACGCTCATCGAGCGCGGCCTGTCGCGGACGATGGGCGTGTCGCCGGACGGGAACTGGTTCCTGTACCTGAAGGGGGGCCGCGTCTTTTCATATGAAATGGCGAGCGGGAAGAAGACGGCCATCGACGGCGGCCGCAGCTTCGTGAACGCCGAGGACGATCACGACTACGAGAAGCCCGTGTACGGCGTGGCCGGCTTCACCGCGGACGGCAAGTCGGCGCTGCTGTACGACCGCTACGACGTCTGGGCGCTGCCGCTCGCGGGCGGACCGATCACGTGCCTGACAAAGGGCGAGGGCGCAAAGCAGGAGGTGCGGTACCGCGTGGTGCAACTCGGACGCGGCGGCGCGGGCGGTCGAGGCGGCGGTGGCGCCCGCGGCGGCGCCGTCCCACAGGAACCGATCGATCTGAGCAAGCCGGTGCTGGTCTCGACCTTCGGCGAGTGGACGAAGAAGTCGGGCTACTCGGAGGTTGCGCCGGGCCAGTCGCCTTCGCCGCTCATCTGGGCCGACAAGTCCATCGGCGCGCCGATCGCGGCGAAGAGCGCCGACAGGCTCCTCTTCACCGAACAGACCTTCAATGAGTACCCGAACTACTGGGTCGCGGACAAGCGGTTCGCCAGTCCCAGGCAGGTCACCGATGTCATGCCCGACATCTTCAAGGAGTTCGCGTGGGGCACGAAGAAGCTGATCGACTACAAGAACAGCAAAGGCGTGCGCCTGCAGGGAACGTTGACGCTGCCGGCGGGATACGAGGCCGGCAAGAAGTACCCGATGCTCGTGTACTTCTACGAGCTGATGTCCGACACGCACCACAACTTCTCGTTCCCGGTGTACGACGACCGGCCCCACATGTCCACCTACGCGAGCAACGGCTACCTGGTGCTGCAGCCGGATGTCAGGTACGAGATCGGCCGGCCCGGGTCGTCGGCGCTCGATTGCGTCACGAGTGCCGTGAAGAAGGTGATCGAGCTGGGCTACGCAGATCCGGCGCACATTGGCCTGCAAGGCCACAGCTGGGGCGGCTACGAGTCGTCGTTCATCGTCACGCAGACCAACATCTTCGCGGCGGTCGTGACCGGTGCGCCGCCGACCGACCTGACAAGCTTCTACGACACGCTGTACCGCTCGAGCGGCAACATCCAGCAGGGCATCACCGAGGTCGGGCAGGTGCGAATGGGCGCGGGTGTGACGCCGTGGTCGGCGCGCGATCTGTACGAGAGTCAGTCGCCCGTGCACAACGCACCGAAGATCACGACACCGTTCATGATCCTGCAGGGGACGGCCGATGGTTCGGTGGACTACGGCCAGGGCCTCGAGTTCTACGCCGCCGCGCGGCGCCTGGGCAAGAAGGTGATCCTGCTGTCCTATCCCGACGAGGCGCACCACATGGGCAGGAAGGAGAACCAGAAGGACTTCCAGATTCGCATGCGCCAGTTCTTCGATCACTATCTCAAGGGCGCGCCGGAACCGGTGTGGATGACCGACGGCGTGCCGCAGGTGAAGAAGGGCCTCGACCCGACGATTCTCGCGTCGCCGACGACGAAGAAGACCGACAAGTGACGGTGGAACTCGCTGGCCCGACCGCCTATCAGCGCAGCAGCCTGAGAGTCCAACATGGCCGGCGTGCACCTCGGTCGTCCCGAACAGGCGGCCCTTGACGATTTCGTCCGACGCGTTATCAGGTGGAGACGGTTCCGGCGCGCCTCGGCAGGAGCAGAAGCCGTTCCACCTGATCCTGACCGACCGGAACATGCCGGGAACGGACGGCTTCGAGTTCACCGAGCGCCTGCCGCGCGATCGGCAGCCGGACACGACGGTGATGATGCTGACCTCGAGCTCCCAGGCGCGCGACGCGGCCCGCTGCCGCGAGATCGGCGTCGCCTACCTGGTCAAGCCGATCCCTCGCGACGAACTGCGCGACGTGATCCTGAAGGTGCTGGGCGGGCCCCGGCGGCTGCGCCGAGCGCTGCAGCCGGCCAGCCTGGCCGTCATCGATCGTCACAGCGGCCAACGGCGCATGTCGGCCTGACCCGCAGCGCCGCAGGGGAGCGCGGCCCTCCCGGCCGTCGCCTGTTCCTGGCCTGCCGCTGGCCGGCCCGGCGACGGCCTTCCGCAGCAAGAAACCCTCGTTCAGAGAAGCGGAACGTTTCGGGCGCGGCACGCATCCCTCATGTCCTCCGGCCACACCCCGGCCTGCACCTCGCCGATGTGGACCTTGCGCAGCAAGTACATGCAGAGCCGCGATTGCCCGATGCCGCCGCCAATCGAGGGCGGCAGGGCGCCGTCGAGCAGCAGCCGGTGAAAGTGCAGCTCGGCCCGGTGTTCGCAACCGCGGATGGCGAGCTGCTCGCGGAGCGTCCGCGGCGTCACGCGAATCCCCATGGAGGAGAGTTCGACGGCGCGGCCGAGCGGGGAGCACCACACGATCAGGTCGCCGTTGAGGCCGCGCCCCCGTCCGTTCGGCGTGATCCAGTCGTCATAGTCGGGCGCGCGGCCGTCGTGCGGCTGGCCGGACGGCAGGGCGGCGCCGATGCCGATGACGAAGACGGCACCGTGCTCGCGCGCGATGCGATGTTCCCGCTCGGCCGGCGTCATCGCCGGGTACGCAGCCTCGAGATCCTCGGCGTGCACGAAGGTGACCGACTCAGGGAGCCACGCACCGAGTTCCGGATACCGCCCGGTGATGAACGCCTCGGCTTGGCGGAGCACCCGATAGATCTTCCGCACGGTGTCCTGGAGGAACTGCAGGTGGCGGTCCTCGGGGGTGATGACGCACTCCCAGTCCCACTGGTCCACGTAGACGGAGTGCAGGCTGTCCAGCACTTCGTCCGGGCGAACCGCATTCATGTCCGTGTAGATGCCCTCGCCCGGCGCGACGCGCCGGTCCGCAAGCGCGAGGCGTTTCCACTTCGCCAGCGATTGCACGATTTCGACGGCCTGGCCGCCGAGCCCCCTGACCGGGAATCGCACGGGCCGCTCGACTCCGTTGAGATCGTCGTTGATGCCGCACCCCGCAGGCACGAAGAGCGGCGCGGTCACGCGCGTGAGTGACAGCGCTTCGGCGAGGGCGCGTTCGAAGAAGTCTTTCAACAGCTTGATCGCACGCTCGGTTTCCATCGGATCGAGCAGCGGAACATACCGGTCCGGGAGCGCGGTGGTGTCGTATGCCACGGAATCCTCCACGACGACGGCTTCGAGTTGGCCCTGCGCGGCGCGCGGCGGGTCGTCGGCGTCCGGCCGCAATGGGGTCGTCAAACGGCCGTGCAGCGGCCAGGAGACGACTCGGCCCCCGGCGGGCTCACGGCCGATGCTGGACTGTCTGGGAGATCCGGAGACTACCCGCGGCGGAGCGCCGCGACCAGCCTCCTAGCGATTGCGATTGAGGAAGGACGCTGCGGAAGTGGGAAGGACGGACGGCCGGGACGTGGGCGGCGACTGGCCGGCGCGTGTGGCGATGGCAGCGGCACGGAACCAGGGCATCGAACCTCCTTCGCCGACACTCTAGCACATCTCGGGCGCGGCGGCGATCCGGTAGGAGTTCGCGATCACCGAAACGCTCGACAGCGCCATGCCGGCGGCGGCGACGATCGGCGTCAGCACGCCGGCCACGGCGAGCGATCGGGATCGCCGTTGAGGAGGCGGAGCAACCCGAACATGATTTCGAAGGATTGGCAGGCCGCGGCCGGTGGTTGCTGGCCGAAGGCGAGGTCGTGCGTCACGACGTCGCGGTTCTGAGCGGCTGAACGTCCGAGGACTTCGACATCTACGCGGCCGATCAGTCGCTCTTCGTGGACCGTCCGCACATCGCAGCCGCGCGCCTGGAGGTCGACAACCACGTCGGCAGCAATGTTCTCGTCGGTGAGAAGCGGGAATTCGAGGGGCCTCACGCCGTAGTCTTGAGATCCCAGACGTCCTCGCCTTCAGCACGTCTGACGATAGGCGGTATCAGGACGATAGGCGGTATTCATCAGGCCGCTGTCGCCGCGTCCCGGTGCACTCCGTGCTGAGCCCTGCGACCGGCCCGCGGTCCTGTGCGCCGCGCCGGGGTGAACAGAACGGGCCTCATGCGACGCTCAACCTCGTGTGCGGCGTCGAACTCCTCGAACGTGCCACGGACGGCGCGGCGGGAGTCTGGCAGCCCGGGCAGCTATGGTGACACGCGCACCGTGGTGGGCCTGCTGGCAAGCGCCGACATCCTTCGTCGGCGCCCGCTCGCCACGCTGCGGTCCGAGTAGCGCCGTGGAGACTACGGGCCGGCGTCAGGATCGCAGCGGGTTTTCCCAGCGCAGCCCGTTGAAGCGCGAGAAGTCGGTATCGGTCGAAACGAGCAGCGCATCGTGGCTGAGGGCCAGCGCCGCGAGATGCGCATCGGTGGTGAGGTTTCCCGCAGTGCCGGTGCCGCCGAGCAGGGCCCTCAGCGTCTCCCAGTGGTCGTCCTTCTCGCGTACGACCTGGACGTTGTCCCGGGCCAGCCAGGCGTCGAGCATCGACGCTGCCACCTCTGGCGCGAGCGGACGCGGGAACACGCGCGGATTGGTGGACAGGCGCAGGAAACCCAGCAGCACCACCCAGGCGAGGCCGACCGTCTCGTCATCGTTGACGGCGTGCTCCCACCACGCTCGCGCACGGTCGTGCTCCGCCGCGTCGGAATTCACCGCGTAGAGCAGCACATTCAGATCGACGATCTTCACTTGCGCACCGCGAGTTCACGGACGATCTCCTCGTCCTCGAGCGTCGCAGCCAGCGCGAGCGCCTTGTCGAGCGCGATGCGAGGCGCTCCCATGGCACGCACTCGCTGGCGGTAAGCCGGTTGCGCCCGCCGGCGCGTGCCGATCGCCTGTAACCCCGCTCTTAGAGCGCGGTTCATCAGCCGGGTAACGCTGACCTCTTCCCTGCGCGCCTGCGCCTTGAGCTGCTCGAGGAGTTCATCGTCCAGTCGCACCGTCGTACGCATTGGTAGCATCATAGCATCACCTGACGTGGTGCACCAGCATCACGGCCCGCCGTACGCCGCGTTGCGGGAATTCTGCCGCCTCCGTGTTCTTCAGACCTGCCGCAGCACGTTCCAGGGATCGAGTTTCACGATGCGCCACGTCGCGAACGCGGCGGCTGCCGCGGCAACGCCGCCGCAGAGGCCGGCAACCGTGAGCCACATTCGCGCATCCTCCCCGGTGATCCGGTGTTCGACGGGACGAGCGACGGCGCGTTGGGACGGAACTGCGCCATCGCGGCGGCCACGGTCTGCAGCAGCGCGTAGGCGAGGCCGACGCCCGGCGCGCCGCCCGCGAGCGCAAGCGCCAGGTGCTCGCCGAACAGCTGCCGGACGATTCTCCCGCGCGTCGCGCCAAGCGCGCTCCTGACGCTCAATTCGATGTCACGGTCGATGCCCCGCGCCAGCAGCATGCAGGCGACGTTCGTGGAGCCGATCAGCAGCACGACCAGCGCGGGGCCGAACATCATCGCGAAGCCTCAGGTCACGCGCTTGTTCACGTCCTGCTCGACGGTGAGCACCGCGCCCCTGAGGGATCGACCCGCGAAATGCGTCCGCCTCAACCGGTCGCTGACGACGACAACGTCAGCGCGCTGGCGGAAATCGTCCGCCGAAAGCACGCGTCCCGTCGCCGCACGCACGCGCATTGTCGAGAAGAAGCTGGGCGATACCTGACCCGGCGAAATCTCCACTCGCTCGTCGCCCGCCGTCATTTCGCCATCCTCGGTAATGCAGGCGCCGACCGATTCGAACGAGGACGCCGAGGCGAGCACGTCGAGGTCGTTCATCGTCAGTTGCGAGCGGTCGATGCCGAGCGCCCGGCCCGAAGCGTAGATGCGCCCCCAGGGCGGGCATGTCGTCAACTTCCGGGATCGTGCCGTTGAGCGCCATGCGCACGAGCGCATACATGCTGGTCGCGGTGCCGATGCCGATCGCAAGCGTGGCGATCGCGACCGCGGCGCCGAAACGCCAGGGGCCAAGCTCGGGTCGTAGCGCTCGTTCTCGGACGACAGGCGGTATTAAGGCCCTCTCCGCGCGGGCGCCAGGTGAACAGAAGACAGAGCGTTTTTCGCCGACCGCCGCGGCGCCGTGTGGTGCGGCGTGAGCTCTGTGGTGGCGTGGCCGCGGCGGTTGACGAAAAACGTGTTGGACGAAACCGCGGCACCACCGCTCGCTATGGGGATTGTATGGCGCGGGTTCGTGCGTGGGCGGGTGCGATCGCGGTGCACAGGGCGGAGACGGCAAGGGTGACGCGCGCGAGACGTCTGGCTGAGGGTGCTGTCGGTGTCAGTGAGCGGCGTCGGGGTGAGCGCTGGGCGGAGCTCGGGGCAGAGTGGCGCGCCCACCCGCGACACGCGAGTCCTGAGGGCAGCCGGTGGAGCCAGCGTCCGCGCGTCATGAGGTGTCGAGGATCACCGGCAAAGACCGATCGGGTGGCAGGTACGCGACGATCACCAGCCGGCCGCGCTGACAGGCCGGACAAACCGGCGAGGCCCCGATGAAGCGGGGGGCGGCTGTCGCGTCGGAAGGACCGTTGGCTGCACCGGTCGGCGCTGCCGCGGACGTCGCGCCAAGCAGCTGGCGGCAGCGCGCCAGCGCGGACCGCCGATGGCGGTTGGCGAGGAAGCCGAAGGCGCGGATCCGGTGGAAGCCGGACGGGAGCACGTGGAGCAGGAAGCGCCGGATGAATTCGGCCGCGGAGAGCGTCATCGTCTTCCGGCGCGGCGTGGCCGTCGCACGCGGGGCACGGTAGCTGAAGGTGATCTGACCGCGCTCGATGTCGAGCAAGCGATCGTTGGACAGGGCGACGCGGTGGGTGTAGCGCCCGAGGTACTCCAGCACCTGCTGTGGGCCGGCACACGGCGCCTTCGCATAGACGACCCATTCCGTGGCCGCGGCTCCCGCCAGCGTCCGAATCCAGACCGGCCGCTCGCTCAGCGCCGCCAGCGTGCCCCGGCACTGGATCGCACTGGCATCGAACGCGGCCTGGAGCGCCGCGAGGACGAGCCGCCGAAATCGGCGCGAGAGCACGCGCACGGGCAGGAAGAAGCCGGGCCGGCAGCTGACCCACCGCCTGTGATCGGGCGACAGGCCACCGCCAGGGACCAGGCACTGGACATGCGGATGATGGAGCAGCGTTTGGCTCCAGGTATGGAACACGGTGAGGCCGCCGATCTCGGCGCCGAGATGTCGCGGATCCGCGGCGATCGTGCGGAGGGTGTCGGCGGCGGCGCGCAGCAAGAGGCCGTAGACGACCGTCTTGTTCTGGAAGGCAATCGCGGCGATCGCCTCGGGGACGGTGAAGACGACGTGGAAGTACTGGGTGTCGAGGAGATCTGCCTGACCACGGGCCACCCAGGCCGCGCGGGCGCCGCCCTGGCACTTGGGACAATGCCGATTGGGCACGAGTTGTATGCCACGCGCTGATGGCCGCAGACGTCGCAGCGCTCGAAGTGCCCGCCGCGCGCGGCGGTGCGGCAGCGCTCGATCGCGCGCATTACCCGGTGCTGCGTCGGGCCGCACACGACGCCGGGGGCGGCGCGATAGGCGTCGCCGTAGCGGCGAAACACCTCCGCCAGCTCGCGCGTCGGGCACAGCATCCGTGCGGCTCAGCGCGAGGCGGAGGTGGGAGGCCAAGTCGCGTCGGCGGTCGGCCAGAGCAACGCGTCGAGTGGACTGGTCGTCGCGCAGATCTTCACCGTGGCGATGTGCAGGGAGCGCGCGGTGGTGGCCAAGCTGCGATGGCCGAGCAGGAGCTGGATCGTCCGCAGGTCGGTCCCGCCCTCCAGCAAGTGCACGGCGAAAGCGTGGCCGGAGGCCTGCGGCGTGACCGGTTTGGTGAAGCGTCGCCGGCGGCGGGCCCGACACGCCCGTTCGACGGCGTTGCGGGTGAGCGGCCGGGTGGGCACCGGGCTGGGAAAGAGCCAGTGGCACGGCCGCGCGACCCGCCACCACTCGCGCAACAGCGCCAGCAGCTTCGGCGAGAGCATGACGTAGCGGTCTTTCTGGCCCTTGCCTTGGCAGACCCGAATCGCCATCCGGCGACTGTCGATGTCGGTGGGACGCAGGTGCAGCACCTCGGAGATCCGGAGGCCGGCGCCGTAGCAGGTCGCCAGCATCGCGCGATACCGGAGCCCGGGCAGGCAGTCCAAGAAGCGGACGACTTCGGCCGGACTGAGCACGACGGGCAACCGTCGCCGGACCTTGGGCGCCGGCACGACGTCGTCAATCACCCACGGCTTCTTCAACGTCACGCGGTAGAGGAACCGCAGCGCCGCCACCGTGACCTGACGAGAGGCCACGGCCAATTGCCGCTCGTTCGCGAGATAGATCTGGTACGCCCGGATCTGATCCGGACCGAGTCCGGCCGGTGAGCCATGAACGTGGCGGGCGAATCGCGAGATCTGCTCGAGATACGTGCGCTGGGTCTGTGGTGCCAGATTCCGCACCTGCATGTCTTCGAGCATCCGTTGGCGAAGGGCGGTCATCGTACGCTCCTCGGCGAACCGGCCGAGCGACATGCCCGGGCGTTCGCGAGGCAGCGTACTGAAGGGAGGAGTTCCAACGGAAGGAAGAAGCCGAAGCGTCAGCGGATCACCGCTGCGACGCCACGATCGGATGGTCGAGACAGCGGCCTACCGCGAAGCGGTTTAGTCCAACGGCCCCTTATGCGACCCAGCCCGTCTCATCGCGCGAGGCGGTCGTCTTCGGATGCGGCGCGGAAAACACACGGCACCAGGGACCCCGGTACTACACGGTACACGGTTTTCTGCAAGCCTACAATGTGCAGATCGCCGTCGAACCCGTCACGCAGATGATCGTCGGTCAGGCGTCACCCAAGAGGTGAACGATAAGCAGCAGTTGCTGCCGATGATCGAAACGGTCGCGGCGCAGAGCGGGGACACGCCGGGCCAGGTATTGGCGGACAGTGGATACCGCTCGGAATCGAACCTGGCGTACGCGGCCGCGTTCGACATCGATGCCCACATCGCGACCGAGCGATTGAAGCACGACGTGCCACTGTAGGGCACCTCGACGGTCACGCGATGATCGCCTGCACGCGAAACCATCGGGTCAAACCCGAAGATTCGGAGAGGCCGGCGCTCGGGGCGAGTATCGAGCGGAGATTTCCGCGTGGTCTCCGTTTTTCCACGACGGACCTATCAGTCGAACGTCTCCGAATTGCAGCGGCTTGCTTGACCCACGCCACGACCCTTGCGCCGATGCACGCCGAACGTCCGGCGGGCCGAGGCAGTCGCCCGGTACACGTACGACGACGAGGCGAACACAGACGCCACCGCGAGTACGCCAAGAGGCGCACCTCTCTCGCGCCGACATCTCCGCCCTCCTGATGATCGGAGATGTGTGGAAACGATGCGGACCATACGACGGTTGCCGATTGGAGGCAACCGACCTTGCACGGAATTGTTACGAGTTGCAGGATCGAAACTCGACGGTGACCAGAGCGGGCGGCACATAGAGTACGCCGTCGACGAGAGGTCGGCCGCAGAGGGCACCTGCTGGCCCTGACGATAGGCCGTATTTGGGCTCTTATCCGCCATGCACAGCACGGCGGATAAGACGCTCTTCATTTAGGCCCCTGTCGCCGCGTCCCGGTGCACTCCGTGCTGAGCCCTGCGACCGGCGCGCGATCCTGTGCGCCCCGCCGGGGTGAACAGAACGGGCCTCATGCGACGCTCGACCTCGCAGGGCATCAAACACGCGCCTAGCCGCGTAAGGTGACGACCGGGTCCACGCGCGCGGCCGCGCGAGCGGGAACCGCGTGGTCCTGACTCGCTGTGGGTCCCTGGCGCCGGTGAGGACGGATGTCCCCGGGGCCGATCCGCCGATCTCCTCGAACACCCGGTTCTGTCGCCCCGGCGCGCCCTGCGGTGTAGAATCCACCAGTCGATTGTCAGACCGTCCCACTTACCGAAGGGAATCGCCATGCGCCTGCCTCGCCACGGCCTCGTGATCGCCAGCTTCGCCCTCGTCGCGGCTTTGTCCGCGACGCTCTTCTCTCGTCAGGCCGTCGTCGATCCGGCGTCGGCGATGCACTGGCGCCAGATCGGCCCCACCCGCGCCGGCCGGGCCCGGCCGCTTGCGGGCGTGCCGAGCCAGC
>Ga0315280_10001644_pt1 | contig 37966 bp, 44 predicted proteins | sample YL17G06_40_MG_FD_203697 | JGI IMG/M metagenome (GOLD analysis project Ga0315280, IMG submission 203697) | Sediment microbial communities from Yellowstone Lake, YNP, Wyoming, USA - YL17G06_40 | ecosystem: Environmental > Aquatic > Freshwater > Lake > Sediment | place: USA: Wyoming | collected... | reverse complement strand
CTAATGTGAGATCGGTCAGGTCTTTGACCTGTACCACAGGGCGTACCTCCTTTCTCTACTCTCTTCACTGAAAGGATACGCCCTTGTCTATTCACCACCAATTTACACAACTTACGGTACGCTACCCTGAGCGTTGCGCTTATTGACTTCATTCTCACCAGCCTGTATTCTTTCCTTCGAGGGATGGTCGAAGACATTACGCAAGACGGCGATGAGGTCAAGAAGCCTCACAAACGTGGCTGGTATCTGATTGTCCTATCAGTCTTGTTGATAGTTGCCATTGGAGCCTTAGCGGTCGTCTACAGAGACGAAATCAGCAATACCCAACAGTACGACAAGTACGGCTACATCGTCGCCTTTGTTGTCAGTTTCATGGCCGGAGCCACCGTCATTGTATATGTGCCGGGCATGCCGGTGGTGTTTGCGCTGGGGGGCATTGTACACTATCCGTTTCTCGTGGGCATAGCTGCCGGATTGGGCGAGGCACTGGGCGAGTTCACTGGATACCTGATCGGACGCGGTGGTGAGTCGTATCTCAATAGGCCACACAGCGGTCGGTTGCAGAAGATCTACTCTCGAATCGATGGTTGGATGGGGAAGAGGGGATACTTGACCGTCTTTCTGGCTTCGGCAGTGCCCAATCCCTTCTTCGACTTCTTCGGCGCCTCGGCTGGAGCTACCCGCATGACGCCCTGGAAGTTCTATCTGGCTTGTGCTGCCGGAAAGATCGTGAAGGGGACATACATCGCGTACCTGGGGTACTTAGGCATGGGCTTCATCCTGGAACGCCTGGGGTACCACCTCCAACCGTGAGACTCTGGGTACCATGTTGCGGAGGGAAGCCGAATGATGCATCTCAAGGAAGCTCTGAACGTAATCCTGGTTCTGGTTGCTCCCGCAGGTGACCATGCAACCTTCTGCATCTGAGACATGACTCGCCATCATCGCTCTCAACTGGTCGTCATTGCCGAACGGCAGATTTCGCTTGGTGGTCGTGTGGTTCCGTACGTGGTGAAGCGGAGCTCCGTGGCGAAGCAGGTCCGATTTGAAGTCAGAAATGGACGAGGCCTCACAGTGATTCTTCCCAGGCGCTGCAATCTAGATGTCCTGGACGAGATGCTGGAATCAAAGGCACGGTGGATACTGGACAAGATGGATAGATTCGTTGGGCAAGCCCAACCCGCTGGCAACGGTAGATTGAGATTCGGTGACGCTGTCCTCTATCTGGGGCAGGAAGTCCGAATCGTCAGTTGCCAGGGAATCGGGGCTGCCGAGAGCGTCGAGTTGCATGGGCGGACTCTAATGGTCCACCGGGACTTGGGATACCCTGACTTGGACTCGCTGCTGGAACACTGGTATCGAGTTCAGGCTGCCAGCGTCCTGGAGCAGAAAGCGAGTGAATTCGCCGCCGCGTTTGGGGTCAGATACAGCAGGTTCTCGATACGCGGACAGAGGACACGTTGGGCCAGTTGTTCACACAAAGGCACGCTCAGCTTCAACTGGCGGCTGATTATGGCACCGGAGCCTGTGGTTGACTATGTTGTGATGCACGAGGTGGCGCACCTGAAGGAGATGAATCACACGAAAAGGTTCTGGAGACTGGTTGCTGAGCGCTGTCCTTCATGGCGCGAACATAAGAAATGGCTCGATGACCATGGAACTGAGTTGGCGGCAGTAATGAGCTCGCCACAATAGTCTAGTCAAGTCCTTGGCTATGGTCGGCTGCACTCTGCCGGGCTTCGCGGCCTCTATTCAACTCCGTTCACCAAGCTCTTGCCAAGACCCGTCTCGGTTGTGTGAGCGCCGTGAACTTGTTGAGGCATGGGGGAGGTGTTAGAATGAACACGAAGAAATCTCGTATGGGTTGAGTGGGCCGGGAGATCTTTTTCGGGTGGATGGTGCGGAGCTTAGGCAATTGAACGGCCAGTTTGTCCCTGTAGCTCAATTGGACAGAGCAACTGCCTTCTAAGCAGTAGGTTCCGGGTTCGAGTCCCGGCAGGGACGCCACCTCTTTGGATTCCCGTGCGCTAGCCGCAGTTGAATGTTGACTCTGGCGTTGTCGGGCAATCCCGGACAATCTGCCAGGATCGCCGGATACACAAGACTCCAGACCTGAGTTATCATGTACTATACGCCCAACTGTCATCGTTCTCGTTTGACCGTGAGTCTCTGATTCGTCCTTTGGCGTTCACGGTCAATTGTGGGGAGAACGCGTGAGTGGAACCGACGGAAAGGAGAGACCTTGGATACCCATCATCTGTTCGATAAGAGAGAATTGGAGGAACTTGACCGACAGGCACCACTGTCTGATGCTGAGTTGAAGGATGCTGCGGAGAGGCGGCCGAGGTTCACCACCGGATCGGGCTTGCCTGTGAAACGCGTGTATACACCTCTGGACGTCAGGGAGCTGTCTTATTTGGACGATCTGGGTCTACCCAGCAGGTATCCCTTCACCAGAGGTATTCATCCCACCGGCTACAGAGGGCGACTGTGGACCATGCGTATGTTCTCCGGCTTCGGAACGGCGGAGGAGACGAACGCGCGCTTCCGATACCTGCTCAGCCATGGTGAGACGGGCCTCAGCACCGCCTTCGACTACGCCACGCTTGTTGGCTACGACACGGATGCGAAAGAGGCGAGGGGAGAGTTCGGCAAGTGCGGTGTAGCCATATCTTCCCTGCGTGACATGGAGATACTCTTTGATGGCATACCACAGGACAAGGTAACCACTTCCATGACCATCAATGGCCCCGCTGCCATCATCTGGGCCATGTACATTGTGGCCGCAGAGAAGAAGGGCATACCTATGGTGAAACTGGGCGGCACTATTCAGAACGACATACTCAAGGAGTACATTGCTCAGGCTTCGTATATCTACCCTCCAGAGCCTTCCCTGCGGCTGGTGGCCGATACCATCGAGTTTGGCACAAAGCATCTGCCTCTGTGGAACACCATCAGCATCAGCGGCTACCACATCCGAGAAGCCGGATCTACCGCCCAACAGGAACTGGCTTTCACGCTGGCCGATGGCTTCACCTATGTGAAACTGGGCATCCAGCGCGGACTGGATGTGGACGATTTCGTGCCCCGGCTGAGTTTCTTCTTTAACTGCCATAATGACTTCTTTGAGGAGATCGCCAAGTTCCGGGCGGCGCGCCGCATCTGGGCACGGGAGATGAAAGAGCGTTTCAAAGCGAAGAATGATCGCAGTTGCTGGCTGAGGTTCCATACTCAGACGGCGGGGTGCAGCCTTACTGAACAGCAACCGGAGAACAACATCGTCCGCACTACGATCCAGGCGCTGGCGGCAGTGCTGGGAGGAACACAATCACTCCACACCAACTCCATGGACGAGGCAATGGCATTGCCGTCGGAAAGGGCTGTGCGCATTGCATTGCGTACGCAGCAGATCATAGCTCACGAAAGCGGAGTGACCAGTTCCATTGATCCGCTGGGGGGCAGCTTCATGGTTGAGTCGCTTACCAACCAGATGGAGGAGACCGCGCGGGAGTACTTCAGGAAGATAGACTCGCTGGGGGGGGTGGTCCCTGCGATTGAGAAGGGGTTCTTCCAGAGGGAGATCGCCCAGGCTGCCTATCGCTATCAGCAGGAGATTGAGGCAAAGGAGCGGATACTGGTAGGGGTCAATGACTACATTCTGGATGAACCGGTCGGGATACCGCTGCTGACAGATGTGGCCAAGGGCCAGCAACGGCACCTGGACAGGCTGAATCAAGTCAGACGCGAGAGGGACAATCGAGAGGTCACCCGCAGATTGAATGAACTGCGTGACGCGGCCAAGGGCGACGCCAACCTGATGCCCTATATTCTAGATGCAGTTCGCGCCTATGCCACACTGGGAGAGATGTGCGGCGTGCTTCGGGGAATCTTCGGGGAACACACCGAGTTGCTCGTAACGTAGAGAGAAGCGATTGGAGGAGTCTGATGGATTTCGCGTTGACTGAAGACCAGCAGATATTCCAAAGGATGGTCAGGGACTTTGCCACCAATGAGCTTCAGCCAGTGGCGGCCCAGGTAGACGACGAGGAGAAGTTCCCAGCCGAGAATGTGCGCAAAATGGCGGAACTCGGCTTGATGGGAGTGTCGATAGCTGAGGAATATGGGGGGAGTGGCGGCGATAGCGTCCATATGGTCATCGCTACAGAGGAAATAGCTCGAGCTTGCGCCAGCACCAGCACCATCTATCTTGCCTCAGTCTCGCTGGCCTGCTACCCCATATATCAGTTTGGAACCGAGGAACAAAAGAGGCGCTTTGTGGTTCCTCTGGCCAAAGGACACAAGCTGGCCTGCTTTGCTCTTACTGAACCCGGGGCCGGCAGCGATGCCGCAGCCATAAAGACCACAGCCACACTCCGTGATGGCCGCTACGTTCTCGACGGGACGAAGACATTCATAACCAATGGGGCCGAAGCTGACATCGCCGTGGTCTTTGCCACCGTGAACAAGTCACTTCGCCACAAGGGCATCATTTCTCTCATCGTGGACAAGGGCACTCCTGGGTTCTCGGTGGGGAAGAAGGAGCGCAAGCTGGGAGTGAGGGGTTCCTCCACGGCTGAGCTCGTTTTCGAGAGTTGCCAGGTGCCTGTAGAAAACCGGCTGGGCGACGAGGGCAGCGGCTTCAAGGTAGCCATGGGCGCCATAGATGCGAGCAGGATCAATGTGGCTGCACAAGCTGTCGGTATTGCCCGCGCCGGACTGGAGTCCTCCCTAGCCTATGCTCGGGACCGTCAGCAGTTCGGACAAGCCATCTCCGGTTTCCAGGCTGTCCAATGGATGCTGGCGGATATGGCAACGCATGTCGATGCGGCGCGGCTTCTGGCCTACCGGGCGGCCTTCCTGAAGAATCAGGGTCTGCCGTATCTGAAGGAAGCTGCCATGGCGAAGCTATTTGCTGCTGAGGCTGCCATGAGCGTCACGACAAAGGCTGTCCAGATTCACGGCGGGTACGGGTACATCAAGGATTATCCCGTCGAGCGGTATTTCAGGGATGCCAAGATAACCGAAATCTACGAGGGAACATCTGAGATGCAGCGCATGACCATAGCCAGGCAATTGATCGGGTAATGCCATACAGGAGAGAAGGACATGAGCAACAGAGGAGACATCCGAGTCAAGCAGCAGAAGATCCGCGTCCTGGTCGCGAAGCCGGGGCTGGATGGCCACGACCGTGGGGCCAAGGTGATAGCTCGAGCTCTGCGTGAAGCCGGCATGGAAGTGATCTATACAGGGCTTCGCCAGTCACCTGAAATGATAGTTGAGGCTGCCCTCCAGGAAGACGTTGATGTGGTCGGACTTAGCATTCTTTCCGGGGCACACATGGAACTCTTCCCGCTTATTGTGGAAGGGCTGAAGCAGAAAGGGCTGAATCATGTCCTCATCGTCGCCGGCGGCATCATACCGGAAGAGGATGTTCCAACACTGAAGAAAATGGGAATCGAGGCGATCTTCCGTCCAGGTGCAATGACACAGGACATCGTGGATTTCATCAAGACCGCGATGGCCAGCAGAAGGCAACGCGCAGCCTGAACGACCGTCTGCGCCTCTCGGCGACGCAGCATTGAACTGGAGTCATGCGAGCCTTGACAGCCATGAGGCGCATGGTATTGTGGAGTTATACCGCGGTGAAGAGGGGGAGTGTCCGCAGAGATTGAGCTACTAGGTCACCAGCGGGAGACGATGCGGGGTTGGCCGCAAGGGATTCCTCAGATTATCAGAGAAAGGCGGTGTCTATGGTAAGAGTACTTAGGGATTACAGTGGCCCGGTATGTCCGGTTCTTCGCCTGGAAGATCTGAGCAAGGAGACGCTGGTGAAGCTGGCGGGCCAAGCCGCCAGAGCTTACCAGCAAATTGATGGTCACTGGTATGATGCTGTGGCCCAGCGATACGGGGAGCAGGTGGCCCGGGATCTGGACAAAGAGGTGTGGCTGAGGAACATACCACCGACTGCGCTGCGCACCCTGCAAGCCCTTGGACATGAGGCCAAAGATATGGCCGCTATATTGAAGGTGACCCAGTTTCATCCTGCTGCCGGCGGTTGCCCGTATCTCTATGACTACGAGGTCGAACTGAAGAGTCCAACGGTGGGCATAGTGAAGGTCACGAGATGCAAAGCTATGCGTGTCTACAGAGACAAGGGCAACATGGAATTCGTCAGGGTCATGTGCCGGGACTGGGATATCCCCATGTTCGGGATCACCGGCAAGTCAGTTATCCCCAACGTGAAATGCCGACCGCTGGTGATACCTCCGTATGATCCCCCCTACGACAAGAAGGTGGAGGGCGTCGATTGCATGTGGGAGTATACGCTCGAACCTGAGAAGGCTAAGGAAAAGACCGGAAAGAAAAGGAAGAGCACCCGATAGCGCCTTGCTTTCTCAGTGCAGCAGAGTCATGCCGACTTCCCTGTCGCCCCATCGCACCGGTGAGCAGTGGGTCAAGGTGCAGTGAGAGGTCGGCACGGCGCACGCGGACAGAGAGATTCGACGCGCTTCCGGTATGGGGTTAGCCGAGGATAGGGGAACCGCTAGATACCATGTGTGGTCGAGCGTTGATGGGAAACGGGATGGGGCTCCGCTATCTACTGCTTCGGGACACGTCCTCTGCCGCGGGTCGTCCCCTCTAGCGCTTCCCATTCGGCCAGATTGAGGTCAATCTCCTCTTTGAAGCCCCAACTGACGGCTAGAGTGTCAGCCATGTCTTCCCCCGTAGGTATGGTCTCGCTGTCTATCTTATGGTCAAGGCGTAGCAATAGATGTGCGAACTGGTGGGCGACCTCACCAAGGGTGGCCTTATCAGAGAGTTTCTCCACCTCGCGCCGGAATACCATTATGTAGACTTGATGTCGAAACTTCTTCTTGCTGTGAGGGGCGCACGCCACATCCAGGGGGCGGATAGTGCTGGTTCCGATAGCACAGTCCACTATGCAGATGAGCTCCTGCCCAAACCTCTGGAACAACTCATCGTCGATGCGGCCGGTGAACTCCGTGAGTGCCTTATCCAGCTTCGGACTCATGTTGGCGTCGAGTGACCAGTTACCAACCTCATACCATGCTTTGTCCATACCTAGCATCCCCTCCAGTACAGGCTATTTGCCAGGGGTTTCCGGGGAACTCGGGACTCTGGCTTCGCGGGCCTGTGTGATCTGTGCATATGTACAAAGGACCTGGTTTTTGCTCTGAATGACGCTGTTCGAGACAAATCAATTTCAGAATTATATCACTGGCCACAAGGATTGCGATAGTCTCACAATTCACATGCCGCCGCGCGTTGACTTAGAGAGGAACTCGTGAGCGGCACGGAGCGATCCTTGGTGATGCGTGATACGAATCTGTGAGTTCCGCAACCGATTCTGTGATCTGTACGAGAGGGTGGTTGGATAGACTCTAGGTGGGGAGGAAGCAAGTCCACGACACCGCCACTCCAATGGAGGAGAACCCCTACGCACAATTGCGGAGTGAGCTTGTACTCCACAGATAGACAGAGAAAGGAGAGACATGGCTCAGGAGTCACTGCTGCGAAAACTGGAGGAAGCTGCAGGCAGAATCAAAGTAGTCGAACGCGAGAAGAACGAGGCGATGGGAAAGATACAGTCTCTTGAACGTGAGGCAAGCGAACTGAGGAGCCTGATCTCTCTTGCTGAATCGAAGGCGGATGAGATGCTGAAGGGTGGGCCTGCACCTGATGTGTCAAAGGGGCAAGTAACCCCGAAGGCGCAGGTAACGAATGCGCCGCTGGCATCAAGAGGGCTTGAGGAACTGGTAGAGCCGTCCGCATCTCAGCAGGAGGAACTGAAGCGGCGTTTCCCGCACGCTTTCACATCAACCTAATATCGTCACCACTTGGTGTCAATAGGCGAATCGCGTCTATCCAGCGGATGCGCTGAGGTAGGTCTTGGTTCAGAGGAGAGAGGCTGCCCAGCGCTATCTGTCTGAATGAGACGCGTCCGTGGTTCGGTGTCCTGGGGTCTCCGGTCCCACACATCACGTGTGATTCGGACTGGAAGGAGACATATCTGGCGTGAGAGAGGGATCAAAGGGCGACGATTCGTGCCTGTGACTCGCCGGAGTTGACCTCCAGCAGCCCGAGCGTGCCCAGACCGGTGCGGTAATTCAGAAACGTGGGGCTGCCGGGGTTGACCAGAAGAATCCCACTGTGGCGCTCCATGATAGTGCAGTGGTCGTGGCCAAAGACGACCACATCGGGGATATCCTTTTCTCCGCCGGCCAGGGTCCTTCCGGTCTTCCAGAGGGCGACCGGGTAAGGATATAGTACTTCATGGATTAGCCATATAGTCTGGCCGTGGAGCCTCAGAATGTGCTTCCACTTCACTGGCGTGCAAGATGAGTTCAACCCCGTCGAAGGCCCTTTCCACTTCGACCGGCAGCCTTGGCGCAGCCTGAGGAACGTGAGTGTCGGAAATAAGGCCAATGCGCATTCAGGGGACCTCTTTGGGCCGGGACTGGTGATGGTCTGAACGTATCTTGGTCATGAACTCCTTCAAATCGCGCACCACGAAATCGCCATCAGTGGCAGCGGTTCTATCCAGGTGGAAGGCCTTGATGCCGAGCTGACTGGGGGCCGTGAAGTCAAAGAGGGGATGGTCCCCAACATGGGCCATTTCCTGGGGTGAAATCGACAGAGCCTGGCAAACCCGGGCGTATACCTCCGGCGTCTTCTTGACTTCTCCGAAATCAGAAGTGCAGGAGAACAGGTTGGAGAAGTAGCCGTCAAGCCCAGCGGCGGCCAACTCGATGTCCATGAAGTCCCTGGAAGCATTTGAGGTGACTACGAGGCGATACTCCTTCCCCATTTCTTCCAGGACTTCGACTGCCTCGGGGAATGGTGCCACTTCATTTCGAAAGCCCATCAGCAGGCCGGTCCAGTCTTCCCCGAGACCGAACTGTCTGAACCAATATCGGATGTCGTACCAATCGGTTCGCTGCTCCCCCACTTTGGCGTATTCCCCGAACACGAATTCCTTTGCCTTCTCCAGAGGTATTCTTCTGCTCTGGGCGTAGAGAGTGGGTATACCCTCACCCCAGACAAGGTCAACGAATCTGCCCTGGGTGATAGTACCATTCATATCGAAGGAGATGGTGCTTATGGCCATGGTGCGGCCAGTCTCCTCGCGGTGGTTGGTGGGGGTGCCGAATATCGACGCCTGTCTCGGTCAGGCCGGGAACAATGAAGGTGGGGATCACTGAAGCGATGCATCGAGAAGAGGTGCCTTCTGACCCATTATACCGCGGCGGCAGCGACGGTGAAAAACTGAGTGCGTGCAGACGCCGCGAGTGGTATTGCAAAATGCGGAGGATGGTGTATACAATTTCTATTTGTGTTTTGATCGGGGTTCCATGTCGTCCACATGGGACAAAAGTAATCTGAACGAGGAGGGAAGGTGATTTGGATGCGCTAGGGAGACATCTGCTCTTGGAACTCAGGGAGTGCAACAAAGCGGTGCTGGATGACCTGAAGTATCTTGAGAATGCTCTCGTCTCTGCTGCAATAGAAGCCGGTGCTACCGTGATCGACAAGTCCTTTCATCAATTCGCACCACAGGGAGTCAGTGGGGTGGTACTCATTGCCGAGTCACATCTTTCATTGCATACCTGGCCGGAGCATGCCTACGCTGCGGTGGATATCTTCACGTGTGGAACCACGGTGAAGATCGAGGTGGCGGCGGATGCGATGATAAGACAGCTCGGTAGCAAGGACCCCTCTGTCCTGGAGGTAAAGAGGGGCATGTTTGTACAGGAGAGGAAACTGGTCGGGTAGATCATGGATGATGACCCTAGTGTATGGTTTTCTGACACCATAAACCCGAACTTCGTGCAGCGGTACCGCGTCCGGGGCACTCTGTACACGGGCCAGACCCGATATCAGTCGATGCAGATCATCGACAGCTGTGATTTTGGGCGATGCCTGGTGCTGGACGGAAAGCTGCAGTCGAGCCAGAGAGACGAGTTCATCTATCATGAGGCACTGGTTCATCCTGCTCTGATCACGCACTCTCAGCCATCCACCGTGTTCATTGCCGGTGGTGGCGAAGGAGCTACGCTTCGAGAGGTATTGGCCCACCGTTCGGTGAAGAAGGCGGTGATGGTCGACATCGATCAAGAAGCAGTGGATGTCTGTCGGCGCTTTCTGCCTTCTCTGCATCAAGGTTGTTTTGAAGACAGCCGGGTGGAGCTGCTTCACCTCGATGCCAGGAAGTACCTCAGTGAATCCAAACAGAAATTCGATGCCGTAGTGATGGACATCACTGATCCCGTGGAAGGCGGGCCCTCCTGGATGCTCTACACACGCGAATTCTACGGAATTGTCGCCGAGAGACTGGCACCCGGCGGTGTTCTCGCCGTGCAGTCCGGGCCGGCCAATCTGCACGACATGGCGGTGTTCACTGCCATCAACTGCACGCTTCGGGAAGTCTTCCCCAAGGTGTTTCCATACACAGCCGGCGTTCCCTCGTTCGGTGGAGCGTGGGGATTCATGCTGGCTGCCAAAGACCCGGATCCTCTGGCTCTGTCGGCCAGCGAGATAGACAATCGCCTCTCTGTCAGGGTGGGCAAGGAACTGCGGTTCTACGATGGGACGACCCACCAGGGCATGTTTCGTCTGCCGCGATACCTCCGCGACGCCATGTGTGAGCAGAAATCGGTCATCACAGATCAGTCCCCCGTATTCCTCTCCTAGTTCAGGCCTGCATCTGTTCTTTTCGGATCATTGATCAGCACGTCACTTGACAAGAGGCCGAGGTAATAGCATAATGTTGATTAACTTAGTATAGAAGATGAGGGAATGAGATTATCGACTAAGGGACGATACGGGGTTAGGGCACTGGTGGACATAGCCCTCAACAGCGACGGAGGGCCGGTGCTCCTAAAGGACATCGCCAGGAGGCAAGACATTTCTGCACAGTATCTGGAGCATCTGGTGGCGCCGCTGATAAGGGCCGGGATACTGAGAAGCATTCGCGGGGCGAAGGGTGGCATAGCCTTGGCCAAGCCGCCGGAGGAGATCAGGCTCAGCCGGGTTATCGAAGTCCTTGAAGGGTCAGTGGCTCCGGTGGAGTGCGTTGACAATGCTGCACTGTGTGCCCGTTCGGCTCAGTGCGTGACCCGAGATGTGTGGGGTGAGATCAAGGCGGCGATCATGGGAGTCCTGGAATCGCTTACTCTGAAGGACTTGATGGACCGACAGAGGGCCAAGGTGCCGTCCAAGTCCGAGACATACTCGATCTAAGTGAATCTGCGAGCTGGCTTCACATCACAAGTAGGGAGCGTCAAAGTGGCAGTGCGCGACAAGACTATCAAGACGGTTGAACGAGCCATGAGGCCCAAGATAGCCGATGATATCACCGAACTGGTGGGGAATACCCCGCTGGTCAGATTGAACAGGATCACCGAAGGGCTCAATGGCACTGTGGTAGCCAAGCTGGAGTCGTTCAACCCTTTGTCCAGCGTGAAGGATCGCATTGGCCTGGCCATGATTGATGCTGCTGAGAAAGCAGGACTGATCAGAAAGGGAACGGTCATTGTGGAGCCCACGAGTGGAAATACCGGCATCGGGCTGGCCTTCGTATGCGCTGCCAGGGGGTATCGCTTGATCATCACCATGCCGGAAACCATGACATTGGAGAGACGTCAGCTTTTGGAGGCCTTTGGTGCCGAGATTGTGTTGACGCCCGGCAGCGAGGGGATGACCGGAGCCGTCAGAAGGGCCGAGGCGCTGGCGGCGGAGACGCCGAACGCGTTCATGCCGCAGCAGTTCAAGAACCCAGCCAATCCGCGGGTGCATCGGGAGACCACGGCGGAGGAGATCTGGAGGGATACGAACGGCAAGGTGGATGTGGTCGTAGCTGGTGTGGGAACGGGCGGCACCATCACTGGCATAGCTGAGGCGATCAAAAGCAAGAAGCCGGGATTTCGGGCCATCGTGGTTGAGCCGGCGGCTTCGCCTGTTCTTTCCGGTGGCAAGCCGGGCCCGCACAAGATTCAGGGAATAGGAGCCGGATTTGTCCCCGATGTGCTTAGGGTCGACCTGATAGATGAGGTCGTACAGGTGAAGGACGAAGATGCGAAGGCGATGGCCAGGAGGCTGGCTAGGGAAGAGGGGATTCTCGCCGGTATATCGTCAGGAGCGGCCACTTGGGCGGCACTTCAGGTGGCTGGCAGGGATGAAAGCAAAGGGAAGCTGATTGTGGTCATATTGCCGGATACGGGCGAGCGATATCTGAGCGCCGGCCTGTTCTAGATAGAATAGAGGAGTAGAAGGAGAACTGTTGGATGGATGAAGTAACCATTTCGCGTGCCATCACCGAGAGCTTCATGAAGGACTTCATGGAGGCAATGGAAGTGGAAGCGGCCGTAGTGGGTGCTGGACCCTCGGGCCTGGTAGCCGCGCACTACCTGGCGAAGGCGGGAGTCAAGACGGCAGTATTCGAGAGGCAACTTCGGGTTGGTGGTGGCATGCCGGGTGGGGGAATGATGTTCAACCGCATCGTCCTTCAGAAGGAAGGTAAGGAGATACTGGCCGAGTTCGGCGTGCGCACCACAGTGTACAAGCGCGGGTACTACATCGCCGACGCTCTGGAGGCGATCTCCGCACTTTGCACAGCCGCCATACGCTCTGGCGCCAAGATCTTCAACCTGATGACTGTGGAGGATATCATGATCCGCGGTGACAGGAGAGTCAGCGGGTTGGTGCTCCAATGGAGCGCGGTGAACCTGGCCAAACTCCATGTCGATCCCTTGACAGTAAGGGCGAAAGTGGTCATCGACGCCACCGGCCACGACAGCGAGATATGCCACATCCTGGTCAGAAAGACGGGGCCGAAGCTGAAGACGGCGACCGGGGGTGTGGTGGGCGAGAAATCGATGTGGGCGGCGAAGGGTGAGGCCGATCTGGTGACGAACACTATAGAGGTATATCCTGGCCTGATCGTGGCGGGCATGGCCGCCAATGCCGTCCTTGGCTCTCCTCGAATGGGGGCCATATTCGGAGGAATGCTGATCTCAGGGAAGCGGGCGGCGGAGTTGGCTCAGACCATAGTGAAGAAAGGATAGAGAAGATCTTCAAGCTGCTGCGGGAAGATGTCAAGACGGTGTTCGCCCGGGACCCGGCGGCCAGGAGCCTGCTGGAAGTGGTCACCTGTTATCCAGGGCTGCATGCGCTGTGGTTCTACCGCTGTGCACACTGGTTCTGGCGTCACAGACTGCGGCTGTTGGGTCGCCTTTTGTCTCATTTTGGGCGGTTCGTGACCGGAGTGGAGATCCATCCGGGTGCCAAGATCGGTAGGAGGTTCTTTCTGGATCACGGTATGGGCGTGGTTATCGGAGAGACGGCTGAGATTGGGGATGATGTGCTCATGTATCAAGGGGTTGTCCTGGGCGGAACAAGCTTGGAGAAGAAGAAACGACATCCCACCATCGGGAACAACGTGGTCATCGGTGCCGCAGCGATCTTGCTCGGTCCGATCACGTTAGGAGACAGCGTCCGAGTGGGGGCCAATTCGGTGGTGGTGAAGTCCGTGCCGTCCGGTGCCACTGTGGTGGGAGTGCCGGGGCGGATAGTCGAAGAGAAAAGAGGGCCAGTCGCTGATCTGGAACACGGCAAGTTGCCTGATCCGGTCAGCGAGGCCATGCGTTCCATGGCCGAGCAGCAGGGCAGAATGGATGAGAGGATAAGGAGACTGGAGGCCATGTTGGAAACGAGAACGCCGGATGGCGAATCCGAAGAGAGGCAGAAATGACTAGGACGATAGCGGAAATAAACGAGAAGATACGCAAGGGCCAGGCGGTCGTAGCGACGGCCGAAGAAGTGATAGGAATTGTCGAGAAGAAGGGCATAGAGAAGGCAACACGTGAAGTGGATGTGGTGACCACGGCTACATTTGGACCGATGTGTTCGTCCGGTGCTTACTTCAATGTCGGCCACTCCAAGCCGAGAATAAAGCTGGGAGGCGGCAACACGTACCTCAACGATGTTCCGGTTTACACCGGCTTCGCGGCCGTGGACTTCTTCCTGGGTGCGACGGCCATGCCGGATAACGATCCCCGAAACCGGATTTATCCTGGTGAGTTCCTCTACGGTGGGGGCCATGTCATTGAGGAGCTTGTGGCTGGGAAGAACGTCAGGTTGGTGGCCACCGCCTACGGAACTGACTGCTATCCTCGGAAGAAGATCGAGACCACGATCAACTTGAAGAACATCAATGAGGCCGTGCTCTTCAACATGAGGAATGCCTACCAGAACTACAACGTCGCGGTGAATCTCTCCGACAAGACGATATACACGTACATGGGTGTGCTCAAACCGAACCTGGGCAATGCCAACTTCTGTTCGGCGGGGCAGCTGTCGCCACTGTTGAAGGACCCATACTACAAGACCATCGGCATCGGTACCAGGATATTTCTGGGTGGTGGCGTGGGCTACGTGGCCTGGCAAGGTACGCAGCACAGCCCCGGCGCGCTCAGAGGAGAGAATGGCGTGCCGAAGCGCGGCGCGGGTACTCTGGCCGTCATCGGAGACCTGAAGCAGATGAAACCGGAGTGGCTGCGCGGCGTGAGCTTCCTGGGCTATGGTTGCACTCTGACGGTAGGGATCGGTGTGCCCATTCCCATACTCTCTGAAGAGAACTTGCGCTACGCGGCGGTCAAGGACGAGGATATATTGGCTCCGGTTGTGGACTACTCGGATGCCTATCCGCAGCGGAAGCCCGATGTCCTGGCTGAGGTGAGCTATGCTCAGCTCAAGACTGGCAAGATAGAGTTGAAAGGCAAGGAAGTGCCCACGGCTTCCCTTTCCAGCTACCCCAAGGCCGTGGATATTGCGCAGACCTTGAAGGACTGGATACAGAAGGGGCAGTTCTTGCTGACCGAGCCCGTAGCACCGTTGCCCGGCGTGGAAGCCGGCATAACCTTCAAACCGTTGGACGAACGTTCGTAGCAAAGGGGACTTGAAATGGCTGTGGCAAAGAGAATAGTACTGCATTTTCCGCGATCCTGTGTTGATCAGCCGATAATCTATCGTTTGGTGAAAGATTACGGCTTGATGTTGAACATCCTGAAGGCTTCCATATCGCCCAACGAGGAAGGGCTTCTGGTCCTGGAGTTGAGTGGCGAGAGGGAGAACTATGAGAAGGGCGTCCGATACCTGGCAGACATCGGTGTCAGCATACAGCCACTCAGCCGGGACATCAATCGGAATGATGCGCGCTGTACTCACTGTGGAGCTTGCGTTACCGTCTGTCCTAGCGGCGCTTTTGTGGTGGAGTCTCCCAGCCGGAAGATCAAGTTCCTGGACAAGAAGTGCGTGGTTTGCGGGCTGTGCATCAGGGCCTGCCCGCCGCGGGCCATGGAGATGCGTGTCTAGCTTATGGCCGGTTATGAGCCCAGATTCTATCGTGACTGGAGCAAGGACAAAGATCTGATCTCCTTCACCGTCGTGGTGAAAGAGTCGGATCTCTATGTGCGCGCCACGCGCAACTTGAGCCGCAAGGCACTCAAGGTGCTGCTGAAGCATCGCGCGTCGCTGGAAGAATACATTCAGCGACAACCAGCGTTCCTGACTTCTTTGGAGCCTTTCGCTGTCGGACAGGATGCGCCGTTGATCGTCAAGACGATGGCCGAGGCGGCGGAGAAGGTGGGTGTGGGGCCGATGGCGGCGGTGGCCGGCGCCATCGCCGAGTATGTGGGGAAGGAATTGCTCCCCTTCAGTCGCGAGGTGATAGTGGAGAATGGCGGGGACATATTCCTGAAGACACAGAAGACGAGGTCGATAGGCATATACGCCGGCGAGTCCTCTCCTTTCACCGGCAAGCTGGCTCTGAAGATCGAGCCGAAAGAGACGCCGCTGGGGATCTGTACCTCGGCTGGAACAGTGGGTCATTCGCTCAGCTTTGGCAAGTGCGATGCGGCCATTCTTCTCTCGCCGTCGGCATCGCTGGCAGACGCAGCAGCCACGGCTGTAGGCAACCTCATCCAGTCAGCGGACGATATCCAGAAGGGCATTGATTTCGCTAAGGGCATTGAAGGCATCAAAGGAGTTGTGATCATCAAGGATGACCAGATCGGCGTCTGGGGCGACATCAGACTGGTCGATATCGGAGTTTGAATGAAGAAGATATACCTGGATCACGCGGCCACGACTCCCACGGATCCCCGGGTGGTGGAGGCCATGCTGCCGCATTTCACCGATGCCTTTGGGAATCCTTCGAGCATCCACTCTCTGGGAGTGGAGACCAGGGCAGCCGTAGCGGACGCTAGGGAGAGGGTAGCCAGTCTCATCGGCGCCGCCGGTGATGAGATCATCTTTACCAGCGGGGGGACTGAGGCAGACAACCTAGCCATAAAGGGAGTCGCTTTGGCCAACGCTCATAAGGGCAAGCACATTGTGACCACTCGAATAGAGCATCATGCGGTGGAGGAGTCCTGCCGGTATCTGGAGAGCCAGGGCTTCAAGGTGACCTACGTTGGTGTGGACAAGGATGGACTGGTTGATCCGAAGGATGTTGAGAAGGCGGTCACTCCGGAGACCATCCTCATTTCGGTGATGCATGCCAACAACGAGGTGGGCACCATCCAGCCGATCGCTGAGATCGGGAAGATGGCCAGAGCGCGAGGCATATACTTCCACACTGATGCTGTGCAGACAGTGGGGCACATTCCGGCGATTGTAGGTGAGCTTGGTGTCGACCTGCTGGCCATATCAGCCCACAAGCTCTACGGGCCGAAGGGCGTGGGAGTCCTGTATGTTCGGAAGGGCACCAGGATAGTCTCCTTCATGCACGGGGGTGGGCAGGAGCGCGGCCTGCGGGCCAGCACAGAGAACGTCCCGGGGATCGTCGGCTTAGGCAAGGCGGCCGAGATTGCCCAGACAGAAATGGATGCGGAATCGAAGCGTCTCATCCGCCTGCGGGACAAGCTTATCAAAGGCCTTCTCGAGCGGATTCCTCAGACCCGTCTCAATGGGCATCCGACGCAACGGCTGCCCAACAACGTCAACGTCAGCATAGCCTCTGTCGAAGGAGAGCCCCTGGCCGTCAGTCTGGACCTGGAGGGCATTGCCGTCTCCACCGGCTCGGCCTGCAGCTCGGAAGCCATGGAACCGTCGCACGTGTTGATGGCCATGGGGCTGCCGGCGGAACTGGCACGGGGCTCCGTGCGCTTCAGCCTGGGTCGAGATAATATGGATGCCGACATCGACCGCGTCTTGGAAGCGTTTCCTCGCATCGTGAGCAGACTACGGGCGGTTTCGCCGCTTTGGACTGGCAAAACGTAGTACTCCGCTCTGCCCCAGGGCCGGGGGGAGGAGGGGTGCAGCAGGATGCTGCCGGGGTTCGGGGTGTACCGAGATTCTTCGCGCGATCCTCCGACAACTGGATTCCGCGGCCACGACGAAGCGTGGCCCTCCGAGCATCGACACGGGCTGCGCAGGCATGACACGAGATGGTGCAGCGGAACGCTGCCGGGAGTTTGAGGGTGTCCCTCAATTCTTCCCTTCTTTTCATCCCCCAAGAATGGGGGCCAGGGGGTTGACTGGTCAATATGACCGAACACGTGCATAAGCACCATTTCTCGGCCAACGCCAATCAGCGGCGACTCTTGATTGCCCTGGCGATCACGGGTTTGATGACCGTGGTTGAGTTGGTCGGCGGACTCTTAAGCAACAGCTTGGCCTTGCAGGGAGACGCCGGTCACATGTTCACAGATACTCTGGCCTTGGGCTTGAGTGTCGTGGCCCTCAGGCTGGCCAGGAGACCAGCCAGCCAGACCAGAACCTACGGCTTTCATCGGGCAGAGGTTCTGGCGGCTTTGGCCAACGGCACAATATTGGTTCTGATATGCGGATACATATTCTACGAGGCATATCAACGCTTCGTGGAGCCGCCCGAAGTGCGAGGCGGTCTGATGTTGGGGGTAGCCGCCGTCGGATTAGTGGCCAACCTGTTTGGGATTCTGATGCTGCGCTCCGCCAGCCGTGACAACCTGAATGTTAAGGGCGCCTTCCTCCACATGTGGGGCGACACCATCTCCTCTGTGGGAGTGATTGCAGGTGGCGTGATCATCCTGGCCACGGGGTGGACTATGGTGGACCCCATCATCAGTATCTTCATAGGGCTACTGATTCTGAGAGGAGCCGTTGGGTTGGTCTTGGAATCGAGTGACATCCTTCTGGAGGCGGTTCCCAAGCACCTCGATGTGACGCAGATCAGCAATGCGCTTAAAGAGATCGAAGGCGTGAAGGACGTTCATGACGTGCATCTGTGGACCATAACCTCCGGCCTATACGCCCTGAGTTGCCACCTGTTGATTGAAGACCGAATGGTCAGTAGTAGCAGCCACATCGTCGAAGAAGTCAATCAAGCGCTCAGTCAGAAGTTCGGCATCGGGCATTCTACTCTGCAACTGGAGTGTGGGGAGTGTGAGGACAGCCCGGTCTGCCGCTTGTCAGATCCGCCATGAGATTGCTGATGGATTCCCTCCACCACGCAAGGGTGTGCAGAGGGGCGAAGCCCCTTTGCCGAGGGTTTGGGGGTGTCCCCCAACTCCCCTAATCATCACCCAAGAATGGGGTATACGGGGGGTTGAAGAGAGAGCATGGAGACGGCGCTGGTGTGTTACGCGGCCATGACGGAGCATGGCCCTCCGGGGTTTGCGCGTGCACGGGAGTGACATCATCGAACAGAACCTTGTGCAGGCTTTCTTGTATAATGGGATTGCCGTTCCTTAGCTGCCGCATCGCGTTACCCACTCACTAGGGAGGTTGAGATGGCCAAAGACCCCGTCTGCAATATGGATGTGGATGAGAAGAAAGCTGCTGTCACAGCTGACTACAAGGGGAAGACTTACTACTTCTGTGCTCCGGGCTGCAAGAAGGCCTTTCTGCAGAATCCGGAGAAGTACCTTAGACCTTCGAAATGATAGCGACGGTACTTGCGGTCTGCAAGAGTAAAGACAAGGGCACCAAGAAGAAGCCAGTCGAATCCGGCCTGATCAAGGAGGAGTTCGGACTGGTTGATGATGCGCATGCCGATTGCACCACGCATCGGCAGATCAGCCTCCTGGCTGAAGAGAGCATCGAGAAGATGAGGCAGATGGGCCTGAAGGTGGGCCCAGGTGATTTTGCTGAGAACCTGACCACGAAGGGCATAGACTTGCCGGCCCTGCCCATCGGCACACGACTTCTGGTGGGCAAGGAGGTTCTTCTGGAGGTTAGCCAGATCGGCAAGGAGTGCCACACCAGATGTGCCATTTTCCAGCAGGTGGGCACCTGCGTCATGCCCCTGGAAGGGGTGTTTGCCAGAGTGATTCGGGGTGGAGTGGTGAAGCCCGGGGACCCGATCGAGGTGAAGGCATAGCAGCCATGAATGTTCTGGAAACGGAGACTGGCGCGGAGAAGCTTCCCGTGGTGCGGATCACTGAGGGGGTCCGGAGTGACGTCGAAGACCTGGTGGTCAAAGAGGCTCCGCTGACGATTGTTCTGGACAACCAGGAACTGGTCACCATGATGTGCTCGCCCATCGATCTCAAGTATCTGGCGATCGGCTACCTCTTCTCCGAAGGGTTCTTGAAGAGCAAGGATGAGGTCAAGAAGGTGGTCGTTGATGACCGAAAAGGCATCGCGTGGGTGGAGACCAAGGAGGGCAAGGGAGTCGACGCTGGTGTTCTCAGCAAGCGCCTCATTACTTCTGGTTGTGGAAGGGGAGCCTCGTTCTACAGCCTAGCCGACGCGCAGGTGGGCATGAAGATAGAGTCCCGATTTGAGATGCTGGCCAAGGATGTCCTGGCTCTGGTCGGAGAGTTCCAGCACGGCTCGCAGTTACACAGAGTGACCCATGGCGTCCACAGCGCCGCTCTCTGCGACGCCCAGAAGATACTGATGTTCGCCGATGACATCGGGCGGCACAATGCCATAGACAAGGTCATCGGGCGATGCATACTCACGGATCTGCCGGCCGAGAACCATGGGCTGATATTCAGCGGCCGGATCTCGTCAGAGATGCTGCTCAAAGCAGCCAGGATAGGCATTCCCGTGGTTATATCTGTAGCGTCGCCGACTAACGTGGCGGTGCGGATGGCCACTGAGATAGGCATGACGGTGGTGGGGATGGTGAGGGGGAAAAGGATGAACATTTACTCGGGAGCCTGGAGGATAGTCAGCGATGAAGGATAGCCGCACGCAGTTGATAGACAAGATATTGAACCTCAAGAAGCAGAGGAACGCCATCATCCTGGCCCACAACTACCAGTTGGGGGAAGTCCAGGACATCGCGGACTTCGTGGGCGATTCGTTGGAACTGAGCCAGAACGCGGCCAAAACCACAGCCAGCGTAATAGTCTTCTGCGGGGTGCACTTCATGGCGGAGACAGCTTCCATCCTCTCGCCTGACAAGAAGGTTCTGCTGCCAGTGCTGGAGGCGGGTTGTCCGATGGCCAACATGATCACAGCGGACGGCCTGCGCGATCTCAAGAAGAAGCATCCCGGCGCGGTGGTCATGTGTTATGTCAATACGACGGCGGAGGTCAAAGCGGAATCGGATATCTGCTGCACATCGGCCAACGCGGTGCAGTTGGCCCAGAAGCTGGAGGCGAAGGAGATCATCTTCGTGCCTGACCAGTACCTGGGGCACTATGTGTCAACGAAAACGGGAAAGCCGATGATCCTCTGGCCGGGATACTGTCCCACTCATGCCCGCATCCAGGCGGCGGACGTTGAAAGAGCCAGAAGGGCCTACCCGCAGGCCGAGATCATGGTTCATCCGGAGTGTCGATCGGACGTAAGCACTTTGGCGGACTTTGTCCTAAGCACCGGCGGAATGATCCGGCACGCCCGGAGCACACAGGCTACCCAGATAGTGGTGGGCACGGAAATGGGCATCATCTATCGGCTGAGGAAAGAGAACCCGACCAAGATGTTTATCCCTATCTCCGAACAGGCAGTATGTCCGAACATGAAGCTGATCGGGCTGGAGAACATCCTCTGGTCGCTGGAGGACCTGTCGCCTGAGGTCAAGGTTCCCGAGGATATCCGGCTCCGGGCTAAGAAGGCCGTCGACAAGATGATTGAAGTGAGCTAGGCCAGGCTGCTTGTGTTTCGCCACCATCCGACCCTCATGAATTGCTTCTCCGTGGCTACAGATATTGCGTCGGAGCCTTTGAGGAACAGTACGGCCAGAGACCTGGATGAGCCTGCTTCAAAGTCACGGTGTCAACCCCCTTTGATCCCCCACTCTTGTGGGAGACATCAATTGGGGGGTACCCCCAAACCCCCAGATTGCCTCGTCTCTTCGTTCCTCGCAATCATGGCAAAGCGGGAATCTAAGCTGCTGAGGGGGTATGCAGAGGGGTGGAGCTCCTTGAGGGTGTCCCCAGAGTCCAAATGCCAAGTCCCAAGAGGGTGCAGGGACTCGTCCCTGCCGAGGGTCTGGGGGTGTCCCCCAGTCTCTTTTCTCTCTCCCCCAAGAGTGGGGGCCAGGGGGTTGAAGAGATCCACAGTGTCCAATCCCTGCATGAACCGATAGGCATCTGATTATGGATATCCTGGAAGGTCTGAACCCCGCGCAGCGCGAAGCTGCCGAGACCATTGAAGGTCCATTGCTCATCCTGGCCGGTCCCGGCAGCGGCAAGACCCGGGTCATCACTCATCGCATCGCCTATCTGGTCAAGGTGGTTGGGGTCAATCCGCGCCGCATCATGGCCGTGACGTTCACCAACAAGGCGGCCAGAGAGATGAGAGACCGACTGCAGGTCTTGCTGGCCGGCTCAGTCGAACACCTGTCTCTAGGCACATTCCACGCCATATGTGCCGGCATCCTGCGTCGCGACGGCCAGGCGATGGGCCTGAACCCGAAGTACGCCATCTACGACGACGAAGATCAACTCAATCTCATCAAGCGCAGCCTTCAGGACCTGGGCATAGACCCCAAGCGGTACCCACCCAAGACCTTTCAGAACGCCATCAGTAGCGCCAAGAGCCAGCTCATCACGCCGGAGGAGTACGCTCAGCGCTCCCGCAGCTACTTCGACGAAGTGGTGCGGCGGACATACGAGCAATACCAGGTGCTTCTAGCCCAAAGCCAGGCGCTGGACTTCGATGACCTCTTGATGAAGGCCTATCAGCTATTTGCCAATCATCCCGACGTTCTGTCGAAATATCAGTCGCGGTACCTTCATCTGCTTATCGACGAGTTTCAGGACACCAACATTACCCAGTACGCGCTGGCTAGGCAGATCGCCGAGAAGAACCGCAACATATGCGTCGTGGGTGACCCTGACCAGTCCATATACTCGTGGCGCAACGCCGACCTGCGCAACATCCTCAACTTCGAGCATGACTATCCGGAAGCCAAGGTCGTTTATCTGGAACAGAATTACCGCTCTACCAAGACCATCCTGGAAGCGGCCCACGAAGTGGTCTCGGTGAACAAGGACCGCAAGGAGAACGCCCTGTGGACTGACAACGAGGAAGGCACGCCACTGAGAGTAGTCGAGACGTTCAGCGAGTCTGAGGAGGCGCAGTTCGTGGTGAGCGAGGTGGCCAGCCTGCTGGATCAAGGAGAGGCCAAGCCCATCGATTGCGCCGTCATGTATCGGACGAATGCCCAGTCGCGGGCCCTGGAAGAAGCCTTCGTCCGCTATGGCATGCCCTATCAGGTGATCGGCTCCGTCCGCTTCTACTCGCGACGCGAGATCAAAGACGTCATTGCCTATCTCAAGCTCATCTATAACCCCTGGGACTCTGTCAGCCTGGCCCGGATCATCAACGTGCCGCCTCGGGGCATCGGGCAGAAGACCATCGACGAACTGCAGCAGTGGACGAAGGGTCTCGGACTCCCGCTGTACACGGGGTTGCAGAGGCTGGCCGAGGACAAGTCCTGCTCTCCGCTGAGCGCGCGATCAACCCAGGCGTTGATTGGTTTCTTCACCATGATTGAAGAGCTGACCCGGAAGAGCCAGGAGGTGAACGTGGTCGAGCTCCTGGATGCGGTTCTTCAGTCTTCGGACTACAAGGAATACACGCTGGAACTGCCGGATGGTGATGATCGCTGGGAAAACATCCTGGAGCTTCGCGGCATAGCCAGCGAGTACAAAGACCTGAAGCTGCCGGAGGGCCTGACGCTCTTCCTGGAAGGAGTCAGCCTCTTCTCGGACACCGACGAGCTAGATGAGAAGAAGGATGTGGCCACTCTCATTACGCTGCACCAGGCCAAGGGTCTGGAGTATCCGGTGGTATTCATCGTGGGTATGGAGGAGGGCGTGTTGCCGCATATCAGATCCTTCGACGATCCGGCCCAGATGGAAGAGGAACGCCGCCTGTGTTACGTCGGCATGACCCGCGCCAAGAAGCGGCTCTACCTGGTGCGGGCGTTGCGCCGCAGCCTCATGGGCGGCACCAATGCCAACCCGGCCTCTCGTTTCCTGAAGAACATCCCGTCGCATCTGGTACAGTCCACCGGCCTGTTTGGGGAGGAGCCGAAGGCGGCACCTGCGCCCAAACCGGATGGCCCGGACCTGTCAGCCGGCGATCATGTGGAACACCCAAAGTTCGGCAAAGGCGTGGTGGTCAGTTGCACGCCCACGCGGGACGATCAGGAAGTGGTGGTGGTGTTTGACGGGGTTGGCATCAAGAAGTTGCTGCTGAGCCTGGCCCAACTGAAGCGCGTTGAATAGTCGCTACGCGGTGCGGCCAAGCAGGAGTTGTATCCCCGTTGTCTGCACCGGTCTCTTCTTAGTGCTGGAGTTCCACTGGTGCTGCAGCCAAGCCAGGGCTTTCCGGGTGTCGCTGGCGACTTTGGCCTTCTCAGAGTGCTCCACCCGGTACTTGAAAAGCCAGTAGGTGAACTCCTTCTTCTCCGTGAGCGTCATGGAGTCGCCGTTGGCATAGCCCCTCTGGCCTCTGAACAGCGTCAGCAGGTCGGTCATCTCGGCCGCGTAGATGCGGCGGTAGGCCTCCTGCTCGATGCGCTGGCCGAGGACCAAGGTGAGGTGCCCGTTTTCCTTCAGCACCTCTTCCTCGACCACAGACAGTAGGGCTTCCTCCACCACCACTCCGTAGAGGTAGTTGAGGTAGGCGCGATACTTGACGTCGCCGATGAGCTGGCGGAACTCGCCTGGGGGGAGCTCGATGGGTGGGGTGGCAGCAAAGAGCAGATCAAGCTTCTCTCCCTCCGGCACCAAGCCATCGATTTCCTGGCAAAGCCTGTCCGCCAACGTGAGCCAGTCGAAGGCCTCGCCGCCAATGAGGTAGCGATAGTATCTACCCTCGTGTGGTTCCTCAGCGCTGCCCCATAGGCCGATGGCTTCCAGCAGGGCCACATACCAGTTCTTGCCGGTGGAGATGGCCTCTCTCAAGTGAAGGATGGCCTCCCTGTCGGCCCCTGTCTGAGTCAGTGGGCTGTCTGCTGTCTGGGTCATGGCCTCATTCTAGCACAGGGGGAGCGCATGGGGAAGCGCGGCGGGTGATCAAAAGTCACACCGCTCGGCCCGCGACGCGCGATGAGGCAATTCTGAGATTACATGTGGTAGTTTTCATCAGTTGCCCAATTTGCATGGTTGTTGAGGATGTATTGGCGGATCGCCTTCAGTTCCTCGTCGTTTCGGATGACGTGTTCGTAGTAATTGCGTTGCCAGACAGGTGCGCCTGGGGTGCGCCGTATCTCGTTAATGTATTTGGTGGAGGCGGATTTGAAGGCGCGCATGATCGTTGGGATGGAATCGGCAACCGGTTTGCCGAATCGTTCCGTAGGGGCACGGCGCGCCGTGCCCCTACCATCGGTGATGACGACGATACCGTGGAGATGGTTCGGCATGATCATGGACGCGTCCAATTCAACATCCTCCCGCAGTTGTGCCGTTCTCAACCATTCTTCATGGACAGCGGAGCCATATTCACTCAAGCGTACTTCTCCATCAACGATCTCGCCGAGAAGGCATTCCCGATCCCGGGTGCATACCGTCACGAAATACACACCGGGCTGGGCGTAATCGTGCCCCTTCAGCCGTGTCGATCGCCGATGATGTCGGTCTGGGTCGTGTTCCCGCATGAGATCTCAATGATGGTGATCTTTTCCGGCTTGAGACCGCTTGCTTCCAGGCAGTGTCTATCCGCCAGCGAGAGCCGATCGAAGGCCTAGCCGCCGATCAGATAGCGATGTATCGGCGTGGAGTTCCTCGGCGCTGCCCTAAAGACCGATGGCCTCTTATCCATGCATTGCTTGCTATGTCAGTCAGCCTGTTCAAGTGGAGCCGTCGATGGGCTGGGCATCACATACTGGTCGATTGAGACAGGGAGCAATCGAGCTGCTAGCCCCTTGGAGGCTCATATTCTATAGAGCCTCATCCATAACATCGGTCCATACCTCATGATAATCAGGAGTCTTATGGAACCAATTAGGAACACTATGCTTCCTCAGGAAGTACTTCACCTTTGGGTGAGTTTTGAATTTCCATAGACAGTAGAGAAGTTGATTTGCACATTTCCTTGATCGCTCTTTTTCTAAAGCGTCACACAGATCCGGAACCAGCCCATCGAGGTTGAGTCTCACTATGGCATAGGCAGCTTCAGACCTCACCTCTCGGCGCTTGTCATTGAGCGCCTGAGCAAGCACCTTTGAAGTCTCATTTCGTACTCTCCAGTGTCCGATGTTATTGAGTGCTGCCCTTCGAAGTTGCCATTGCCGTTCCTTTGATGCAATGGCATAACTCTCATCTAGCCCTCTCTTGCTTCGACACTTCCACAGTCTTTCAAACGCTTCTGTCCTTATTTCGATATTCTCGTTCTGATCTCTGTATATACTCCACAGATATGACTCGGCTTGCTTCGAATCTGCAAAGACGGCATACCTTATCCCACGCCACCTCGTAGGAAGGGTTTCTTTTCCGTTAAGCATCCTTGTCGAGGCATTGAAAAGAAGCTGCCTATCAAGGGTACCCAATTTCTCCCTTAGATCCTGATGATATCCCGTTAGACTACGAAGCAAGAACTCGCAGGTACTGACGTCAACTGAAAGGCTTCCAAAGTTGTCAAGCAAATACCTTACTTTTGTCTCTCCAGGCAGGAACCCTGTCATTTTCCATTCTTGGTAGGCTTCTCTAAAGACCTCTTCTGGGTTCTTTCCGGACGTTGTTTTTCTCACTTTCTCAACGAGACAATCAGCTATTCCGGCTATCCCATAATCGCCAAAGTCCAAGTAAGCCTTGTCAGGAGGAAGTCCAACCATCTGTGTCTTGTCCAGCCGCACTGGCAGAATAAACTCCCTCTTTCTTTTGCTTTCCTCGGCCTTTGCCGTCAAGAACTCGAAATTGGCCCAGTCTTTCACGGGGTAGTGGCGTGAAATGAGAACGAGGACAAAAAGGCTTGATCTTCCGTATTTGTTTCTGAACCACGTACTAAGTCGCTTGCCCCAAAGATCACTCTTATAAAACTGGTCGTAGAATACCGATAGACCTTTTTGTCTGAGAGCCTCTGCTATTTCTCCGGCGGTCTGTCGATCTTCTCCCGCATAAGAGATAGCAACCTGATGCTCGAACTTGGTGGTTCTGCCTTTCTTGTTTCGCACTATCTTCGCTTGATTCAAATCACTCATGCTCTGAACGGCTCCAGTTGGTGTATTTGCTACCCTTTGCAGCATGCACGGGACTGTCTAAGAGGGAACTGCTATAGCGCTATATTGCCGCAGTGGCTGCATGAATCGTACAGTGGAGTATGCGGGTATGTCAAGAACGGAACGACGATGTGCCCGCTTCGGGACCGGTGGCCAGCAATCGCACTCTCTCTCCATATTTCTTCTGCCCAGAATGACCGTCTGTCTCGCCGCATACCGCCAGTAGAAGCCTCGTTCCTACATCTCTCTACGCCAGCAAGTCCATCAGCTTCCTGGCATTCCTGATGGCGAAGGCGTGCGAGTCGTTGTTGAAGTAGACATACACCGCGGACAAGCCCTTGCCCAGCTTGGCGATCCTTCTCGCCCATGACTCCAGCTCCGAATCCGTGTAGCAACTGTCGTAAAGGCCAACGCTGCCGTGGAAGCGGACGTAGGCGAAGTCGGCGGTGGCCACTAGTGGCGTCGTGGTGCCAGGCAGGTCGTAGATGCAGAAGCCGGCGTTGTAGTGTCTGAGCAAAGCGTAGACCTCGTCGTCGAACCAGGACTCGTTGCGGAACTCGAAGACGTGGCGCAGATCGCCAGGCAGCAGCTTCAAGAAAGCGCCCAGCACAGTGTCGTTGCGCTTCAGGCTCGGCGGCAACTGGTAGAGCAGCGGGCCGAGCTTGTCTCCCAGGATGCGCGCTCTAGAAATGAACGTTTCCAGCGGCTCATCGACGTCTCGCAGCTTCTTCAGGTGCGTGATGTAGCGGCTGACCTTGACGGCGTAGACGAAGCCTTCTGGAGACTTGTCCCGCCAGGTGCCGAATGCCTTCTCGCTGGGCAGGTGATAAAAGCTGCTGTTCAACTCCACGGTGGGAAAGTGCTGGCAATAGTACGAAAACCACCTGGTCTTCGGGATTTCCAGCGGATAGAACTCGCCGCGCCAGTGATCGTACATCCAGCCTGATGTTCCAATGAAGAGCTTCATTCAACCCCCTGGCCCCGTCCTCTGTGAGGGCGCATTGCTATGCGCCCCTACCCCCACCCTCCGGGGGAAGGGAACTGGGGGTCACCCCCAGACCCTCGGCAGGAGGAATCCTGCACTTCTTTTGACAGAGCCACCCGTGTCATTCCCGCGGAAGCGGGAGTCCAGTCGTAGAGCCGGTAGAGAATCGAAGCCCATCTGCATCATCTCTAGTCTAGCTTTCAACACCTTGGCCCCCAGTCTTTGGGGCGATTCTCAAGTGAGTGTCAGGTCACCGACCTGACCTGCTGGTTGGGCAGATCGCCACGTGTCGGGTCAGAGGCCCGACAGCCACGGGTGGGACCCCGGCAGGAAGAATCCTGCACCTCTTTTGCATTTTGACGCATGCGATCGGTAGAGGTTATACTACCACAACGAGAACGGTTCAGATGCAGCAGTTGAGTTCCAGGCTTGTTGAATGGCTGAGGGCCAAGGCCACGGAAGCGGGCGCCAAAGGGGTGGTGGTGGGCATGAGCGGCGGCATAGATTCCTCGGTAGTGGCCGTACTCTGCAAACGGGCTTTCCCCGACAACACACTGGCACTAATTCTACCTTGCCACAGCATCGCGGAAGACATGGAGCATGCTCGCTTGGTGGCCAGCAAGTTCGGCATCCCCACCGAAACGGCAAGCATTGATGCGGTGTACGATGCCCTTGTCTCCGTCTTGCCCACCGATGGGAATCCAGGGAGGAAGCTGGCCGAGGCCAACCTGAAGCCGAGGTTGAGAATGGCCACCATATATTTCTATGCCAACCGACTGAACTATCTGGTGGTGGGCTCCAGCAATCGCTGCGAGCTGAGTATCGGCTACTTCACCAAATACGGCGATGGCGGCGTGGACATTATGCCCTTGGGCAGTCTGGTGAAGTCGCAGGTGCGGGATCTGGCACGGCATCTACGCATTCCCCAAGTGATCATCGACAAGCCGCCCTCTGCCGGACTCTGGGCAGGGCAGACGGATGAGCAGGAAATGGGGCTGACCTATGAGCAGCTCGATGCCTACTTCACCACCGGTAAGGCTCCTGACGCTGTGAGGCGGAGAATCGAAGAACGGGTAGCCCGGAATGCTCACAAGCGTGCTACCCCATCCATACCGCCGTTCTAGGTTGTTCTACCATATGTCCTGTGCTATCATGCCGATGAAGAAAGAAGGAAGGAATCACGATGATTGAAAAAGAAAAGGCCTTGGAAATGGCCATCGATCAGATCGAGAAGCAGTTCGGCAAGGGCGCCGTCATGAGGCTGGGCGAATCCACGACCATGCTGGCTGTGGACGTTATCCCGACGGGCTCCCTCTCTCTTGACCTCGCCCTAGGCATAGGCGGTATTCCCCGAGGCAGGATCACGGAGATCTTTGGCCCGGAGTCTTCAGGAAAATCGACTCTGGCCTACCACATCGTGGCCCAGGCTCAAGCTGCGGGAGGGACAGCCGCTTACATTGACGTGGAGCATACCTTTGATCCTCTGTATGCCGGTCACTGTGGGGTCAAGATCGCTGACATTCTGGTATCGCAGCCCGATGCGGCGGAGCAGGCGCTGGAGATAACCGAGGCGCTGGTCAGAAGTGGTGCCGTTGACGTCATCGTGCTCGACACCGTGGCGGCCCTGGTACCGAGAGCCGAGATCGAGGGTGACATGGGTGACGCCCAGGTGGGCCTCCAGGCGCGACTGATGTCGCAGGCGCTACGAAAGCTGACGGCTGCCATAAGCAAGTCAAACACGGCAGCCATATTCATCAACCAACTGCGGGAGAAAGTGGGTGTCTTCTTTGGGAACCCTGAAGTCACCCCAGGCGGACGGGCCCTCAAGTTCTACAGCTCGGTAAGGATTGAACTGAGGCGGAAGGATTCCATCAAAATCGGAACCGAAGTGGTCGGCAATCGAGTAAAGGCCAAGGTGGTGAAAAACAAGGTGGCCCCTCCATTCCGGACGGCAGAGTTCGATATCATGTTCACCCATGGGATAAGCCGGGAAGGCGACATCGTCGATCTTGGAGTAGGCATGGGAATCATCAAGAAGACCGGCGCCTTCTTCTCGTTCAGCGACACGCGTTTGGGCCAGGGGCGAGAGAACACCAAGGCTTTTCTCAAGGAACATGGGGATATCGCCGAGCAGATAGAGACCCAGATCAGGGCCAAGGGCGTGTCTGTGGGGGGCCTGCCGTCTGCGGGAGATGACGAGGGTAGCGAAGCGTAATGACTCCGAAGTCGGCTTCCCAGCAGCAGTCGCCTCTGGATGCGGCTTACCGCTACTTGAGCTATCGGCCGCGCAGTGAGTTCGAAATGAGAGTCTGGTTAGGCAGGAAGGGTTTCGGCCGCCCGATGATAGAGAGTACGCTGTTGACATTGAAGGGGAAGGGGTTGCTGGATGACGCTGCTTTTGCCCGTTTCTGGAGGGAGAGCCGAGAATCTTCCAGCCCACGCAGTCGTGCTGCGCTGCGGAGTGAACTGAGACGGAAGGGGATCGACCCGGATGTGGTGGCCGAGGCGCTGGATGGAGTGGACGAAGAAGCCGCTGCGTATCGGGCAGCGCAGAAGAAGGCAGCCAGATTGGCAACAGATGATCATGATGACTTTCGAACCAGGCTGAGCGCCGTTTTGAGACGACGCGGTTTCAGCTATGAAGTGACCGAACACACAGTGAATCGGCTGTGGCAGGAGAGTGTCAAGAATGCCTAAAGACCGTCGCCGGGGAAGAAGATCACGTTCTCGCGGTGCTCCGAGGAGTACCCCGCAGGGTCAGCAGCCCCGCCAACCTGTCCCTTCTGGACAGGCATCTCCTCAGAAGGCTTCACCAGCAGTTCCCGCGGCCCGGACTTCAGGGCCAGCTCGGCAGCCGATACCGCAGAATCCGCACCTAGGCAAGGACCTGCGCAACATTGCCATAGTGACCGCGTTGATGGTTCTTCTCCTGGTTATCCTTCACTTTGTGCTTTGACGGGTCTGGCAGTAGTGGTCTTGGACCTTGCTTAGTGGGGCCGGGGATAGGCTGCGACTCTTGAGATCTCGGCCAAAGTGATTTTCCCTGGGGCAACGTTTCCCGAAGAAGGATCCCGCGTGAACGTAGAGGTCACTCTTAATGGCAACAAGGTCGTTGGTCGTACTGGCATGACCATCCTGGAACTGGCGCGGGATAATCATGTAGACATCCCCACCCTCTGCTATCATCCCGACTTGACTCCCATCGGCGTTTGCCGAATTTGCGTGGTTGAGGTGGAAGGATCAAGAATGTTGCTCCCAGCGTGTCAGACGCAGATTGCGCCGGGCATGGTTGTCCAAACGCATTCGCCTAAGGTGGTCGAAACCCGGAAAACACTGGTAGAACTCATGTTGTCCAGCCATCCCGATGTCTGCCTGGTCTGTGACAAAGGCAACCACTGCGAACTCCGCCAGGTAGCCGGTGACCTGGGGATCAGTATGCCCCGGTTCAGGATAAAGCGACATTACTACCCGTCAGAGGATGCCGGCCCATACGTTGTTCGCGATCTCACCAAGTGCATCCTGTGTCGAAGATGCGTCCGGGCTTGTCACGAGATCAAGAAAGCGGATATTCTGGCCATGGGCTATCAGGGCTTCAGTTCCAAGGTCGTAGCTGGTCGCGACGAACCGCTCAACGGCCCAGTCTGTCAGTCTTGTGACGTGTGCATATCGGTGTGCCCGGTGGGGGCGCTGGCCAAACGGGGGAGGGACGCTCACCGTGGGCAGGGCCGCACTACTCATGATGGTTGTCGAGCCCCTGCTGGGGATTTTGAGATGTCCCTTTAGGGGGCGAGTCCCCCGCGGATGTGCAGAGGGGTAAAGCCCCTTTGTCAGGAGTCTGAGGGTGTCCCTCAGTTCTTCCCGTCCCCCAAGAGTGGGGGATCAAGGGGGTTGAAAGCGATCTATGAGATCAAGTAGCAACGACGCTCGACTGGAGAAGAACTTGCTGGTTCTGCTGGAGCGCGCCCGTGATGTATATGGCTATCTTCCGGACCACGCTCTAACAGGTCTGGCAGACCGGCTTGGCCTTCCGGTAGTCGATGTCTATGCTGTGGCGACCTTCTACCGGTCTCTCCCGAAGAGGCCTTCGGGGAAACACATCATCAAGGTGTGCAAGAGCGTGCCGTGCTATCTCAAATACAACGGACCTGTCATCGACGCAATAGAGAAGGAATTGGGCATCGGACCTGGCCAGACAAGCCGTGATGGCTTGTTTTCACTGCAGATGGTCAACTGCATTGGCGCTTGTGACAAGGCCCCGGCTATGATGATAGATGACATGGTCTTTGGTGATCTCACGCCTGATGGAGTGTCGGCGATTCTGGCGGGGTACCGATAGATCTGGAGTTGAGGGAAGTCTGTTGCCACAGAAGTTGCTGGTGCTGAGAGACTGCGGGGTGATCGACCCGCAGGATGTCGACTCGTACCTGGCGAGGGGTGGATTCGAGGCACTGCGCAGGGTGCAGTCTGGCATGACACAGACACAGATCATCGACGAGGTCAAGAGGTCGGGGCTGCGAGGGAGGGGGGGCGGTGGTTTCCCGACGGGCCTTAAATGGGAGCAGACGGCGCGGTCGCCCGGCGAGAAGAAGTACATCATCTGCAATGCCTCGGAAGGTGAGGTGGGCGCTTTCAAGGACAGGTATATTCTGGAGGGAGACCCGTTTACCCTGATTGAGGGTATGGCGATTGCGGGCTACGCTGTGGGGGCTAGCGGAGGATTCATCTACCTCCGCTCAGAGTATGCCTACCTGCTGGGCTTGCTGGTGAGTGCCATCAATCAGGTCACGCAGAAGGGGTTGCTTGGCATCGGCGGACATTCTTTCGGAATCGAATTGCGGCTCGGCACTGGTGGTTATGTCTGCGGCGAAGAAACGGCAATGATGGAATCTCTGGAGGGCCGAAGGGGCGAGCCGCGAGTCAGGCCGCCGTTTCCTCCGGGGCAGGGGCTGCTGGGTTTCCCGACGCTGATCAACAACGTTGAGACCCTGATGAACATACCGTGGATTGTGGCAAACGGGGGAGATCGGTTCAGCGAGATGGGGACTCCAGAAAGCAAAGGGACAAAGGTGTTCTCCCTGAGCGGCGACGTTGAGCGCCCGGGGGTGTACGAGTTGGAGATGGGCAGCTCACTGAGAGAGGTCGTCGAAGAGCTTGCCCTTGCCAGAAACGTTAAGATGGTCCAGGTTGGAGGCGCCTCGGGAAGAATCGTGCCCCCTGGCAAGATGGATGTGTTGCTCTCCTACGAAACTGTGCTGGGACCGGGGCCCATCATTGTCTTCAACAGAAGCAGGGACGTGGTAGATATCATGTGCCGGACGATGGAGTTCTTTGCCGAGGAATGCTGCGGCAAGTGCGCTCCGTGCCGCGAGGGAACGCAGGCGATGGTGGAAACGCTGGCCAGGATTGCTGATGGAAAGGGAGTCCGGAAGGACCTGAAGGCTCTGGAGAAGCTGTCTAGCGCCATGATGCTAACCTCATCGTGTGGGCTGGGACAGGCCGCTCCTTTTCCGATAGTAGACAGTCTTCGATATTTCGGTCACGAATACGAGGCCCACATTTCTGCCTAGAATGCGGAGCGAGGTGGTACTGGATTGAAAGCGATCACTAAGCAGAAGACGCTGGCCGAGATCGAGAGGCTGCTGGAGAAGGATTTGAAGGTCTTTCTGGTTGGGTGCGGCACCTGCGCCACGATGTGCCGCACAGGGGGCAAGGCCGAAGTGCTGGACATGGCAAGGAAGCTGGCTGACCTCGGAAAAACAGTCACCGGGTCGGTGGTGATTCCAACCGTCTGCGATACTCTGGACCGGCAAGCGCTGGCAGAAAACGCCAAGGCGATTGAAGAGGCGGATGGCATCCTCGTGATGGCCTGCGCCTATGGCGTCCAGGCTTTGGCTCTTTGCACCGACAAGGCCGTCTATCCGGCTCTGGACACGCTGTTCATGGGGCAGGAGATGTCGCCCGGTGTGTTCTCTGAGGTCTGTGTGCAGTGTGGAGAATGCGTTCTGGCGTGGACGGGTGGAATCTGCCCGCTGACCACTTGCCCCAAGGGTCTGCTCAATGGGGCGTGTGGAGGGGCGAAAGGTGGCAAGTGTGAAGTCTCGGCTGCCAAGGACTGTGCCTGGGAAGTCATCTACGAGCGACTGCGCAAACAAGGGAAACTGGAGAACTTGAAAAAACGTCGTTCTCCGAGAAACTTTGCGGCTGGTCTGAAACCCGGCACCTATCTGGTGGAGTGATGCCATCTGCTAATTGATCCAAGAAGCTCTTGGGAAGAGGTCCAGGAGACTTCCCTGATGGGAGTGTAGGGGAGGGTATGCCAATAGAGGTGCGGGATGCTTCCCGCCGTGAGTCGGGGGGTGTCCCCCAGACTTAACCTATTCCCCCCAAGATTGGGGGCAGGGGGTTGAGTAGGATTCTTCAGCCATCTCTGCAGTTCAAGAAGAGATCATAGATCCACAAGGATAGTCAACTGAAGTGAACCTTAGAGAGAAGCTGGCCAGCGGCAGATTCGTGGTGACCTGCGAGGTGGGTCCCCCAAAGGGAGTCAACGTCAGCGATATGCAGCGCAGTGCCGAAGGCGTGCGCGGGAAGGTCGACGCGGTGAACGTGACTGACCAGCAGAGCTCGGTGATGCGACTGGGTTCGTTGGCCGGGTGTTGTCTTCTAAGGCAATGGGGGATAGAGCCTGTCTTGCAGATGACCTGCCGTGACCGGAATCGCATCGCCTTGCAGTCCGATCTTCTCAGTGCGTATGTTTTGGGCATCGAGAATGTTCTTTGCCTTACCGGTGATTATGTCACCTTGGGCGATCATCCGGAGGCGAAGCCAGTGTTTGACCTGGATTCCGTTTCGTTGATCGAGGCCGCTCGCGGACTGGAGAAGGGGCATGACCTGGCTGGAAAGGAACTGAAGGGATCACCCCGATTCTTCATCGGAGCTTGTGTTACTCCCGAAGCGGATCTCCTGGAGCCGCAGATCATGAAGATGGAGAAGAAGGTAGAGGCAGGGGCGCAGTTCTTCCAGACTCAGGCGGTCTACGATGCCAAGAAGTTCGCGGACTTCATGTCGATGGTGCAGCACCTTAGGGTGCCGATCTTGGGAGGAATAGTCGTGCTGCGCTCGGCGGCTATGGCTCGCTACATGAATGAGAAAGCGGCCGGAATACGTGTTCCCGAGAAGCTCATCGATGAGATGGACAAGGCGGATGACAAGGTCGCAAAGGGCGTCGAGATAGCCGCCAGGACTATTAGGGAGATAAAGGACCTTTGCCAGGGTGTCCACATCATGACGATTGGCATGGAGAAGAGGATATCGGATATAATTGATGCTGCTGGGTTGTGATGCGACTCACGCGATTCTCTTATGCATGACGGAGGTACATAGTGGCAACTACTTCTGCAGGAAGTTTGAAGACCTGGTTTCTGGAGACCCGACCCCAGTTCTTGATTCTTACGCCGATGTGTGTACTGGTGGGTGTGGCTGCGGCCGCGTACGACGGTTTTGAGCTTCAACCGCTTCATGTGATTCTCACCCTGGTGGGGGCACTCCTGGCCCATATCAGCGTAAATGTACTGAACGACTACTTTGACTACCGGAGCGGAATCGACTTGGCGACGAAGAGGACGCCTTTTAGCGGCGGCAGCGGTGTGCTGCCGGCAGGGCTTCTCAAGCCTCAGCAAGTCTACCTGCTTGGGCTGGCCAGTCTCATAGGGGTGGGTGCCATTGGTATCTACTTCACTATTGAGTACGGCTGGGAGATACTCCCCTTGGGCATGCTGGGCATGCTGGTCGTCTATCTCTATACCACGCACATCACCAAGAATCCGCTGCTTTGTGCCATTGCTCCCGGCCTGGGCTTTGGCCCACTGATGGTGGTCGGTACGTACTTCACCCAGACTGGGGAGTACTCGCTGACAGCAGGTCTGGCATCTCTGGTGCCAGGCTTCCTCGTGTCCAACCTGCTGCTGTTGAACCAGTTCCCCGATATAGAGGCGGATAAGGTCGCTTCACGCCGCCACCTTCCGATTGCCTTTGGCCGGCAGTTCAGCGCCAGAGTATACACTGTTCTTATGATAGCCACCTATGTCAGCCTGGCTGTGGCAGTTGGCCTAAGCGTCGTGCCGCTCACCGCCTTGATTGGACTGGCCACTCTGCCGCTGGCCGCGAAGACGGTGATGGGTGTTCTGAAGAACTACGACGACGTGGAGAAGCTGCTGCCGTTCCTGGGCCTGAACATACAGGTGATACTCTTGACTACCCTGCTGACAGGCGTGGGCATTCTATTGGGGTTGCTCCTGAAGTAGGTTCCTGCTAGCGGGTTATGGTGAAGTCGGGAAAACGTCCGGTGTAGATTCCCCACCGCACGTCCACTCTGTCTACCTTAGCGGCTCGTGGGCCTTGGTGCAGGTGTTCAAGGAGTCGCTCAAGTCCGGCCTTCTCGCCTTCCGCTTCCACCTCCACGGCCCCTGAACAGGTTACGTTGCGCACGTAACCCGTTAGTCCCAGAGCTTGAGCGTGGTGCTCCACAAAAGCACGGAAGTACACGCCTTGCACTATGCCGGTAATCATGGCATGGAAAGAGGCTAAGTTGGGGTCTTCTTTGACCATCTCAGAACGACACTCTCGCAGTTCGCGGGCAGTGAAGTTGGTCGAGCCGTCTCAGCCCGTGCTGCAGCGCCAACGTCACGGCCTCAAGATACTCCTCTTTCGTGATGGATCTGCTTAAAAGAGGGAAGTCGTAAGCCCTGTGACAAGGGTGATACTGAGCCATGATATTGACGTAGGTATTCGAGGACACATCGTCGGCCAGGAATTCAACAATCTTGTGTGTTCCCGCCAGCCCGTGAGGTAGGACAAGATGGCGTACCAACAGACCCCTGGTGGCTACCCCGTCATCGTGGATCTGAAGATCTCCGACCTGTCGATGCATCTCTTTGACTGCAGCCCTGTTGACTGCCGCGTAGTCTTCGATGTCTGAGTACTGACGGGCGATTGAGCTGTCCGCATACTTCATGTCTGGCATATACATGTCCACGATGCCATCAAGGAGCCGGAGTGTCTCCACTGATTCGTAGCCGCCGCAGTTGTACACTAGGGGTACGTCAAGTCCGTCAGCGACGGCCAGATCCAAGCCTTCCAGGATCTGAGGCACAACGTGTGTGGGAGTGACGAGGTTGATGTTGTGGCATCCCCTGCGCTGGAGGGAGAGCATCATGTATGCCAGGTCCTGGCTGCTCACCTCACTGCCTTCGCCCAACTGGCTTATGGAGTAGTTCTGGCAGAAGACGCAGTGAAGGTTACAGTGCGCGAAGAAGATTGTTCCTGAACCGCCTGTGCCGACTAGAGGTGCTTCCTCACCGAAGTGAGGTCCGTAGCTGGAAACGACCGCGCGCTCACCAGTGCGGCATTGGCTCAACTCACCCTTCAGACGGTTGGCATGGCAACACCTGGGGCAAAGTTCACAATCCTCGAGAATCCTCTTGGCGGACTCCGCCCTCTTGTGGAGTTCGCTCTTGTCAGCAAGTCGCAGATAGGCAGCCAGCCCTATCGCTCCTCCTCAGGAGGCTGCTCTTTCTTGCCCTTCGTCTTGATTACCTGCACGGTCACCGGTTGCGACAGTATCTCTGACACGGCGGGCTTTTTCGCGTCTTTCTTTGGTTTCTTGGCCTCTCTGCCTCCGTAGTCTCTTCTACCCATGATTTCACCTCACATTCGCTTCAGATAGCAGTAGTTTAACAAAGGCCATTGGAGCAGGCAATAGCCGAACAGCCTTGGAGAAATCCCCAGATCGCTGGTATCGAGACCAGCGTGGATGCATAATCGCAGGAGAAGAACAAAGGTGGTGGCCGGTGACAAGTGCGAAGGCTCAGGGTTTTGAGTCAATTGGTGGACATTCTCAGTGCCAATGCGGATTCGATACCCAGTCGCTTCTGCCCATCCCATGCCAGGCAATTCGCCCCACGAAATTCACAGAGCATCTCCGTACATGGTTGGCTTCTTAAGACCTCCTGACAATCCGCCGTGAGTTGGCTCTGGCGTTGTGGCTGGCTCTTTCTCTTGGGTTTCCCCCACTGTCATGGAGAATCCGCACCGAGAACTGCCTAGGCGCCAAGGTATTCATCGTCATGCATTGTCTGCACTTGGCCAAAGGACACCTCTCGTTTTTGGTGTTCCGCTCCCTGGAGAAGTGGCCCAGTGGTGGCGTAGTGACAATGAATCTCGGCTACGCTACGCAATGTTTCCGTAGAAATCCGACAGTCCATGTAGAATCATGGACATGCAAAACAGCACGCTGATCACTCTTTGCTGGGAGCTGCATGGGCAAGGGATGCCAAAGACACGTATTGCGGAAAGGC
>Ga0315280_10001643_pt1 | contig 37969 bp, 24 predicted proteins | sample YL17G06_40_MG_FD_203697 | JGI IMG/M metagenome (GOLD analysis project Ga0315280, IMG submission 203697) | Sediment microbial communities from Yellowstone Lake, YNP, Wyoming, USA - YL17G06_40 | ecosystem: Environmental > Aquatic > Freshwater > Lake > Sediment | place: USA: Wyoming | collected... | reverse complement strand
AGAATCCAGGGCCATGTCATTGAATGACCGGTGGTTTAATGCTGTTATAGATCCGCTACTGGATGAGGCCGACAATCTCATCGGGGCGGTGCACATCCTGTCCGACGCTACCGAACGCGAACGGTCAACGGACGCGCTGCGGAAAAGCGAACACAGGTACAGAACACTGCTCGAGAACCTTCCCCAAAAGGTATTTCTTAAGGACACCAACTCGGTTTACGTCTCGTGCAACGGGAACTATGCTCGCGATTTGAAAATCAACCCTGATGAAATTGCTGGGAAGACGGATTATGATTTCCACCCTGTGGAATTGGCGGAAAAATACAGAGCCGATGATAAGAGAATTATGAAATCAGGGAAGACCGAAGACCTCGAAGAGCCATACAGACAGGATGGACAGCAAAGATGGGTTCATACTGTCAAGACACCGGTTGAAGATGAAGACAGAAACGTCACGAGCATCTTGGGCATTTTCTGGGATATCACCGAGACCAGGAATCTTGAAGAGCAGTTGCGCCAGGCGCAGAAGATGGAGGCTGTGGGCTGCCTGGCCGGGGGTGTCGCCCATGATTTCAACAACTTGCTGACCGTGATCGGCGGCAATGCCGAGTTGGCCGCGAGCACGCCTCAGCTGCCTCAAGACGCTCACCGGCACCTCTCGGAAATCACGCAAGCGACCGAGCGGGCTGCTAATCTCACGCGCCAATTGTTGGCCTTCTCTCGCCGCCAGTCCCTTGAACCACGGGTGGTCAATCTCAACGACGTTCTATCGAACATGGACAAGATGCTCCGGCGCCTGATCCGTGAGGACATCGAGTTGACAACCCGACCGGCCAAGGACTTGTGGGCCGTTTGTGTAGATGTCGGCCAGATGGAGCAGGTCGTCGTCAATCTGGCCGTCAACGCCCGCGATGCCATGCCCAACGGCGGCAGACTGGTCCTCGAGACCGCCAATGTCCACCTGGATGAAGAATACGCACGTTCGCACTCGGACGTGACCCCGGGCCACTATGTGATGCTCGCGGTCAGCGATACGGGAGTCGGTATGACGAACGAGGTCAAAGAGCGCATTTTCGAGCCGTTCTTCACGACCAAGGAAATGGGTAAGGGAACAGGCCTGGGGTTGCCGACCTGCTATGGCATCATCAAACAACACGGTGGGAACATCTGGGTGTACAGCGAGCCGGGGAAAGGCACGAGGTTCAAGATCTACCTGCCGCGCGTCGAGAAAGAACCTGGCGCCCTGCCCCAGCGCGAGGACACGGCTGATCTGCCTCCTGGGGGAAACGAAACCATTCTCCTGGTTGAAGACGACGCGTCTGTGCGTGCGGTGGCTTCGCGTATTCTTCGCGACCAGGGCTACACGGTCTTGGAGGCGAGAAACGGCGAAGAAGCGTTGCGTATGGTCCGAGGAAAGACCGCGAGGACGATCCATCTCCTATTGACGGACGTGGTCATGCCTCGAATGGGCGGGAAAGAATTATCGCAGCGGCTGAAGGCCGCACAGCCCCACATCAAGGTGGCGTTTGCATCGGGATATACCGATACCGCGGTCGTTCGCAACAGCGCGCTCGAGCCCGGCTTTGTCCTCCTGCAAAAGCCATTCACAAAGGTTGCTCTGGCTCGCAAGGTCCGCGAGGTGCTGGACTCTTGAACCCTTGCTAAAGGGGGGGCATTTGAGCGAGCAGGGGCCACATGAGGAAAGTGAAACGCGGCTCGTCCAAGCGGCCTCGATTTCGAGATCCTTTTTGCGCTCTTGACTGTGCCGAATAGGTGAGGGGCCATGACAGACCGACTTCAAGAGGTGAGCAGTGATACGGCATCGCGCGACCGGCAAGATCAGCAACTTGCCGACGATGCCCTCGAGGCCTACAGCGCGAAAGCCGCTCGACACGTGTCGGGAGAGCCCGGACTTCCGGGACGAGTACTGGTTGTGGACGATGAGTCCGCCATGCGTAGCCTTCTGGCGGCGGCTGTCCGTGGAAGAGGCTTGGAATGTGACCTGGCGGCGAACGCAACCGATGCGATCGCCCGGATTGAGCAGCAGGTCTATGATGTTATCGTAGTGGATATAATGCTGCCGGATTTCAACGGTCTGGAGCTTATCGCCGCCATTCGCAACCGGACCCCTGCGACTCGCGTAATCGTCATTACCGGCTACGGCGATGTGAAAACGGCGACGGAAGCCCTGCGCGCTCACGCCGACGATTACCTCCTCAAACCGTTCAAGGTCTCCGAATTCCTTGCGTCCCTCGAACGATCCCTGGGACGGCAGAAGGCTTTGCGAAGCATAGAGATGACTCAACAGCAGCTGACGGAGCAGGTGGCTCATTTGCAAGTAACGCTCGAAAAACAGTCCACCGGCGGCATTATGGCATTGGCCAAAGCGCTTGAAGGACGAGACCCGTACACCATCGGCCACACCTCGCGGGTGGCGAAGATGAGCCTTGGGCTAGCCCACGCACTCGGGTTTCAAGGCAAGCAGCTCGAGGAACTGGGCGCGGGCGCTTTGCTGCACGATGTCGGGAAGATCGCCGTTCCCGACAGCATCTTGCTCAAGAAAGACCGGCTGACCCCGGAGGAGTACCAGAAGATCCAGGAACACCCGCGCCATGGATACGACATCCTCTTCCCCTTTTTTGGACGCGGGGTTGTCACCGAGTGTGCGCTCTATCATCATGAGCGCTGGGATGGAAAAGGCTACCCGGAGCGCCTGGCGGGAGAGAATTGTCCCCTGGTTGGCCGAATCCTGGCTATCTGCGATGCGTTTGACGCGATGACCAGCGAACGTCCTTACCGCCCGGCACTTTCGGAATCCGAGGCCCTGAGGGAAATCGGGGCCAACCGGGGCAAGCAGTTCGACCCCCAGATCGCCGACCTGTTCTGCAAAATCCGGCCAGATGTCGTCCTGCAACAAGAGCCAGGCGGTGAGACCGGACCGACCGGCGGGGGATAGAGGGCGAACAAGGAGCGAGAAGATGAACGGCGAAAAAAGGGAGCCAGAGAGCAGTGTGGTTCGTGCAGGCGGAGTCGCTCCACTGGGAACCATCGAACAACGCCAACATCCGCGCTATGAGTTTTCGGTGCCGATTCTCTTGCGTCTCCTGATCGCTTCGTGCAGCAGAGGATGAGCCGGGCAGACTTGGATCCCCACAAACTTCATGATTACTCTCGGTTTCGCTTGGGTTTGAGCTTTGTATCCATTACCCCCCCTACGTCACCAACGGATATCGAATCAGTCGCATCGCAGCACCATGCGCGCTGGAGCAGGCGATACATCTCTGGATCGTGTTTTTGCAATTCGACACGGTTGAACGGAAAGAAATCATTCTGACCGAAGAAAGCCTCAGTGGTTTCGGCGAAGTATTCCTTCGCGTTCGTCATGGCGTAGGCGCGTTCGGTCGTATTCTTCTTTGCGGGATTGCCAAAAGAGCGTTCGACGGCGTCGTAGGACTTGCTTTCCACGGCGCGGCGGTAGGCGGCTTTGATCTCGGGATTGTCAAATCCCAGCACTTGATCGTGGTAGGAATGGGCGAGTTCGTGAAGAACAAACACGGGCATCCGGCGGGTCTCTTCGGCAAAAATGTGGATATTGGTGAACTCGATGCCCTTGGCCATGGCGGGATTGCGACCGTTCTTGCGAAGCCACTCTGCCGCCGGGTGATACTCCGCCTTGGGCCGCACGCCGGGATAGGCGGGCGAAAACCAGAGCGGCACGGTGCGAAGGCGGGCTAAGGCCGGCACAGGCACGACTCTGACGATCGCCTTGAGCTGTTTTTGCAGGAGGTCGAGCGCGCGCGAGGTGGCTTCGTTTTCTTTCTGCAACAACACATCGCTGACAAACACCGTCCAGCCTTCGATGGTTCTTATCTGATAGCCCGTGACCGGAAAGCGCGGGTCCTGAGACGATTGGCCCTTCCGCGTGTTCGTGTGATTAAGGCCATGGTCCGTCGGTGGCCCCTTAACTTCGGAGGTGACGGAAGCGGTCGCAAGGTGGCAGTCCAAGACGAACACCAGGATGATCAGGCTAAAGCGATGACGGCGTTTCATGAGTCACCTGCGAAGGTCATGGCTTGTGGATGAAGCATTCATCAAATGCCACGTTGGTATCGTCATAGAGTTCTGCCAGGGTATATTCGCGTACCGGCTTCGCATCTGCTGCCGCCTTATTCTTCCTAGGCCTGGACAAAGGCTGCGGCCTGACAAACCCTTTCCAAAGTTGTGCACGGAGTTGAAGGGTGAGTTGCTCGCTGCCCGGTTGAGCGGCGATGTTGGTGTCTTCGCCGGGATCGTTCTGGTGGTCATAGAGTTCGGTGGCTGCCGTTTCGGTTGTTTCGAGGTTGATCCATTCCACATAGCGGTAGCGATTGGTTCGAATTGTATAGCCCATGTAGTCCACGCCTTGATGTCTTCGCGGAAACTGGCTCAACGCAGCCGTTTTGACAGTGCCCGACGGATTCGCCAATAGCGGCTTGAGGCTCTTGCCTTCAAGATTCCCCGGCAACGGCAACCCTGCCAAATCGCACAGTGTTGGGTAGATATCCACGAACTCGACGAGGGCATGGCTGCTCTTGCCGTTGGCTTTGGCTCCGGGCGCGACGATGATCAACGGCGAGCGCGTGTCCACTTCGTAGTTGGTCTGCTTGCACCAGCCGTTGTGCTCGCCGAGTTTCCAGCCGTGGTCGCCCCACAGCACCACGATCGTGTTATCGCTCAGTCCGAGGCGATCCAACTCATCCAACAACCGGCCAACTTGCGCGTCTATGAAACTTGTCGAAGCATAGTATCCGTGCTTTAGCCGACGCTGCTGGGCTTCCGTCAGGCTGCCTTCGAACGGGCTGGGCGCATCCTTGAAATCCATGCAATCTCGCAACTCATACATGCCGCCCATCGAGCGGTCGCCAAACGCCACCGGCGGCGCGCCATGCGGCAAATAGGGATTGATGGCCAGAGGGATTCTTGCCGGATCGTAGAGGTCCCAGTATTTCTTGGGCGGCGTGAAGGGGAGGTGCGGGCGGATGAAACCCACCGCGACGAAGAAGGGCGCTTTCTGCGAGGCCGCCTTGCGCAGCTGTTCCAACGCAAGATCTCCCAGCGCGCCGTCAAAGCGCTGGTTGTCCGGAACGTCTTCGACATCCGTGGCCGGACCGCGAATGCGGTTGCCGATTTCCTTCTCGGACATCCCCGCCTCTCTGGCCTCGGCGCGCAACCGGTTCAACTCGTCCAGGACCTCTTTCCGGTATTCCCGGGTGGGGGCCGGCTTGGGCTGGTCGGGGATGGTCCAGGAAGGAGGATCAGGAAACGTATTGTGGAAAATCTTGCCCATCCCCACGGCATAGTAGCCGTTCTGCTTGAAGTATTGCGGCAAGGTGACGACATCGGGAACCTGGTCGCGGAGATTCGTCACGAGGTCCCAGACCCGGATAGTATCCGGCCGCAAGCCGGTCAGAAGGCTGGCGCGCGACGGATTGCACACCGCCTGCTGGCAATACGCGCGCTCAAATACCACGCCGCGCTTCGCCAGCCGCTCAATGTACGGGCTTTTGATATGCGTGTTGCCGTAGCACCCCAGCTCAGGGCGAAGGTCATCCACGGGGATGAACAGAACATTCGGTCGCTTTGTGGTGTCCGCTGCGCGTAAAGTGCGCGACCAAAGTCCCGCCGCTCCGAGTCCCGCCAAGTGAACGAAACGACGCCGATTCATGGATGCCTCCATTTGCCCGACAAAGCATTTCGGCGTCAACGCTTCGCCTGTTGCTCGCCGAAAGTGTCTTTTGGCGAACGATAACCTCATTCGCTTGAAAGAGTCTCCACTTCATCCACGGTCTTGGAGATTCTCTTGCCCAATAGCCGGTGGCCTCCCTCAACGACCAACAGATCATCTTCGATTCGTATCCCGCCGAAATCCTTGTACTTCTCAACCACATCATAGTTGATGAACTCCGAACACCGGTTCTCCGATCGCCATCGGTCTATGAGTTCCGAAATGAAGTAGATTCCCGGTTCAACGGTCACAACAAATCCCGGTTCAACCGCCTTGGCAAGTCTCAGGGACTTCCATCCGAAGGCAGGATTCCTGCTTATTGCTTCCGAGTAGCCAACATAATCCTCACCCAGCGCTTCCATGTCGTGAACATCAAGCCCCATCATGTGTCCGACTCCGCACGGGAAGAACAAGGCGTGGGCACCCGCCTCCACGGCCTCCTCGACATCTCCTTTCATCAGGCCGAGGTCTTTCAAGCCGGCGACAATCCTCCGGCATGCCAGCCGATGAACATCCCTGAATTCCACGCCGGGCTTCACCGCTTCAATAGCCCGTGTCTGTGCCTCCAGAACGATTGAATAGATGTCCTTTTGTTTCCGGCTGAACCGACCTCCGATCGGAATGGTTCGCGTGATGTCGCTGGCATAGTGCAGGGGCGATTCCGCTCCGGAATCGTGAACCGCAAGGTCGCCTGCGTTCATCACGTTGTCATGAGAATGGTTATGAAGAACCTCGCCGCGAACAGAAAAAATCGTGGGGAACGAAACCGACACTCCGCGCGAGAGGACCAGCCCTTCGACCGCTCCAACGATCTCTTGTTCCAACATGCCGGGACGCGCACTTCTCATGGCCACCGTGTGCATTTCATGCGCAATATCCAGAGCCGCCTCGATCTCCCCGATTTCCTCCGGTGATTTGACCGACCGTTGCGCAATCACCGCCCGGATCAGAGGCACCGATGCGCAATCCTTGAGGGCATCGGGAGCTATTCCCAGAAGATGATTCAATCGCAACACATGCTCAGCGCGATAAGGCGGGAGAAAGTGAATCCGCCGGCCTTGCCGCCGAGCCTTTTGCAGCACGGCCACCAAGGCGTCGAGCGATCCGGTTGCTTGAATACCGACCTGCTCGCATCGCTCCCGCAGGGATGGCTGCGGTCCTGACCAGACAATATCGTCCACGGTCAATTCGGCACCGAAGATCGTCTCGGTGTTCTCGTCGGAATCGAGCAGTGCAGCCAGACCCGGTGCATCGAGGCCGAAGAAATAGAGAAAGGAACTGTCCTGTCGGAAGGGGTAGGCATTGTCTGGGTAGTTCATCGGGCTTTCGCCGTGGCCGAGAAAAAGGAGCAAGCCGGTTTGCGTGTCGCGGCGAAGCTGATTTCTTCTCTCTACGTACACTCGAGCGGGAAACATTTGCGCATCCTCTCCGAGCCGGCGCTGTCGCTCATCTCACGAACTGCGCGACAAAACATTTCGGCGTTAACGGCTCGCGGGTGGCGCGCCGAATCATCTCGTCCCAACGATACTTGCTGCCCGGCACGAAAACCTTCTCGCGGAAATACCCGCCGACCTTCGTCGTACCTTCAAGATGCAGGCCAAAAGAGTCGTAGAACCGTTCCAACAATACAACCGAGTCGTTGTGGACCACAACCGTCAACCCTGCGCAGGGGCCGGTGAGAATCCAGAGCAGCTCGTTCTTGGGTAATGCCGCCGTGTCGAGCACGAGCGCCCGCGTCATCAGCGCCGGGAGATGTTCATCAAAGAAAACGCGCCCATCCCTGCTGGAACTCAGTTCATCCATGCTTTCCCAGGTGGCATGGCCAGAATGAGCGAGGAACGGTGAGACAACGAACATCAATGCAAGCCAGAGGTAGGCAACGGGCCTGAGGAGGTTTGAGGCGTTTTGCATGTTCAGTGATTTCTGGTTCATACGTTTTTGCGCTGGGAGCCGGGCGGCATTCCTGGGCTTGTTCTCCTTCGATGACGATGCCTTGCGAACGTGCTCGTAAATACCTCAAAGGGGTTTGAAACGTGCCTGGAAGAACCGCAGGTACTTCGGCTCGTAAACCATTTTCAGTCCGCGCGCCTTCTTGCGCTGTTCCCACACCGCGAGCACGGATTCCGCGGTCACGTCCATGTGCGCCTGGGTGTAAACACGACGGGGAACCGTGAGGCGAACGAGTTCGGGTTTCGGGTAGTAGTGATCGCCTGTCCTCATGTCGCGGCCGGCGGAGACGATGCCTCGTTCCATCGCACGCACGCCGGAGTCCACATACAGTTGCGCCGCGAGCGTTTGTGCGGGGAATTGATCCTGGCGCAAGTGCGGATAGAACGCCTTCGCGTCCAGATACACGGCGTGGCCGCCGATGGGTTGCACGACCGGGATGCCCCACCCGATGAGCTTTTGGCCAAGGTATTCGACCTGCCCGATGCGGGCGCGGATGTGGTCCTCCTGCACGCTTTCGACGATGCCGTGCGCCATTGCTTCCATGTCGCGTCCAGCCATGCCGCCATACGTATGCAGCCCCTCGTATACGACGACCAGGTTGCAGGCCTCGCCGTAAAGCTTGGGGTCGTTGATCGCGAGCCAGCCGCCGATGTTCACTAACGCGTCCTTCTTGCCGCTCATGGTGCAACCGTCGCTGTATGAGCAGAACTCCAACAGAATCTCCGCCACGCTCTTTCGTTCGTATCCCTTCTTGCGCTGTTGGATGAACCAGGCGTTTTTCACGGCGCGAGTCGCGTCCAGGATGACGCGAATGCCGTGTCGCTTGGCCAGCCGGCGGACGGCACGCATGTTCGCCATGGATATGGGCTGGCCGCCCGCCATGTTCACGGTGGCGCCGATGGTGATGTACGGGATCTTGTCCGCGCCGACTTTCTTGATCAACGCTTCGAACGCCGCAAGGTTTACATTGCCCTTGAACGGGTGAAGGTTTGATGGATCGTGGGCCTCGGGGATGACGACGTCCACGAATGTGCCGCCGGCCAGTTCCTGGTGTAGACGCGTGGTGGTAAAATACATGTTCCCCGGCACGTAATGGCCGGGCTTGATGAGCAGGCGGGAAATAAGGTGCTCGGCTCCGCGCCCCTGGTGGGTGGGTACCATGTAGCGGTAACCGTAGTATTCTCGCACCGTGGCTTCGAGGTGGTAGAAATTCTTACTGCCGGCATAGGCCTCATCGCCGAGCATCATGCCTGCCCATTGCCAGTCGCTCATCGCGCTGGTGCCGCTGTCCGTGAGCAGGTCAATGTAAACATCCTCCGAGCGAAGCAGGAAGGTGTTGTAGCCAGCTTCCTTGATGGCGTGATCGCGGTCTGAGCGCGACGTTATCTTGAGTGGTTCGACGACTTTGACTTTCCAGGGCTCGGCCCAGGAACGACGTGTGGGTTTAGGATTCATGGTCAAGTAGAGTCTCCCTAGATTCGGAAGCGGGGTTTTGCACAAGCCTTAGCAGGCAAAAACTTAAGGTTTATGCGTGATCCGCTGTCCCGCTTCGGTGTCGTATTCCGTTGTTTTGGCGCCGTAGCGCAGCTTCAACGGATTGCCGTTGCGGGAGAGAATATCCGCCTGCTGGAGCTTTCCGTCCTTCCAAGCCAGATCCACCACGAAGCCGCCGCGGGCTAAAATCCCGTTGGCCGAGCCGGTTCTCCATGCATCCGGAAGTGCCGGCAGCAGATTGACCTCGCCGTCGTGGCTTTGAAGCAGCATTTCCGCCACGGCCGCCACGGCACCGAAGTTGCCGTCCAGTTGCGCCCTCGCGCCGAGCAGGTTGGCCGTGTTTTTCTTGCCGACCAGATTGGTGAGTTCTTCCAGGGCCGTGTTCCCGTCAAACGCCCGGGCATACAGGCTGGCCCGCCAGGCCAGCGACCAGCCGACCATGTTGTGTCCGCGGTTTTTCAACGAGGTTTTGGCGGCCTCGAAGAGTTTCGGCGCCTTGTTAGGCGTCATTTGGGATCCGGGATACATTCCAATGAGGTGAGAGAGATGCCGATGAGTGGGTTCCGTCTCAATGACCTCGATGCCCCATTCCAGAATCTGGCCTTGGGAACCGATTCGCGGAGTTTCCAAGTTGTTCAGCGTATCCTTGACTTGCTGGGTGAAGGAATCGTTGATCCCCAGGATGGCTGCCGCCTCCAAGTAGTCGCTCAGGTTCTGCCATATTACACTCAGGTCGAATGCTGTGGCCGGACCGATTTCGCTTCTGCTGCGTTTTCCGGTTCCGTCCACATATGCGAATCCGTTTTCCGACGAAGCGCTTGCCCGTCCAACCAGCTTGCCGGTCTTGGGATCCTTGACCGCCCAGCTCATGTCAAATTCGCAGCATTCCTTAAGGAGAGGAACCGCCCTTTCACGGAGAAACTCCTTGTCGCCGGTAAACCGGTAATGTTCCATCAAATGGAAGGCCACCCATTGGGAGCAGAGCACATTTCCGCCCCAACGGGCCTTCACTTGCTGCGCGACGGCCCTTCCCCAAGGATTGACCGCGATCGAAGCGCAGAACCCATTTGCGCCATAGGCTCGGGCCATGGAGCGGCCTTCCATGCGGAGCATGTCCAGCAGCCAGAAAAGCGGTTCCTCGCATTCCGGCAGACCTGTCATCCCGGCCAGCCAGTAGTTCATTTGGATATTGATGTCCAGATGGTAGTCCGACTGCCAGGGATTGCTCATCTTTTCCGCCCAGAGGCCCTGGAGGTTCGCCGGGAGAGTGCCCGGACGGGACGACGAGGCCAACAGGTAGCGGCCATACTGGAAGTAGAGTTCCAGCAGATCCGGGTCGCTGCTGCCACTTGCGAGCAGCTTGATGCGCTCGTCGGTAGGAAGCTTCCGTACGGACTCCGGACTGTTCCCGATTTCGACATCACAACGGTACATCAGGGAGGAGAGATCCTTGATGGAATCCTCCTTGATTTTTTCCCACGGCTTGGTGGTTGCCTTGGCAAGGACCTCATCGGCGGCTTTCTGCCATCCATCGGCGAGCGGAACCCGCGGATTCTTCTTGTCGTAGTCCGTGACGCAGGTCAGCAGAAGCGTCACGGCCCTTGCGCCGCGAACCTTCAATAGGTTTTGGTCGCTCCGCACCGAGCCTCCTTCCGAAATGGTCTTCACCAGAGTGTAGAAGCTGGTTCCCGGATTTTTGTCGCTTTCGCCGTTCCGGTTTTGTTGTTCCATCTCCAGCATATCGTTCCCCTTCGCCACGGCGGAGGAATTGTTCTTTGTCGGCCGGGTCAGGCTCACGTCGAAGTTCAGTCCCTTGGAGGAGGTTGTCTTGATGCGGATGGCAATGCAGTTGTCGATGGCAGAACTGAGCACCTCCTCGACGATGATCGAACTGTCGGCCAGCGACTGCTTGGAGGACGCAAGTCCCGATGCCAAGTCAATCTCGCGGTAGCATTCGTCCTTCTTTACTCCGATGGGATCCACATGTTCAATCCAGAGATCGCCCATCGTCTGGTAGGATCCGATCTTTCCGGCCTTGCCATGCAGCACCTCGCTTTCGTAAACGGCATGGGCCTCGGCGTACTTTCCGGCATTGACCAATTGCTGGACTTCGGCCATGGCGTCTTTGGTCGTGGCGGGCTGCCGGACCAGCGGCTCGATTCCCCAAATGGAATCCTCGTTCAACTGGATGTGTTCCTTTGGATAGGCCCCAAAGACCATCGCGCCCAGCCGCCCGTTGCCGACCGGCAACGCCGAGGTCCATTTCTCGGCCGGTGCATCATACCACAATACCCGCTTCTGAGGCCATGCTTGCGAACCCTGGGCATGAAGGGGCAGGTACGCGCCAAGAAGGCCAACGAAGATTAATGCCAAGAGGGTGAGGAGCGTCTTCATTGTTCTTCCTTATCTTTGGTCGCAGTCTTGGGTGTCTTCTCGACCGTGAGCCCTTTGGACACTCGCTTTTGCTGCCCGTGAACTCGAAGCCCGAAAAAGACGCACAATCGAAGTAAAACTGCTCGTCGCATAACTGAGGAAACCGTTTCACAAACAGGTCTTGAACCGCGTTTCTTTCGACACGAACGGGACACATGTCTGTCTTGTAAGGTTTGGCTCTCCAATCAAGTCCAAGACTAGCCGCTCCTGGGGGCGCGATCTAACGGGAAGGGTATTTTGGGATCGCCAATCTCTTCGATTCTGACATTCCCCGCCGGGGTGTAATCGAGGGGCGCAACCGGGAGTTTCATGACGTTCCCTTGGAACTCGATGGACTCTATGCGTTTTCTCTTCAGCGACGTACCGGCTTTGATGAAGAACGGGAAGAGGTCTTCGCCGACTGCAATGCTCATGTCTTCGACCATCTCATCCCAGGTCAGGTCGTGCTTCGGGTCATCTTTCCAGCGGGTATGCTGAATCCATCTCCAGCGCGGATACCATTTGGGGCCGTAGCGGTCGTCCAGTTTCTGGAAGATGTACCACTCCTTATGCCAGTTCACGTCTTTGCCCCATTTTTCGGGGTCGTAATTTGCGAGGTCAATCTTGGCGGCGGCTTTTTGCTCTCGCGCGAAAATGCTGTTGCAGTTTCTATTCGGTTCGTTACGAAGTTCTTCTTTGAATACGGCGTTGACTTTGCCCTGAAACCAGCCCGCATGAGATTCACCCTGATTGTGATGCGGCGAACGTCCGGCGATCTTCCCGTCGGCATTCGGAGGTCCACCCATCGTATGCGCCAGTTCGTGGCCGAAAATACTGATCACGCCGGCGGGGCTGAGGGAGATGATCCCGTTTTCCCGAGGCTTGCGGACGTTGACGGCCCAACCGCCGCCGCCACCGGAAGAGAGAACAAGGTACATGGGTTCCAAGGGCTTGAGGGACGGCAGCCAGTTATTGAGTTTGTCCGCGACCTTCGGTAAGTCGTTCTTTACGGTATCGAGCAGAGGCTGGGTTTGATTCGCCGCATAGTAAACGACGATTCCGCGAAGCTTTTGCTCCAGTTCGGGATAGATGCCGCCGCCACCGGCCCTGGCTTGCGGGAGGAGTCTGCCTTCGTCGTTGACGGGAGGTTTGCCCTGGGCAGCCCATTGGACGATGCTTTCAAGCAGGGCCTGTTTCTTCTTCCGGACATCCAGCGGGTCTTTCTTGGTGTTGTAGGAAACGGCATCGCTGCTTTCCAGGACAACCACGCGCCCTTTACCAAACGTGCGCCGCGCCCTTGCCGGGCCTTTGCCGCCTTTTTCCAACACCTCCCATTCTGGGGAAAGTCCCAGGACGGCACTGTTGCCGTCAGAGCCTGACTTTTCACTCGTGTAGGATGCCCCGAACGTCTTCGCCAGATGATTTAGGCTCCAGCCCGCGGCGGCATCTGCCGTCGGCGGGCGCGTCCCTATGATGATCAGCCCTCCACCGTTTTCCACGAACGCCTTCAGGGCGGCGATCTCTGCCGGGAGATACTTTTGCGAATCGAGACTGCGTTGATACGTAATGACAACGTTAAACTTCGCATTTGGCACCCAGGCAAACGGCTCAAGTCCTTGGGCATACGGAATCCTTGCACGACTGTAACCGCCCTCGGCGAGAACGGCGTCAATGGAAGCCTGGGATCCGCATGACCGGAAGCCGCCCCGGTGAAGCTGCGGCGGCAACCCCCAGAGCATTGCGAAATTGCATTGATGCGCGAGATCAACCAGGATATTGATCCCGGTGTCATTTTTCAATTTGAGCGGCGCAATGGGGAATTTCCTTGCGGCATTCCACGGCAGTGTCTCACCGCTTGTCCATGCCGCATGAATCTCGTCATCGGTCCAATCTTTGTCCACTCCAACCTTGGGGTCCGTTGCTGAAAATCCCGTGCGGGCAACGAGCAGGCAGAAGCCTGCCACAAACCACAGCTTGTTCATTTGTCACTCCTGGTTTGATCGTGTTGTTGAGTTGAAGCGGAGACGGAACTGGTTGTCGAACTTCTTCTTGGCATCAGCCCAACGTCGGGATAGCCTTGATCCCCGGAGAGGATGACGAGGAGCGCTTTCACGTTTCTGACCTGTTTTTCCGTCTTGCCTTCGTCTTGGGCGTCTCCACCTCGTCCTGCTTGCCGAATTTCGCACGCCGATCGCGCTCGTGACGTTCGGTCGTGGTGAAGGTCCCTTCGCGCGCTGGCTCGTGAGCTTTCTCGGCCAGCGCGGCGAGTTTTCCAAGGATTGCTGGCTGCGCCGCTGCAAGGTTCTTGGACTCGCCAGGATCGGAGGAAACGTCGTAGAGTTCCCACGGCTGGCCCGCCTTGGGGCGGACGGCGCGCCACTGTCCCTGGCGGATGGCGGTCCAGCCGCCTGTCTCCCAATAGAGATACTCGTGCGGGGCCTGTTTTCGGCCCCCCGCGGCCTCGCCGATCAGTTCCGGCAGGAGGGAAAGGCCGTCGAGGTCGGCGGGCGCCTTCGCTCCGGTGGCTTCGGCAATCGTGGGCAACACGTCCGGGAAGTAACCGAGATAATCGCTGACACGACCAGGCGCAATCTTGTCCGGCCAATAGGCGAAGAAGGGAACACGCAACCCGCCTTCGTAGAGACTGCCCTTGCCGCCGCGATACTCGACGCCGGTCTGCGGATTCTTGTTGGCACTGTGGAGGCCGCGCGGATGCTCCTTGGAAGAGAAACGATCCTGGCCGCCATTGTCACCGCTGAAGAAGATGAGCGTGTTCTTCTCGATCCCGAGTTCCTTTAGCAGAGCCCGCAGCTCGCCGATCTGCCGGTCCACCATCGTGACCATCGCGGCGTAGCGACGGGCCGGCTCCGGCCAGGGCTTGTCTTTGTAGATCGCCCACGCGGGATCGGTGTCGGGAATGTCCAGGTTCGCGTGCGGCGGCGTGTAAGGCAGGTAGGCGAAGAATGGCTCCTTGCTGTGGTCGCGGATGAACTTCATCGCCGCCTCGTGAATGACGTAGTGAGAGTAGGTCTTGCCGTCGCTGCCGCCGTGGTTGCCTTGTAGCGGCACTTCCTCGCTGTTGCGGATGAGATACGGCGGGTAGAAGGTGTGCGCGTGAACCTGGTCGTAGTAGCCGAAGAACACGTCGAACCCATGTTTTTCCGGCACGCCGGTCGAGTCCCGCCCGCCACAGCCCCACTTGCCGAATCCACCCGTTGCGTAGCCGCGCTGTTTCAACATCGAGGCAATGGTTTCCTCCTCCGCGCGCAGCGGCGTCCCGCCGCCGTTGGAACGAACGGAAGTATGCCCGCTGTGTTTGCCGGTCAGCAGGCAGCAGCGCGTGGGCGCGCACACCGCGCCGCCGGCAAACAAGTTTCTGAAGACGATTCCCTCCGCTGTCATCTTGTCGAGATTCGGCGTCTGGATGGTGCGGCTTCCCATGAAGCCCGGCTCGAAGTAGCCGAGTTCATCATCTATGATGTAGATGACGTTAGGCGGCGGCTCGGCTGCGGTCGCGGCGCGGGCTGTCCCGCCGAACATTGCGCCGGCCAAAGCGCTGCCGGAAATGGCCAGAAAGTCCCGCCGGGTAACCCCCGATTCCTTGCGCATGGTTTGTCGTCCTTTCAAAACGGATTTTCGTCCTTGTTTGGCATTCGAACTTTGGCTTGCTTTGGTTTCACCCGCCTGCCACGCAGGCCCCGCCGCCGTTCAGAAGTTCCCCTCTTTCGCGCGTCTCCCACCCAGTGCGAAAGGTTGCGAATCGCCCGGCGTTCCGTCAACCACAGAAATGGAATTGAGCGGCCGGCGCATTGCCTCAAAAAAAAGCGGCACAGCGAAACATTCTGGAGCATAGCGCCCAGTCACGGTCGCTTGGCCCGTCGGATTCTTCAGCAATTCCGTCCTCGCATCGAACCGGGTTTCAACCTAACCAAGAACAAGTACTACGTCACAGATTTTTGGCCCTTTCGGGAATTTTGGGTAAAGTCAGGCATGCTGGGGCACGCGGAACATTGTGGTGCAAGGGATTAGCGTGACTCAATGTGACTTTAGGTGCGGGTGATAGAGATGGCGCAGGAAAGACTTTCTTGCATAGGCACGGTCCGGGCTGCATGGTCGAAACCCCGATCAACATGATTCGCTTGTCCAGCAAAGGGTTGGACGCTATTGGGGCGCAACCCACTTAACTTCTCCGATCCGTGGGAAACGGAGCGATCCGCCGAAAATCACTACCCAAGAATCCCGAAAGGGCCAGATTTTCTTATCAACAGTCGGGACTTGGCCCAATCCCTCTGCATTGCAAGCGACATTCTCGAGGCACTCGAATTCTTGGGCCAAGGACGGCCCGCGCGTGGCCGAGAAACGCGCCCAGCAGTCATCAGAGACATTTTTCTCAGCCCGAGATGCGGGACTGATTTCGCACCAACCGTTTTTCAGAACACCCTCTATTGGGTAAAGGCTTAAGGTTTACATGTAATCCGCTACCCCGCTGTGGTTTTGTATTCGGCTGTTCTGGCGCCGTGGCGTGTTTCGCGTATGTTGCCAACTGTGAAGCGCGGGTCGCCCGACGCCCGCAACTCCGCCGCCAGCTTGTTCCGTAACTGCGCCAGGGCCGCCGCGTGGCGCGAGTCCGTGGCGACATTGCGGAGTTGGTCCGGGTCCGTCCGGAGGTCGTAGAGTTCCTCGTCCGGACGCGGCCCGCAAGCAAGCGCGAAGAAGGGCTGCACCTTCGGGTCGCGGCGGTGCTCGAACAAGAATTGTTTGGTGGGCGATGGATCAATGTTGAATGAGAACGCGCCATCATGTTTGGGCCAAGAGCCGTCGGTGAAGTCAATTCTTGGTTCCGGCGTCGCCCGCTCGCCAGTGGGCCAGTTTGCCGGATCGAAGTTCCGGATGTAAAGGAAGTCCGCCATGCGCATGGCGCGGCAGGGATTCGCATAAACATGCCGCTCCATCCCGGTGAGCGTAAAGGTGCGAGCGGGGTCCACCTGGCCGGATTTTCCGGACACGAGCGCCGACAACAACGAGCGCCCTGTCATCTCGCGCGCCGGCTTCAAGCCGGCGGCTTCCAGGAACGTCGGCGCCAGGTCGGTGAGAGACACGAAGTCTTGAATGGTGCGCCCGCTCTTCACCTTCGCGCCCCAGCGGATGGCCAGCGGCACATGCGTGCCGGTGTCGTAAAGCGTGGCCTTGCAGCGCGGGAAGGGCAGGCCGTTGTCGCCGCTCATGACGACGATGGTGTTCTCCAACTCGCCGGACTTCTCCAGCAGCGCCAGCATCCGCGCGCAGTCCGAGTCGTAACGCTGAATGCGGTGGAGGTAGTCGGCGAAGTCGCGGCGCGAGGTCTCGTTGTCGGGCAGACAAGCGGGCAGCTTGACCTTCGCGGGGTCAATGCCGTTGGCCACGCCTTCCCCGTAGCGGTAGGGCCGGTGCGGCTCGCCGGCGCCATACCAGAAACAGAACGGCGCGCCGGCCTTGCGCTGGGCGATGAACTCCTCAAACGTCTTGAACTTTGGCCCGAACGGGTCGCGGTGGGTGTATTTGTGATCGCTCGGTGCCGCACCTTTGCGTGCGAAACCGATTTGGTAGCCGGCCGCCTGCAGCAACTCCGGATACACCGGCGCACCCTCGTGGAGCGAGCCGCCGAGGCTCGCGCCGTCCTGAAGGTGCCAGTGCCATTGGCCGGTGACGATGGCCAGACGGCTCGGCGTGCAGGAGGGCGACGAGACGAAGGTGTTGTGAAACAACACGCCCTCCTGCGCCACACGGTCAAACGTCGGCGTCTTTACTACCGGGTCGCCCAGCACACCGGCGTGTGGCGACGACCAGTCATCCGCCATAAGGAACAGGATGTTGGGACGCTCCGCGGCGCGCGAAGCGCGCCGCCAAGGCCCTGCCGCTCCAAGTACCCCAGTTGAACGAAACGACGCCGGTTCATGAAAGCCTCCATGTTTTCAACCCAGCCTCGTCGCCTATCTCACGAACTGCTCAACGAAATACTTAGGCGTCAACGGTTCGCCCGTGGCTCGCCGAATCATCTCGTTCCAGGGATACTCGGCTCCCGGCGCGAAAACCTTTTCGCGGAAATAGTCACCCACTTTCTTCTGACCCACATAGCTCACACTAGCGTCGGAGCTGAGGCCGAGCACGTTGTGTACAATGTAGTGGTGCCACTGCGAGGCCAACAGCTCGCCCAACATGTAGTTGTGATAGTAAAAGGGATTGATGGTGAAATGAGGTTTGGAGGCCCACCCCGCGTCCGCGGGACCCGGCGGCCTCTTGAGCAACTGGCACTTCTCCACCAAGTCCCACCAAAGGGTATTCAGATCCTGATCGGGGTTGGTGTAGAGCTGCTTTTCAAAATAGTACATAACCATGTCCCAGCGGGCAGCAATGAGTTGCTGAAGCTGCGAATATTTTTCGCTGACCTTTTCGATTTCCACGCGCTGGGCCTCCGACAAGCCCAGCATTTCCTGCATCCAATAGGCATTGCGACTGAGGCGGCCAAAGAACATGGCCACGGCCTCGGTGCAGAACGCGTGGGCGGCGTCGCGAAGCAGGTAGGGTTCCGCACGGTCGTGATTCTTACTGTAAACCGCATGGCCCAATTCGTGCAGGGCCGTCTCCGTCCAGTACTGATCGTTTTTCAGGTTCGCCAGGATACGGACGTCGCCTTCGCGATCAATGTCCGTGCTGTAGGCGTGCTGGTCCTTTCCTTTGCGCTCGTAGAGATCACTTCGCTGGAGAACGTCGTCCACGGGCAAACCGATCCCCGCAAAGAACTTCTCGGCCAGTTGTCGCACGTCCGCATTCTTGTAGAACTCATCGAGCCCCTGGCCATAGACGAGAGGCGCTCTCTGGAAAAACGGATCGTGATAGTGCCAGGGCATGAGTTCGGCAGGCGCAGTACCGTATTGGGCGGCCAGAGTGCGGTCCAAATCCGCCTTGATTCGGGCAAAGGGGGCATTGGTCAGTTCGTAGAGTTCCTCGAAAATGCGGTCAAGTTCCTGGGGGTCTTGTTCCGCTGTGGTGAGACGGAGCGTGCGGAAGTTGTCGAAGCCCAGCTTTCGGGCGGCTTCATTGCGCAGCCGGACCAGTCGGAGCATGTCGGCGACGATCTCGTTTCCGACTTGCTTGCTGGCCCGCCAAGCCAGTTCGCGTTTATGGGAGTTCTTCTCGGTCGTCAGAATGGTGTTGATTTCATTGAGCGTGACGGTCGTGCCCTCTATCGTGCCGCGATAGGTGTGGAACCGCTGAGAAATGCTCGTGTCCAAATCCACGATTCTCTCCAGCAATTCCGGCTCGATCTGGTTCGACAAATAGGCGTAATAGAGCAGTTCCAACTGTCGGAAGAGTTTGGGATCCTTGATCTGTCCCGCCCCCCTCATCTCCTTGAGCTGGGCGAACTCCGCGGCGTTGCTATAGACTTTGCGAATGGCCAGATCCAATTCCTTCAGCTTGTCGTAGTCCTCGGTCCTGCCCGTGATCGAGGCCTGCCAATAGGCAAGAGCGGCCGCTTTCGACATCGGTTTAATTCTTTCGACATGCGCGGAAATGAAATTGTCCAACTCTCTCTCCTTTACGATGAATTCGTGCCCGCGAACAAGCATGCGCGGCTTCCCAAAGAGTCCGCAATCGCACAGACAAAACATGGCCGCAAAAAACATACCTATCATCATCCCTTGTCTCATAAACTGGTTCTCCTTCCACGCGCATGGTTGCAATATCAGGCAAACTCCTGATGCTCCGTTCGCTTGATGATCTCATTTTGAAGATCCGTGCCGAGTCCAACGAAGTAGTCGCTGTAGCCCGCCACGCGCACGATCAGGTCGCGGTGTTTTTCCGGATGCTTTTGGGCATCCCGTAGCGTCTCCGCCGTCACCACATTGAATTGAACGTGGTGACCGTCCATGCGGAAATAGGTTCGGACCAGATTGGCCAATTGCGTGATTCCCGCTTCATCGGCGAGCAATTGAGGGGAAAACTTTTGATTCAGCAACGTTCCTCCCGTTTTGATATGATCCATTTTGGCCGCCGATTTCAACACAGCAGTCGGGCCTTTTCGGTCGGCGCCCTGCACGGGCGATATTCCTTCCGAGAGAGGTTCGCCGGCCTTGCGCCCGTCGGGAAGAGCGCCCGTCATACTGCCGAAATAGACATGAACGGTTGTGGGAAGAAGATTGATTCGGTGACAGCCGCCCCGACAATTCGGTCTTCCATCAACGGCCGCAAAGTAGGCATCGAAGATCTGTCTCATGATCTCGTCCGCGTAGTCGTCGTCGTTGCCGTATTTGGGAGTCTCATCTAGAAACCGCTGTCGCAAGCGCCCATCGTTCTCGAAGTTCGTCGAAAGCGCAGTCAGTAATTCCTTCATCGTGACATTTTGCCTGTCGAACACATTGTATTTGATCGAGGCCATGGCGTCGGTCACGCTGCCCAGCCCGACGCCTTGAATGTAGTTGGTGTTGTATCGCGCGCCGCCGTTGTGGTAGTCTTTTCCCTTCTGTATGCAGTCATCAATAAGCAGCGAGAGGAGCGGCACGGGAAGGTATCTCGCATACAGGCGATCAATGATATTGTTTCCTCTGATCTTGATATCCACCATGTGCCCCAACTGTTTCTGAAAAGCTGCAAAGAGATCATCGAATGTGCGAAACAAAGCAGCGTCGCCGGTCTCAATCCCGAGTCTCGTGCCCGTGCGCGGGTCTATTCCATTGCATAGTGTGATTTCCAGCACCTTTGGAATATTCAGATACCCCGTCAGGATATACGCTTCTTTTCCGAATGAGCCGGCCTCGACGCAACCGCTGGCGCCGCCGCAGCGAGCGTCCTCGACCGACTTGCCCTGCCTCACCAACTCCTGAACGATCGCGTCAGTATTGAAGATAGACGGCTGACCGAAGCCCGTCTTGATGATTTGCAGGGCGCGCTTGAGGATGCGGTCGGGATTTTTCTTGCTCAGCTGGATCATGGAGCTCGGCTGAACGAGCCGCATCTCCTCGACCACGTCGAGAAGGAGATAGGACAATTCATTGACGGCGTCGGAGCCGTCCTCGCGGACCCCGCCGATGTTGATCAGAGCAAAATCCGTATAGGTGCTGCTTTCCTGCGCCGTCACGCCGACTTTTGGCGGGGCAGGATGGTTGTTGAACTTGATCCAAAACGCCTGGAGCAACTCGCGAGCTTGCTCGGCTGTGAGAATCCCCGCTTCGAGGTCGCGCTTGTAAAACGGATTGAGGTGTTGATCGAGTCTCCCCGGGTTAAACGAGTCCCACGGATTCAATTCGGTGATGACGCCCACGTGCACAAACCAGTAGTATTGAAGGGCTTCCCAGAATGTCTGGGGTGCATGGGCGGGAACATGCCGGCAGATCGCCGCCATGGTCTCGAGTTCGGCTTTGTGTTTCGGATCGTTTTCCTCCGCGGCCAATTGCGCGAGTTTTTCCGCATGGCGTTCAGCGAACCGGATCAAAGCGTCGGCCGCGATCTCCATGGCCTTGAGTTGTTCCCTTTTGTCGTACGTCTCGGGATCGTTGAAAAAGTCGAGACGCTCGACGCTCCGGCGGGTTTCCACCTGCAGGTCGAGGAAACCCTTCGTATAGATCTTGTCGCCCAATACCGTGTGTCCGGGCGCACGCTGCTCCATGAACTCCGTGAACATGCCGGCTTCATAAGCGGCCTTCCACTCGTCGGACATTTCCTGGAAGATACGGTCTCGCAGCGACTTCCCGCTCCAATAGGGGATGATCTCGCTCTCGTAAATCGCCCGCGTTTCGTCGTCCACGTGATACGGGATTTTTTCGCGCGAATGGAGAATCCGGAGGTCCTTCAGCGAGTGAGTGCAGATTTCGGGATAGGTTGGTGTGGCTTTTGGAGCAGGCCCGCGCTCGCCAACGATCAATTCACCCTCACCGATGTGGATGATTTTGTTTTCGAGGATGTGTTTCAGCGCCAGCGCTCGTTTGACGGGAATTGAAACCTTGTCGGCCAGATCGCTTCTGTAGAACTCCGTGACGAGGATCGCACGTTCCGGCGAGATGGAGGGCTGTGCATTGATGCTCCGTTCCCTGAGAGTCCTGATTCGATTGTTCATCGCTTATCCTCCGACAGATACCCGCAAACCGTGGTCTTCTAATTGGCGCCGGATGGCTTCCATGCGCTGAGTAGTGGGCGTGGCCACACCCTCCATGGGATTTCTCTGTCTCAGTCTCGCATACTTTCCGTCTGCCATCTTGTGATAGGGAAGCAACGCGACATCGGCAATGGTCCTCAAAGAAGCCAAACAGGCAATGAGATCGGCAACATTTTCTTCCGTGTCCGTAATTTCCGGCACGATGGGGAAACGGATGACGGTTCTCTTGTTCATTGCGTCGAGGGCTTGCAGGTTATCCAGGATCGGACGATTTGACACACCTGTGTACCTGAAGTGCTGCTCTTCGTTTATGATTTTCAGGTCAAACAGAACCAAGTCAACGTGATTAACAACGGAAATCCATACTTCTCTCGAAGCGTAGCCAGACGTATCCAGCGCGGTATGAATGTCGTCTTCTTTGCACGCGTGAAGCAGCGCGAGCAGAAAACCTGGCTGCAGTAGAGGCTCCCCTCCTGAGAACGTAACCCCGCCGCGGGATTCGTCGAAAAAAAGGATGTCCTTTTCGATTTCCTCCATGACAGTGGAAACGCTCACCACTCGACCAACCGTTTCTGAACCGGCGACTGCTGAAAGATCCCCGCGTGACGTACAGGGTGACATCGTCTCGATATGGGGATTTCGCCCTTCGGGATTGTGACACCACGCGCATCTGAGGGGACACCCTTTCAGAAAAACGGTTACGCGAATCCCCGGACCGTCATGAATCGCATATCTCTTGATGTCGAATATCGTTCCCTCGATAGCCAAATGCGTGATCTCCCCAGTTCGCCCCCGGCTTGCCGTCCGTTGCGAAGGCCGGGCGGAAACCGCCTTTATCGGATATCGCCGATGAGCTTCCTCATGGGCCGGACAAGGAGCAGCAACAGCACCCCGGCGCCGGCGGTGGTCAACACGACGCGCAGAAACATCCACGCCACTTGCTCTGCGCCGCCGGCAAGCTGACCCGCGATCAGTCCGGCAATCAAATTACCCAGCGAGGTTGCCAGAAACCACAGCCCCATCATTTGGCCGACGAATCGGCGCGGGGCGAGTTTGGTCACCGCACTCAAGCCCACCGGGCTAAGACACAGCTCACCGAACGTGTGGATAAGATAGGTCGTGATCAGCCAGAAGGGAAGCACCTGCCCGCCGGAAACAACAAGTCTTGAGGCCACGGCCATGACCAGGAAACCCATCCCCAGCAAAACCAGACCCAGTGCAAATTTCGCCGGGAGGGAAGGGTTGAGGTTGCGGCGGGCCAGAGCCACCCACAATGCGGCAAACACGGGAGCGAATGTAATAATGAACACGGGATTCAGCGACTGGAACCAGCCGGCCGGGATTTCGAATCGCAACGCCGCGATGACCCGGTGCGTGTAGCGCTCGGCAAACAGATTCAGCGACGATCCGGCTTGTTCAAAGCCCGACCAGAACATGGCGGAGGCCAGAAGCAGAATGATCAGCGCCACGCTCCGCTTTTTCTCCCCACCATCCAGTTTTCCGAACAGGAACATGCCGGCAAAGTAAATTACGCCCAGTCCAACGATGACATACGTGGCATTTTGCGCGAGAGGAACAGGATTGAATTTCACAACGCCTGTCAGTCCGAGACCAACCAAAAGCACGACGGTTCCCATACCCGCTGCGACAAAGTACCAGCCCTTGTCGAGCCGTCGCTCTGCGGCATCGGTTTTTCGACGGGTACGCAGGCCGGCATCGCCGAGATGCTTGGCAGTCAGCTTGAACTGAAGCAGCCCGAGCAACATGCCAACACCCGCGGCGGCGAAACCGTAGTGCCAATTGATCTTTTCGCCCAGAAAGCTGCAAACCAACGGACCGATGAACGCGCCCAGGTTGATGCCCATGTAGAAAATCGAGAAACCGGCGTCGCGGCGTGCCCCGCCCTCAGGATAGAGTTCTCCAACGATAACGCTGATGTTGGGCTTGAGGAGGCCCGTGCCCAGAACGACGAACAGAAGCCCCAGAAAAAACGTCTGAGTCGCGGGAATGGCCAGGGTGAAATGGCCCGCCGCGATGATCATCCCGCCAAACCACACGGACCGCTGCGCTCCCAGAAGGCGATCGGCAATCCAGCCTCCGGGCAGCGCAGCCAGGTAAACCAACGCCGTGTAAAGCCCATAAATGGCGGTGGCAGTCCGGTCGGAGAAACCCAGGCCTCCCTTGATCGAATCCACCATGAACAGCACCAGCAGCGCGCGCATGCCGTAGTAGCTGCATCGTTCCCACATTTCCGTAAAGAACAGGGTGTAAAGCCCTCGTGGATGGCCAAGAGCCTGTGCGGCTTGAGGGTTGGCGGTCGGTTCTTGAGCGCTATCAGGCATCCTTTTGCTTACTCCTCAACGGGGAGTTTTCCCCTATTTCTGGTTCGGGTTGGCGGGCATTGTTTCGCACAAGAACCGGGTCAGCAATCCATACAAGTGGCGCGTCGTGTTCTTGCCCTCGGCGATGCTGTGAGTCCGATTCGGATACGCCATCATGGTGAATTGCTTGTTGTGCGCGATGAGCTCGTTGATCAGGGCTTCGACGCCTTGATAGTGGCAATTGTCATCGCCCGTGCCGTGGACGAGCAACAGGTTGCCTTTCAATTGATGCGCGTACGTGATCGGTGACCCTCTGCGATAGCCGTCGGCATTGTCTCCCGGCAATCCCATATAGCGTTCCTGGTAGATCGTGTCGTAGTAGCGCTGGTTCGGAACGGGCGCCACCGCCATGCCGGCGTGGTAGAGGTCTGGGTAGCGGAAAAGGGCGTTCAGCGTCATCGAACCGCCGCCGCTCCAACCCCAGATCGCAATGCGGTTCGGGTCCACATAGGGCCACGTCTTGATAATTGCGCGGGTGGCGGCGGCTTGGTCGGCGGAGGCCAGAATGCCGATTTGCCGATATATGCACTTTCGCCAATCGCGGCCGCGTGGCGCCTCAGTGCCGCGGTTGTCAATGCTCACGACCAAATAACCTTGCTGGGCCAACATCCAGTGCCAGAGATGGTTCTTGCTCGGCCAGCGATCTACAACGGTCTGCCCTTCGGGCTCACCATAAACGTAGAACAGCATCGGATATTTCTTCTTTAGGTCGAAATCCGGCGGCTTGATGCACCAGCCATCAAGCAATCCGTTGTTGCCGGTATCCACGCGGAAGAACTCGCTCGAGGGCTTTTTCAATGTGTTCAGCTTCTTCAGCAAGCCTTTGTTTTCCGCAAGCACCTTGACCTGCTTGTGATCCGGCAGGCTGATGAGTTCCTCCACGGGAGGACGATCGAACGTGGAGTAAGTGTAAATCGCCCATTTCGCGTCGGGCGAGATGCTGTAACCGTGCGTGCCCGGGCGACCGGCGGGAGTCAGCCGCGTGGTTTTGCGACCATCCAGCCCCACGCGGTAGAGATAACGCTGGGTCGGATTATCGGGGGAAGCGATATAATACAGCCAGCCATTCTCTTCATCTACGGCTTCGATGCTGATAACATCAAAGTCTCCCTTCGTGACCAGAGACACCTTGTCGCCCGCTCGTGAAACGACATAGGCGTGCCGCCAGCCATCCCGTTCACTGAGCCAGAGGAACCTCTTGCCCTTGTCGAGCCAGCGCATGTCGTTGTTGTTTTCCACCCATGCTTTGTCGGTTTCCGTCAGGATCGTTCTCACCCGCCCGCTTTTCGCGTCGGCGAGCATGACACGGTTGGTATTTTGCAGGCGGTTGAATTGCTGGAGGACGATCTCCTCCGAACTTTCGGCCCAATCCATGCGTGCGATATAGTGTTCGCGCGGATCGCCCGGCACATCGAGCCAGCGCGTCTCGCCGCCGCTGGCCGCGACAACTCCGATGCGCGCCGCCGGATTCTTCTCGCCGACTTTGGGATAAGGGATGGGGATCACGCGCGGATACAGCCCGTCGGTGTTGTTGATCAGATAGAACGTGCGCACGCCTTCATCATTGATTTGCCAATAGGCGATCATCTGGCTGTCCGGACTCCAGCGAAATCCTTTCCGCAATCTCAGTTCCTCTTCATAGACCCAGTCGAAGGTCCCATTGATGCGCGTCTTCGAGCCGTCGCGAGTCAACCGAGTAATCTGGAGATCATCCAGATTCTGTACGTAGAGATTGCTTTCGTGCACATAACAGACACGGGTTCCATCCGGCGAAAACTCGGCAAACATCAGCGTGGAGGGTTTGGCATCGCCCCCCAGTCTCTTCAGTTCGCGGCCAGCGATGTCCAACACCCAATAGTCGCCGCGGGAATTGATGCGCCAGACTCGCCTGCTGTTGGTGTAGATCAACAGCTTCGAGCCGTCGTCCGAAAGCGAGTAACTCTCGATCGCCAACGGCGCGGATTCGCCGGGTGCGATGAACAGATGAGCGGGGACCAGGACCTCGTCGCGGCTGGTGGCTGGGTCGTGCCAGACGAGTTGTCTTCCCGCATCTTTGCCCGGCGCTTTTTCAAGCGCGGTGTAACCCGACCCCTGCTTGCGCCACTGAATGGCAGGCGCTTTCTCAGGCTCAAATTCAGCTGAGCTGAAAATGCGATCCAGCGTGAGCAGAGATTTGTCGGCGGGCGACTCGCCAGCCCGGCAAACACCGTCGCAAAAGGCAGAAATCCACAACACCAGGAGACATTGGGGAAAAACGCTTCTAAAGAAAAGGTTCACGCTCGGAAAGCGCCTCGCTCGCATAAACACCGTCTCCTTTGCCGGCAGATGTGGTCGGTATGACTGTGGAATCCGTATCGCCGCTCGCCGACCCAGATCAGTCACTCACGGGCCCATCATCCACCCTCCTATTTATATCGTTGACAAAGTCAAGTACTTTTTTTGGTCTGTGTAATGCTGATCGGTTCACTGGGCAACGATGGCGATGGAAACAAGGACAGGTGTTGACACGATTTGCTCTTGGCCGCCAGCCTTTCACTGATGCGTGCATACATGGCCGCCGGATTCCAGCGATGAGGCCAAGTTGTTGAGGGACCCATGAATCAGTCTGCTTATATTGAACACGACCTGCGATACCGGATCGCGTCGGGAAAGGGTGTGCCTGACAATCTGACGCTGACCAGTCTGGCGAGGCGTTACAACGTCAGCATCACGCCGGTGCGATCGGCGATTACCCGGTTAATCGCTGAGGGGGTACTCTTGAAGCAGTCGAATGGACGCTTGGCCGTAAATCCGAACAAGGTGGGAAAGGGCGCTTCGTCGAAAGTCGCTCGAAGGCCGTTGACACCGGCGGACTGGGACCAGATTCTGATTAAGGAAGTCATGCTCACAAGTTTGGGGCCGGATGCCGCCTATCTGCGCGAGGAGGCGCTGGCCCGAAAATATCGGGTCGGCCGCTCGGTGATTCGGCAGACGTTCAGCCGCTTCGCCGGCGCGGGGCTGCTCGAGCACGTTCCGCGGCGCGGATGGCTCGTGCGTCCGTTTCGCGAAGAGAACATGCGCGCCTATCTGGAAATTCGGGAAGCGCTTGAACTGAAAGCGTTGGACCTGGCGCGGCCTCACATCCAGCGCGAGGACCTCAAAAAGATGCTGAAGGGCAATCCGAGACTGAAAAAGGACATTCGCCCCCGGCTCGACAATCGCCTGCACCGATACCTGATCGAAAAATCGCAGAATCGCTACATTCGCGAGTTTTTCCGGCAATACATCTCCATGTACTACACAGCGCTCTTTGATTATGCCGCCCCGGAAGTCTCGGTTGTAACCCAGATGGCCCGGCAACATCGCCGCATCCTGAAATCCCTCTTGTCGCGGGCGTGGGCACGTGCCCGCCAGTCGCTGGTCGAGCATATCCAAGCCCAGGGACGTATCTTGAAGAAACTGTTGAAACGCTAACGACGGGAGCGGCGCCGAACTCCATGAGCTCGAAAGCTTGCAGCATCCTGAACGATGTCTTGGGCCCGGTGATGAGGGGGCCGTCGAGTTCACATACGGGGGCGAGCGCGTCGGGATGAATGCGGAAGTCGTTGACCTGCCATTTGCCCGCGACCGCTGTGGCGTAGTGCGCCTTCTGGAGCACGCGAGCGAACGTCACCTCGCGGTTCCAGTCGAAATATTGCCCACCCCAGCGCGGCGCGTCGGCGTGCAGATGGCTGTCGAGTAGCAAGTCTGATACGCTGTTCCGCCTTTGGCCAAGGCGTCGAGGTTCGGCGTCGCGTTCTCTTCGCTTCCATAGCAGCCGACCCAATCGCGGCCGAGGTCGTCGGCCAGAATCACGATGAAGTTGGGCTTCTTGTTCTCAGCGCGTTCTCTTGTCTGCGCGCGAGTCTGCATAGGAAGCGCCGCCATCGCGACAACGGCGGCCATGGTGGTTTCTTTCAAGAAATCCCGACGATTCGGATGTTTATCCATTGGTCTTTTTCTCTTTTCTCTTGTTTTGCTTTTTTGTCCTTGGCTTTTTTTCGATAGTTTTCGCCTTGTCGGGCGACCAGGAAGGATCCTTGGGATTCTGCACGGTCAGCGGGCAGGTGTCGCCCAGTTCTTTTTGCATTTTCTCCATCAAAGCCATCATTTCTTTGACCTTGCCCGCATGTTCGGGCTTGTCCGCGAGATCGTTCATTTCATGCGGATCGTTTTGCAGATCGAACAATTGGTTCTTATTGATCTGCGGGTACCGGAGCAGTTTCCAGCGCTGGTCGCGGATCGAGCGCTGAACGTCCTTGTAGCTGGTAAACAAGCAATCGCGCACCTTCAGGTCTTTGCCGGCCACGACAGGCGCCAGGCTCTTTGCATCAATACTCGCGGGGATCGGCATGCCCGTCAAATCGCATACAGTGGGGAAGATGTCCATGAGATAAGCGAACGCATCACTTTCTCCCTTGGGGATTCCGGGTCCGGCGAAAACTAGCGGCACGTGCATCCCGCCGAACTCATAGAGGTTCTGCTTGCCCAGCAGGCCGTGTTCGCCCAGCGAAAGGCCGTTGTCACCGGCGAAGATGACGATCGTGTTGTCCAGCTCGCCCGCTTCCCTCAGCGTGTTGATCACACGCCCATACTGCGCATCGAGGTAGGTGATGGAGGCGTAATAGCGCGCCAGCTTGCCGGTCAGGGCCTCGCGCGTTCGCGGCCAGGGCAGCGTCCCCTCGTCGCGCACGGTCATCTCGCCGTTGTCGAAGGGATGATAGGGCAGAAAGTTCGGCGGCAATGGGATGTCTTCGGGCTTATACATGGCGTAGTAGTCATCGGGGGCAAACTGAGGGTCATGCGGTTCGTTGCCTGCCATATTGAGAAACAGCGGCTGCTTGCTTGCATGTTCTTTAATGAACGCGATGATATTGTCGGCGTTTGTCTGCGCGGTCTTGCCGTCCACGTGGACGTCAAACGCCTTGCAGATGTCGCCCGGATTGTTGCCGAACTTGCCGCTGCGGATTGTGGCGTAGCCGGCCGCCTTCATCGCCTGAGGAAACGTCAACGCCTTGCCGTCGCCCCGGCAATTGTTATGAAACAGTTCGATGCCCGTATAGATCATCGTTCGGCTGGGCATACAGACCGCACCGGAGTTCGAGCCGAAGACATAGGCGTGGCGAAAGAAAAGGCCGCGCTGGACGATCTTGTCCAGGTTCGGTGTTTTGACGATCTTGTGTCCCAGTGCGCCGATCGTATCCGGCCGGAAATCATCGGCGAGGAGAAACAAGACATTCGGCTTGCGGCCTGTGGCCGCTTCTGCCGATTTCATCCACAGAGGCAGCGCCAGCGTCGCCGCGCCTCCGCGAATAAAAGCTCGACGTCCAATTGTGTTTCCGCTCATTGTCTGACCTCCTGCGATAGTAGTTCTTCAAGTCGAACTTGATGAGTTCCCTTGGGTTTGTCGCCCATTGATCCTATGTTCATTCTGCGGTTGGCGTCAAGGTCTCCCTGTGCCATTTGCGGGCGGCGCGCTCGTTGCATCGCACTGCCAGAGGCGCCGGAGTAAGCGATACATCTCGGGATCGTGTTTCTCCAACTCGGCGCGGTTAAACGGATAGAAATCATTCCGGCCAAACAGAGCCTCGGTAGTTTCGGCGAAGTATTCCTTCGCGTCCGTCATGGCGTAGGCGCGTTCGGTGGTATTTTTCTTTGTGGGATTGCCAAAGGAGCGTTCGACGGCGTCGTAGGACTTTCTTTCCACGGCGCGGCGGTAGGCGGCCTTGATCTCCGGATTGTCAAATCCCAGCATCTGATCGTGGTAGGAATGGGCGAGTTCGTGAAGGACAAATGCGGGCATGCGGCGGCCCTCTTCGGCAAAGATGCGGATATTGGTGAACTCGATGCCCTTGGCCATGGCGGGATTGCGGCCGTTTTTGCGAAGCCAGCCTACCTCCGGATGATACTCGGCCCGCGGTCGCACGCCGGGATAGGTGGGGGAAAACCACAGCGGCACGGCGCGAAGGCGGGCCACGGCCGGCGCCGGCACGACCCTGGCGATCTCCTCGAGCTGCTTTTGGAGCAGGTCGAGCGCGCGGCTGGCGGCTTCGTTTTCCTTTTGCATCAACACATCGCTGACAAAGACCGTCCAGCCTTCGATGGTTTTTGTCTGATAGCCCGTGACGGGAAGAAGCGGGTCTTGGTTTGCGGATGGAGCATTCATCCCCTCAGGCTGGCTGCCCGGCTTCGAATCGGCCGGCGGTTCTCCGGCCCGGCAAACACCGCCGCAAAAAGAGGAAACGCACAACACCAAGAGACCCTGGAAGAACACGCACTTGAAAGAAAGGTTCACGCCGGGAAAGCGCCACACTCTCATAGACGTCGTCTCCTTGCCCGCGGATGTTGCCGGTATGATCATAGGATCTCCTTTCGATTTGCCCGAGAGAAGATCTACTCCAGTGTGTCCTGTCATCCTGTCAAAAGTCTTTTCCCTTCTCCAAAAAACCATTAAACGCTTCTGCATGTCAGTCCAGGCACGCGTCCACCTCGTGATCACTCAGATCAATCCAGATGGTCTTGGTTTGCATATACTGCTCGAACGCCTGGAGCGATTTGTCGCGCCCGGCGAGGCCGGAGAGCTTATAGCCGCCAAAGGGCGTTGTGATGTCCCCTTCGTTGTAGCAATTCACAGACACGGTTCCCGCCTGCAAATCTCTTGCCGCACGCAACGCTTTCTTCATGTTGCCCGTGAAGAGGGACGCTTGCAGACCATAGGGCGTGTCATTGGCCGTCTGGATGGCTTGGGCGTCGTTGCGCACCGTAAGGACAGACAGGACGGGCCCGAAGATTTCTTCCTTGGCGATCACCATATCGGGGGTGACGTCGTCGAAGATGGTCGGTGGGATAAACAATCCCTGTCCAAGGGCCAGCGGCTCGCCGCCGGCAACCAGATTCGCGCCCGCCTTCTTGCCCTCGGCAATGTACCTCATCACCGTGTCGAACTGGTCCTGGGAGACCATGGCGCCCAGCGCATTGCTCGGTTCCAATGGATCGCCCGTCTTCCAGTCCCGCAATTTGTCCAACACCCGCCGCAGCAAGTCGTCTTTGATTTTCTGATGGACAATCAGGCGGCAATTGGAGGTGCAGTTCTCGCCCATGTTCCAAAACGCGCCGTAAACCACATACTCCGCGACCGAATCGAGGTTCTCGGCGTCTTCGAGCACGACCGCTGGGCACTTTCCGCCGAGCTCGAGGTTGATGCGCTTAAGATTGCTCTGGGCGGAGTATTGCAGGAGGCGCCGACCAATCTCGGTTGAGCCGGTGAAGGAGATGGCGCCGATGTCGGGGTGCAGCCCGATAGCCTCGCCAATCCGTGAACCCCGCCCCGGCAAGATGCTGAGAACACCCGGAGGAATTCCCGCCTCGGCGGCCAATTCGGCCACCCGCAAGGCGGTCATGCTGGTCAGCGCGGCCGGCTTGACGATGACGCTGTTTCCGGAGGCCAAGGCCGGCCCCACTTTCCAGCCGAACATCATCAGGGGGAAATTCCACGGCAGGATGCACGCCACCACTCCTATAGGCTCGCGCACGATAAGGCCCATCGCATCGTCGGTTGTGGGGGACATCTGATGGTAGAGTTTGTCCGCAGCCTCGGCGTACCAGGCTATGCAATGTATGGTTTCGGGGAGATCGAGCCAGGCACAGTCGCGGATCGGTTTCCCGCTGTCGAGGCTCTCCAATACGGCCAACTCGTAACGATGCCGCTTCATGAGCTTCACCAGATGGATCATGATTTCCTTGCGTTCGGCGGGATGCATCCGCGACCACACCCCGCTGTCGAAGGCCTGACGCCCTTTCTTGACCGCATAGTCCAGGTCTTCTTTGCCGCATGCCGCGATATCGGCCAATTTTTTGCCGGTCGCCGGATTGATTGTCGCGTACGTCTCCCCGGACTTTGCCGATGTGAACTTGCCGTTGATATGGGCATTCGCTGGAAACACCATCTTGTCCGCAATGGCCTGGTATTCATCTTGGCTGAGCAAATCTTCCATGGTTGCCGCTCCCTTACTTTCCCGGAATCGTTTGTCGAATCGTGGTCCGCGCGGTGAGCACGGCGTCTCGCATCTGGCGTTTCAGTTCCTTCTTCATCGGGCGCAGCGGAAGGCGGACGTGACCCGCGGGCAGCCCGTCCAGTTCGCAGGCGTATTTCACGCATTGCACGAATTTCCCGCCCCGTTCGAGCACTGTCATCACGGGGAGCATGGCCTTCATGATGCGCCTTCCTTTCGTGAAGTCCCCTTCGAGCACACACGCTTGATACAGTTGAAGGGCTTCCCAGGCGAAAAAGTTGGCGGCCGCACACACCCAGCTGCGCGCGCCCCAGACAAAGAACTCCAGCGCCTGGTCGTCCGCTCCGCAACTCAACTGGAGATGCGGGAACTCGCGGGCCAGCATGTGGATGCGCTCGAGATCGCCGCTGCTTTCCTTGATGGCCTGGAAATTGGCGTTGCGACCGACCCGATTGAGAAACTCCCTGCTCATCCCGGCGCCTGAACGAGCCGGGTAGTTATAGAGCATGATGGGCATGTTGGCGGCGCGGTCCACTTTCAGCGCATGAAGCGCCAGTTCTTTTCCCGTGGGAACCGAGTAAGGGGGCACCGCCAACAACAGGGCGTCGGCGCCCGCTTCTTTTGCGGCCGCGGCATAGGCGCAGACGTCCTCCGTTCGAATATCGTTGACGCCAGCCAGCCAGGGCAGGCGTCCGCGAATCACATCGTGCGCGGTGCGGAACTGCCAGAGTCGCTCTTCCCGGGTCAGCGCGTAACTCTCGCCGGTCGTCCCGCCGATCACAAGCCCCTGAACGCCTTGCACAATCTGATTCTCGATGACCCTTCGGTAGCCCTCTTCATCAATGGAATAGTCTGCGCGGAATGGCGTAATGACGGGGGTATAGATTCCTTCGAACCGCATACAGGTCTCCCTTTCCATGCCGGGTGAGGGGGGTGGAATGTCACCGATCAGCGTTCTTACTCAACAAGTCTGACAGCGGTACCGCATCCTCCAACACCTCACCAGCCGAGCCTGATCCTGACAGACTGAGCCAAATCCCGAGTTATACGTGTCTTGTAGATCATCAGTTTACCAGGTACCGCATTACTTTACATTGTGCACAAAAATAAATAATGGCCCGGACAGGCATAAGTCAATCTCTTTTTTTTTGGATTATCCTCGGAGAGGGCAATTTTCTGCCGAAATTTCCCTGCCCAAAACCCCTTTCACGGATGCCTCCCTTGGAGAAGCCTCTTTCGAAAAGCGGTTTTTCATTCCGGACTATTCTGTGTGAATGGCCATGAGGGTCTTCTATGGAAGACGCTTCGCGGCGCCAAGCCTCATTCCGGCGCTCGCAGAGAGGCGATTCGCATTTCAATCCTTGTGACTTGAAGGGACTCTGGACGCGGCGAACTGATGGGGAGCGAGTCTGCCCTTCATCCCAGGATCTTACCCCCCTCTTGCTATTGTTCAATGTTGCCTGCTGCTGCAAAACCATTGATTTTGGCGGCGTTCGTCGTCGTTGATAGTCCCGGTTTGGCCTCCGAAGCAAGAGGTCGCAGGTTCGAATCCTGCCAAGCGCAGCATTGGTTTTTCGCGCCTGCGCAACTCTCCACAGATTCCACGTCGGCGCCGTTACCTCCGGATGTTACCCCCTCTTGTTCAGATTGAGCGACACGTTACCGTCAGCGCTTCCCTGCGCTTCAGCAGGATAACCACAGTACTCCATTGTCCACCCGTTGAATCGTGCGAACCTCTATCGTGGAAACGAGAGCGAGTCTGCCCTCATCCTACACCCTCTTTGCTGTTGTTGTTGCTTTCTGCTGCCGCAAAAAGCGCGAAGAACCTCAAAAAAGCGCATATTGCGGCTTCTGGGGCGGTTTCCAGATCAAAAGGCAGCGCGCCTTCTTCGGTACCACGCGAGCCGTCTCCGGCACCGCTGCGATCATGCAATCCCAGGCTTACGGACGGCGATGCCGTTGATGGCCTGAAGCTGCGGAGGCCGCTCTCGCACCCTTCGTGGCGCTCACAGCCGCTGGCCGGGGGCGACAGGTGGCTCCAGCCCTTCTGCCTCCTGGTCTTCCGGGACGAGGTCGAATAGGTCTGCGATGTGGTTGGGGATCACGCGCGGACGCCCGGTTTGGGAATCCACGTAAACCCAATCAGTTTCCCCTTTCGCCAGAACGGCGTTGTCGTCCACTCGGACGAACTTGTACTTTCGCAGAGAGCGCGCCCGCCGGAAGTTGGTTACCCAGGTCAGCAGGGCCACGCGATCCTGGGCGTACGCGGCGCGAAAGTACTCGATCCGATGAGATCGCACAACCCAGGTCGCGCCTTCGGCCTTTGTCGCCCGCGTGCATCCCGCTTCCTCCGAGTGGAGAACCGCCGCCTCTTGCATCCAGCGAACATACTCCACGTTGTTGACGTGCCCATTGGCATCCACCGCCCCTGGCGGGACCTGGAAATCGTGCCGATAGACCTTTGGCATTTCAGAACCTTGCGTTCCTTGGAGTCCTGAACGATCCGAGGAGATTTCGATTCCCATTTTCCTTGCTTCTTTCTTCTCACGCGAAGGCGACCTGAATGAATCAGAATCCGCGCGTGCTATTCGTCTTCTTCGCTGTTAGTTCCTTTGTTATTCTTCCTCCGGCCTTTCCCGCCTTCGGACGGCCACGAGCCGGTCGGGACGAGGAACTTTCCCGCGGGAGTGTAAGGGCCATCGTAGTCGGCGCCCTCGTAGCTCTTGCGGCACGATTCGAGCCACGCGCGCAGCCGCACCTTCATGTCCCGCGCGATTTCCGGCTTCTCGCTGACGATGTTGTTCTTCTCGTACGGGTCTCTGCGCAAATCGAACAGCATGTCTTCGTGGCCGTCGTCCGAGAAGTTGGTCAGGAGTTTGTACTGGTTCTCTTCCATGGCCATCGTGGGCGAACCGAACATCGCCTGTTCGCCCTGGATGTAGCGGAACGGAATGGGGACGGGCCGTTCCGATTGCTTCTCCTCAATCAAAGGCAACAGGCTGATGCCGTCCAGCGGCCGCGCCTTCTTCGGCCACTTCCATCCCAGAACCTCCATGAGGGTCGGGAAGTAGTCGAGGGTGTTGCACGGGGTTTCCACGACGCGGCCGGGCCTGGCGCGACCCGGCCACACCAGCAGTCCGGGGACGGTCACACCGCCGCAGAACAGGCTGCGTTTGCGCCCGCGCAGACCGCCCGTTGAGCCGCGGTTGCGGCCCGCGTCGGCGGTGCGGCCCTCCGGCCCGTTGTCGCTGGCAAACCACAACATCGTCTTGTCGGCCACGCCCAGTTCCCGCAACTCGCGACACATTCGCCCGACTTGCTCGTCCATGGCCGTGATGGCGCCATAGTAATGCTGTTCGCCCTCGCTGTATTGCGAGTACATCGCGCGATATTGCGGGCCCGCGACCACGGGGGCATGCGGCGTGTGAAACCAGACCACCGCCAGAAAGGGCTGTCTGGCTTTCGCGGCAGCGCGGATGAACGGCACCACGCGATCCATGAGCACGCGCGAATCGTCGCCCTCGAGATTCTCGGTGGCATACGTATCCTCGGCGGTCCAGTACTTGGTCAGGAACGGCTGGTCTTTCATGGGGTCCCAGGTCGGCACGGCCTGCTCCGTGGAGAAACTCACGTCGAAGCCGTGCTTCCAAGGCGGCGAGTATTCCTGCTCATTGCCGGGCCGCCCGCGCCGTCCGTCCTGGATTTTCGTGGTGAGCGTTCCCAAATGCCATTTGCCGAAATGGCCGGTTGTGTAGCCGAGCGACTTGCACAGTTCCGCAACGGTGATTTCCTCGACCGGCAGATAGCCCTCGTTGGCGTGGGTAATGCCGTAGCGGAAGTAGTGGCGCCCCGTCAGGCAGGTGCCGCGCGTCGGCGAACAGACCGGGCCGCCGGAGTGGAAGCGCACAAAGCGAATGCCCTGGGCGGCCAGCTGGTCGAGGTTGGGCGTCTTAATGATCTTGTTGCCGTTGAAGCCCACGTCGCCCCAGCCGAGGTCGTCGCACATGCAGAGGATGATGTTGGGGCGGTTTTCCGCGGCGGACGCGGCGAACGGAATCCGCGGACCTGCGAGCGCGGCCGCACCCTGGGCAACTGTGGCCAGAAAATTCCGGCGGTTAACTTGAGCAGGCATATTGCGCGTCTTCTCCTTCGAGTAGGGTGGATGTTGGCTCCGCCTGACGTCTTGTGGTGGGCTTCTCAGGCGCCTCTTGTTGAAAGCAACACGGGAGCAGAATAGTCAAGATCAACGTTAGTACCCGAGCGGTGATGACACCGGGGATTTGTTTTGTGTGATTCATTGCTGGTTCATTTTCAGTTTTTTCCGCTCGGCCCGGTCCATGAGCGCGGGTGCGGGGTAACCGTTCTTGCGAATGCGGGCGCCAGCCTCCCGCAAAGCGGCGACATCGCTCGGATGGATGGAGCCATCCGGCAACGGACCTGTATTGAGCGTCAGATTGGCTTTTTGGGCGAAGGCGTCGGCCAGCAGGGCGAGAACCTGGTCAGCGTTGATGTGTTCGCAGCCTTCCAGGTAAAGCCAGGAGGGCGGCGCGGTTTGCATGTTCGTGCAAATGTCGCCCCGTTTGCCGCGGTTCATCTCCCAAGCTTTCTCTGCGATGGGGCCAGCCTTCACATGCATCCACCCCTCGGGGGCCACGAAGTCTTCGGTGCCGGTTCCCTGTTTGAAGGAGATGAGGCATTGCGGTTGGAGAGACCGGATCAGTGCGTAGAATTCGTCGAGGCGGCGATAGGCTTGCGGTTCTTCGTAATAAGAGCCAATGCCATCGAGCCAGATTCCGGCGACCGGGCTGTATTGGGTCAGCAGTTCCCGCACCACCGCGCGGTTCCGATCGAATGTTTCCTGGGGCTCCGTGCGCGCGACGTCGGGCGGACAATAAAGAAACAGCCCCAGTCCCTTCTTCCGACATTGCTCGGCCAGTTCGGCCACGAGGTCACGACGCGCTGGCGAGTTCAGACTTGTAAACTCGGATACGGAGGTGCGGAACATATACAAATTGCCCCTGTGGCGGGTCGTGAAATTGACGTAATGCATCTCGGCTTCGAGGGCCAGGTTCGTGATGAAATCGGCGTCGAATTTCTCGGCCGTGAAGCGGTCCTTGAGGCGCGCATAGTCCACGTCAGCCCCCTGCTTGAGTTGTTGCCATTCTGCCTTGGGAGCAGACTTCGCCTTGATGACCTCCCGCGCCGTTAGCCCTCGAAGACTTTCCAGCGAATAATGAACGAACAGCCCCCACTTCGCATTGCGATGCCACTCCACGGCTGCAGCGCGAGGATTCTCGCGATACAAGGTTTCATATCCTCGCAAGAAGGAAGGGATCGCCGCTTCCGAATCACGTTCGGACCTTCGCGTCCCTGACTCCGCGTTTGGCCCCCGTGTCCGCGCCGGGCCGGGGCGAGTTGCGCAAGCCGGCATTGCCAGGCCGGAAACCGCGGCCAAGCCCGTTGTCTTCAGGAACTGCTTTCGAGTTTGCCGACTCATACCACTGCCTTCGGTGACGGACGGGGAACTGTGAGCCACTCCGGCAAAATTGGTCAGTTGAGCAAGGTGAATTGGCTCTCCAAAGTCAAGGAGCAAAGGAGAGCGAGTCATGGGGCGAGTTGCCTGATAAAGAAAGCTACCGGGGAGGGGTAAAGGACTGACGTATTGAGAAAAGGGGGATGCAAGGGGGAAAATTGGTTGCCTCAAAATAGCAGCTACCGAACTGGAAAGGAGAGAGGCGACCAGATGGAGGCAGTGATGAGTAGCCGATCGCGAAGGGAGTACATCGAAACGCAACGGGCGCGGTATAGC
>Ga0315280_10001642_pt1 | contig 37983 bp, 29 predicted proteins | sample YL17G06_40_MG_FD_203697 | JGI IMG/M metagenome (GOLD analysis project Ga0315280, IMG submission 203697) | Sediment microbial communities from Yellowstone Lake, YNP, Wyoming, USA - YL17G06_40 | ecosystem: Environmental > Aquatic > Freshwater > Lake > Sediment | place: USA: Wyoming | collected... | reverse complement strand
AGCCGCAGGTTCGCTTCCACAAGCTCTTTCTTGGCGATGTCGGCCTCGAGCTCGCCGGCTTTGATGGTCGCCAGAGTCCGCTTCAGCTCCGGGATGGTCGCGGAAGCTCCCTCCTCGATCGAGCGGATTTTCGCCTCGTACTGCCTGATCAGTTTCCTGGTCGCCTTGGCCTCTTCCAGCCGGCGCGGCGCCTCCAGGCTCTTGCCGAGCTTCTGCACTTCCTGCTCGAGAGCGACCACTTCGTCCACAGTGCTCTTGATAACCCCGACGAGCCGTTCATGCTGGGAGGGGCTAAGTTCGAGAGCGCCCACCCTGCGCGCGACGTCGATACGGTGGCGGGCCAGCATCGAAAGGTGTTTTTTGTAGATGCGCGATCCTTTGCGACATTTGGCAAGTTTCGCGCGGAACTTGTTGGCCGCCCGTTCATGCTTGCGGATCTCCTCGATCACTTCGAACACTATTTGCGTCTTTTCTTCCAGTCGCTCCTCGGTGATCTCATCGTCGTTGAACAAAACGACGTCGCGGATCGAGAGCAGGCTCTTCCTGAGATTGTCTCCAATGCTCAGGATCTCGCGCACGATCAGCCGGGAGCGCGACAAGGCCTTCAGCACCACCTTCTGGCCGTGCTCGATGCGCTTGGCGATCTCAACCTCGCCCTCGCGACTCAGTAGCGGGACTGTACCCATCTCCCTGAGGTACATGCGCACCGGATCGTTGGTCTTGTCGAGCGTGAGCCCGCCGAAATCGAATTCGCCCTCTTCGCCCGCCTCCTCTTCATGCTTGTCGTCCTTCTTCCCCTCGTCCTGGAACTTCTGCTCCGAGTCGATCACCTCGATGCCTGCGGAGCCGAAAAGAGAGAAGATGCTGTCAAGCTCATCCGAAGAGCAGATCCCTTCCGGCAGCAGGTCATTGACCTCATCGTAGAGCAAGTAGCCTCGCTCCTTGCCCATCAGAATCAACTCTTTCACTTCATCATATTTTTCTTCGATAGACAAACCCGCTGTCTCCTTTCCGGCTATTTCCTGGACAGGGTGACCAGTTCTCGATCTACTTGCACCCGCTCCGCAATCAGACGGTTCAGCATCTCATCGTCTTTCCGTTCGGCCGCATCGGCGATTTTCGAGAGGATCTCCCGCTTTTTCGACACCAGCCTGATGGCGCGCAGCGCGCTGAGAAAACTCTCGGCCGTTTCGCCGGAAAGGTCCTCAGGCACTTCCTCCATCTGGAGCTGGGCCAGCATGCCTTGTTCGGCTTCACCGGCGAACCGCCCATGAAGGCCCGCAAACGTAGAAACCGCTCCTCGTGTGGCTTCATCCAGAAGCGCTACAAATATTCTCTCCGCCGCCAGGCCTGCGAAGTCCTGGTTCGAGCAGAGGGGCAATATGCGCGGCTGGAGCGCCGAGTGGTTGAGCAACAACTGGAGGAGCCGCTTCTCCGCGAACTTCATCGCTCCGATCGACGCCAGCGGAGCTTCCCGAAGCCGCGTCTTCTTCTGCTGAGCTGCCCGCTTCACTTCCGCAAGCAGCTGTTGATCCTCAATCTGCAGCTTGCGGGCAAAACGAAACACGTAATCCGAGCGCTCGACAGCATTGGGAATCCTCGCCAGGTACGGCAAAACCGCGTTCAACACCTGGATCTTGCTTTTGGGATCGCCCAGGTTTCCCTGGCTCTTCAGCGCAGTTTCCAGCACGAAATCGAGGTATGAAACAGACTGCCGCAGCCGATTCAGGTATTCCCCTGCGCCTGCACTCCGGACAAAGGCATCTGGATCTTGCCCCTCGGGCAGTCTGAATACCCGAACCCGAAAATCCTCCTCAAGGAAAAGGTCGAGTGATCTCTGAGCTGCCGCAAGCCCCGCAGAATCAGGGTCGTAACTAACCACCACCTCACGCGTGTACCGCCCCAGCAACTTCACCTGTTGAGGAGTCAAGCTGGTACCGAGTGAGGCAACAACGTTGTCTATCCCATGCTGGAAAGGGATAATGAAATCCATGTACCCTTCGACCAGTATGGCATAGCCCGATTTCTGGACACCTCCCCGTGTATAGCTCAAACCAAAGAGATTCCGGCTTTTATTATAAAGCCTGGTCTCGGGAGAATTCAAATACTTCGGCTGTTGATCTCCGAGGGCCCGGCCGCCAAAGGCGATAACACGGCCCCGGATGTCCGTGATGGGAAACATAATCCTGCCGCGGAAGGCATCATAGTGCCGGCTGCCGTCTTCGTAGCGCTTGATCAGGCCGCATTCCTCCATGGCGGAAACCTGGAAACCCCTTTTCTGCAGATGCGCCAGCAGCTCGCGTCCGCCGGCCGGCGAATAACCGAGCTTGAAGCGGTCGATCGTCTCCCTGGCCACTCCCCTCCCCTGCAGGTAAGCCAGCGGCGCCTGCCCCTCCTGCGGCTCGAGAAGCACGCGGTGGTAGAAGAGACAGGCTTCCTCCATGGCCCTGCGCAGCGTATCGCTGTCGGTGCCGGCGTCCGACTCTTGTCGCACCGTCGGTTGCGGCAATGCAATGCCGTACCGCTCAGCGACGAAACGAACCGCATCGGGAAAGGAGATCTGCTCAACGAGCATCACAAACTTGAAGACGTCTCCGCCCACGCCGCAGCCGAAGCAATGGAAAATCTGCTTTTCCTCGTTGACGTTGAACGAAGGCGTCTTCTCAGTGTGAAAGGGGCAGCGGGCCACCTGGTTACGCCCGCGCCTTTTCAACGCGACATACTCGGAGATCAGCGAGACGATGTTGACAGAGTTGCGCACTTCGTCAAGCACGCTGTCGGAATACAGAGGCATACGGGGACACTCTTACACTTATGCGCAGAAATAATAGCAGAGTGAACGATGAGTCAGAAGTCATAAACCAGAATTCAGGAGTCAGAACAAAAAGGCCGCGTCCGCGGGTGTCATATTCGCAAGCAGGTGCTGTGGATTCCGCACCCGCCTGCTGCAACCGGAGCACCCTGCCAGCGACGCCAGGGCGCAACATATGCGTCGTGTTGCGCCCTGGGTACGTCTCGCTCAGAATTCGATGTTGGCTCGAAATTCGATACGGCGAGGCTGGGTTGGACCGATGCCGGTCACTTGTGAGAAGCTGAGGCTGGTTGCGCCCAGGCCGCCCAGGCTGAACGTCGCATGATTGAAGACATTCAGGAGTTGGGCCTGAAGGGTGAAGCGGATCCCTTCGCGAATCTGGACGCTCTTATTTATCGACATGTCTGCGTTGAACCAGTGCGGTCCGTAAACGTAGGGTCGATAAGCCAGGAATCCTGGGATAGTGTTCGGAACGTAGTAATTGGAACTGATTCCCCCATTGGCGCCGATCAGATTCGGGTCGATGGTCAGCACCCAGGGATTTGAGCCGCGGTGCACGCCCACGGCGGATTGCAACTGCGCTGCAGTGAAGCTGCTCTGGAATACGACTCCGGAGTCAGCCGTGTTTACGGTAGCGTAACCGCCGCTCACCTGGGAAGGAGGTCCGCTTTGGAACCACATGATCGTTCCCAGAGTCCAGCCGCCAACCACGCGATTGAGCAGCGGACTGATGTTCAAAAACTTCTTGCCCGCGCCGAATGGAAGGTCGTCTGTGCCGCTGGCATGGAAGATGTGCCGGACGTCATAGGGACTCGGCCTGTAGTCCGTTGTCTGCAAACGAGTTCCCCTTGCCGCTGGCCTTATTGATCGTCAGATTGTTCTGAGCGTTCTTGAACTCGGTGAGGAATCCGTTCTCGAAGATATTCACTTCGTTGATGTTGTAGCTCATCCAGGTATGCAGGCCCATGTTGCCTGCGTAGCGAACCTCCAGTGCGCTGCCGCTGCCAAGTTCCCGCTGGATGCCGAAATTCCATTGCTCCACGTACGGCTGGCGGACGTTTGGATTCATGGCCCAAAACGAGTTGCCTCCAAAAGAGAGGGTCGAGGCCGGAAGCGCAGCCGACCAAGTCGGCGGGAAAAGCGCGTACGCCGGAAGCGTCTGGCCGAGGAAAAGCGATCCGGGCTGGAAGGTTCCGACAGCTCCCGTCGTATCCGGTGAAAGACTACCTTGCTGGAAAAAGAACAGCCCTTGATTTGAGGTGTAAGCCCAGAAATTCTGGGCGCCTTCCTGATAGTTCCTCAGCGACCATCCGGTGCGGATGACGGTTTTACCTTTGGGGAAGAGTTTCCCCAGGAACCCGCTGGCCCCGGGACTCCAGGCAAGTGCGATGGCCGGGGCTTGCATGGATTCATTGAGGTTGTACGCGCCGAAGGGCTCGTATTGCCCGGTCTTCGAATTCAGGGGACGCCCGCCCCCACCGATGTACACGCTCGAGATTCTTCCCGTCAGCGTCGCATAAAGACCCATGGCTTGGCTTTGCTGCGCAGTGGTCAGCCCCTTCAATGGGGAGACAAAGGTGGGCTGCAAAGGATCGTTGCCCGTTAAGCCCAAGCTGATTCCAGGGTGGCCGCCAGGGCCGTTCCAGTAATGATCCCGCTCCATGAACCACCCGCCGCCGAAAACCAGAGAGTGATTTCCCTTCTGCCAGTTCATGGAGTCCGTCCAGCTCAGCATTGGGTACATGGAGGATATTGCCGCCCGAATCCCTGTATGAGTAGAGCCCCTGTTGCGCCCCGGCACTCAGGACCGAAGCGGTGGCACTTCTGCTCTGCGGCTGAATAGACTGAGCGTAGGTGCCGAAGAAGAACAGCTTGTTCTTGAGAATGGGACCGCCCACGCCGAACCCGAAATCGTTCAATTTGACGATATTCCGTTTCAGCCCGCGGGCATTGTTGGACCACGAATTGGCGTTCAGGGCCGTGTTCTGGAAATCCTCGAAGACCCGGCCATGATAACTATTGCTGCCGCGCCGCGTCACCATGCTGATTCTCATGGCGGACGTCCCAATACCGCTCAGGTCCAGCTGTGCTGTGTTGACGGTCATCTCCGCAATATTCTCGATGCGCGGCTGGACGACCGAGATGCCGTAAGTGAAACCACCGCTCCGAAAGCGGTTGCTGATTGCAGGAGTGCCATCGAAATCCGCGCTTACGATGGCGCCGCCCGGCATGTTGTTCCAGGTTCCGCCTGTGCTTCCTACCGAGTTGGAGCTCCAGCCCGGGACCAGAAATGCCAACGGGAACATGCTGCGGTTCTGCACCGGGAGATTCACCACCTGCTTGGTGTCGATGGTCGTGGTCAGCTCGCTCGTCACAGTCGAGATCAGCGGTGTTTCGCCTGAGGTCACCTGTATCGTTTCGGACATGCCGCCGACCTGGAGCGTCGTGCGGACCTCGGTCGTGCGTGCGGTCTGCACTTGAACGAACGCAAACACCTGAGTCTTGAAGCCCGACGCAGAGACCGTCAGTTGATATGTGCCGAATGGCAGGTTTGGAAACGTGTACGCGCCGCTCGTCTGGGTCACGGCTTTGCGCACATCGTTTGTTGCGAGATCCTTCAGCTCCAAGCTTGCGCCAGGTATGATCGCGCCAGACGGATCGGGAACAGTCACGCTGACTGTTCCCGTGGAGCTGGTCTGGCCCCAGGCACCAAGAACCCCGGGACCCAGACAGGCCAAAGCGAATGCTAAGATCATGGTTGCGAGAGCTTCAGCAGACTTACGTGCCATCAAGAGGTTATTCATAGTCAAGCCTTTTACCCTTATCTGTGGCCTTGTTTCCAAGACCGAAATCACTCTTGTGCCTCATCGGTTTGGTCCCAGGGTGGCCTGCCGACGAGCTTAACCATTCAGTACCGGTAGCGGCTGCGAACGAATCCGCTGCCGGTTCTACTGTTGGGCTGCGCGCACATCGATGACCCGGCCAACGGAGGCATTGGGAAGAGACTGAAACTTCACGGACCTTGCTCCCCACACCGATACGGACCAATAGCATGGGGTTGTCCGGGGTCGGGAAGTTCTAACCGAATCACCTGTTACGGGCGTTGCCAACCTGAGATGTTCGAGAGAGATGGCGGGGTGGATAAACAGAAGCAGGATCGCACACCGCCGAGCCTCAATCCGGGGTGGCGCTAAAGCCATCCTCAGGCGAAACCTTATACGGCAGGCCGGCCGAGCAGCAGTCAGCGGCCATGGCAGGCAGCAGGAACAGGCTTAGGGCCGCTTCAAGGGGCCCACCGGGGAATCACGTAGGCATACAGCATTGTGACCAGCCCGATGATAGAGGCAAGGAAGATACTGTGGCGCAAGGTGAACCGGAAGAGTCCCGACTCCTCATCCGGCTGCATCCCTGTCGCTGCCGCAGCAACAGCGATGCTCTGGAGGCTGATCATTTTCCCCATGACCCCGCCACTCGAATTGCAGGCAGCCATCAAGATGGGATTGAGCCCGAGTCGGCCGGCAGTCACCACCTGAAGGTTGCCGAAGAGCGCGTTTGCCGACGTGTCGGAACCGGTAAGAAAAACCCCCAGCCATCCAAGCAACGAGCTGAAAAAGGGGAACAGAGCCCCCGTTGCGGCAAAAGCAAGTCCGAGCGTCGCGGTCGCCCCCGAGTAGTTCATCAGGAACGCCAGAGCCAGAACTGAGACGATGGTGAGTGTCGGAAGCGCCAATTGTCTGGAGGTCTGCAATACGACCTTTCCAAACCGGCGAGGAGGCATGCGCAGCAGCAGCGCCGAAAAGACCGCGGCCACAAAGCAAGCGGTACCGGAAGCTGAGAGCCAGTTGAGATTAAAGGGTGCGCCGTAAGGAACGCGTACGGGCACTGCAGGAGGAACACGCTCGATCGCGTTGTGAAGGCCGGGCCAGAAAAAGGAGACACTCACGGTATTCAAAAGGCGCTGGATCGGCGCCCAACCCCAAAGCAGTACACACAGCACCAGAAGGAGATAGGGCCCCCAAGCGCGCAACAGTTGCCGTTTGGAATAGGCGCGAGGGGGCGCGGTTGCCTCGATGTCGCCCTCGAGGTGAAACCGGTCTCTGGGTTTCCACATCACAAAGAGCCCAACCAGAACGCCGATGGCGGCAAGCGAACTCAAGATATCCGTCAACTGCGGACCCACCAGATTGGAAGCCATTAGCTGGACGGCGGCGAATGACACGCCGCAGAGCGCGGCAGCGGGCAGGATGCCCCTCAGGGCATGCCTCCCGCCCATGACCGCGACCAGATAGGCAGGGATGATCAATGAAACAGGAGCGCAGATGCGGCCGACGCCTGCGCTAAGGCGGTCCACGGGGAGATTGGTCACCCCCGCCAGAGTCACGACAGGGATTCCTATCGAACCAAAGGCCACGGGTGCAGTGTTCGCGAGAAGGCAGATAGCAGCGGCATTAAACGGAGGGAAACCCAGTCCTGCCAGCATTGCCGACGACACAGCCACTGGCGTTCCGAATCCCGCGGCCCCTTCGATAAAAGCGCCGAAAGCGAACGCGATAAGCAGAGCCTGCAGACGCCGGTCTTTGGTCAAGGCTGCCACGGAATCCCGGATGATGTCGAATTGCCCCGTATCGACCGTGATGGCATAGAGGAGGATGGCGCTGAAAACGACCCATCCGATCGGGAACAGCCCGAATGCCGCTCCATAGGCGGTTGCGCTCAGCATGGTTCCCGCGGGCATGCGGTAGGCAAGCAAAGCCACACAGGCAGCGGTGATCACGCCCGCCAAACCAGCAAGCCAGGCGGGTTTGCGCTTCACTCCCAGGAGATAGAAAAGCGAGCCGACGGGGAGTGCAGCAACAACTGTCGAGATTGCGAGGCTTCCCGCTACCGGGGTGTAGTCATGCTGCCACATGGGTGACCTTCCGGCCGGATGTCATTGTGCGCCCAACTTCCGCGTGTGCCCGCAAGGAACTTAGCTCGCCTCAGTCTCGCCGAGCCTCTGGCGATCTTCAGCAGCGCCAAGAATGGGGGCGTCGAAGCCTCAAGTCCAGCAGCAACGCCGAGGCCTTGGGCTTTTTCCCTTTACCCCTTGATCCCTTTGCCCCTTCTCCCCAGCTCATGTGAGCGTGCCATAAAAATTCCGTGTTTATCAATACTTGTGTAGTCTCCGAGACGTTAGCTAGGTGCACCGTAAATCGCAACTGAATTCGAGAGCGGGCCGAGAATCGGCAGGTCGAATGAACGCTTTGAATGGGGGAAGGTCCAGATTAGGGACGTTTCCGGTTGATCAGGCTGGCGACGAAGCCGGCGCCAAAGCCGTTGTCGATGTTCACGACCGTCACGTTCGACGCACAACTGTTCAGCATCGCGAGCAGAGCAGTCAGCCCGCCGAAGGAGCTTCCGTAACCTACGCTGGTGGGAACCGCAATCACAGGAACGCTCACCATTCCACCCACCACGCTTGGCAAAGCCCCTTCCATCCCGGCAACCGCAATGACGACCCGCGCGCGCGCCAGCGCCTCACGGGCGCTGAGCAGGCGATGAATCCCGGCCACGCCGGCGTCAAACGTGGTCCCGACTTCATTTCCCATGAGGCGTGCGGTCAGCGCTGCCTCTTCCGCTATTGGGATATCCGACGTGCCGGCGCAAACAACATGGATCACTCCTTCACCGTAGATCGCGGCATCCTGCACGATGCCGGCGGCCTGGGCCATTTCATGGTACTGGGCTTTCCGGGTCACACGCCGTACGGCGGCATAAACATCGCGAGGGCAACGGGTGATGAGGATATTTGTCTTCTGCGGAAGCAGGCTGCGCACGATGGCAGCCACGTGCTGCGGTTTCTTCTTCATGCCAAGGATAACTTCCGGGAACCCTTGCCGCAGTGTGCGGTGATGATCGACCCGAGCGAAACCCAGATCCTCGAAGGGAAGTCTTTCCAAGCGTTTCACTCCATCCTCGGGAGTCAGCGTGCCCTTTTGCACATCTTCGAGGAGACTGAGAATATCTTTTCGATGCATCATCGCACCTGGAGACGCCACCAGGACTTCAAGTGAGCCTGAATCTACTTGAATCCCGGGCCTTTGGTGTCTTAGTGGTTGAAATGACGGCCGCCGCCCCCCCCTCCGCCGTGAGGCCTGCGCTCCCTTTCCCGGCCCCCGCGCTCGTGCCCGCCGCCGCCGCTGCCGCGCGGCCGGTCCCCGCGCCGCTGCGGTCTCACGCTGGGCGCGCTCGGCGGCAGACCAGCCGCCTCCCTTAGGACGGCCTTGCGGCTCAAGCGGATCTTGTTCGGAGGATCGATACTGAGAACCTTCACCAGGATTTGCCCGCCGACTTTCAGTTCGTTGTTGATATCCTGCACGCGGTAGTCGGCAACTTCGGAGATGTGAAGCAGTCCCTCGGTACCCGGGAAGATCTCCACGAACGCGCCGAAATCGACCAGCCGGGTCACCGTGCCAAGATAGGTCTTCCCTACCTCCGCCTCCATAACCAAGTCTTCAATCATCCGGATCGCTTTCTGGGCCGCTTCCGAGTCGGTCGAGGCGATGTTGACCTTGCCGTCATCATCGATGTCGATCTTCACTCCTGTCTGCTCGATGATGCCGCGAATGATCTTGCCGCCCGTGCCGATCACCCCGCCGATCTTGTCCTTCGGAATCTGGATCATGATGATGCGGGGAGCATAGGCGGAGATCTCGGAACGCGGCGCGCCCAGCGCTGCCACCATCCGATCCAGGATGAACAGGCGGCCTGTCTTGGCCTGAGCCAGTGCCTCGCTCATGATCTGGCTGGTGATCCCGCCAATCTTTATGTCCATCTGCAAGCCTGTGATCCCTTTCACAGTCCCTGCAACCTTGAAATCCATGTCGCCGTAATGGTCTTCGGCGCCGGCGATGTCGGTCAGAATCGCGTACTTGTCGCCCTCTTTTACCAGTCCCATCGCCACTCCCGCCACCGGGGCGCTGATCGGCACGCCGGCATCCATGAGCGCCAGTACACCGCCGCAAACCGTAGCCATCGAGGACGAGCCGTTGCTTTCCAGAATGTCCGAGACGACGCGCACCGTGTAGGGGAAGGCTTCTTCACCCGGCATCACCGGTGCAATGCTTCTCTCGGCCAGGGCGCCATGCCCGATCTCACGACGGCCCGGGCCGCGCAGCGGCTTGACTTCGCCGACGCTGAAAGGCGGGAAGTTGTAATGCAGCATGAAGCGTTTGAACGATTCCCCTTCGAGCCTATCCATGCGCTGCTCGTCGTCGGCCGTCCCCAGTGTTGCAGTCACCAGGGCCTGGGTTTCGCCACGCGTGAACAGGGCCGACCCGTGAGTCCGAGGCAGCAACGACACTTCGACGCTGATCGGGCGGACTTCGTCAAAACGGCGGCTATCGGGCCGAATCCCGTCCTCCAGGATTTCTTTCCGGAAAATCTTCTCCATAATGTGCTGGAAGATTGCATCGGCCTGAGTCCGGCGCTCCGTCTCCTCTTCAGGAACGGCAGTGACGATTTCCTTCAGGATTTCATCCAGCCTGCTGTAGCTGTTGAGCTTACCCTTGATGTGGAGCGCTTCGGCAATCTGCTGCGCATATGCCTGCTCGATGCGCTGATACTCGGCTTGGTCCAGGACCGGTTTGACAGCATCACGCTTCGCCGGCTGGATTTTTTCGAACAGCTCCTTCTGGATGGCGATCAGTTTGCGAATTTGGGAGTGGCCGAAATCGAGCGCCTCAATCATGGTCTCTTCGGAGATCTGATGTGCGCCCGCCTCGACCATGACGATCGCATCTTCCGTGCCGGCCACGATGAGGTTCACGCTGCTGTCTTTAAGCTTCGTGAAGGGCGGGTTGGCCACAAAGTGACCATCCATCAGGCCGACGCGCACGCCGGCGATCGGGTTACTGAACGGGATGGGCGAGCAATACAGGGCCGCCGATGCACCCGTGATGCTCATCACGTCGGGGTCATTCTCCTTGTCGGCTGACAGCACGAGGGCTATGACCTGGACCTCGCTGTTGAAACCTTCGGGGAACAGCGGCCGCAGAGGGCGATCTATCAGTCTGGATGTGAGAATCTCCTTCTCGCTCGGTCTCCCCTCGCGTTTGAAGAAACCGCCGGGGATCTTTCCAGCCGCGTAAGTGTTCTCGCGATAATCCACTGTGAGCGGAAAAAAGTCGGTTCCTTCATGGGGCTCCTTGAGAGCGCACGCCGTCGCGAGCACAACCGTGTCGCCGTAACTGACATACGCCGCGCCATCAGCTTGGGTGGCGACCTTGCCCATTTCAATGCTGAATTCCAGCCCACCGATCTCGGTGGATACTCGATGCTTCATAATCAATCCTCCTAGGTGTGTTGCTGCTTTGCTTGGGATTCGGTGGGCTTTGAAATTCAGGAATTAAGATTATGAGTCACGGGTTAAGGACTATCGCATGAAGCCCATAGTCATTAACTCATAACTCATAATCCATTCCCCACCTTGCTCCTGTTATTGCAGGACCCGGAAAAGCGTGGAACCGACACTCCCACCGACTCGCTGAAAACACCGGGACAACGGATGAACCGACCGATTGGCTTCATCGGGCTGGCAAACGACAAGGAACGTCGGATGGGTTCGCAACCGTACCTCAAGTGCTTTTCCGTCACGTTCCATGAGGCTATGCGAGATTGGGGAGGGCGGGTCTGAGACCTGTTCCGACCGCTTCCACGCGGGACCGGCACAGCAATTCAGCATCCCTCATTTGCGCATGCCGAGCCGTTCGATCACGGTTCGGTAGCGATTGATATCCTTTGACTTTAGGTAATCAAGGAGCCGACGCCTTTTTCCGACCATCTTCAACAACCCTCTGCGGGAGTGATGATCTTTAGCGTGAACCTTGAAGTGATCCGTCAGGTAGGCGATCCTTTCGCTCAAAATGGCAACCTGAACCTCAGGCGATCCGGTATCGGTCGTATGGGTGCGATACGCGTCAACGATCTGATTCTTCTTTTCCCTCGTGAGCGACAAGACATCCTCCTGTAAATCATACAAATACGACCGCCAATAATAGTATAGAAGACCGGTGGGTGCAAACGAAAAGAGACACCTTGACAATCCAGACAGTGGTGCGCGCCCCCTGGAGCAATGCCGTCGCATACAAAGAACGAACCACGAAGACCTCCAAGACCCCAAGGAACCAAGAGCTAAGGGGGCTTTGGCTGCGCCGAAGGCGATTCCGCAGCTGAGCTGCGGAATCCACTCCTGGCACGGGCGTCGGGGACAGGCGCATGGGGGGTGGGTGCGACAGGTAAGCCCGGGGATCTCACCGTACGCTCGACGCTCAAGGATAGCTTCTTCCGCCCGCTTGTCCCCGGCGCCCTTGCCAGGAGCGGCAGCCAAAGCCTGCTCCCGACGTACTGTCCATCGCAATCCTGTGTGATCAGAAGATCTTCGTGGTCTTGGTGGTCTTTGTGGTTCCAAAGACATTCGGATGATTGGCATGCAGTGTCTGAATCGCAGAGACGCCTGCCGGCGCACTCCTGTATAAATTCACGATCAGGCTGTTTCCTTCGGCACAAAAGAAATCAGCTGCACGTCATCCCCGGCAGCCGAACGAATCCGCCCGAGCAGCTCCGGCTTCATGCTGGACAGCGCCGGCAGCCAAGCGGCATCCGAGACTTCCACTACGAGTTCGAGGCCGCGCATCGACAGAGGTCGGCACACATGCGCGAGCTTTTCTCCCAACAGCTCCCGCCAGGCGCCTTGCAGGCACGCGATCATCCACTCGTCGTGCAACGGCGTGCCCCGGTACAAAGAAAAGAGAAGGTTCGAGAGTGATTCCATTGCTCCGGCTGATTGCTGCGGCTCACTTCTGCGCTTTATCCACTTCTGCCTTGCCCTTGCGCACGAGTTCCCCCAGGACGGGATCATCGGGAACGGTCCTGTCGAGCGGCACAGTATGGCTTTCGATCTCCAGCCTCTGCGTGCCCGACTTTATGTTGAAGCGCACCTCGGATAGCATTCTTCCCATGTTGATAGGGCTGACAATGAGGGTATCTCCCACCTGCTGCGCGTCGACGGCCGCCTCGTAGTTGTGGGAGACAACGATCATGTGGATACCGGGCACTTCGACTGCCATGGTGATTGCGTCGCCCAAACCCATGTCGGTGATCACGATCACGTAGTCCGCCTTTCCCTTCAACTCGTTGAGCACTTGCCGCGCCGCTTCCTCCGGCTTCTGAACCTGAAACTCTTTGGCCGAGATTCTCTCCTCGGGATCGAACAACAGTCCGGTGATGCCCACACGCAACGGTTTCCCAGCCTGAGGATCCACGTTGAACTCCTTCAGGATGTAGCGCTGCATGGTTGGAAAGTTCGAGACCTTGGCGGTCAGGTTGGCGGAAACCAACGGCAGCTTGAGGTAGTCGCGAGACACCAGCCCGGCTGTCGCAAGATCCGACATTTCCTGCCACACAGGAACGTCCCAGGCGCTCATGCCGAGGGCATCGAGATTCGATTGATAGATCCCCTCGAGGATGTATCGATTCGCGATGGGGGAGGTAGCGGTTCCCTTATCGAAGATGGATCCTCCGTCCAGGCGCAGCAGCGGACGCGACGGGTACTTCGCAGCAAACGCCTTCCAATAGCTCATCCTACGGGCGAACCCGCCCGTCGGGTTGAGGGGTCAGCCACAGGGGCCGAAGTTCCCGCGCACATCGCCGTAAACATCGATCGCAAGATTGAAGTTGTCCATGCCTTGAAGAATCTCCGCCGGAAAGTCAGCGGGTGTGGGTGTTTGAGCACTCCCGGATGAATCGAGCGTGGGCGCCGCGAAGAAAAAGGGGAAACAAAGGAGCAAGAGGAGCAAGCAGTTCCTTTTCATGGATTGCTTTATGCTCTATATTCAGGGCGCACAGCGCCCGGTTCGAATTATGGTCTTCTACTGCCGATCGTCCAGAACCTATTCAGTGAGTAGACCCTCGATGAACTAGACTAAAGTACCAAAGAGCAAGAGCGATGACAACAGCAACAGCAGCCGGCCGCACCTTCGTCTTGGCTTCCGCTTCACCGCGCAGGCGAGAGCTTCTCACGGCGCTCGGCTTCAAGGTCAGCACAGATCCGAGTACAATCCCTGAGCCGGAGCGGAAACCTGGAGAGTCAGCAGCTGTCTATGTTGTGCGCGCTGCCCGCGTCAAGGCGCGCGAAGTCGCCGCCAGGCACGCCAATGGCCTGATCATCGGCGCGGACACGATCGTCGTGACGAACGATCTCATCCTCGGCAAGCCTGCTTCAGCGGACGAAGCCAGGAGAATGCTCAGGAATCTGAGCGGCCGATGGCACGAGGTCTTTACCGGGATCTGTCTGATCGACAACGTCTGCCGGCGTTCCGCTTCTGCCTGCAGCCGGTCGCGCGTTCACATGCGCCGCCTGGCGCAAGCAGATATCGACTGGTACCTATCCACCGGCGAGTATCGCGACAAGGCCGGGGCTTATGCCGTTCAAGGATACGCTTCGCTCTTCATCGATCGGATCGAAGGCTGCTACTTCAACATCGTCGGCTTCCCGATCTCCACCTTTGCCGAGCTATGCCGCCGACTGGGAATACCGCCCCGGCCTCATCGGCACACTTAGCTCCACTTGAGCTTTTCTCGCAGCAGCCCGAAAAAGGTGCCATCGGTGGCCTGAATCATGCGGAGAGTGGACCCGGCCTTTTCGAACCTCATGCGGTCGCCTTGCATCAAGGGCATACCGACCTGACCATCCACTGTCAGCATCACGTCCCCGCCGTGGCGCAGGCAGACTGCGACCTCTGCGCCGTCCGGCACAACCACCGGACGGTTGGACAGGGTATGAGGGCAGATGGGAATGATGATGAAGGCTCCAAGAGTGGGGTAGACGATTGGCCCGCCGGCAGCGATGGAATATGCGGTCGATCCTGTCGGGGTTGAGATGATCAGACCGTCGGCACGCGTGATCGTGACCAGTTCGGAATTGACCCACACCTCCAGCTCAATGATTCGAGCAAGAGCTCCCCTGTTGATTACCGCATCGTTCAGGGCCAGGTATTGCGCCTGCTGATGCTCCTGCCGGAGCACTCTGACGTCGAGAAGCACACGCTCTTCCAGCCGATAGTGCCCCGTGAGAAGGCGCTCGAACGCCGCCTGCATCTCCTCGAGCGTCACCTCTGCGAGGAAACCGAGCGAACCGAGGTTAATGCCCAGCAGGGGGACGCCGCTGCCGCCGACAAGCCGGGCGGCATAGAGGAACGTTCCATCGCCGCCAAACACGGCAACCACATCTACGCACGAAGCCAGTGCCTCAGGGGTCGTCACGCTGCTGGAGAGTGGATACTGCTCTGCGGTTTCCTGATCGAGGAATACTTCGACGCCGCGCGATTGCAGCCAGGGGATAATCTCAGTAACGACATCGCGAACGCGGGGATCGTGACGTTTTAAAACCAGACCGATCCTGCTCACCGGGGAATTCATGGCTCAGATCATACAGGAACCAGCTGCAGGTGCAGCAAAAATTCTCGATTCCCTTTGGCCCCCAAAACAGGCGACGGAAGATCTCCGCAAACGACAAAGCCGGAAGCCGCAGCGAACCGTTCGACTTTAGCCAGCGCGACCAGCTGCTTTGCCTGGTCGCGTACGATTCCTCCCTTACCCACTTCCCCCTTGCCTGCTTCGAACTGAGGTTTCACGAGCAACACCAGATCCACTCGAAAATCAGCGGGTCGTTGCGCCCAGGCAGTCGTTCTGGCCAGCAGGGCGTTTCTCACCGGGACAAGGATTTTTGTAAGCGAAATGAAAGAAAGATCCACCGTAACCAGCGAGATTTGTTCGGGCAGATCCTGCGCCGTGAGATAGCGGACGTTGCAATTCCTGTGAACGACGACCCGCGGATCCGAGCGCAGTTTCCAGGCGAGTTGTCCGGCGCCGACGTCGTATGCATGCACGGAGAGAGCGCCATTTTGCAGCAGGCAGTCGGTAAATCCACCGGTCGAAGCGCCAAGGTCGGCCGAGATGCGGCCGGCCACGGCGATGCGGAAATGGTCCAGGGCAGCCTGGAGCTTGGCGCCCGCCCTGCTCACGAAGGGCATCTCGCTGAGAATCCGGATCTTGGCGTCGGCATCCACCAGCCGCGCAGCCTTCTCCACTTTCTGCTCGTCTACCAACACCTGGCCAGCGAGGAGCAGGGCCTGCGCCTTGTGACGGCTCTCGGCGAATCCACGCTCGACCAGCAATTGGTCGATGCGCCGTTTGGTCGAAGTCATGAAGTCAAGCTGACCGGCTGAACACAAACTGCGCCAGCGCGCGCAGCGGCTCGGCGCGGTTTCCCAGATCCTTGATCTCCTCCATGGCGGCGGAGACTAACTCTTGGGCCTTTTCGCGTGAAGCCTCAATTCCGTAAAGTGCAGGATAAGTGGCTTTCTTAACTTTTTGGTCCTTGCCGGCAGTTTTTCCGAGCTTCTCGCTGCTGGCCGTCATGTCCAGAATGTCGTCCACGATCTGGAATGCCAAACCGACCTTTCGTCCGTACTCCGTCAGCGCTTGCAGCTGCGCGGCATTCGCGCCTGCAGCCAGAGCTCCGCAGCGCGTGCAGGCTGTCAGCAACGCCCCTGTCTTCGAACGATGGATGTACTCCAGAACTGGGGCGCTGATCGGCTTTCCTTCCGACTGCAGGTCCACAACCTGGCCGCCGATCATACCCACGACAGTCCCGGTCGCGTAAGCTATTTCACGGATTACGGCAAGCCGCGTCGAATCGGGAACGTCCGGCAGCTCCGCCAGCACTTGATAGGAGCGGGTCATGAGTGCGTCCCCGGCCAGGATGGCGATCGCTTCGCCGAAAACCTTGTGGCAGGTCGGACACCCCCGCCGGAGATCATCGTTGTCGAGAGCCGGAAGATCGTCGTGGATCAGGGAATACGTGTGCATCATCTCGATGCCCGCCCCAAGGTGAAGCAGAGTGTGGCGTGATCCGCCGAGGCTTTCACCGGACGCCAGCACCAGGATCGGACGCACACGTTTGCCCCCGGCGAACACGGAATAGCGCATGGCTTGATGGATCGTAGGAGGTTCCTCGCTCTCCGCCGGCAAGAGGCGCTGCAGGCATTCGTCCACGGCGCATCTGAGCTCTGACAGGTAGTTGTGTATATCCACTGTGCTCTCTCAATTCCGGATGACAGATCTTGGATTTATAAGGCCGCGCCGACCGGGCATCCAGTACCAGCAGGCGCCAAAGCCAAAAAACGGAAATCCAAAATCACCTGGCCGTGTTATCGCCTTCAACCGTGAATGGGGCCTCGACTATGCTGCCATCTGCCCCCTTGATCAGAGTCTCCACTCTGCGTTCGGCTTCTTCCAGCTTCGTGTTGCAGTATCGGCTGATTTTGACGCCTTCCTCGAACAGTTCCAAAGCCTGATCGAGGGTGAGCTCACCCCCTTCCAGCTGCACGACGATTTCCTCAAGCAATTTCAGATTGCTTTCGAAATCCTTCATTTTCATGTCCACATCACACCTCCGAAGCTGTGGAGAAGAGGTCCACGATTTGATCAAGGCGCTCAGGTCTTGATCTGTTCGACGCGGCAGCCGAGTCGACCGCGCGCCAGCATCACTTCGACACGGTCACCGCAAACGGCTTTGGCTGCTTCGCGCAGGATCGCCCCCTGCTCATTGCGGCAGATGGCATAGCCCCGTTCGAGGATCGCCAGCGGGCTGAGCGCATGGATCCGCCCCACTTGCAGTTCCAGCCGCGACCTCCGGTTCTGCAGCCATGTCCTGGCGGCGGAGTGCAAGCGGTTCCGCTTTCCGGCCAGAACCTCCCGATTCCGGGCGATGGTCTGGCGCAGATCCACCTTGACCAGCCGCAATTGCAGCACGCGCTCGCGGTGCTGGATCGCCGTCAAGTACCGCCGCATGCTCTGTGATATCCGAAGGGTCGCCTCGTCGAAACGCTGCTCCAGCTCGCGGACTTTGTTGAGCGCGACGTTGAACGCGCGATTGCGCGCCAGGCGTTCAAGCGCGGACCGCCGCCTCTCGACCAGCAAACGCACCGCCTGCAGAGCGCGCCGGCTGAGCGACTCCACCGTGGCCTGCAGATCCTCGCGAGCCCCGGAGACCATCTCCGCAGCCGCCGAAGGAGTGGGCGCGCGCAAGTCGGCCACAAAGTCCGCAATCGTGAAGTCCACCTCGTGCCCCACGGCGGAAATCACCGGTATCTTCGAGGCGTAAATGGAGCGAGCGACGATTTCTTCGTTGAACGCCCAAAGATCCTCCATCGAGCCGCCGCCGCGAGCGACGACGATTACGTCGATGTCGTTGCGGGTGTTGAAATAGGTAACACCCGCCGCTATCTCTTCCGCCGCGCCGGCGCCCTGAACACGGGCAGGGTAAATGAGAATGTCGAGTGAGGCGTTGCGCCGGTTGAGGATGCGCAGTATATCCTGGATCGCCGCGCCGGTCGGAGAGGTGACCACGCCGACCTTCCTGGGCAGCAACGGGAGGCGCACCTTATGCGCTTCGTCGAAGAGGCCCTCGCTGCGGAGCTTGTGCTTGAGCTGCTCGAAGGCCAGTTGGAGCGAGCCCACCCCCACCGGCTCCATATACTCAACCAGGATCTGATAGTCGCCCCGCGGCTCATACACGCTGAGCCTTCCACGAACGAGCACTTCAAGGCCGTCTTCCGGACGGAATTTCAAATAATAATTGCTGTTTCGGAAACACGCCGCCTTCAGTTGCGCCCGGTCATCCTTGAGGCTGAAGTACATGTGGCCGGAAGAGTGGTGCTTGAAATTCGATATTTCGCCTCTGACCCACAAGATGCCATACCTCTCCAGAGCCTGTTTGATCTCTGCGGTGATCTCGCAGACAGAATAGATTTTTCGTTGACCGGATTGATCCACGCCACATGTTTATCATGAAGGCACGGGATTCACAATTGATCTTCGATTTTGGATTGAGGATTACGGACTGTGGACTGCGACGGCCAGCGAATGCGGATGCAGATCAAGATTGAGTGATTTCAATCCAAAACCTGTAGTCCAAAACGGAGAAGATTGGCTTTTCAGGTTCGTTGTTGAGGGGTATGCTGTGACGGCGATGAGAAGATACACCCGCGAGCATGCAAAATCAGGAATCGACGCGCATCTGCCCAAGATCGAGTGCTGGGAAAACCAGTACCGGGGATACGAGATCCGGATCAGCATTCCCGAATATACCGCCATCTGCCCAAAGACCGGCTTGCCGGACTTCGGCACGATCGAGGTCGATTACATTCCGGACCGGTGGTGCTTGGAACTGAAATCGCTCAAGGAGTACGTGAACGCCTACCGGAACTTGGGGATCTTTTACGAAAATGCGGTCAACCGCATCCTGCGCGACCTGGTGTCGGCGTGCCGGCCTGTACGCATGACAGTTCGCGGCGAATTCACTCCCCGCGGCGGCATCCGCAGCACGGTCGAAGCCCGCTACGAACGTCGCCCTAAGAAAAAATACTGAGTGCTGAGTACTCAGCACTGTTGAAAATAGACGGTGCAGCGGACGGGCTAAAGCCCGTCCCCACCATACGTTACTCTCAGAGACCTCAAGTGGGCACGGGCTTCAGCCCGTGCGCTTTTTCATGCGCTTGGGTGCGCGAATCGAGCATGAGTTACTGTCACCGAATTTCAAGCATTCAGCACTCTGGACTCACAAGCGGGCCAAGTGATACGATGCAGCCTTCTGTAGTGCGTGCATCGGGTCCAGGCCTGCGAGGCGCTCCTGGGAGTGAAGACTATGACATGGTTCAAGAAGCAGAAATCACCGCTTCCCGCCCCAAAAGAGGAAGACAAAACGGTACGAACCGAGGGTCTTTTCACTAAGTGTGAGGGTTGTCGCTCCATCATCTGGAAGAAGGATCTGGAGGCCAATGAAAGAGTCTGCCCAAAATGTAACTACCATGCCAGAATCAACGCGCGAGAACGCCTGCGTTCGCTGTTCGACGAAGGCGTGTACGAAGTTTCGGACCAAAATCTCGTTTCCACGGACCCGCTGAAATTCAACGATCGTCAGCCCTACGGGGAGAAGCTCGCGTCGGCGCATTCGGCCACAGAACTCAACGATGCAGTGATCAACGCCTTTGGCAAGCTCGGCGGCCGGCCCACGCTTATCTCCGCCCTGGAGTATGGCTTCATCGGCGGCTCGATGGGGTCGGTGATGGGCGAGATGCTCACTCTTGCTGTGGAGAGGGCTGAGCGGGAAAGGCTCCCGCTTATCATCGTGTCCGCGTCGGGGGGAGCGCGCATGCATGAGGGCACTTTCTCGCTGATGCAGATGGCCAAGATAAGTGCCGCATTGGCGCGCCTGGACGAGGCAAGGGTACCTTTCATTTCAGTGCTTACGGATCCTACGACCGGCGGGGTCACGGCGAGCTTCGCTATGCTGGGAGACCTGATTATTGCCGAACCCGGCGCATTGGTCGGTTTCGCCGGGCCGCGCGTTATTGAACAGACCATCCGGCAGAAGCTGCCCAAAGGGTTTCAGCGTTCCGAGTTTCTTCTGGCGCACGGCATGCTCGATGCCATCGTGGATCGCCGCGATCTGCGCGAGTACCTCATCAATACCTTGAACTTCTTCCTCTCCTGAGCCTTGAACTACGGTCAGATCCTCAATCTGCTGTCACGCCGCGGCAATGAGGTGCGCGGCATTCACCTCGGCCTGCACCGCATCGCGACCATCATGGAAGCTCTCGGCAGCCCGCACAAAGGATTCGCAGTGCTCCATATCGCCGGCACCAATGGCAAGGGGAGCGTGGCTGCCATGTCGGAATCGATTCTCCGCGCTGCAGGCTGGAAGACCGGCCTGTACACCTCACCCCATCTGGAAAGGCTCGAGGAACGCATCCGAGTTTCGGGCCGCGAGGTCACGGCACGGAGGTTTGCCTCGCTGGCCACCCAGGTTTATGAAAAGGAAGAAGAGCTGCGCGCGCGCAGGCAGCTCGACATTCCCCTGACTTACTTTGAATTCCTCACCGCATGCGCATTTCTTCACTTCGCGGGCGAACAGGTCGACGTCGCTGTCATCGAAGTGGGGCTCGGCGGGCGGCTGGACGCAACCAATATCGTCAGCCCGCAGGCATGCATCATCACCGGGATCTCTTTCGACCATCAGGATCTCCTTGGCTCGACCCTGGCGGAGATCGCCGCGGAGAAAGCCGGGATCATCAAGGCCGGAGTGCCGGTGATTTCCGGCTGCCGGGCTCGTGAAGCCAAACGCGTGATTCGGGCGCATGCGAGCCTTCTGGCAGCACCGCTGGTGGAGATTGACCGGGATTGTCGCATCCACGTGGTCGACGAGCGGGGCGCCGCCGTGACCATCGATCTCGAAACACCTGAGCGCTCCTACCGCCACCTCCCGCTGCCGCTGGCCGGCCTGCATCAGGCATGGAACACAGCCATGGCCGTTGCCGGAGTGGAGGCGCTCGAGGCGTTCCCCGTGTCCGTTGCCGGCGTCCGGCGCGGCATCGCACGCACGCGCTGGCCCGGAAGGCTCGATGAGTATCACGCCCGGCGGCGGACGTTGCTCGAAGGCGCCCACAACGAGGAAGGAGCGCGGGCGTTGCGCAACCACGTGATGCGGTGCGAAAACTGCGAAATCCACCTCGTCTTCGGTGCCCTGTACGATAAGGATGTTCGGAAGATGGGGGGACTGCTCTTCCCGCTGGCACGGAGCATCCATTTGACTCCCGTTGCTAATTCGCGCTCGGCCGATCCCGCGGCCATCGCCGCGGCACAGCCGCGCTTTCGCGCACGCATGCGTTCCCATCCCAACGCCCGTGCCGCGCTGCGCGCGGCTTGGGATGAGTGCCCTGATGACGGCCTGGTTGTCGTGACCGGCTCGCTTTATCTGGTTGGGGAATTGCTGCCACTCATCCGCAGCCAGGGTAGCCACAGAGAACGGGCGCAACGCAGCACATAAAGTAAGTCTTCGGATTATCTGCTCCCACCCCTCATGCTAGCGCCCTCGGTCCTGATAACGTTTTTGGGCAGGGCGCTCCTAGATAGGTTTCAGTTGCAGCTCGTCATTTCGCCGATTCATCAAGCGTCTTACAGGACGAACACCCACATCGATCCGGGAGGACGTGGGGCGTTTGTAGTGTGATGGCACAAAACCGCCACAAATGCTAAATATTTCTCCTCCTCAGCAAAATCTGTGGGTCCATTCCGGCTCCGGTAATGCGCCAAGAGTATGATAGAGAGCAATTTCAGCAGCTCTGAAGGTCCGAAATCCGTACGATTTTCTCGTAGTCAGTTTGAGACGGTTGTTGAAGCCCTCCATGACGCCGCTGGAAATGGTCTTCCTGGCCCGAAACCAGTTGAGCAAAAGAGCCCTGTGGGAGCGCAGCATGCGCGCCACCTTCTTCATGGGCTCAATCCGCGAGCGCATCACGCGTTTGCACCAAAGATCGAGAAACTCTCCAGCCCAGAAGGGGGAAACATAATCCCAGAAGAATTGAAAGTCTTCCTTCAGCAAGTAACTGCGCACCGCCTTCAGGTTGTAGCGCAGGAGATCGCTCAGTTTGACTTCCTGTTTGGTGGTAAGGTTCTCCGGTCGTTTGAGCAGGCACCATCGAGAATGGGTGAGGATGGGAGCCAACCCCTTCGCTCTCAATTCTCGTGTTTCCTTTGCCCGAACTTCATCGATGGCCTTGTTCATATGCATGGCGATGTGAAAACAGTCCAGCACATGGATAGCTTGGCTGGCCTTTTTGGCGATGACCTTGAGGTGGGGTTTCCACATATCGCTGCAGACGAACAGCAATTGAGCCGACCGTTCTTTGCCGAACGTCCGGAAAAAGCGCAGCAGGGTTTTGATGGTTCGGTCCTTTCCTACCCACAACAGGCGCTTGCATTCGGTGTCGATCTGGTAGACCACCGTAAGGTACTTGTGACCTCGCTGCCAGAGGACCTCATCGACTCCGACGGACTGCACGTTCGACAGGTCCCGGTGCGCCAGGCCCCACTGAACCGCCCATTCCACGGATCGGAAGACCTTCTCCCAGGTCGTGCGGAAAGTGACAGCGACCTCTTTCCACGAAAGCCTTTTGGCCCAGGTTGCGAGAAACTGCATGTAGGTTTTCGTCAGCGTGTTTTTTCCGTCGGCCCAGGGCACCTTTTCGACCTTCACACCACACGTCTCGCAGTTGACTCGCCGCAGGGCGTAGGCGAAAAAAACTGCAATATTCCAAAGCGGCACGAACTCAAACATCCTTGGCTCAAGTGTATCGTAACCGGGTCGCTGACAACCACAGCCGGAGCAAATCGGTTTACTGTTGGCACGGGCCACGACTTGGACCAGCAGCGCCAGGTTTTTGTCGGAGTCCAACCAGACAACGTTTCCGTACACAAAAGACTTGAACTTCTGGACCCGATTCAGAATAGTCTTGAGTTGCATCCTGACCCTCTCTCCCGTTCTTGGATTTGTGCTTGCCAAAGCTATCCAATACAGGATTGGGGCCAGGATGCGCTACGTCATTTTTGCCGTCGCCCCAATTGTCTGATGGCTCTTCGAGAAGCCGTACAGAGAAATATCCCGGTAGGGCCTGTGGAAAATGCGCAAACGTCTCCCCGCTTTTGGGCGAGACTTTTGCAAGCGGCGGTGGGAATCCGCGCTTTTTGCGGATTTCCACGGACGCGGCATTTTCCATCAGGCCATCTACGATGTCGTTATTACCTACAGATTTCGCTGAAGACTTAAAATCCTTTGGCAATCTTGAGCACGGCATCGTCAGCTCTCTTCTCGTAAGCAAGGCGCTCGTATGTTTTCTCGAATCAGATCTTTGCCAGGACGGCCAGGGGATTCTTAACAAGCAGGATGCGAGACAATTCATCATACGACGAGAGATCCTGAGAGCCATGGCAGCCCACACCTGCCAAGATATCTATCACTTGCGGTTTGATACTTTATCGTTTCTCCTCTATATGATCGATGAGATACAATGCTGGCGTCGACCGACGCTGGAGGAACTGCAGCATCAAGCATCAAACATGCCGGAGTCAGCGGCAGAAGTGATTTCCTTCCAGCCGATGAGGGTGGCGGTTATCATCCATACTGGAGCCGAAGATTGGTCAGATAAGCAACGTGCTTCCACTGGGGGACAACTGAGCAAACTCCATCGCATGCTTCGATTGGGTGTAGACACTTCCAAACTAAAAGATCGCTACTTGGAGTTTGCAGTAGTGCCTGACAGGGGAAAAGGCATGCATCTACTCCTCAAGGATGGTCGTATCGCCTTGGAAGATGTCGATGCCACAGAACTGGATTGCTGGAGGGCCTGAATTTTAGCGCACTAGTCCGGTAATCGCCTCGCACTTTGCTCATGAGGCGCAGGTTCTCCAGTCCAGTGCCTCTCCGGTTTGAACATCATCGTCGTAACCGATCCTTGTCGTTGGCTCTCGTCTACTTTTGAAGGTCTACGCTTGTTCTTGTGCTCCTACTTACATGGTAGTAGCCTCGTTGCACACTGAGCAGAAGCAAGCTTCGCAGAGGGAAACGCCAGTCCTGCTCCATGGGAAGGACGATGACAGAACCCTGGGCTGCTGTCGACAAAGTCGCTCGTCACCTCGGCTTGGCGAACGACTCGGTCTTCCGTTGGATCGAGACCAAAGGCCTGCCGTTTCATCGGCATTGAACATGTGGAGTGTGCGCCGAGTCTGGAGGAGGTGAGACCGTGCCGTCGATGTTCGGCTGGGTCGATTTCGCGGAAGAAGACCGCCGTAAGATGGCAGAGGTCATCGACCTGTTTCGTGAGCAGGACACGCGAGATGAGCTTGGGCTCGGTGTGATCAGAGACGCACTCGCCGACCTAATGTTCCCGGGCACGAGCACCATCCAGACGCGCGCCCGCTACTTCCTCTTCGTGCCGTGGATCTACTGGCGGCACGAGGAGAAGAACACGCCAGGTATCGACGTGGTACAGAAGGCGCGCGCCGATGAGATCAAGCTCATCGACGCGCTGGTCGGTGGAGACGAGCGCGACGGCGTCATCGGGATCGAAAAACGGGCTCAGCTTCAGAGGCTGGCAAGCAGCATCTACTGGGCGGGCTTGGGAGCCTGGCGGATTCGTCGCTTCACGGGTTCACAGGAGCAGTACCACCGTTCGTGGGACGCACTTCTGCGACGACGACGATTCGCGCTGGTCGATGACGACAATGAACCTGTGGATGGTTCAGCAGCTCCGACCTGGGATCCAGAATTGCCAGAGGCACCCGTGGATTTTCTCAAGCAGACAACGCTCGCCCTCTCCAAGAGGGAGGCCGAATACCTTCAGCAACGCGTCCTCGATCTCGGCCAAACCTTGCTGGGGCATCTCGTAAGCTAAACGGAGCCGGCGCGTGACAGCGAGTTCGTCTGGGCCCACCCCGAGTACGACGGCTTTCCGATCGCCCTGCGCGCGTATGTTGAGCACGCTCGCCTGTTTTCGGAGGCCATGCACGGCGCGGCACTGCTCTACAACCTCATGCTGTCCGAGGAGCGAGGTGATGAGGATCTCCGCGACGCATATCGGGAGCAGTATGCTTCCTGGACCGTTCTCTTGGATAGTCGCGGCAAGGCATTCAAATCATGGCGTCGCGACTCGTTCTGGGCGCTCGTCGAAGAAACTCGCGCGCACGTCAGCATGCACACGCGACGCTTCGTCGACAGCTGGATCGATCTTTTCCTGGGCACGAGCCAACCCAAGGCACTGGCAGACGCACCCGCCGCCCGTGCCCTCATCGCGGACCGTGAGCGGGTTCTGAAGCGCGTTCGAGCCCGACTCGGGAATCCTCATGCATTGGAGCGCTGGAATGGCAGTGCAGGTGCGCAGCAACTCAACTACCGCTGGCACCGGGTTCGTACGATCGTCGCCGACATACTGCAGGGACTGGAGGCTTGAAAATGCTCGCCCCAGGAAATCGTCACGTCTACCTCGACGCGCTGCGGCCACCAGTTGGCTTCTCTTTGGATCGCGCTGTTGGCACTACCTACTCTCTCGACCTCGAGACTCTGTTGGCGGTTCCCCTCGGCTTCGCTATGCTCGACTGGGAGAACGAGAAGGGAGCCCTTGCCAGAGACCCTATCGCCCTACTTCACGCGCTCCGGCGATGTGCTGACCGTGTGACGGTGTTCTGTCAGGCCGGGCGCATTGCTTCCCCGGCCCGACACCACCCGCTCTTCGCCTATCTCGAACCTATGATCGTCGAGGCCCACGCCCCGGACTTGAGCGCGAGCTTCCACGCCAAGACATGGCTCCTGCGTTTCATCAACGACGACCTGCGCGTGCTTTACAGATTCCTCTGTCTGAGCCGCAACCTGACTCCGGACCGATCGTGGGACACCATTCTGACGTTGGAGGGCGATCTTGCAGAGCGCGAGCGCGCATTCGCCAAGAACCACCCGCTTGGTGACTTCGTGGCCACCCTTGCGGATCTCGCCCAACGAGATCTGGCAGCACCACGGCGAGACGCCTTGGCCTTGCTTGCAGACGAAGTGCGACGTGTGAAGTTTGGCCCCCCTGAGCCATTCGAGGACTTCGTTTTCTGGCCAATGGGTGTCGGCCGCCACCACTTCCCGCTGGCGGGCCGGATCGATCGCCTGCTGGTCGTGTCACCGTTTTTGTCGAACGGCCTCCTCAGCAGGGTGGCCCAGCTTGGCGCCGACACCCTCATATCGCGGCCCGAGAGCCTTGAGGCCATAGACCCGAAAGTGCTGAAGCAGTTCGTTTCCGTGTACGTACTTGATGATGCGGCAGTGGAAGAGGACACGGACGCCCCGGACAGCAACGGGACCACCGAGGCATCGACGGAGCCCGCCACCACCCGGGGTCTGCACGCAAAGCTCTTCATTGCCGACCAGGGATGGAACGCATCTGTATGGACGGGTTCTGCCAACGCGACGCATGCCGCGTTTTCGCGCAATGTAGAGTTTTTGGTCCAGTTGCTCGGGAAGAGGAGCAGCGCCGGAATCGACGCCTTCCTCTGCGGAGCAGATGGTCACGGCTTTCTGGCTTTCTTGCGCCCATTTGCAGTCGGCGACTGGTGTCCACCCGACTCGGAGGTCGAAACCAACGAGAAGCGGGCTGAACTTCTACGACGCCAGCTCGCCAACTGCGGACTGCGCCTTCGAGTCGAGGCCGTCGGAGATGACAAGTTCGACCTTGTGCTTCTCGCGACCGGCGCCGAGCTCCCTGAGACATCAGGCATTACAGTGCGCTGCTGGCCAGTAGCGGTCAGCACGTCCATGGCGCGAGATCTCGGTCCGCTGTGGACGGATGGGAAAATACGGTTCGGTCATCTGACCTTGCACGCCTTGACGTCCTTCATCGCCTTCGAGGTAGTCGCAGGCGAAGGGGCGAAGAGCATCACCGCCCGGTTCGCCCTCAACCTGCCGATGGAGGGCGCTCCGAACGATCGTATCGAGCGTGTACTTCACGCCGTGCTCAGCGACCGAGGGAGGTTGTTGCGGTACCTGCTGTTCCTCCTCGCTCGCGACGAGGACATCTTGTCGGTCGGGGCTTCGTTGCTCTCATGGCACGACGGTGGTCAGGACGACGGGAAGACGAACGGGGCCACCATGCCCTTATTTGAGGACCTGCTCCGCGCGCTCGCGCGTGCTCCGGAAAAGCTCAATGCCGTGGCCCGTTTGGTCGATGAGCTGAAGCGCACGCCGGAGGGAGCGGCGATGCTGCCAGAGGGATTCGACGCTATATGGAATGCTATCTGGGCGGCGCGTGCGGCCCTCGGCGGAGGATCCAGGAGATGACAACCCGCCCCGACCCCCGGAAGACGCTGGCAAGGCTCAAGGACTTCCAGCGGAGGTCTGTGGACTATGTTTTCCGCCGATTCTATACCGATGCTGATCAGGTGGACCGTTTCTTGTTGGCGGACGAGGTCGGGCTTGGGAAGACGCTAGTTGCACGGGGGGTAATTGCACTCGCTGTTGACCACCTCTGGGATCGCGTCGACCGCATTGACGTTGTCTACATCTGCTCAAATGGTGATATCGCAAGGCAGAACATCAATCGCCTGCGGCTGGAAGGCCAAGAGGACTTCGCTTTCGCCTCTCGTCTCACGCTTCTACCTTTGCACACCAAGGACCTTGCAGCGCGGAAGCTGAACTTCGTATCCTTTACCCCGGGGACATCTTTCGAGCTCGGGACAAGGTCGGGCATCGTCCAGGAACGGGCGCTCCTCTACTACCTACTCAAGGAACCGTGGGCTCTCAACGGGGCCGGGCCGAAGAACGTCCTGCAGGGTGGCGCCGCGACTGATGGCTGGCGCAACTACCTTCGCTGGTTTCGTGATGAACGCAGGTCGGCCATCGACCCAAAGTTGGCCTCGGCATTCGTGGCCGAGCTGGACCTCGAACCAGCGCTAAAAGAACGCTTCACCGACCTCTGCGATCGTTTTCAACGTACCCGCTCACGGATCCCATACGACGAGCGTCAGCTTCGCAACGTACTGATAGGAGATCTGCGCCGACTCTTGGCGCGCTGCTGCGTGCGAGAGCTCCAGCCCGACCTCGTGATTCTCGACGAGTTTCAACGGTTCCGGCATCTACTTCATGGCGAGGACGAGGTGGCGGCCCTGGCGCGTGAGCTCTTCAACTACCACGGGCATCAAGGGGACCGGGCTCGGGTCCTGCTGCTCTCCGCGACGCCATATAAGATGTACACGCTCACCCAGGAAGCTGAGGACGATCACTACAGGGACTTTCTGCAGACAGCGCGATTCCTCATAGCGTCTGATGCTGACGCTGGCGAGTTCGAACGCGAGCTTAGGAGATATCGTGCTGCCTTGTGTTTGGGCGCGGGCTTGGCTGAGCCGGGCGCTGCGATCGAGCGCCGCCTCCGGAAGGTAATGTGCAGAACGGAACGTCTCGCGGTGTCAGCCGACCGCAACGGAATGTTGGGCGAGGTGGAGTGCTCAGCGACCACCTTCGGCATTGCCGACGCGCAAGCCTATGCATGGGTTGACCGCGCGGCGGCCGTGGTAGGTGCAGCGGACTGTGTCGAGCTGTGGAAGTCCGGGGCGTATCTCCTGAACTTCATGGAGGACTACGAACTCAAGCGGAAGGTTAAACAGGCTGTTGCGCGGGAAGACGCCGGTATCCTACACGCGTTGCGCGAGCCAACCGCTGCTCTTTTCCGGTCCGATGCGGTCCGAAGGTACGAGGCCGTCGATGCGGGCAATGCCAGATTGCGCGCTCTTCTGTTTGAGTCCATCGAGCGCGGCGGCTGGAAGCTGCTCTGGATGCCACCGTCACTGCCGTACTACTTGCCGCGCGGGGCGTTCTCGGATCCGGCGCTGTCTGACTTCACGAAAGCCCTGGTGTTCTCGTCCTGGCAACTTGTTCCCAAAGTGATCGCCGTCTTGGGAAGCTACGAGGCGGAGCGCCGAATGGTGCGCAGCGGGGACGCCACAATCCACTATGAAGAGCTGCGAGAGCGGCAGCGCCCACTTCTCCGATTTGCACAGGTTGAGGAGCGTCTTACTGGAATGCCGCTCCTCGCACTACTCTATCCTTGCGCGACGCTTGCTCGTGAGATCGATCCGTTGGCCATCGGGCGTAATCTGGCCGCTGCCGGCCTGTTGGCCGACGCGGATGCAGTCACTTCTGCCGCAGCAGCAAGAATCCGCGATCTCTTGAATCCGGCCCTCAAAGCAGCCAAGCGAGTGGGTCAACCGGACGAGCGCTGGTACTGGGCCGCGTTGCTCCTGCTCGACCGTGAGCGATATCCAGAAATGGGGCGCTGGCTGGAGGCAAACGACGATTGGGCCTGGCGGCGGATGGCCGGAGACGATGACACGCACTTTGCCCAGCACGTTGATATGGCGCGGCTGTTCTTCGAGAAACCCTCCCCCCTTGGACCGCCGCCAGTGGATCTCGTGGCTGTACTCGCAAAGGTCGCGGTGTCGTCGCCAGCCGTTGTAACACTCCGCACCCTTGGGCGACGATGGACGGGGAATCCAACCGCGCCGTTGACGGGGCTGGAGGTCTCCGAGGACAAGCCCCCTGGCCCGGTTCGCGATCTAATCGTCTCGTCGCCGCTCCTATCAGCATCGGCGTGGATCGCCATGGGGTTCCGGGCTCTCTTCAACCGGCCCGAGACGATCCTTCTACTTCGTGGAATGAATCCCGCTGAACCCTACTGGGAGCGTGTCCTTGATCACGGGGTCGATGGGAATCTGCAAGCCGTTATGGACGAATATGTCCATGTTCTCGTCGAGTCCCTGGGTCTGGAAAGCGCGGAGAACGCAGCAACACTCGAGGTCGCGGAGCGCATCTACGACGCAGTCTCGCTTCGCACGATTGCGCTGTCGCACGACGAGTTCGTTTCTGAGAGCGGGGGCAGCATCTCTGTGCGGCAGCAACGCATGCGCTGTCGCTATGCACTCCGTTTCGGAGAGGGGGAGGGGGAGGAAGGCGGCGAGGTAACGCGCGAAGACCAGGTAAGGAGCGCCTTCAACTCACCGTTCAGGCCGTTCATTTTGGCATCAACGTCGGTGGGTCAGGAAGGGCTCGACTTCCACCTCTACTGCCGAGCGGTATACCATTGGAATCTTCCATCGAATCCTGTTGACCTGGAACAGCGCGAGGGGCGCGTTCATCGGTACAAGGGGCACGTGATCCGGAAGAACCTCGCGGCCAAGTACGGACTCGCAGGGACGACTGGAGCTGAGGATCCTTGGGACGCGCTCTTCGGCAAAGCTGTGTCGGACCGGGCGGACGGCCAAGCTGATCTCGTGCCGTTCTGGGTCTTCGAAGGGCCGTGGAAGATTGAGCGTCGCGTGCCGCTGTTCCCACTCAGCAGAGAGACCTTTCGGCTTGAGGACCTCAAGCGCTCTCTCGCGCTCTATCGTCTCGTGTTTGGTCAGCCTCGACAGGAGGAGTTGTTGCGGCTCCTCCGGTCTCGTGTCGAGGGGTCGGTGGCGACTGATGATCTCCTGCGCTACCGGATCGACCTCACGCCAACGGCGGATGGTGGAGATGGCCAGGTCTGATAGCCTCCTCCCAACTGCTGCAGAATCTGCAACAGTTCTCCCGCCCGACTCTCTTCTGTCCAAGCCTCCCCGAACCCGTGGAGGCTTTCGCATCCCACTGACCTCGGTCTTGATCCGCTTCAGCCAGTCCTCGCCGGCTGCCACTGGAACTTATAGAAGGAGAGGAGAACCTCGATCCAGCACCTTCCCGCCGACAGCATCCCTGAGCTGCGCGTCGATGAGGCGATGAAGCGCGAGTGCTACATCCTCCTATTCATGAATGTGGCTGATGAATACCCTCCTCGGGCACAAAATGCTGCAGCAGCTGGCCGCGATTGTGACTCCGTAGATTATCCTTCGGTGGCATCGGGAACTCGTTGCCGAGCACTGTGATTATTGTCGGCGCCGAAAAACCCCTGGAGGGCCGCCGCTTTCGTCGACAGATTCGGCTTATTGCTGCTGACATGGACAATCAACAGTTCCTATATCAAAAAGGAGACCCAGAATAGAAACTGAGGCCGTATTTGACCGCAGGTGTCGGCGTATCTGGATAGAGATATATGGGTTGAGCGGGTGCGCCCTTCAGGATACGAACTGAACCGGCTCGGCCAGGATTTTCTTTAAGCCTTCCGTATCGCGCAACCTCAATTGAAGCATTTGAACAGCCATTTCTCTGGGTAAACATTCTGAGAATTTCAAGCCGTCCAAAGCTATGTCGTCAATATCCGGCAGTAAATCCGTGACATTCTGCGATTGAACCTCTCCGATTGCATCATGCATGGCTTGAGTCTGGCATGGCCGTTGCGGTCGCAATTTCAGGGGGTCATGCGCGATGCGGATTCCCGTGGACCGGGAAAGCGCCGCCGCCAGTGTCGAATTTGCGCCCGTGCCAGCGAATGTCCACCAAGTGATGCTGCCTTCAGTATCGGAAACCACTGCGGATTGACCCGGCTTCACCCACCAGAAATCCCGACGCACATCGGCCAGCTTATCCGCAGCCCTGCGCGACCAGGCTGTACCGACTTGATCGCTCGATAGGACTCGGGCGATCGCCTGGCACAACCTATATCCCAGCGGTTGCCCTTGGCCCTGCCAGCGCGTTCTGCCTTGATCTTCGGAGGGCTCGACGTATACAGTCCGACGCTGCCAGTCGATGTGCTTTACCTGCCACGCGCGCCCTCCCAGCAACAACACCCGCTCGCCAGCCTGCTTTCCCAGGAATGTTTGATCGTCAACGAATCCTAGCTCCTGACGACCATAGAAGACGCAGAACAGCGGAGGGGACAAAAAGACTGAAAGCAATTCCAGGAAATGTCTGCGGCCGTACATGTTTTCGCCGCGATTTGCAATGCCCAGAATGCCCTGATCTTCCCAAACAATCTTTTTACGAAGCAAGGATTGGACAACCCGCTCGACTTGGTCGACCGGCATGCGCGCAAATGCCGGCACGCGCCGCACCCAGTCGAACCACGTTCGCCTGCCCATCCCCCGCTCCTGGAGTATGAGAGCCATCAGCTGTTGTGCCAGGACGTGAAACGGCTCAAGAGGCGGCTCAACGGGCTCCACGTACCCCTCTGCCCATAGATCGATCAGTCCGGCTGCCTGGACCAACGCTTCACCACCGGTAGCCAGGAACAGGCAGTTCCGCGTCACTCCCGGGCGTCGGCCGGTCCGCCCCATTCGCTGGAGGAAACTGGAGACGCGTGCAGGACTGTCGATCTGGATGACGCGGTCAAGGTTTCCAACATCCACTCCCAGTTCGAGAACGCTGGTCGCCACTATTACGGAGTCCTCGCGAGTGGCAAATGCTTCTTCCGCCTCCTGTCGTTGCTCCCGGCCCAGCGAACTGTGCGTGACGAAGGTCCACACATCCAATCGCCGCAGTTCCACCCCGAGTTCTTCCGCGCGAGCGCGGCTGTCGATGAACACGAGGCGTTTCTGTCCACGGTGAAGCCTGGAGATCACCAGTGCGGCGTTTTTCAGCGATCCGACGTAATCCAGTTTTACATCGGCTCTTCTGTCGGTAGCAACGGCTCTGAAAACCTTCTTACGCCCCGCGCACGCCCCCGCAAGCCACTCGAGGAGCGACTCCGGATTCCCGACCGTCGCGGACAACCCGATTCGCTGCAGCTCGCGGCTGGCCAGTTTCGTAATTCGTTCGAGGACCGACAAGAGGTGCCATCCGCGGTCATCCCCGGCGAACGCATGTACCTCGTCGACCATAGCCACGCGCAAACGGCTGAACAGACTCAACGCATCCACGTTCGGAGAGACGAGCATCACCTCCAGAGACTCCGGCGTGGTAAGCAGCAAGTCCGGCGGATCACGCAAAATCTGACGGCGCACCCGGCCGGATATATCCCCGTGCCAGAGCGCAGAGCGCCTTCCCAGAAGCATGCAGTATCTCTGCAGGCGTAGGTCAAGATTATTGAGCAGAGCTTTAATCGGGCAGACATAGAGAATGGTAAGTCCAAACCATCCCTCGTTGAGCATCCTCGAGCATACGGGGAAGAAAGCAGCCTCAGTTTTTCCACCGGCCGTCGGGGCTAGAAGCATGACGTGATCACCGGCAACAATTGACGGAATTACGGCTTCCTGAAAGGGGCGCATTTCACGCCAGCCGAGGCTGTTCACAATGTGATGCTGTATTGCCGGGTGCAGCTGGTCAAAGTGGCTCACGAGTCCAGCTCGATCTCGTCGACGTCGGAAGCTCCCACTGCCTGCCGTTCTATCGAAGTCAGTTCGGCTTCCCTGATCGTAAGCGAATAGTTATGCCGTGGATCGAATTCGGGGAACTGGTCGACCCGGTCAAGGACATCAGCGACCAGCTTCTTCAGGTAAACACGCGGCGCCAATCCGATCTTTCCACCAAATCTCCCGGCAACTGCTTCGGCAAGATCCCGCACGTAGCCGTCGTCGCACAGCGATCCGATTCTGCCTGCCGCATTCGAGTGTTCCTGGAAGATATCTCTCACCCTGCACCCGACCTGGCAAAGGCGCTCGAGGTTGAAAGCCGGCAGCCGAATCTGCACGGCTCGCGGATTATCGAAACGAGGATCGGATTGAAGGTCAACGTGGAGCCGTTGCGCCAGTGGTTCCAACCGATGAATGCCCTGAGGTCCGTCGAAGAAGGATGGCGTTCCTGTTATCAACAGGTACAAACCTGGAAGGCGCCCGGAGTCCACCTCATCAATCAGCTGCCGGAGAGCGTTGAGACTCCTGTCTCTGGCGTCGCTTCGCATCCGTTGAATGGTCTCCACTTCGTCGAGGACCACAAGCAGTCCCGGATAGCCGCAATCCCGCAAGATGGTCAGATTTCCCTGCAGAAAACTGAGTGCGCCAAAGTGATCGAGGTCGCCTTTGACATTTGCCGTGCGCTTTACCGCCGCAGCTACATTAGGCTGCCCGGCAAGCCAGGCGAGAATTCCCTGCGCAGTTGCCCGGTCGCCGACAGCCTGGGCCGATCGGTATCCGCGCAAAGCCATGCTGAAGGCCGGTGCAGTGGCGCTCACCCTGGCCAATCGTTGCTCCAGAAGCTCGGCCGTCCTCGCCACAAGATTCTCTTGGTCGTCCGGGCCGAACTTGCCTTCAGCCAGCACATCCTCTTCGAGCGCAAAGAACCAGGCGTCGACAATGTTCTGCAGCGCGCCGAACGCACGATCCACCGTCGAAAGCTGCTCCATCATCCTGCGATAAACGGTTTCGAGCCGATACAGCGGAGTTTCGGTTTCTGAGATCTGTACTTCCGCAGTCGCAAATCCCGATTTGCGCGCCCGGTCGGCAAGCCAGCGCGAGAAGAACGTCTTGCCGCAACCATATTCGCCACGGACTGCCTTGAAAACGCTCCCGCCGCAACCGACCTTCTGCAGTTCCTCATCCACCACACTCTCAAACCGTTCCAGTCCGACTGCGAACGCGTCGAGACTGGTCCGCGGCACGGTACCGCGCCGGAGGGCGTCGATGATTTCCTGTCTGCGCTGTGGACTTATACTGATGATCGCCTCCTGTAGCCGTTTTTGTTCGATGCGAGGCGATCGGCAGGTCGCCCCCATATGCGTTGAATCCCCGTTTATACCAGATCAAACTGCTTCAGCAGCAAATCCCGGTTCAAAGTCACTGTGTCCGAAGCTTCGTCGCGACTGAGCACTGCATACCCGTCGATGTTGAGGACTCGCTGCATCACCGCAAGCAACCCCTGCAGCCGAAGCAAGGGGAAATTGGTCGTTCGAGCCAGGGCTGCCGAGGTCATCTTCCCTCCGCGCCGGTCCAATACAACCAAAAACCGGGCAAACACCTCGGCTCCAGGAACCGCACGTCCCCCCAGCTTTTTTTGAGCTGCGAATACAGGAGACGATAGCAGCCGCGAGATCCACTCCGGGAAATCATGAAGCTGTGCCGTCACTGGGGTGGATTCGCTCTCAGGCTCCAGATCGAAGAGCGTCTGCCGGCTGCGTGGTTCAACGGCCTTCAGCCGCGGCAGCGGCTGTTCCGGACATGTCTCCGCAATTGACATCTGCTCCCACCATCCGGGGGTCTCGACCAGCGCTTCGGTCCAGCCGGGCGGGACGCTTCCGCCGCTCGCCAGCACGATGACCGGGACAACCATTTCCTGCGGATTCAAACCACCGTGATAGCCATTCTTCTTGACGCCGTACCGAACCCTTTCGCTCCAGGGGGCGATGAGCCGCGAATTCTCCACTACAACCCGACATCCCTCGATCCGCAACTCGTCAGGGGCAGGCTTGCCGTCATCCTTGCGCCATCGTTCTCCACCTTCGTGGACTCGAGCCTCCGTCTGACAATCCAGCACGTGGCCGTGATCACTCGCCAGAACCACAATCCGGCCAGCGTTCCGTGCCTCGTGAAGAAGCGATGGGAGGACTTTGATTTCATCGCGCGACCAGCGCGTGTCAATCTGCTCTCCCTTCAGCAGGTGATCATCCACCGCATTCACGACAACTGCCACAACGCGCCTGTTTGTGGATGCGATTTCCTCACGCACTTCGGTCGACAGAATGGCGCCGTCCGATTCCTGCAGGCACGGCTTGTGAAACAGGGCAGGAGGGCATCCGGCGCGGCAGCGCGCCAGCAGGCCCGGATGCGACCCAAAGGCAGACTTTTCATCAGCAGCCACCCCCATCCGCACACGACCGGAAAGCAGGCTCATCCGCGAGATCTCGGTCACGGAAGGAATCGCAGCAATTGCCGGCCGGTTGATGGCGCGCCCGGGTTCGCACAGGCTGACCCATTCGTGGCGCAAGAGATCGGCCGTCAGTTCGCGCGCGACTGCGACGCTCATTGCATCCACGACGATCAGGAGGACAGGGCATTGGGCTGCGAGAGGAGCGACATACTGATCCAGGATGTTCTCGACTGGAACGACACTATCTCCTTGTGATCCTGCTGCGGTCCAGTCGCGCAGCAGAATCGCAAACTCCAGCGCATGCCGTTCGCGCAGGCTGGTGACTTCCGCGAAAAGCGAAGCATAGGCTTCGGACAGCTCCCGAACAGGATCTCCCGCGCGCAACGTGAGGCGAGCCCAGTCTACATAACCGGTATCACTCATCTCCCGGGCTGCGACCTCAGCGAGAGACTCTGGTTCGCCAGGCCGGCCCTCCACGCGGTCCCCGAGCCAGCGCAGCAGGCGCATCGCCATTTCCACTCGTTCCAGCCGGCGATGCTCACGTTCTGCCTGGTCGTGGTTCCGAATGGAATCATGAATCTTGCGCAGCTCGTCAAGCTTCTTCCATTCTTTCCCTCGAACGATCACCGAAAGCTCGCGGCCAAAACGGCCGAGTCGCTGGTCGAAGCCCAGCGGGGATGTATCGCTCAGGAAAGCAAAAGCCTCGGCCTGAACCTCACGAAGGATCTCGTCCGCGCGTTGAAGCTGCTGCCTCCGAGCCCTGGGATCATCAATATGGCGAAGCACCACCTCCGCAGCCGCTGAACCCCAGCGCAACATTGCGGCAGGGTCCGGGGACTTTCCCGCAAGATAACGTTCTTCCAGCTTGCCTGCCGCCCGCTCCAGCTGTCCCATTGCCTGGGGATGGAAGACGACGCCAGCCGCGAGCCCCAATGGCAAAGCATCTGGCTTCTCGAGCCGCGCGGCGCAATCAAGTATCAACTCTCCTAAACTTCCAGTTCGTTCCCGAACCCATTCGACAGCACCTTGCCGAAAGGGCTCCGATGCCTGTTGGAATCGCCCCACAGCTTCGCCATCCGACGCCCACTCGAGAAGCCCGACTAAATCCAAGATTTCCGATGCGAATCCGGCAATTTTGTTCAGCAGCAGAGCCCACACGGAATCAGCATCGAGAAATCCGCCGCGCGCAGGCGGAAATGATTCCGTCGAACTCAGATCCAACAATGCTTCCGCTATCCAGGGGTATCGCATGAGCCGAGGATCAATCGTCGTTGCCTGAAACATCGCCGCGACGATTTTCCAGCTGTCGATGTCATAAAACCGCCGCTTTGCGATCCGGAGCCGGATGTCGTCGCTGAGTTCTGTTTCCTCAATGCTCGTAATAAGAACCTTCATTGCTCCAGGCGCGGTTTCTTCTCTCAATGCCAGCCGGATCGCCAGCGGCGAGTCGCATTGATAAATCACATACGATTGATCCCCGTCCCGCTTTTCTTTCTGCCCGGTCCACCGCCCGTGCGTCCGTATGCCGAAGACGGACGCATCCGGGACTTTCTTGCGGATGGCGGCAATCTGTGCCTTGATCTGGCTGAATGTCGGAGTTGCCGTTCTCACGATTTCGAACCTTCTTCCTCTATGATCCAACTCAGGCTGATGCGGGCAGTCTGTCCCGGGCTGACTTCACGATCCAGTTTCAAAAGCAGATCTTTCGCGGACGCGATGGACAGGTTTTGCTCTGCCCCTTGCCCTACGACCCTGCGCCCGACCTTTGCCGGCTGAGGCGGCGGACCAGGCGTCGGCTCAGGCGGCGTAGCACGTGAAACCGGTTGAGCAGGTGCAACAATTGTTTTTGTGATCAGCCTCAGGCCCTTCGCGGCGGCAGCCTTCAAAGCGAGGGCCAGCTGGACCACGTGTTCATCACTGCCCAGGGCCTGGCGCACCTCCGTCAATACCTGCTCTGCCGCAGCATGGTGGTCGTCCGTTATGCCGCCCAGACTATCGAAAATATCCCAGCTGAGCGTCTCGAAAGCACCGGCGAGCTCTGCCGTTTTGGCAAGGC
>Ga0315280_10001641_pt1 | contig 38002 bp, 46 predicted proteins | sample YL17G06_40_MG_FD_203697 | JGI IMG/M metagenome (GOLD analysis project Ga0315280, IMG submission 203697) | Sediment microbial communities from Yellowstone Lake, YNP, Wyoming, USA - YL17G06_40 | ecosystem: Environmental > Aquatic > Freshwater > Lake > Sediment | place: USA: Wyoming | collected... | reverse complement strand
CTGCACTGGTTGCAGGAGCGAAAAGAGGGGTAGCCCTCATTCCAACCCAAAAGAAAAACAAAGAAGAAAACAAAAAGCCCCTCAGAACATTAACCAAAACAATTATTGAATTCGCCCGCGCGCGCTACGGTCATGTGAAGACGGAATTCGGGAGACATCTCCACTTATGAGAGGGTTCAAGTCCTACCGGCGGCGTCATCAGCATCTTTTTTTAAGCCTGCGGTTGTTATCTTCCGTTTTCTGAATAGGTTAACCTCGTTAACGGCGTAGCAGATGAACGACAAAGACCAGCATGGACACAAAATATGAAATCTGCGTTATTTCCCAATTTTATCCGAATGTTTTTTCTTCTTTTGAACATTCTTCTTTTTCAATGAAGGCATACACTAATCTCCACGAAACAATACTTGTTATTGATAATATTACACTTTGAAAGTTTTAAAAGACTTTTCACCAATTTAGACCCATGAAATAGAAAAAAGAGGGATTTGCGGGTGATGTCTCCATTTGTCCCATCTGGTCTACGACCTTATCTTTATCACTGGCATCTTGGAAAAGATGAAGCCTTGGGTCCTATATATGAGACAAAAGTATATTCGAGATGCATTTGACTCCTTCGAATACCTCTACAATGAAATGAAAGAATTTTTGACTCCTTCAAAAACCCAGCAGAATAAGAGATTCGAGAAATAAACAATATAAGACACATATGAGGCGTTTTTATAAGCGCGTGTGTGGTTCCTTTATCTCTTACGAAAGGGGATGACTTTAACTGACGATAATTGTTGATGATGCTGGCATAGGTGACCTACTTTTTGGAGTGGTCATAGGTGCCTTTCGCTGTGAGACTCAGGAATTCAGATACGATCTCTTGGATGTCAGATATTTCAGATACCCGCGATTCCAATCAAAAGAGTATCTGAGACAGGCTTCGAAAGTCGTGTTTCAACTATTGGGTAAACTTGAACTTAAGAAAGATGAGCAGATTCAAGTCTGCAGAGGGTATATCTTCGACGAAGCTGTAAAGGGTTTGAAAGAGATGTATGGCGACAATCAGGTTGATAGAATCACGGTCACCGGGGAACCACAGAGGCTTACGGAGATAGCGTACCTTGACGAAATCAGAAACTTGGGTTATGAACCGATAGAAGAGAGAGATGAGAAAAAGGCAAAGAGCTTCTTCCATATGATGAACTGGCTGAGGAAAAATCCAGAAAAACTGATTTATGCAAAGACCGGCTGGCCAAGACTTCAGAGATACGGTTTATTCAGATCATACTGTCAAAAGCAATCAATAGAAGATTGAGAAATCGGTTCTTGAGTCTACAAGGCGCTCATTGGTTTCAGGGATTAGTAAGAAAATCGCCGAAGGCGTCTCTTTCAAAGCGCACTTCTCTTATATGTTGAATTCTAAAAGCTATGAAAATCGGGAAGTTGGAAAGACGTCTCCACTTATGAGAGTTCACATCCTACGAACGTTGTCATCTTCATTTTTTAAGCCTACAATTACTATATTCCGTTTTCTGAATGAACGACAAAGACCAGCATGAAAATGGAAGATGGTAATCTGCGTTATTTCCCAACTTTGTCTGAATGTTTTTTCTTCTTTTGGGCATTCTTCTTTTTCAATGAAGGCATACACTAATCTCCACGAAACAATACTCACTACTAACAATGCTATTCTACATAAGTTTAAGGGTAAAGTTTTAGCCCCAAAACCCCAAAAATCCTAACTCTGATTGAAAGACCTGGCTGCAGAAACATTGCTCTAGTTTCGTTGATATCTTTTCATTTCATTGTAGAGATAATCAAATGAATCTGATTCGATTCCCTGTTCCTTTCTGTAGGCTTCATTCAATGGATCCAACTTCTCATACCCCGCTAAGACAGTTCTTTGTCCAATCAAGTCATCAATCAAGTCGATGTCTATGAGTTTTCTTTTTAGCAGCATGCCAAGCTCTGCAAAAACCTGCAGTAATTGATTTATTTCTACTAAGCTGCCATACCTTTCCTTATAGTCGTCGACGCTCCCGATCTCTCTATCTTTGACTTTGTCCAAAGCTTCTAGAAAATCCTTGCTACCAGTAAATGAAGAGTCTGATTATGAGGTCCGTTTGTAAGCTTGGTCTGATGCTTAATCTGAATAATGTAGTAGATGGCTGCAGCGAACACACCTGCAGACGCAATGGCTATCGATATTGTCTGCAATGCCGATATGTCAATCATTCTAGACACCGATCAATGTAGTCTGTTTTAGTTCAGCTATAACTTTTCTGCAAAATCAGAAATTGGTTAATAATGACTGATAGAAGTTTCTTCTATATGGTCATTAACACAACAAAAATAACTGTGCCAATCATACAAATCATAAACAAAGCCCATAGACTCAGAGCCGCAAACAATCCCACCAATCTCGAAGCCGCATTTTCCTACCTCTTTTTATCAACTATTTTTTTTCCCTCTTTTTAGAGTGTCTTCGATGAATCTTTCGGGAATTTCTATTACTTCGCCTATATGTCATTTAATTCACTTTTTTTGTTTTGGTTTTCGTTGCGAAACTTGCATTTCTTATTTTTATTCACTCGCTTCTATCTCCAAATTCTGATTTTAATCAGTCGGTTAGCCTATAACTTTTCCGCAATATGGGCGTATACTCGATTCCGATACTACCTATGTACGTACCCTATTATGGTCTGATTTTATTCTATAGGGCTCTTTCATTGCTCTGAAGAAGCACTATGCTCTGAAACGGGTATACTGCCTTTTGAGTAGTGCCTTCTGAAGTCTTATGAACCGTGAAAAGTTGGTTGGTTTGGTTGGATAAAACTTTACCCCAAACCCAAACATAAAGCAAATAGCACGCTTAATACCGTGGTTTCGCTGGAGAAATCTCCGTCTCTTGAATCCAAGGCTTTATAATAGGTGGTTAAACACTTCACTACTAAGAAGTGGTGTTTAATGCCGAAGACTAAAGCCATAATAAAAATTCAAAACGTTGTTGCTGCTGCCACTTTAAACCAGAAGGTTGACTTGAACGCGGTTGTCAAGGGTTATCCTGGAGTTGAATACCGGCCAGAGCAGTTTCCAGGACTTGTGTTTAGGCTTAAGAGACCGAAGACCGCTACGTTGATTTTTAACTCTGGTAAAATGGTTTGCACGGGAGCAAAATCGGAAAAGGAATCCCGCAGAGCGGTTATGAAAGTTGTTAAAGAACTGAAAAAGGGCGGAATAATCATCATCAGCAAGCCGGACTTGAAGGTTGTGAACATCGTTGCTTCTGCAAGCTTAGGCGGAAAGATAGATTTGGAGAAGGCAGTTACCACGCTTGGAAAAACCATGTATGAGCCGGAGCAGTTTCCAGGATTGATCTACAGGATGGACGAACCTAAAGTGGTCATACTGATATTCGCAAGCGGGAACCTTGTCTGCACTGGAGGCAAAAAAGAACAGGACGTCTATGACGCCGTACACAAGCTTCACGGGATACTTGAAGAACAGCAACTGATATTCTACGAATAATCTTGCCCGCCAGATATGCAAAAGATTATGGGAAACGCGCGCACAAATAACCTCATATAAAGCGCGCGCTAGAGCTTTTCTACGGTCGTTTTCATTTCCTCAGAAGTTTTTGATGCTTCTTCCAGTATGTGAGGTACATTGAGCACTTCATTTTATCCTTGCAATTTTTACATTCAGAGCGGAGGCTCGTCCAATATCTTTGGCAAGGCAGATTGGTTGGTGGAGGAGCCTTCGCGACGTGAGTCGACATCTTGGACAACCTCTAGTTTAGAGACCTTAATAGCATAAGTGATATAAGCTTAGTTATAAAGTCAAGCTCGCGCGGCTGGTGCACTTGTATGGTGGCTACATGTGAGCGCGCGCGCCACATGACCATTCCCGTGTACCTTGGGCTTCTACCGCTTCCCCTGTTCAGGCGACTTTCCACTTCCAAGCGAAACCTTCTCATCAGCTTCTCCATCGGCATACTTCTATTCCTTTTCGTGGACGTTACAGGAGAAGCCGTGGAACTCTCGAAGCAAACGGCATACAGCTCATTTCTGTTTGCAGTTGGTTTAGTTATCGGTGTTGGCGTTCCTTTTGCCATTTCCTCGAGAAAGCAGCGGGTCAGTGGCGAATCTTCTACCCTAGGCGTAAATAGTGCTGACAAATCCTTGACAGCTTACATAATATCAGGAGCAATAGGCCTCCACAACCTTGGCGAGGGGCTGGCTCTCGGAGCTGCCTATGCTGGCGGACAGCTCGCCCTAACCACAATTCTAGTCGTAGGCTTTGCCCTTCACAATGGAACCGAAGGCATGGCTATCGCCGGACCTATCTCAGACATTCCCATTCGTGCCAAAGAGCCATTGCTCATGGGGCTTCTAGCAGGCTTTCCAACCATTGTGGGAAGCATAGTCGGATCCATGTTCTACTCGGACCTGGCAGGCGCGTTATTCTTCTCTACGGCTGCGGGCGCCTTGCTCTATGTCATAATTGAGCTCACAAAGAGGGCCTACTCGCCCAAAAGCACCTTTGCAGGTATAGTAATTGGGATTCTCCTTATGTACATCACAGATCTCCTTCTCAGCATCTAAACATAACGTGCGTTGATTGTTAAGAATACGCGACACCAAGCAAAAGTTATATGAAATTGATTGTGAAACTGTGTTCAAACACAATGGAGACTGACACACTTTGGACATTATTGTTTGTGTTAAGCACGTTCCAGAAACAGCCGAAGCGGAACTAAAAATCGACAGCACAGGCAAAAACATAGAAAAAACAGGTCTGGTCTACGACATCAACGAATGGGACGACTACGCACTTGAAGAAGCGGTGCGCATAAAAGAGAAGCAGAGCGGAACAGTAACAGCCATAACCATTGGCGCTGAAGACTCAGACGCCACGCTGAGAAAGTGCCTCGCACGTGGCGCAGACAAAGCCATAAGACTAACAGACTCGAAGTTCGCTGACTCAGACGGCTACGCCATAGCCAAAATCCTCCACAGCGTAATCAAAACCATACACTACGATTTGATATTGACAGGCATGCAGGCAGGCGACGACGGCAACGCAGAAGTCGGACCAATCCTCGCTGAAATGCTGAGAATCCCGCACGCCACGATGGTCAAAAAACTCGAACTCGCAACTGGCACAGCGAAGGTTAACCGCGAACTCGAAGGCGGCCTAGAAGAACAGCTAGAAGTAAAAACACCCGCACTCTTCTCCGTACAAACAGGCATAAACGAGCCAAGATACGTTTCAATAATGGGCATCAGAAAAGCCATGCAGAAAGAAATCAAAGTCATGACACTCGCAGACACAGGACTAACCGAAAACGACGTAGGCACAGCAGGCAGCTGGACAAGAATAGAAAAGCTGTACGTGCCGCCAGTCGAAAAACAGGCAGAATTCCTCAAAGGCACACCAGACGAAGTCGCAGCAAAGATTACCGAAATCCTGAAGTCAAAGGGGCTGATCTAAAATGGCGAAAATCCTAGTTCTAGCCGAACATCGGCAGGGAGCGATCAGAGACATAACCTACGAAATGCTCACCAAAGCCCGAGAACTAGCAGAAAAAACCAACGCCGAACTAACAGCCATCGTGTTGGGCAAGAACGCTAAGGAACTGGCAAAACCCCTAACGGAATACGCAAAGACCATCATCGCAGTTGAAGACGGAAAGCTGGAGAATTTCAACTCAGAAGTCTACAAGAAAATCCTCACGAAACTAATCACCGAACACAAACCCTCACTCGTACTCATGGGACACACCAGCTACGGCATAGATCTAGCCCCACGCCTCGCAGCCGCACTGAACCTGCCACTCGCGACAGACCTCATAGATCTAGCCTTCGAAAACGACACATTGAACGTAACGCGACAAATGTACGGAGGAAAAGTAAACGTCAAAGCCACAGCACGCAAAGCCGAAACCTACATTGTAACCATCCGCCAAGCCACATTCACCGCCAAAAAGCCAGAACCTCCGGCAGACGGGCAAATCACCGAAGCCCCCTCACAATTGACAGAGGAAATAGTCGAGAAACGGTTCATACAGTACGTTCTGTCACCGCCAGGCGGAGTAGACATAACCGCCGCAGAAAAACTCGTAGGCATAGGCCGAGGAATCAAAGACCATGCCAACATACCCCAAGTCGAAGACCTCGCAAAAACCCTCGGCGCAGTACTATCATGCTCAAGACCAATCGTTGATAAAGGCTGGCTTCCAAACGACAGACAAGTAGGCACTTCGGGAAAAACAGTCAAACCCAAACTCTACCTGGCTCTAGGCATAAGCGGCGCCTTCCAACACGTCCTCGGAATGAAAAGCTCTGACTTAATCATAGCCGTAAACAAAGACCCCGAAGCACCCATCTTCAGCTTCGCCGACTACGGAATAGTCGAAGACCTGTTCAAAATAGTTCCCTCACTGAAAAACAAAGTTAATGAACTAAGAACACAGAAAACATCCACCTAGAAGGAGAAAGAAAAAGATGGAATTCAAACTAGACGAAGAACAAACAGCCATAAGAAAAGCCGTCCGCGAATTTGCCGAAAAAGAATTTACACCTGAACTCGCGCTTGAGTTTGACCAAAAAGAAGAATTCCCAATGGCTCTCTACAAGAAGGCCGCGCAACTCGGATTCACAAGTATGCGCATCCCGCAGGAATATGACGGACAAGGCTACGGCGTACTCGAAGACTGCTTGGTCGTGGAGGAAATGTGCCGAGTCGACCCAGGCATAGGCGTAGCAATATCGCTTGGAAACCTCATGATCCCAGACGTGCTCCTGAAACATGGAAACGAAGAACAAAAGAAAAAGTACATCCCGCCGCTAGCCAGAGGCGACAAGATAGCCGCCGCAGCCTTCACCGAACCTGAACATGGAAGCGACATAACATGCATGAACTCAACCGCCGTCAAAACAGGAAACGAATGGACAATAAACGGAGCAAAGGAATTCATAACCAACGCAACCACCGCTGACACTTTCATACTTCTCTGTCAAACCGACCCGAACGCCCAGCCAACCTACAGAGGACAAAGCCTGTTCATCGCCGAAAAAGGCATGTGCGGACTAGACGCCACAAAACTGCACGGCAAAATGGGAATAAAACCGTGCGTCACAGGCTCACTGTCGATGAGCGACTTGAAAGTCACAGAAGCAAACGTCGTCGGCGAAGTCGGCAGAGGCTTCTACTACACGCTTGAACTCTTCGACGGAACCCGCATAACCGTTGCAGCCCAAGCCATCGGCATGGCGCAAGGCGCATTCGAAAAGGCACTGGCATACGCGAAGACACGCAAACAGTCCGGGCAACCCATCATCAACTTCCAAGGCATAAGCCACAAACTCGCCCAAATGGCCATAAAAATCGAATCCGCACGCCTGTTGATGTACAAAGCCGCGTGGCTCTACGACAAGGAGAAACCCAACCCAGTCGCAACCAGCATGGCAAAAGCCTACGCAAGCCGCGCCGCCATGGAAGTCACAGACGACGCCATACAAGTCTTCGGCGGATACGGCTACCTAGCAGACTACCACGTAGAAAGATTCCACCGATGCGCAAAAATAACTGAAATCTACGAAGGCACAACCGAAGTGCAGAAAAACACTATCGTCGGCTACCTCATGAAACAACCATAAAACCATCAACCTTTTTCTTTTCTGTCTGAAACACGAAAGTTGAGTCAACGTTCAAAAGTTTTATTACCGTTCATCATCAAGCATTAAACATCAACAAGGAGGAACAAGTTTTGACAGCCGAAAAACTCAAAAAAGTCGCAATCGTGGGCTCAGGAGCAATGGGCCACGGAATAGCAGAACTACTCGCCATGACAGGCTACGAAGTTGTAATGATAGACATAAACGACGAACTGCTCCAAAAAGGAAAAGAGAAAATCAAGTGGAGCCTAGACAAGTTCGTCGAAAAGAAGAGAATCAGAAAAGAAGATGCTGACGCAACGCTGGCAAGGATAAGCACGACGACCAGCTACGAGCAGGCAGGCAGAGACATAGACCTCGCCATCGAAGCCGTGCCAGAAAACATGGACCTGAAAAAGAAAGTGTTTTCCACACTTGATTCAGTGGCACCGCGGAACGCCATACTCGCATCCAACACCTCAACGCTTAGCATAACGGAAATGGGCAAAGCCACAAAACGCCCAGACAAAGTCGCGGGAATGCACTTCTTCAACCCGCCCATAATGATGGCTCTAATCGAGGTCATAAAAGGCGACAGCACAAGCCAAGAAACAATCAACACGCTCGCCGAACTAGCCAAGAAACTTGGAAAAACCCCGATAATCGTGAGAAAAGACGTGCGAGGTTTCATTGTTAACCGCGTGCTCGGAGCCGTGTTCAACGAAGCCTTCTGGGCCTATCAGAGAAAAGAAGCCACCATGGAAGGAATAGACGCCTCCGTAAAGTACACAGGAGGCTTCCCAATGGGATGGTTCGAACTGGCAGACTTCGTCGGACTTGACATAGCCTACGACGTCGGCAACATACTGTACCAAGCCTACGGCGAACGGTTCAAACCATGCGTCGAAGTAATCGACCCGCTCATAAAGGAAAAGAAGTTCGGCCAGAAAACAGGTGTCGGCTTCTACGACTGGGCCAAAGGCAGACCGAGAATACCGTTCAACCTGCTCGACGAATACGATGTTGACAGGTCCTGGGCAGTTGCCGTCAACGAGGCAGCTTGGCTCATTCATGACGACGCGGCCAACCCCGCAGACATCGACACGGGCATGAAGCTGGGCACTTATTGGCCTCAAGGCCCGTGTGAGTACGCTGACCGAACAGGCTTAGACATCGTGCTGAACAAGCTTAAGGAGCTTCACGCCAAGTACAACATGGAAATGTATAAACCCTGCCCTCTGCTAGAAGAATACGTCTCGAAAGGTCGGACGGGGAAAAAGGCTGGAAGGGGGTTCTACTAGATGAAGTTCGAACTAACTGAAGAGCAAGCCGCAATAAAGAACGCCGTGCGGGAATTCTGCCAGAAAGAGTTCAAACCAGAACTGGCTCTGGAGCTCGACAGGAAAGAAGAGTACCCCATGGAGCTTTACAAGGCCGCCGCGAAACTGGGCTTCACAAGCATGAGCTTCCCACAAGAATACGGTGGACAGGGCAGCGGACTGCTCGAAACGTGTTTAGTCATAGAGGAAATGTGCAGAGCTGACTCGTCACTGGGCGTGGCAGTTTCAAGCGGAAACTTTGGCAGCGAATTTCTCATAACGCTGGGCACCAAGGAACAGAAAGAAAAGTATTTGCCGCCGCTGTGCAGGGGCGACACAATATCGGCTGCTTGCTTCACAGAGCCGAACGTAAGCGGAAGCGACATCACAAAGATGGAGACAACCGCCACAAAATACGGCAACGAATGGTGGATAAACGGGACAAAAACCTTCATCACCAACGCCACCACCGCCGACTTCATGGTGGTCCTGACGCAGACAGACACCAAAATCAGACCGACCTACCGCGGCGAAACACTCTTCATAGTCGAAAAAGGCGCGCAGGGACTCGAAACGTCGAAACTCCACGACAAGATGGGCATACGCTGTTCAGTGACAGGCGAAGTGCGATTCGAAAATGTTAAAGTGCCAGACGCGAGCATCATCGGCGAACTGAACAAGGGCTTCTACTACTCGATGGAGTTCTTTGACAAGACACGCGTAGGCGTCGCAGCCCAAGCCATCGGCATGGCCCAAGGAGCATGGGAAATAGCCTTCAAATACTCCAAACAACGCGAAGCCTTCGGACAGCCACTGCTGCAACACGAGGCAATCGGCATCGGACTGGCTGAGGCCATGACGAAGATTGAAGCAGCAAGATGGCTCATGTACCGCGCGGCTTGGCTGGTTGACGAGGGCAAGATGGACCCGATGATCACAGCCATGGCGAAACACTATGCAGCGCGCGTGGCCATGGAAGTCACGGACTTCTCAATACAAGTGCTCGGCGGCTACGGCTATTTAGGCGACTACCGCGTCGAGCGGTATCATCGAGATGCGAAGATAACCGAAATCTATGAGGGCACAAGCGAAGTGCAGAAACTGACCGTGTTGAAGTACTTGTTGAGAAAATTCTAGAACATCGTTGTGTAAGTCCTTTCTTGCATCCTTTCTTTTTTCAATCATACGTCTGCAAACAGCTCGTTTTAGGAGGCAGCTCCACTTTTTCCCACCGGGTTTCATTTCAGCTCTTGATTTCGTTCACAAAAAAGCATATAGGCTCAGCGGTCAGACATAGGCGTGGTGAACAGGTTTGAGCAAGGAATATGAAACTTTGAAGATTGAGCGCGATCAGAACACACTGTGGATAATACTGAACAGACCGCACAGGCTGAACACTTTCAACGACGTCCTGATTGAAGAGCTTTCCGACATGCTGGACACGGCTGAAAAAGACCCAAGCATCAAATGCGTAGTAATAACTGGCGATGGCGACCGAGCCTTCAGCGCAGGCGCCGACGTGACCATGTTTCCAAAAGCGACCCCTGTCAAGGCTGAAGAGTTTTCAAGAGCCGGACAAAAGACATTCGGCAAAGTCGAAGAAATGACCAAACCCGTGATAGCAGCAATCAACGGTTTCGCCCTCGGCGGAGGACTGGAGCTGGCCCTAGCATGCGATTTCAGAGTAGCCGCAGAGCACGCTGAACTTGGAAGCCCAGAAATCGGACTGGGTCTCATACCGGGCTGGGGCGGCACTCAGAGACTAGTCAGAATAGTGGGTCTGGCAAAGGCCAAAGAAATGGTAATGCTTGGCATCAGGCTGAAGGCTGATGAAGCACTGAAAATTGGACTGGTGCACAAGGTCGTGCACTACGAGAAACTCAAGGAAGAAGTGCAGGCGCTGGCTACGAAACTCTCTGACGGACCGCCGATAGCCATGAAATATGCAAAGCATGCGCTGAACTTCGGAACACAGGTGCCTTTGGATATAGGACTGCGGCTGGAAGCCGGACTGATGGGACTGGCGTTTTCCACCGAGGACCTCAAGGAAGGCGTTGAAGCCATGATGTCTAAGCGCAAGGCAGAGTTCAAAGGGAAATAGATTCAAACCCTTCTTTTTTAATCCTTCACGCTTTTATCTTTCAGATTTCAATAATGTACAGAAGGAGCATCAGTATGAGGAAAGTAGCAGTCATAGGTGTGGGCAACTCGAAATTCGGCGTCAGAAACGACGTGACAATCTCGGAACTGGCTTTTGAAGCTGTCAAGCCGTCACTTGAAGATGCAGGGATAGACGCGAAAGACGTTGAGTTCGTGGCTTTGGGCTCGGTTGGAGCAGGAGCATGGTATGAAGAGCTGCTGCCTGCTGTCGTGACAAGCGAATACTGTGGATTGACGGGAGCAGGACTGGTGCGCTGCGAAGCGGCATGCGCAAGCGGAAGCGCCGCGTTTTTCACGGCCTACGCCGCAATCGCAAGTGGACACGCCGACATTGCTATGGCACTTGGCGCCGAAAAGATGAGGGAGATTGACACCCCGACTTCTATGGAGTGGATTGGAAGGGCAGGATACTACTTCTGGGAGTTCCACAACTTCGGTTTGACCTTTCCGGGATACTACGCGCTGTATGCGAATGCCCACATGGCCAAGTACGGCACTACTGAAGAGGATTTGGCTTTGGTGGCCGTCAAGAATCATAAGTACGGTGCAATGAATCCGATTGCCCAGTTGAAGAACAGGATAACTGTTGATGACGTGTTGGCTTCTACGGTGATTGCTTCGCCGCTGAAACTGTACGATTGCTGCCCGATGACGGATGGCGCTGCCTCGATTGTGCTTGCTTCTGAAGAGAAGGCGAAGGAGCTGAAAGTTGATACGCCAGTGTGGGTTGCGGGAATCGGCTATTCCTCTGGAACAGCGAACCTCAGCAGGAGACCTGACTACGTGGGTTTAGAAGCAAGTGTGCTGGCGTCACAGAGAGCTTACAAGGCTGCGGGAATCACGCCGAATCAGGTTGACTTTGCGGAAGTTCACGACTGTTTCACCATAGCGGAGATACTGGCTTACGAAGACATTGGATTATGCGCCAAAGGCGAGGGAACCAAGCTAATTCGAGAAGGGCAGACCGAAATAGGCGGAAGGATACCTGTGAACATGGATGGTGGGCTTAAGTCGAAAGGCCATCCGATAGGCACAACAGGTTGCTCAATGATTTACGAGTTGACCAGACAGCTCAGAGAAGAAGCAGTTGAGAAGAGCAGACAGGTGCCGCTTAAAAACTATATTGGACTTGCCCACAACGTGGGCGGAACAGGACATTACTGTTACGTAACGATTTTGAAGAGGTGAATTGAATGTCGCCAACATCTATGCCTGTGATAAAGTCTAGGCCTATAACGATTGCGCCGGAAATTCCAATAAGCAAGACCCTGAAGTTCTGGGAAGGATTGAAGCAGGGAAAAGTCTACGCGACCAAATGCAAAGGCTGTGGGAAACTGTACTTTCCACCTTCGGCTGACTGCCCACACTGCCTGTCAACAGAACTGGAATGGATTGAGCTTAGCAATGAAGCCGAAATCGAGACGTTCACGCACGTCGTGATAAGGCCGACCACGTTCCAACAGAACAAGCCCTACACCGTCGCGATTGGAAAGCTCAAGGAAGGCGTGAAAGTGCTCGCTTGGCTGACTGGCTTCAAGCTGTCCGAGATCAAGGTAGGCATGAAAGTCAAGCTTGTTGCCAAGGTCACGCCAGAAGGAAACCCGACGTACGAGTTTGTGCCGCCATAATCCCGATAGACGCTGATTTGGCAACTGTCTACTTCCACTTGTTTATCCAGTCAATCGTTTTTGCAATCAGCTCTTCCTCTTTTCCTTTGTAGATGTGGTCGGCAGAATCGATTATCAGCAAGCTCTTCGGTTCATTGGCTGAGGCGAAGTTTTCCTGTGCTTCGTCCACGCCTACGATGTTGTCGTTGCTGCCTATCACGATAAGTAGGGGAACGTTATGCAGTTTTGACAGGGCTTCGCTCTCGTGCAGTTTCATGAGTTTTTCTCTGACATACCTTGGGCGCAGGTTTACTCCATACACTTCAAGCGTGAACAGCCTTGAAACGTCAAAGACCTTGTCCAAGTAAGAGAAGAAGAGGAACAAGCATATGCCAAGCTTTCCTCTCGTGCGTCTAACGAATTTTTTAACATTGTAGTCATGGTTCTTTGGGGTTGACCACAGGACTAAACCCTTGACTCTTTTCTCGTTTTGGACTGCATAAATGGAGACTGCCCCGCCCAAGCTGTGGCCGACGATGAAGACTTGGTTCGGAGCGACTTCAGGTCTGGAAGCCAAGTAGTCTAATGCGCATTTGACGTCTTCCTGTTCGCCAATACCGTAGTCAAAATTTCCTGTGCTTCTTCCGACACCCCGAAAATCAAATATGAGCGAAACGAACCCGCTTCTACACGCGGTTTCAGCTAGCCGAGCGTAAAGTCTTAAGCCGCTTGAGCCTCTGGCGTTAAGGCCGTGACAGATTAGCAGCCCAGGAGCAGGAACGGCGTCTGGAATGTATAGTTGGCCGTAGAGTCCTGTTTCTCCACATTGGATTGAGGTTTCCTCGATCTTCACAGGCGACCTGTCCGTAGAAAGTATTATTTGTTAGCTTGGATATTTAAAAATAGGGTTAGGATTATGCCGAGAAGAAAGAAAACTGAAAAGGAAACGGGTCAGCGGTCTGAACAGCTTGAGAAGCCTTGGTACAAGTTTTGGCCTGAGGGAGTTCCGAAACACATTGATTATCCCGAAATTCCGCTTTCCGACATTCTGAAGAACACAGCCGAAAGCAATCCAAACCATGTGGCGATTGTTTATTTTGACAAGGAAATGACCTACAGGGAGCTGAATCTCGCTTCTGACAGGTTTGCAACCGCGCTTGCTGACTTGGGTGTGAAGAAGGGTGACAAGGTTGCGCTCTTCCTGCCGAACATTCCGCAGTTCGTGATTTCCTATTACGGCGCGATAAAAATCGGGGCAATCGAGACGGCCATAAGTCCGCTGTACAAGGAGCGCGAGGTTGAGCATCAGCTGAACGATTCCGAAGCTGAAACAATAGTCGTCTTAGACTTACTGTATCCGATTCTGGAGAAGATTTTGGACAAGACCAGAGTGAAAACAGTAATCGTGACAAGCTTGAAGGAGTACATGCCCTCTGCCAAGGCGTTTCTAGGGTCTTTGCTGAAGAAGATTCCTTCACACAAGGTTGAACGCAAACCGAACACCTACTTCTTCCAAGAACTACTCAGCAAGTATGGCGCGAACCCGCCGAAAGTCGACATAAACCCGAAGGAAGACCTAGTGGCTCTGCAGTACACGGGCGGAACCACAGGGATCTCGAAGGGAGCCATGCTGACGCACATGAACCTTGTTTCGAACGCTGTCGCCTGTGACGCTTGGCTCAGAGGCACGAAAGGCGGCGAAACCTTCCTTACAGTGCTGCCGCTGTTCCACATTTACGGCATGACAACAGGTATGAACGCGCCGATATTCCTAGCTGGAAAAATGGTCATGCTCCCAAGGTTTGATGCGGTGAACAGTTTCCAAGCCATCCAGAAACACAGAGTGACCGTCTTCTGCGGGGCGCCGACGATGTATGCGATGCTGCTGGCTCATCCAGACTTGAAGAAGTACGATTTGAAGTCGGTTCGCTTCTGCATTTCGGGTTCAGCTCCGCTTCCGCCTGAGGTTCAGAAGAAATGGATGGAAGTGGCAGGAGGAGTTCTTGTTGAAGGCTACGGACTGACAGAATCCTCGCCTGTCACGCATTGTAACCCGCTTGACAAGTCGATGAAAACCGTTAAAGTGGGCTCAATAGGCTTGCCCTGGCCAGACACGGACGCGAAGATCATGGACATAGAAACTGGCGAGAAGGAACTCGGCCCGAACGAGGATGGCGAACTTGTGGTCAAAGGTCCGCAGGTTATGAAGGGTTACTGGAAGATGGCTGAAGAGTCAGCTTCTGTCCTCCGAAACGAGTGGCTCTACACTGGCGACATTGCGAAAATGGATGTCAACGGGTACTTCTACATCACTGACAGGAAGAAGGACTTGATCAAATACAAGGGCTACAGCGTCTATCCGCGGGAGATCGAAGACGTGATCTACGAGCATCCCGCCGTGAAGATTTGCGCGGTCATTGGTAAGCCAGACCCAGTGGCAAGCGAGATACCGAAGGCTTTTGTGGTGCTGAAAGAGGGAAAAACCGCTACGGAAGAAGAGATTAAGCAGTTCGTGAACAGCAAAGTTGCGCCGTACAAGGCGGTCAGAGAAGTTGAGTTTCGAACCGAGCTACCGATGACTCTGGTGGGCAAAGTACTCAGAAGAGTCTTGCAAGAAGAAGAAAGACGGAAACTGGCGAAAGCCTAACTCAATGACTCTATCCTCTTTCAAGCGTCGCTCAGTGCTTTGGGTTTGTCTATCATGCCGGTTCGCTGATTTTCTTTCCAGTCTTTTTCGTCCATTCACTGATTGGTATGGCGAACTGTTTTTCTACGTTTGGTCTGTGTATGCTGTTGTAGGTGCAGAAGCACCTTATCTTACCGTCAGGCGTCACGTAGTGAATCGCGCATTTCTGAACCCTGTCCAAATCAAAGTTCCAAACATCTTGGAAATGCATAATCCCAATCATCACAATCCGCCGCATGAACTCTCCCAATGCCTCGTAGCTTCCCTTAGTCACAATGTCCTTAATCAGACTCCTCACCAAACCAGACTTAGCCATCGGCAAAAGCTTAGCCAGCTTCAGTTTTGCTACCCTCTTGGAACCCTTCACTCCTGAATAGTAGATGCTCCAGAAAACGTCCGCAAACTTGTCCACATCAACATACTTCATAATCGGCTTGTATGAACCGTCCTTGTCAACCACCAGAAACGTCGCCGCACCACACATCGGATGCATCGTGAAATCAGGATAAACCTTATTCTTAATCACACCCATGCCCTTAGTCATCGGCACTGGCCAGTTGACTGGCCTCCAGTCAAACCTGCCAACAGCACCATTGGTCTGCTTCTCAATCTCCTTCATCGTGTCAGGAATCGTGATCCTCATCTTCCGCAGCTCATCCTTCCTTGCCCTTCCCGCCATCGAAACCGGCTGAATGTTCACACATCGAACAACATCATGATTCTTCACTGCATAATCAATAATCGCGCCCAAATCCTTGTCGTTCACGCCCTTCGCCAAGGTAACAACCAAAACAATCGAACCCAGGCCTATCTTTCTCGCGTTATCGATAACCTTCTGCTTGATCGGAACAAGATCAGCTCTTGCACGAGTCTTCTTGTAAATGTCCTCCCTCAAACCGTCAAACTGTAAATAAAGCGTGCTCAAACCCGCATCTAACAACTTCTTGAAATACTCAATGTCCTCAGCAATCCGCAAACCGTTCGTGTTAACCTCAATGTGGCTGATCCCAGCCTTCTTAGCTTCACGAATCAAATCCGGCAGATCATTCCGAACAGTCGGCTCCCCACCGCTGAACTGCAAGGCGTTACAAGCCCAAGGGCGATTGGCCCTCAAAACCCTAAACATGCCCACAATCTGCTCAAACGAAGGCTCATAAACGTAGTTCGACGACCCCGCATAAGCAAAACACACCGGACAAGCCATGTTGCACCTGTTAGTAACGTCTATGATGCCCAGAATAGTGGGCGTCTTGTGCTGCGGACATATCCCACAGTCAAACGGGCAACCCTTGACGGTTTCAGTCTGAGGGTTCTGCAAACCGCTGCCCACGTACCTGGCGTTGTACCAGTTGTCGTAGAACCACTTGAAAAGCTCAGCGTCTCCCCAGTAAACATCCTCAAACTTTCCATGTTCAGGGCAGGTCTTCTCAAGATAGATCACTCCGCTTTCTTCGTAGATTCTCATGGGAATCCTGGCCATGCATTCTGGACACAGACTTGTTGAGTACGTTTCGAACTTGGCTGATTCTTGTTTCGAGGTTTCTTGAAGTTTCGACACGTAATCATTCTCCATGAATTGGAGCTATTAATTGTACACTAGATTTAAAAATTAAACCATATAAGCCTTGTAGTAACCATTCACACACCGAGTGTGTAAGCATGAACCCAAAAGCAGTATTGAGCAACGAGCTTCGCAGATTCGTAGAATCGCGGTTGAAAGTAAACCTTGACGGCATAGAGGAAACACTCAACGAGATATTCCAAATCCAAGGACTAAGCTTGGAAGATCTGAGAGAAACCATAAAGGCACTTGAAGAAAACTTCACTTTGCTGTCTCAAAAATGGAGCCTCCAAATACTCTACATACTATTCCTCAGAAAATCAACAGGCTTCGGAGAACTCAAGAAGATTCTGGGCGTGAACTCACGCACGTTGTCGGACAAGCTGAAAAGCCTGGCAAAAGGCGGATACGTTGACAGATCAGTGGAGCATGGACCACCTCTGCGGGTGAGGTATTCGCTCACTGCACGGGGACACGACACAATTCTGCTTGCACTGCCATTCCTGTACTACAGCAGCGATAGTCTTGGGTAGAAAGTCAAAACCTATATGAAACGTCTTCTGCTTCTAAATCGCAAGAGATGCACAAGAGTGCGCATAAAAGTCAAAGTCACAGGCATAGTTCAAGGAGTAGGCTTCCGCCCCTTCATCTACCGAACGGCAGTAAAGAACAAGCTGAATGGCTACGTCAAAAACATGGGAGACGCAGGAGTAGAAATACTCCTAGAAGGCAATGAAAATAACATCAAAAACTTCCTAAAAGACCTAAAACAAAAGAAACCGCCCCTCGCCCAGATTCACGAAATCATCACCACGAAAGTATCAGGAAAAAACGAATACGCAAAATTCACTATTCACAAAAGCTCCAAAGAGGCAGAACTCTCCGGCTCAGTCATCCCACCTGACATCGCCACATGCAACGAATGCCTGAAAGAGCTGAGGGAAACAAAAGACAGGAGACACGACTACTTTTTCATCACATGCACAAACTGCGGCCCAAGATACACAATCATTGACCAAGTGCCCTACGACCGTGAAAACACGACCATGCGAGACTTTCACATGTGCAACTTCTGCCAAAACCAGTACACCGACCCAGCAGACAGGCGCTTCCATGCACAGACAGTTGCGTGCCCAGTTTGCGGTCCCAAAGCCTATTTGACAACGAACAACGGCGAACTAATCAAGCACAAAGACCCCATCAGAGAAGCAGGAAGACTCCTCTCAGAAGGCCACATACTCGCGGTCAAAGGCTACGGCGGCTTCCATGTCGCAACCGCAACCACAAAAGACGGACCGCTGATGAGGCTTAGAGAGGTTAAGCACCGAAGCCAGAAACCCTTCGCCATCATGGCTAGAAACTTGGAAACGGCGAAAACCTTCGCCGAAGTGAGCGGGAAAGAAGCAGAGACTCTGACTTCCTTTTCGCGTCCAATAGTGCTGCTCAACAAAAGCGAGGATTATTACCTCTCGGAGCTGGTGGCGCCGAACCTGCACAACGTCGGCGTCATGCTGCCCTACACGGGATTGCATTACATGCTTTTCGATGGCGTGGACGAACCCGCCTTTGTCATGACAAGCGCGAACCCGCCGAACCAGCCCATAATAAAGGACAACAAAGAAGCCTTGAAAACGCTCGGAGGCACCGTTGACTACTTTCTGTTCCACAACCGCCAAATAGCCCACAGATGCGACGACTCAGTCATCCGCATCCACGATGGAAAAAGAGTGTTCATAAGACGCTCACGAGGCTACGCACCAGCCCCAGTAATGCTGAGAGCAAAAGCTAAGCGCTGCATAGCGGGGTTGGGCGGAGAACTGAACAACACAGCCTGCGTCCTGCTCGGAAACAAGGCGTTCATCTCCCAACACGTAGGCGACGTGGAGAACGTGGAAACAAGAACCTTTCTCGAAACTACCGTAAAGCACCTCATTCACTTGACGAACGCCAAAGTTGAAGCCGTAGCATGCGATTTGCATCCCAAATTCACAACAACGAGACTTGCCCAAGAACTGGCCGAGAAAAATGGTTGGCAGACCGTTCAGGTACAACATCACTACGCGCATATAGCCGCGCTCATGGCCGAACACAACGTGAATGAGATTGTCGGAATCTGCTGTGACGGCTACGGGTACGGAGTTGACGGTGAAGCTTGGGGCGGCGAAATCCTCCTCTGCGGCAGAGAAAGATTCGGTTTCAAGCGCGTGGCTCACCTCGAAAAACAGCCGCTCATAGGTGGGGATCAAGCCACACGATACCCGCTGCGAATTGCTGCAGGAATACTCTCTAAGGGGACAGATGTAAGAGAATGGCTCCAGCAGAATACGCAACACTTCCCTCACAGGAAGGAAGAGGTTCAAGTGCTCCTACACGAAATTCAGAGAAAGAACAGCGTGACCGAGACAACCAGCTGTGGAAGAGTCCTAGACGCTGTTTCAGCCGTTCTGGGCATATGCTACGAACGCACCTACGAAGGCGAACCCTCAATGAAGCTTGAATCAGTCGCCATGAAAGGAAAAGACGTGCTCAAACTGAAACCCATGATAAAGAACAATGCATTGGACACGACGCAACTGCTTCTGGAAATATTCGAAAACCTGGAGAAACATTCCAAAGCGGATTTGGCTTACTCGGCGCATGCTTACTTGGCTAAAGGCTTGGCTGAATTGGCAGTCGAAAAGGCAGCAGAAAACAGTTTCAAAACTGTAGGTTTCTCAGGCGGAGTCGCATGTAACGAGATTTTCACATCGACCATGCAAAGAATCGTGGAAACCGCCGGCTTACAGTTCTTGGTTCACGAAGCAGTTCCGCCAGGCGATGGAGGTTTGTCTTTTGGTCAAACCGTCAGCGTTGGCTTTTCCCATTTCTAAACCATAATTGATTTATCTTTGTGCAATTTTTTGGTTACATGCTGATAGGCATGTGCTTGGCGATTCCCGGCAAGGTCGTAAGCGTCGAGAAAGACAAGGCCAAAGTTGACTTTGGCGAAGGCGTTTTGAGAGAGGTCAACGTGACGCTTGTGAATGCCAAGGTAGGCGAATACGTTCTGGTGCACGCTGGCTACGCCATACAAGTGTTAGATGAGAAGGAAGCCTTGGAGACTCTGAGCTTGTGGGACCAGATTCTAGAAGCAGAACCTGAAACGCGCCGCGAACAGAAGAGTTGAGTGGAAATGACCGAGAAACTGAAGTTCAGAGACCCAGACTTGACCAGACGCGTAGCAGACAAAATCAAGAAACTTGCGCCAAGCAAGGGCACCGTCAAGATTTGCCACGTCTGCGGCACACACGAGTGGACCATCACGCATTACGGATTGCGCAGCCTCCTGCCCCCAAGCGTAGAAGTCATAGCAGGACCAGGATGCCCAGTCTGCATAGTACCGGCCTCTGAGATCGACGAGGCCATCCAGCTTGCCCTGAAAGATGTAGTTGTCACCTGTTTCGGCGACGTCCTGCGCGTTCCAGGCTCCAAAATGTCGCTTCTTGACGCTAAGGCAGAAGGGGCTGACGTCCGAGTCGTTTACGGCGTTGGCGACGCGGCGAAAATGGCGAAAAAGGAAAGAAGTAGCCAGTTCGGCTTTTTTGCTGTTGGTTTCGAAACCACAACGCCTTCAACGGCAGTTGAAATAACAGGCAAGCCGCCTTCAAACTTGAGTTTCCTGATCTCCCATCGACTCATACCGCCAGCCATGAAAATGCTTGTCAAAATGAGAGACTTAAACCTCAATGGCTTCATCGCTCCGGGCCACGTTAGCACAATCATCGGGCTCAAACCCTACGAGGATTTCCCCAGCGTTTATCACATGCCAACGGTCGTCGCAGGCTTCGAACCACTAGACCTCTTGTTTGGCATATACATGATTCTGAAACAGTTGAAGGAAGGCAAGCCACGCTTAGAAAACGAGTATGTGCGTGCCGTTCATTGGGAGGGCAATCCTAAGGCCGTAGAGCTAATGGAAAAGGTCTTTGAGGTTACTGATGGCAACTGGCGGGGGCTTGGCACGATTCCATCTTCCAAGCTTGAGCTTCGCGAGAAATATGCGACTTACGATGCACACTTACGACACGACGTGAAAGTTAAGCATGGCGTTGATCTGCAGCCAGGTTGTAGGTGCCATTTGGTCGTGGTCGGCAAGATTAAGCCCACAGGCTGCGAGCTTTTCATGAAGGCCTGCACGCCTCAAAAACCTGTAGGAGCTTGTATGGTGAGCGCTGAAGGGACATGCCGAATATGGGCGAAGACAATAAATAGGAAATAGAAGGTAGACTCTGATAGGTGTGCAAGATGCCTGAAAGAGATACTGAAATTGTTGACATACGAGAAAGAATAGTAAAGCTTGAAATGAGGGTCGAAGAGCTAACCAAACGTGTAGACAGCCTGTCAAATTACACGAAAGAACTCTACAAGTACCTGCAGCAGAACCCGCCTTCGAGATCACTCTTATAAACAGCATACGTGAAAAAGATACTTCGAAACGCTTAACGTCAATTGACTTGATAAATCTTATAAGTCAATGCTGATAATATGGCAACGAGGAAAAAGAATGCTGTTAGAACAGATAATACCACTTGCAATAGGACAATATGAATGGTTCTGGGGTCTTGGCCTACTTTTCTGCTTGGTACCGCTGGTTTGGTTCATCGTCGCTATACTGCTCTGCATCTGGGTTTACAGAGACGCGGAACGACGAGGAATGAACGGAGTCCTCTGGCTCATCATCGTGCTGATCGCAGGCATCATCGGCCTAATAATATACCTAATTGTAAGAAAGGACAAAACTTCAGCCCAAGGTGGCCCACCGCCTCCGCCGTCGTAACAGATTCATTCTCAAAACTCCCTTTTTATATTTCTTTTTGAGGATAAACACGTATGGCTCTGGTTGAAGAAATAATCAGTGTATTCAACTTCATCGGAAGCCTCGTTTGCCACCAAAGACCAGACAGGACACTGTGGATCGGAGGACATTACCTCCCAGTCTGCGCAAGAGACACAGGAGCCTTTGTCGGGCTTCTTCTAGGGTACATAATGCTGTTGTTTCTGCGCAGAAAACAAGCGAAAGGTCCTCCCAATCTGTACCTGTCGCTAGTAATGATGCTTCCCTTATGGGTGGACTCGTTTGGGCAGCTGTTCGGGTTTTGGACCAGCACAAACTATCTGAGGTTGATAACAGGACTTCTGTTCGGCGCAGCGGTCACGCCAATGCTGGTATATGCACTTTCGCTTTCTCCACTCAAGGGCAGAATTCCGTTGATAAAAAACATAGGACCGGAGACTGCGGTCTTGGATGACAAAGACTCATGGTTTGACGCAAAAGCACTTTGCACCAGCATAGCGCTTTCAGTCATCCTTTTCATTGCCATAATAGCTATAGCAGGTTCCGAGTTTCCATTGTTCTATTGGACGTTGAGCATTACTATAATAACAGGAATAATATGGCACTTTTTTGTCCTGCCTCCTCTGTTGTTAATCGTAACCTTGAGAAAGCTGTTCCGAAAGAAATAACCTAAAGAGAAAAACGCTCTTGAGAATTCAGGATGATGTTTGTGCCAATCAGCATTCATGTTGTTCCATCAGGCATCTTAACTTGAACCCGCCACCTAGCGAGTTTCTAGCATATTCTTGGAACGGGGTCTCCGACTGGTCGCGCTACTATCCTTTTTCCGCCGACAACCGTCTGCATGGCCACGCCTGCAAAATCCGCCGTTGCTTCACCTATTATTTCGGCTTCCTTTCCCTCTTTGGTCTTTCTCAAGAGCTTGAGTATTTCATCAGCTTTCTCCTTCACTACGCCGATAATCACTTTTCCTTCGTTGCCCACCTCGAACGGGTCTAGGCCGAGCATCTCGCATGCGGCTCGCACGTCTTCCCTGATTGGAATCTTGTCTTCGTGAAGAAGTATTCCAACGTTGGATTTTTCGCTGAACTCGTTTATCGCATCAGCCAATCCTCCTCTGGTCGGGTCTTTCATGGCTACGATTCCGCCGACTTCGCCGAGCAAGCGCTGGATGAGGCGGTTTAGCGGTTTTACGTCAGATTTTATGCCGCTGCCGAAGCTCAGGCCTTCCTGCGCCGACAGAACGGCCAGACCGTGGTCACCGATGGTTCCAGAGAGGATTATCTTGTCGCCTCGGGCAAGATTCGAATCCAGCACCCACCTCGGTTTGAAACTCTTTCTGAAACTCTTCACAGCTTTCAGATTCCTGTCCAAGGCAGGCGTTCTTCGACCGATTCCAGAAGTGTTTATCACGCAACCTCCTAGGCTGCCTTTCTCAACAACTTTCGTGTCGCCAGTGACAATGCTCACGCCAGCTTCAGCGCAAGTTTGCTTCATGCTGACCAAGATCCTCACAAAATCAGTCAACGACAAACCCTCTTCCAAGATGAAGCCACAAGCCAAAGCGTAAGGCTCAGCGCCGAGCATTGAAATGTCGTTAACCGTGCCCGAGACTGACAGGCGTCCAATGTCGCCGCCTGGGAAGAATATTGGCTTGACAGCGTGTGAATCGCTCTTGAAAACCACGTCGCCAACCACGGCTGCATCATCCATCGCCTCAAGCGGAACTTCCGCATTGCTTGCGCCGCCGAAGTATCTGACAACGTAGTTCCTGACCAAGTCGTGCATTACTGTTCCACCGGCGCCATGCAGCATGGTAATGTGGCCTTTCTTCTTGTCAGTCAACTTCTCACTCTCGTTTAGACTTGAATATTTAACCCTAAAAGCTAAACATAAACACATCGCAAAATATCGCTACAGCGAAAATACTGGTCAGCCTGTTGGAACAAATAGGATTAGCAGAGTGAAGATAAATGGCAACCGACAGAATCAGAATCTTTGACGTTACCAGAAGAGGCGAGTACGAGAAGTATCTTTACAAGTGCTTCGCGCCCATGCCCTTCAGAAAGTACAACAACAGACAGCAATACTTGATGAAAGCGAATCCGAAAGGGTTCCATAAGAAACTCCTCGTTTTTGGCGAAGAAATCGTCGGCCAGATAGAGTATGCACCCGCGGAAGTCTCTGGCTACCCCATAACAGGAGACAACATAATTGTCATGAATTGCATTTGGGTTCTGAGCAGAGCTAGGGGACATGGTCTCGGCAGACTGCTCGTACAGGATATGGTGAAAAGCGAAAAGCTTGCCGCTGGATTCGCTACCGTAGCATTGGAGAATCATTGGAGCCCGTGGTTCAGGAGAAGCCAAGTGGAAAAGCTAGGCTTCAGGCCCGTATGCTCAATCAAGGTTACCCACAAGACAAAGCACAAAGAGCAAGTCTTCAGCATATATCTCATGTGGATGCCGAAAACCGAGAATGCAGAGCCACCTGCATGGGATAGGCAGAAGCTCTTGGAAGGCGAGACTTTCTGCCTCGCACACCCGCTGTATCGACCGCAAGCGTGGAAAGGCAACGTATTTGACTTGAAATAGAAAACAGACGTCGCAGCTAACCGATTTTCCAAGATACTTTTTGCTCGAAGAATCATAGCCTATTTCTGTTTTAGGAAGACAAATCAGTCCGAAAAACATCTAGGTTAATGGAAAACAATATAAATCGCTATAACGCTGTTGAATTGCGCAATTGGAGAGACTATGAAGTGCCAAAATGGGGATACTCGATAGCGGAAGAGGAATTAGACCCGGAAAAAACCGTGAAGGCAAGTGCACGAGAGGTTAGGGTGTCCCCTAAACATGCGCGAGAAGTTTGCAGAAAAATCAAGGGAATGATGCTTACCCAAGCAAAAAAATACCTCAAAGACGTTATGGCCAAGAAAAAGGCTGTCCCGTTCACAAGATACAGGAAGAAAGTGGGACATCGCCACGGTTTGGAAAAAGCTTTTGCAGGTAGATACCCGATAAAGACAGCAAAGCAGATTCTAAAAGTACTTGAAGGAGCAGAGGCAAACGCCGAAAACAAGGGATTAGACACAGAAAGACTACGCATCATCCACGCGGCAGCAAATCGAGGAATGAAAGTTAAACGATTCATGCCTCGAGCTCAAGGAAGAACCTCGCCGGACTTCGAAACCTTGACCCACATTGAGATTGCCTTGGAAGAGAAGCCGGAAACAGGAGAAAAGGCATAATGTCCGTCGTCAAACACTTCATAACCGAATCCCTAAAAAGGACAGAAATGGACGAGTTTCTGCAGCAAAGACTTGAAAGAGCCGGATACGGCGGAGTAACCATTTCAAAAAGCCCGCTTGGAACCCACATAGTCATCTACGCAATGCGCCCGGGCGTGGTGATAGGACGCGGCGGAGAAACGATAAGAGAACTTGCCGCAGTTTTGGAAGAGAAATTCAAAGTTTCCAACCCGCAAATATCGGTTTCTGAGATAGAAATCCCCGAGTTTAACGCTCACGTCGTCGCTTCACGTGTGGCGGCATCATTGCAGAAAGGCGTACATTTCAGACGCGCCGGATTCTGGGCATTGAACCAAGTCATGGAAGCTGGAGCCCTTGGCGCGGAGATCATCGTAAGCGGGAAGCTGAGAACTGAAAGGGCGAGATATGAAAAGTTCAAGGCAGGGTACTTGCCGAAATGTGGAGAACCCGCGCTTAAGTACTTGCGGAAGGCCGTAGCCCACGTTCAAATGAAGCCTGGCATGTTCGGCATAAAAGTCAGAATTATGCCTTCAGACGCCGTGTTTCCAGACAGAATCAAGATTGCAACGGAACTGCCTCCTGAAGAAAAAAAGAAAGCAGAAGAGCCGACAACTGAAGCGCCGCCAGAAGAGAAGGCAGAAGAGGCAACTGAGGAAACGGCCGGCGAAGAAAAAGAGAAGGAGGCTGAAAAGTAGTTGCCCCTAATGCGAGTCAAAGAGATCAGAGACATGTCTTCTGAGGAAAGAATGAAAAGACTCGGCGAATTCAGAACTGAACTCCTCAGATTAAGAACCATGATCAATGCAGGCGGCACCATAGAAAACCCAGCCAGAATAAGAGAATTGAGGAAGACAATTGCCCAGATATTGACGATAGAAAATGAACAAAAACAAGAGCTCAGAAAGGCTGAGACAAAGGAGAAGACGAAGAAATGAAGGTGACTCCAGACATAATCCGCGGCGAATTCATCGGAACTGAAGCCAAAATTGCCAAAAGCAAAGATCCAAGCTGCGCTGGAGTGTCTGGAAGAATAACAGATGAGACGCGGAAGACTTTCACGATATCGCATGAAGGAAGAAGAAAAACAGTCATAAAAGACTTGGCCGTTTTTCATTTTCGGTTTTCTGACGGAACGGTTGTTGAAATCGACGGTGGACTTCTCATGGGAAGACCTGAAGACCGTCTCAAGAAGCACATCAGGAGATTATGGTAATGTCGTTGACTTTTAAGAAGCCCAAGAAGACGTGTAACGACAGAAATTGTCCCTTCCACGGAGACCTCCCGGTAAGGGGCCACGTGTTCGAGGGTATAGTGGCCAGCGCGAAAATGGACAAGACAGTCGTCGTTGAACGCGATTACCTCTCATTTGTTCCTAAGTTCAAAAGGTACGAAAGAAGACACAGCCGAATTCCTTCACACAACCCGCCTTGTATAGACGCGAAAGAAGGAGACCGCGTGATAATCGCTGAGACGCGACCAGTGAGCAAAACCGTGTCGTTCGTCGTGGTTGAGAAAGTAGAGGAGAAGTGAGAATGGCTGCCAAGGCAAAACACAGAGCGCTAGTCGCAAAGGGCATGCTTGGACATGGACCCAAAATCTCCAGAGGACTTCAGCCACCCGCAGTCCTGAGATGCGCTGACAACAGTGGGGCGAGGGACTTGAAGCTAGTTCAAGTTATGGGCTACAAAGGAAGACTGCGGCGCTACCCAAGAGCCGCGGTTGGCGACAAGATAACTGTGTCAGTCAAACATGGAACGCCAGACATGCGGAAAAAGATGTTCCAAGCAGTAATCGTGAGGCAGAGAAAACCCTTCAGAAGGGTTGACGGCGTCTGGGTTCAATTCGAAGACAACGCTGCAGTAGTAATAACGCCAGAAGGAGAGATGAAAGGCTCACAAATACGCGGACCAGTGGCAAAAGAAGCTGCTGAAAGATGGCCGAGAATAGCAAGCGCCTCCAGCATAATAGTGTAAAAGGATGATGAACATGCAAACCGCAAGACCAGTAACCAAACCAACAAAACAAAGAAAAATGCTTTTTCAGGCACCAGCCCACATACGCCACAAACTGTTTGCAGCCTCCCTTTCAGCAGAACTGAGAGCCACACACGGCGTTAAAACGTTCCCGGTTAGGAGCGGCGACACTGTCCGCATCATGCGCGGCGACCACAAGGGATTCGAGGGAAAAATCACCCGCGTAGACATGAGAAAATTCAGAATCTACGTTGAAGGCCTCACACGGGAAAAAGTTGACGGAACCACCGTCTTCGCCCCCATACATCCTTCTAAAGTCGTCATCACACACCTGAATCTTGACGATAAATGGCGGAAAAAAATTCTGGAAAGGAAGAAGGAACTGCGCAAGAAAGTGGAAGAAGCTGCGGAGAAACCGGTAAAGAAACCTGCGGAAGCTGTAGAGATCAAGGAAAAGGTCGTTGAAGAAAAAGCAGCTGTGGAAGAGAAACCTAAGGAGAAGAAGCCGCGAAGAAAAAGAAAAGTCGCTGAAAAGCCAGCTGAAGAAAAGGAGGAAGAAAAGGCTAAGCCTGAAGAAAAGCTAAAGGCCAAGAAACCAAGAGCCAAGCGCAAGACCGCGAAGAAAACTGAAGGAGGAGCATAGGTTTGGGTAGAAAAGGAGCATCCACTGGACTGAAGCGGAAACCCGCGCCAAGATTCTGGCCCATCCACAGGAAGGAATTCACATGGGTTGTAAAGCCCTCTCCAGGACCACATTCCATCGAAAACTGCCTGCCATTGGCCGTGGTCCTTCGTGATGTTCTGGGATTCGCCAAGACGAGGAGAGAGGCCAAGATGATAGTTTCGAACGGAAAAGTCTGTGTTGATGGAAAAATCGTGCGGAGAGACGACTTTCCAGTAGGGTTGATGGACGTTATCTCCATACCGGACGCTGATAAAGACTTCTCCGTGTTGCCCTCTTACAAGGGTTTAGTTCTTCAGCCGATAAGCAGTGAAGAGTCGAAATTCAAGCTCTGCAGAATAGAGGACAAAAAGGTCGTCGACAACGGACAAGTCCAACTCAACCTCCACGACGGTTCAAACATGCTAATCAAGGTTGCTGACATGAAAAAACCGCAAGAAGACGTCTACAAGACCCTCGACACTCTGAAAGTGAGTCTGCCAGACAAGCAATGCCTCGAACACATAAAAATGAAAGAAAAGGACTTCGCAGTAATCATCGGCGGGAAGAACATCGGAAAAAGAGGCAAAATAGTCGAAATTGAGAAAGCAGAGGGAAAGAAGCGCAGGAACGCTCTGGTAACAATCGAGGACGAGAAAGGCAACCGTTACCAGACAATCTTGGACTTCGTGTTTGCGGTGGGCGAGAAACAGCCAATCACGTCCATGATGGAGGCCAACCAAGTTGTCTGACGAAGAAATGCGCAAGGCATGGCAAGAGCACCCCATGCTCAAGCCCAAAATTGACAAAGTTGTCGTCAACATCAGCGTTGGGAAGTCTGGTGAACCGTTGGAGAAGGCAACCAAGGTTTTGAAGGAGCTGACAGATCAGACTCCAAGCAAGAGAAAGGCCAAGTCAACCATTAGAGACTTTGGAATCAGACAGGGCGAACCAATAGCGTGTATTGTAACCCTTAGGAAGCAGCAGGCAGTTGAATTCTTGAAGAAAGTGCTTCCTGTAGTTGATAACAAGCTTTCCAGAGGATGCTTTGACAAGCACGGCAACTTCGCCTTCGGCATAAAGGAGCACATAGAACTGCCAGGCGTCAAGTACGACCCCGAAATCGGCATCTTCGGCATGGACATCTGCGTGGCGATGAACCGCGCTGGATACCGCGTCAAGGACAGAAGGAGAAGAAAATCAAAAATCGGTTCAAAACACCTCTTGACGCCAGAAGAAGCCATCATGTTTGTCAAAGACACTTTAGGAGTTGAAATCGCCTAGTTCGGAGACATGTGTGTATGGGCAAGCAGAAACCTAGAAAAGAAAGAAAACACGGCAAGGGCGTAAGACCATGCAGCAGATGCGGATCTTACGGACCTATCATCAGACGTTACAATTTATATTTATGTCGGCAGTGTTTTAGGGAAGTAGCCACGAAGCTTGGATTCAAGAAATATGAGTAACGAGGAAAAAATGATGGATACACTTGCAAACGGCTTGACAACAATCATAAACAACGAGATGCGCAACAAGCGCGAATGCATAATCAGCCCAGCCTCTAAACTACTCGGCCGCGTCCTGAGGATAATACAGTTGAACGGCTACATCGGAGAATTCGAATTCATAGACGACGGTCGCTCTGGAAAGTTCAAGGTCCAGCTCTTGGGCAGAATAAACAAGTGTGGCGCCATCAGACCTCGATTCTCCGTGAAAGTAGACGGATTCGAGGAATGGGAAAAGAGATTTCTCCCGTCAAGAGAGGTAGGCCTGATAGTTATTTCAACCTCGAAAGGAGCGTTGTCACACAAGGAAGCGAGGGAAAAAGGCATGGGAGGAAAGCTGCTAGCTTTCATTTACTAGAAAGGTGCCGTCAAATGCGAGCTGTGGAGATTTCAAGAGACATTCAGATCCCAGATGAAGTAGAGGTAAGTCTAGACGGAAAGAAGGTCACCGTTAAGGGTCCGAAGGGAACATTGACTCGTAACTTCTCGATCGCGCCCGTGTCGATTGAGCTCCACGACAAGAACATTCGCGTCTGGGCTGAATGGCCACGAAAAAAGGAAGCTTCTCTCGTGGGCACCATTCATTCCCACATTCAAAACATGATTCAAGGAGTCAGAAAAGGATACACGTACAAGCTCAAAATAGTCTTCTCACACTTCCCCATCACGGTCAAGACCAAGGAAAAAACGGTCTCAATCGAGAATTTCACAGGAGAGCGCAACCCGAGAAAAGCCAGAATAATAGGCGACACTCAAGTCAAAATCCAAAGCGAAGACATCATTGTACAAGGCGTCGACCTTGAAAGCGTAAGCCAAACGGCAGCAAACATTGAACAAGCCACAAAAGTGAAGAAAAAAGACCCGCGTGTGTTCCTAGACGGCATATTTGTGTACGAAAAAGTGGAGGGGATGGAAGGTTGACGGAGAAAGAAACGTTCCAAGCGGCAAAGGCCCTGAAACTGAGGAAGCGCGCGAAGAGGAAGAAGCCTGAATTCGCCAGACCTGAAAGCTGGAGGTACACGCGACTGAAGGAAAACTGGCGCAGGCCACGAGGCTTAGACAACAAGGTACGGAAAAACGTCAAAGGATGGCCGCCGCTGGTCAGAGCTGGATACAGGGGACCCAAAGTTGCAAGAGGCCTCCATCCATCAGGCTACAGGGAAGTTCTAGTCCATAACGCTGAAGAGCTTAAAGAGATTGACCCGAAAACCCAAGCCATAAGAATCGCACATACAGTCGGCAAGAGAAAAAGAACAAAAATCATCACCGAAGCAAGAAAAAGAAAATTAACAATACTTAACGTCAGAGAAGTCAAGGAAAAAGTTGAAGAGAAAAAGGCAGAGGAGAAGGAAAAAGAAGAGGAAACCGAGAAAGAAGAAAGGGAATCTGAGAAAGAGGAAAAAGCCGAAGAAGAAACAGAAGTAGAAAAGCCCAAGAAAGAGAAGAAACCTAGGAAACGTAAAAGGAGTAAATAAGAGCAATGACCCACCTCAAGAGTCAACGACGCCTGGCGGCGCAGATATTGAAAGTCGGGCAGAACCGCGTTTGGATAGACCCTGAAAAGGGTGACGACGTAGAAGTGGCCATGACTCGAGAGGAAGTCAGAAAACTAGTCCATGAAGGTGCAATTAAACCGCTGCCAGAAGTAGGTGTAAGCCGCGGAAGGGCACGAATTCTGCATGAGAAGAAAAAGAAAGGCCGAAGAAGCGGGCCTGGCAGCAAAACTGGAGCAACCTACGCGAAAATCTCCAGAAAAGACAGGTGGATGAGCAAGATTCGAGCTTTAAGGAAAAGGCTTCGACAACTGAAAGCCAAAAAGATAGTCACGGAAAACACGTATCGAAAACTGTACACAATGGCAAGCAGCGGCAGATTCGCAACGGTAGCAGAACTAGAGCGCTACGCCAAGTCACATGACCTTTGGAGGAAACATTAATGGCAAAAAGCTCACGGTATTGCGCTCCATTCCGCCGACGCAGACAGGGAAAGACAGACTACAGAACGAGAAGAGCATTCATCGTTTACGGCAAGCCCAGACTGACCGTCAGAAGCAGCATCAACAACGTGACCGCCCAAATCATCGTCGCCAAACTGCACGGAGACGAAGTTCTAGTGTCAGTCCACAGCAAAGAACTGGCCAAAAACTACGGGTGGAAAGCCCCCTGCGGAAATCTTCCAGCAGCCTACTTGACTGGGTTTCTTTGCGGGCAAAAGGCCAAGGCACAAGGCATAGAAGAAGCCATCCTAGACATAGGTTTATACCGACCTTCTAAAGGCGCAAAAGCCTTCGCTGCGCTGAAAGGAGTTCTGGACGCTGGGCTCGCCGTACCATTCAGTGAAGAGAAACTGCCGGATGAAAAAAGAATAGAAGGCGAACACATTGCTCAGTACGCGCAAAGTCTAGCCTCTAACCCTGAAGAATACCAATCCAAGTTCTCAATTTACTTGAAACAAAAACTTCCACCAGAGACGCTTCCCAAACATTTCGCGAAAGTCAAAACAGACATAGTGGCCGCTTTCAAAAGCGGAGGTAAGAAAAAGTGAGACGGAGAGACAAAAGAAGAGACAGGAGAAGAGAACCCTCACAAAATCTGGAACAGTGGGTTCCGAAGACACGCCTCGGAAAAATGATTCAAGAGGGAAGAATCACATCCATCGAAGAAGTCTTCACGGGCGGTCTGCAAGTAAAGGAACCGCAAATCATGGACGCGTTGCTCCCCGACCTGCAGGAAGAAGTCATAAACATAAACCTCGTTCAAAAGCAAACAGACGCAGGAGAAAAATCAAGTTTCAAGGCAATAGTCGCCGTCGGAAACAGAGACGGCTTCATAGGCTTAGGCTCTGGAAAAGCAAGACAAGTACGGAACGCCATTGAAAAAGCAGCAGCAGACGCTCGACTGAAAATTGTCCCAGTGAGGCGCGGGTGCGGAAGTTGGGAATGCGGCTGCGGGAAACCCCACTCGATACCGTTCCAGATCGAGGGGAAAACTGGCGGCGCAAAAATAGTCATCATTCCTGGGCCAAGAGGTTTAGGCCTTGTCTCAAGTGAAGTTTCAAAAGTCATTCTCAGCCTTGCTGGCATAAAAGATTGCTGGACCAGAAGTTACGGTTCGACAAGAACTGTTCCTTCCTTTGCATACGCGGTTTTTGATGCTCTGAAGAAGACTTACAGTCTCATAACGCCGACGGATTGGGTGAAGTAGTTGACTGAAGAAAGCAGGGAACCGAAGTGCATCGCAGTTGTGAGAATTCGGGGAACCGTTCGAGCCCAAAGAGAGGTCAGAGAAACACTGCAGATGCTGCACCTGACAAGAAACAACTATGCTGTGCTGATTGTGAATAGCCCGTCATTCGTCGGAATGATAAAGACCGCGCAAAACTACGTCACGTGGGGAGAAGCATCCAAGGAAACAGTGAACATGCTGCTAGCGAAGAAAGGAAGACTTGCTGGCAACAAGAAATTGACAGACGAATACATAAGGAAAGCAGGCTACAAGTCGCTGGAAGAGTTTGCAGAAGCGGTTTTCAGCTGCAAGGTCGCGTATTGGAAGTTGCCAAAAATGCAGCCAGTTTTTAAGCTGCACCCGCCAAGTAAGGGCTTCAAGGGAAACATAAAAAAGGGCTACGCCTCTGGCGGCGAACTGGGATATCGCGGAGAAAAAATCAACGACCTGATAAAACGAATGGTTTAGGCGTTTTTTCCTTAAAATCTTTTTGCGATACGTTTTATAGCTACCTTAGCTATTTTTGAGGTGCCATGGTACATGAGGGGGAGGCAGAATTGAGCGCAAAGTGGAGGAGAACCAAAAGAAATTCAAAGGGATTCAGGATTTTCAGATCATTCAGCAGAGGGAAAGACAAGATTGCACCGCAGACATTTTCAGCAAGGAAAACAATGATCAAGAGATTACCACACCCTCATACTTACAGGATTCCGAAGATTTATGGAGAAAGAAATGCAAGAGAACCTGAACCCCTGATTGACATCCTTGAAGAAGAAACCGAGATAATTGTTGTCGCGGAGTTCGTAGGGTTCAAAAGGGAAAACCTGAGAGCAAACGTCAAAAATCAAAGATTGACTTTGTCTGCAGACGCTTTGGACCGCAAATACTATAAAAGTTTAAATCTTCCTAAGAGAGTGATTCCAAACACCATCCGCATGACACACAAGAATGGTGTGCTTGAAATACGGTTAAAGAAGGCGGTTGAAGAAAAAACCATAGGCAAGGTTGCAGGTTAGAGAATGCCACACAAGCTCAGAAAAACCAGAAAAAAGCGCGGTTCAAGAACCCAAGGCTACGGCAGAGTAGGTCAACACAGAGACCAGGGATCCAAGCCTAATCGAAAGTGTGGCCGTCACAAGGCCAAATGGTCCTACGTGCTGAGATATGAGCCAGACTATTTCGGGAAACACGGATTTACTTCACCGAAAAGCCTCAGGCAGAAAGTGAAGGCCGTAAACGTTGGAAAACTCGACGAATTGGCCGAGAAATTCTCGGTTGAGAAGGAAAGCGGCAAACTCTTCGTAGATTTGGAAAGCCTAGGCTTCACCAAGCTTCTCGGCACTGGAAAAATCTCGAAACCATTAATCGTAAAGGTTCCATCTTGCTCAAAATCTGCCGCCGAAAAAGTAAAACAGGCCAGCGGACAAATCCTAACGGAATCTCAGGAACAGGGAGAGTAGTTGTTAATCCATGGCTGGTAGATTCTTAAACCTTTTCAAGCCTGTTGCAAGAGCCATTCCTGAGATTAAAGCTCCAGAACGCAGAGTCACATTCAACGAGAAAATCTTCTGGACTGCTATTGTACTGATCATCTTTCTGGTAATGTCCGAAGTCCCCCTGTTCGGCGTAACGAAAACTGCGTTGGGAGAACTCGCCGCCCTCAGAATAATCTTTGCGTCAAGCCGAGGCAGCCTGATGGAGCTTGGAATTGGCCCAATAGTCACTGCAGGACTGATTCTGCAGCTGTTAGTCGGCTCTGCCATGATAGACTGCGACATGGCAAGACCAGAAGACAGAAGCTTGTTCACCACAGCCAGCAAGGTCTTTTCCATAATTCTCACGGGAGTTCAGGCTTCAGCTTACATAATCGGTGGAATGTACGGGAGCTTGCCCGGCACGATAGCCGTAATCGTCTTCCTGCAGTTGATTGCCGCTGGAATAATCGTCCTGCTAATGGATGAACTTGTCCAAAAAGGCTGGGGATTCGGCAGCGGAATAAGCCTGTTCATCATGGCGGGCGTTGCTCAACACATTTTCTGGCAGAGTTTCTCCCCTGCGCCCGCCGTCGGCGAATCAGGAAGCTACGGATTCTTCATAAAACTAGCCCAAGTCTTGTCAGCAGGCGAACCAGTAACAAACCTTTGGCTGAGAACCTCCCAGAACCCGTCTTTGCTCGGCCTTATAGCAACCGTTGGAGCATTCCTAATCATAATCTACATGGAAGGAGTAAGAGTGGAACTGCCTTTATCCTACGCTGGCTACAGAGGATACAGAAGCCGATACCCGATAAAACTCCTGTACGTGTCTAACCTGCCCGTGATTTTCGCTTCAGCCCTCTTCGCTAACGTATATTTCTTCTCGCAGATTTTCTGGAGCATGAGTGGCGCACCATCGCCAGGCACGAACTTCTGGCTTGACCTCTTAGGCCAGTTCAAGGCAGTTATCAATCCAACGACGAATGCGATAACCAGATACGATCCTGTGGGAGGCCTAGTATATTATGTGACCGCACCTCACAGTTTCATCGATGTCATGGACGCACCTGTGAAAGCCTTCATCTACCTTGGCATTCTCGTCGCCTTTTGTGTGGTCTTCTCTCTCACATGGCTTGAAGTTGGCGGTTTGGGACCGTCCACGGTAGCCAAGCAGCTTGTTGATTCAGGCATGCAGATCCCCGGGTACAGACGCTCTGGGAAAGCTGTGGAATTGCTGCTGAAACGGTACATCCCTGCAGTCACAGTTGTAGGGGGAGTCGTCGTGGGCATGGTTGCAGGAGTCTCAGATTTCTTCGGCGTCTTCGGTTCGGGAATGGGCATACTGCTCTCAGTCGGAATAATTTATCAGTACTACGAATTGCTAATGCAGGAAAGAGCCGCAGAAATGTATCCAGCCTTGAGACGGATATTCGGAGAATGATCCCTATGAACAAGACGGTAATCGTGACCGGGATACCGGGAACTGGAAAAACTACCGTCTGCAACTTCGTTGAAAAACTCGCCAGAAAAGCAGGCGTGGAAACTAGTGTGATAACCTACGGAACAGTCATGATGGGGATTCTTCAGAAGCATGGGCAAGCCAAGGAAAGAGACGCCATGCGGAAAGACACGTTGGATTCGCAGCATGAACTGCAGAGAGAAGTGGCAGAAGCAATAGCGGAGAAAATAAAACAAGCAAAGGGCATAACAATCATCGACACCCACATGTCAATAAAAACCCATGCAGGATACATGCCAGGCTTGCCCCACCACGTTCTTCAACTTCTGAAGCCTGAGATGCTAGTGCTTGTTGAAGCCCAACCGAGTGAGATATCCTCGCGAAGAATGAAAGATGGCACTAGAAAAAGAGATGAAGCAACTGAAAACGTGGTTAAGGAAGAACTGCTGGTTTCGAGACTTATGGCTGGAGCATGCGCCGTCGCAACCGGTGCTCCAGTGAAAATAGTTATTAATGCTGAGGGAAAACAGGAAGAAGCTGCGAAAGACATACTTAAAGCCTTGGGAGTAGTCTAAAAGTGTCAATGCAGGAAATTCCCTTTTCGACGCTGCTCTTGTTTGGGCTAGCTGCCTCGATTTCGTTATTGACTTCTTTAGCAAACAGGCTACTGACAAACCCGGAAAAGTCGAAAACATGGAGAAAGGAAATCTCAGAATGGAACTCACAGCTGCGCAAAGCCCAAAAAGCGGGGGACAAAAAGATAGTGGAGAAGTTGATGAAGAAGCAACAGTACATCCTCCAGCTCCAATCGAAAATGTCTTGGCAACAGCTGAAAGTTACGTTCATATTCCTTGTCCCACTACTTATCATCTGGTCATTTCTAGGTCCATTCTTTGCTGGAAGAAACATCGCCTATTTCCCAGGCCTGGGAGCGAATATCCAGTTGCCCCTCGTAGGCTGGATCATCTCGCCGCTCATATGGTGGTACCTACTGAGCTCCTTCTTTTTCGGAACCATGTTCTCCCATGTCTTTGGATTGATAGAAGTGAGTGATTAGAATGCCTACACCGCACCAACGCACTCGAAGTGAAAAGCATGTTAGCAAGACTGTGCCCGGCGGGCGCAGAACAACTCTTTACAAGACGAAAAACAAGGTTCCCTTCCATTGTCGACTCTGCGGTCAACCATTGGCTGGAATCTCGGGCACTAGCTCGGCAGAAGCACATAAGCTTAACAGGACGAGAAGAAGAATCAGCCGCCCTTATGGCGGGCAGCTATGCCACAAGTGCCTCAAAAGCATTTTAGGACGAACCGCGAGAATCAGCCAAGCGTAGGAACCTTGAGGCATGCTAATGAACGTGGCTGGAACAGCGAAAAAGAAAGCCAAGGAATCTTGGGTCATATGCGTTTGTGGCATGGCTGGAAGCGGAAAGAGCACACTTGCCAAGAGGCTCGCAGAAAAATACAAACTCGAATACTACTCAGGCGGAGACGCGCTGAAGGCGTTAGCCATCGACGAAGGCTACAAGAACGTTGATCGCGGCTGGTGGGAAAGCAAAGAAGGAATGTGCTTCCTCGAAAAAAGAAGTAAGAACGTTAAGTTTGACGAAGCAGTTGACCAGAAACTTCTGGAACTGGCCCGCCGAGGAAACGTAGTCCTAGACAGCTGGACCATGCCGTGGCTCATCAAAAAAGGATTCAAGATATGGCTGGAAGCTTCTGCCCAAAGAAGGGCGGAGAGGATAGCTCAAAGAGACGGCACAACCGTAAGGGAAGCCCTGAAAGCGCTGAGAAACAAAGAGAAGCAAACCAAGACCATCTACAAGCGAATCTACGGGTTTGACCTCGGAAAAGATTTCGCGCCGTTCAATCTCATCTTGGACACAGACAGCCTAGAAGCTGAAGAAGTGTTCCAAGTCCTCTGCGCAGTACTGGACAATGCACTCTTCCATGGCGACAAGAACAAGTGAAAACTGCCAGAGAGGCCACTTCTAGAAGCCTGTTCTAGATCATTCTTCTATTACTAACTTCTATGATGATGTAGATGTGACCTTCTGCCGCAAGGTTCCCAAGTGACCTTTGTAATAGTAGACCCGAGACTTGTCCTTGAAAAACTCACCTGAGATCGTTTGTCTGCTTTTCATGCGAAGATCTTGTATCATATACCTGTAGTCCTTAACAAGTTTCGTCTCAGCTAACGCCGACAGAGCGCGCCAGAGGTATAGGTGGGCAAAAGGGCAGATTCAGAAAAAAGGGGGTTTTGCGGGAGACATCTCCAGAATCATAAGTTTTACCTAAGGTATTCTGTTATGAAGTCCATATGTTGAACTGAAGAGCCTTTCACTTGGATTCTTCAGAAGGTGGCGGCAGTAGCTCCTTCGGAGGAGTTGGAGCCTGTTCAGGCGGTTTGGTAGGCGGAGTTAATGGAGGTGCTGATGGACCCGCAGGCGAAGGTCTGGCTTGCATTATAACCTGAAGATTCATTACCAACGACACGGATTCGCTCTCAAACAATTTAGCGGCACCTTGCCCTTGATGTTGCTGCAGCCAATTAATTGACCTGCAATAAAGTTCCCATACGTCCATCCACAAATCCGAATTAGGGTCAATTTTCTCAA